>JABUBP010000257.1_pt1 | contig 13795 bp, 15 predicted proteins | sample 7240331 | NCBI WGS metagenome assembly JABUBP01 (sample SAMN07256347, study PRJNA390944) | subsurface metagenome | isolation source: Methane hydrate marine sediment | place: Pacific Ocean: Eastern North Pacific, ODP site 1244 | collected 2002 | reverse complement strand
ATTGCCACTAGTTTAGGAGACGATATGGTGCGGGCCAATCAATCTTTATTCAAAGAGGTGGATAAAGAAGACATAGCAGAATACAAAAGGAAATAGTAGTTATCTACATACGTGCCAGAAAAAACTAAATCAAGAATCTTTAGACCATGAATATCGCAGGAGTGAAGTCCCAGAAGGACATATTCTTTGTTTAAATTATCCTGCGGTGGCTCATAACCCTTCTCGGGTGAAAACCTGAACATAGTCTCAGTGGGCGGGAGAAAATATTTTTTGGGGGGCAGGATTGTTCTATTATAGTTAAGCTCAATTCTCGAGAGATCTTCAATTTTTGAGAATAGATACGTATTTTCATCTTTTTTTATAGGAGCATGGATCTCCCCGAATTTGCTTAAGTCCCCCATAAACTTATCCAGGTTTTCTTTAGGCAGTTTAACTATTTGCATTTTTTTGCCTCCTTAAGACTCCTTCGATATTTTATCCGACAGAACTCTTTTCATTAGTTCCAGTAAACTCTGGCAGAAAGACAGTGAAAGTACTTCCTTCCCCTTCCTCACTTCTCACCTCGATGGAGCCCCTATGAGCCTCCACAACTTTCTTGACAATAGATAATCCTAATCCGCTTCCAGTGATGTGCTGAGTTTTTCTATTTTTCACCCGGAAGAATTCATCAAAGATAAAAGGGATATCTTTTTGAGGAATGCCTATCCCTGTGTCAGATACTTCTACAACTACACACTCTCCTTCCTCTTTTGCCTTAACTGAAATCCTGCCTTCTTCACGGTTATAGTCTATGGCATTACGGAGGAGGTTGGTGAATACTCTTTCTATACTTAATTTCTCTCCTTTAATAAGGGGAAGATGGGCAGGGATATTCACCTCTAGAGTAATCTTTTTGTTTTTTATCTTTTCCCTCAAGAGATCCACCGTCTTATGAAGAATTTGAGATAGATCCAGAGGTTCAAGGTTTTCTAACATCCTGCCAGCTTCTATACGAGACATATCTAACCAATCTTTAGTGAGGACTAAAAGTGTATTGATTTGACCACCAGCCTTTTCTAACATTCCCTTCTGCGGCTGAGTCAGTCTACCAACTATGCCGGCCCTAACTACCTCAAGATACTCTTGAACATCAATGAGAGGTCTTCGCAGTTCATGGGAGACCATACTGATGAAGTTCTTTTCTATCTTTTCTTTTTCTCGGCGCAAAGAAAGGGATTCAAGGACAAGTTCCCTCCTTCCTAAACCTCTCTTTATGATAATCCGAAGCTCATCGGGGGTAAATGGTTTGGGAAGAAAGTCATAGGCCCCGCGCTTCATGGCCTCAACGGCTGATTCTATAGTGGCATAACCGGTGATGACTATGGAGATAATGGTGGAATCAATCTTTCCGATTTTCTCCAGAACCTCCATTCCACTAATTCCTGGCATTTTGAGATCAACCAGTACCAGATCAGGAGGGAATTCTCTTACCTTACGTAGACCATCGGCTCCATCGGCAGATGTCTCTGTGTGATATCCACTCTTACTAAGCACTTGCTGGCAGGCATTGCGCATAGTCTCTTCATCATCAATCACTAAAATAGTGGATTTTTTTGACATTGGTCTTTTCTCTAATCTTTCCATATCTCCTCTATCTAGGGAGAAGTTTTTTAACCCGCTTTAGCAAATCAGCTGCCTTGATGGGTTTATCCACGAAATCATCTGCTTCCAGATACTCCCCGTCGCTCTCGGGAGAAAACTTAAAACCTGTCTTTTTAGTTACTCCGGTGATCATAAGCACAGGGATTTTTTTAAGTTCAGGATCATGCTTAAGCTTGTAGCAGATGGTAAATCCATCATCCAATCTTTGCATCATCACGTCCAGAAGAATTAAATCCGGCTCCTCTTTTTTAATCTTTTCCATTGCCTCTTCTTTGTCATAGGCAGCTTCGACTTTATAGGACCCGCTCTTTAGGATGATCGTAGTTGCCTCCACAAAAGCAGGATCATCGTCGATGATAAGAATTTTTGCTTCTTCGTTCATTCTCCTCACCCCCTTAATCTTTCCCAGTTTTTTGAATACATCATGGACGGCTAATCTCAGTTCTTCTCTGTCAAAAGATTTTATGTAGTAGTAGAAAATATCCTGTTCTCGCACCCTGGCTTCTAACTCCGGGGTATTACGGGCAGCAGTCATAATCACGTCTATTTTGGGGTCAACTGCCCTTACGATGGGCAAGGCTTGGTAACCCTTCATTTCTGGTAACTCAACATCGATGATGAGACAATCAAACTTTATGTCTTTGAGTTTCTGCAGCCCATCGGTGACCTCCTCACTTATTTCTACCTGGTATCCTTCACTGCTGAAAAGAGAAAGAAGCTCTTTCTGAGTGTTGATATCAGGATCAACGATTAAGATTTTCCCAATTTTTTCATTATTCATTTTTAGCCACTCTTACATCCTATGTGGCAATTTTTATACCAAATTTTCTGAAGTCAAAAAAAACCACCCGTAAGCTTTCCGGGTGGTTGATAAATAAAGAGCTATCAGTGATATGTTTAACCTTTTTCTTTTAGATTCCTTTTCCCTCCCTCGGAGAGTTTCTCCCCAACAATGGGGAATTATTCCCCAAATTTTCAGCTATCTGGTATTTTTTCATCTTGGCACGCAGTGTCTTACGATCCACACCTAGGAGTTTAGCTGTTTGACTCTTATGCCATCCTGTCTCTTTGAGTATCTTTAAAATGTGTTCGGCTTCAACATCTATAAGGCATTTGTGGTTACCAGCCACAGGCCCAGGGGATAGATCAACCGCCAGTCCATAGTATGACAGATCAGAAGGCTCAATAACATTGCCTTTAGCCAATACTACGGCCCGCTCAATAGCATTCTCTAGCTCTCTTACATTCCCCGGCCAGCTATACTCTGTCAGAGCCTTCATTGCTCTTTGGGAAATGCCGGTTAAGTTCTTTCCCCTCTTTTGATTATATTTTTTCAAGAAATAGTTGGCCAATTCTGGGATATCTTCTGGCCTTTCCCGCAGCAGCGGCAAGGTTATGGGAACGACACTCAATCTATAAAACAAATCCTCCCGAAATGTTTTTTCCTGAATAGCTTTTCTCAAGTTTTTGTTAGTAGCGGCAATAATTCGCACATCTATCTTAATGGTTTTTGAACTGCCTATCCTGGTAATTTCTCTTTCTTGAATTGCTCGCAGCAGTTTAGCTTGTACATTTGGTCCTATATTCCCAATCTCATCGAAGAATAACGTTCCTCCATTGGCTACCTCAAATCTACCGTGTTTGGTAGAGGCAGCATCGGTAAAAGAACCCTTAACGTGTCCAAAGAGTTCACTCTCAAAAAGATTTTCTACCAATGCACCACAGTCTACGGTGACGAATGGCTTATTCTTGCGCTGACTATGATAGTGTATCGCCTTGGCCACAAGTTCTTTGCCGGTACCGCTCTCTCCCAGAATGAATACAGTACTATCAGTGGGCCCTACTCTCCTTATCAATTCATATACTTTTTGTATTACTTTACTTTTTCCAATAATGACCTCTGACTTACGCTTTACCTCCAGTTCCTGACGAAGGTAAATGTTCTCCAGAATTAATCTCTTTTTTTCCAGTGCTCTTTCTATAATTAGCCGAAACTCCTCAGGGGTAAATGGTTTGGGAAGAAAGTCGTAAGCGCCACGCTTCATAGCCTCAACAGCCGATTCTACGGTAGCGTAACCGGTGATTACAACTACTGCTGTTTCTGGACTACTCTCTTTGATCTTCTCTAAAACTTCCATTCCATCAATACCGGGCATCTTTAAATCAAGGATGACTAAATCAAAGGATTTTTCTTTCAGTAACTCCAATCCCTGGTATCCATCTTCTGCTAGCTTGATGTGGTGTCCTTGACGGGAGAGTATCTGCTTGCACGAATCACGCATCACTTCCTCGTCATCGATTACCAGGATATTGGCTAAAATAGACAGCTTAGCCATTATTTTCCTTTTGTTTCCATAGGTAATTTAATGGTAAAAGTGGCTCCTTCCCCTACCTTACTTTTCACCTCTATGCTTCCATTATGTCTTTCAATGATTCCGGCAGTGATTGCCAGTCCCAGCCCGGTTCCGTGACCCGCTTTTTTAGTGGTAAAGAATGGCTCGAACAATCTTTTTATATTCTCTGGTGTGATTCCACAACCGTTATCGGTGATGGTAATCTCTAAAAATTGACTATCCGGGAGAGCATCAGTGGCAATGATCAGGCTTCCTTTTCCATCCATTGCTTCTGCAGCGTTTAAAACGATGTTCATAAAGGCCTGCTGAAGTTGAGATCTGTCTCCCATAATATTGGGTAGGGAGGGCTGGAATTTCTTGGTAATTTTGATGTTATGAAACAGCGCCTGATCTTTAACTAACGATAGGGTTTCTTCCAGAACCACATTTATGCCTATAGGTTCCACCTTGGGCTGGGGCTGGCGGGCAAAATCGAGAAGTCTTTTCACGATGTCTTTGCAGCGGGTGGCCTCTTTTATTATTCTCTCCGCATTGGCTCTTTTCGAATCATCCACGTTTAGATCCTCTAGCAACAGGTGACTGTATACTAAGATTCCGCCCAGAGGATTATTTATTTCGTGGGCTACACCAGCAGACAACTGACCTATGACGGCTAATCTCTCTGAATGAATCAACTGGCTCTGAAGGTCTTTAAGCTCTTTATAGGCTCTTTCCAGCTCTTGAGCCTTGGTTCTCTCGGCCTCTGCGGCGGCAGCTTCAGCGAGAAGCCATTTAGTCTCTCGTAGATCCTTGGCTACTCCGATGACACCGATGATTTCTCCCTCAGAGTTTCTCATTACCGAGCTACTCAAAGTCATGGGGATTTTTTCTCCGGATTTACTTTGAAAGTCAATTTCTAAATCCTGGATGGATGATTCCTTAAACTCGCTTAAGTAAGATTCATTAAAAGGTCTTCTCTTTTCTTTTGGACTGGCAAGGATCATTTTAGCCGTTTTTTTGATTATTTCTTCTTTCTTATATCCCAGAAGATCTAAGGTGGCCTGATTGACCATGGTTATCTTTTCCTCAGAATCCACTACAATCAGGGCATCTACCATGCTCTTGAGAATGTTTTCCGTGAATTCTTGAGCCTGAAGAAGTTCTCTATTCTTTCTTTCAATTTCTGCCTGGTTATTGGCCAGTTCGGCATAGATAGTTTCCATCCTTCTGATGATCTCAATCCACATGCTTTCTTGTAATTGCTCCTCAGATAGGCTCACGCTCTTTTTCATAAGTATCCCCTCTTAATTATCCCCTGCACTGCCAGCTCAAAAGTAGCTATGGGTTTATTCATTTTCAAAGCATGTACAGTACAGAAAAGACAAGGATCGTAGGATCTGATGATATGAGCAATCTCGACGGGATTCTTCTCATCTTCCACTGAGGTACCAATTAGAGCTTCCTCAACTGCACCTGGATTGCCGTGAGAGTCCCTTGGTGAAACATTCCAGGTAGTGGGAGTTATCACCTGGTAGTTCTTAATTTTGTCCTTTTCAATTATGATCCAGTGACCGAGTACGCCTCTGGCTGCTTCAGTCAATCCTTTACCCTCTGCCTCTTTTGGCTTTTCTGGTTTTATATAAAAAGGCTGGGAGGGGTCGATTTCCTCGAGCCAGATCTTTAGTTGCTTCAGCAGTCTCACTCCCTCGTGGAGTCGTGCTAGAACTCTGGTATAGACACTGGGTCCTAAATCACTTACCAGATTTAAAACCAGGGAATCCCTGTCGTTTATCATCCTGGCCAGTGGACCAACTTCCACCACATTCCCGTTATAACGCGGTGATTTAGCCCAACTATAGGCCCCAGGTTTATCAACATCTGGTTCAGTGACTCCCTCAAAAGGATGTCTTCCTTTTTCATAACCCTTAAGCCAGGAGTATTTAATGTCTTCAGTGATTTTCCCCTCATCAAACGACTTAAATTCTTCGTCAAAGTAACCACTCTTGAGCCAGGTCCTGCCGTCTGCCAGCTCATATCCCCCGCAGGAGAGGAACTTGCCGGGCCCCTTACCTATTTTATCTAAACCAAACCGGGGTGCGGATCTGATGAAAAGCCCCAGGTCGCTATTCTCGTGACTATTTTCTCCCATCCAGAAATCGATATCTTGTAAATTTTTATTTTCCAGCCAGCCTTCAATCTCACTACCAAGAAAATCCTGTTCCAAAAAATTTTGAAATTCTACCAAGATACCCTTTGCTCTAATAATTTCGCTTGGGTTGACTGGCCGTGTAGTGCCACCAGGCTGTAAAGCAAGAGTATTGGGCCATTTTCCGGCAAATAAACCTAAAACCCCGAGAAGATTCGTTCGCGCCCTAATGAATTTTGAATAGGAACTGCCTTCAAAAGGGGCAAATCGCTTTGCCAATTCTCTGTGTGCGCCACTCCCCTGGTATTTTTTATTGACTAAATCTACCGCGAAGAAAAGATAAAAGTGGGTAAGATGGTTGAGCAAAACTTCAGTTGCCAGAATTATATTTCTGGCTAAATAAGCATTTGGAGGCATTTTTGCCTTGAAGGCGATTCTCAAGGCATTAGAACAGGCGGTGGAATGGGATGCACTACAGATGCCACAGATTCGAGGGGTAAAGACCAGAGCATCCATAGGGTCCCTTCCTTTGAGCAGCCTTTCAAATCCTCTAAACATCACCCCGGAAGCATAAGCCTCTGTCACCTTACCATCTTCTAACCCCACTTTTATCTCCAGATCTCCTTCCGCACGATTAAATGGACTTATCTTAATAGTTTTTTTCAACTTTTATATCCTTAGAGCTATTCTACCTCAATTCTTTTGAATGAGACCGCATTTACCAGGAGTCTCTTGGGACAGGCTAACTTAGCCAGACCACTTATTCCCACATACCAGGCCTTGGGGACATCAAGGGGCAGAGTTGTCGGAATATCTCCAATTTTTTCTGTTTCAAAGAAAGGTACAAATCCATCGGGAAACTTGGGGGAGGTACAGGAAATACAGGGGAATCCCCCCCTGGTACAACTTCCTGTTCGGCCTAGCCATAATCTCTCGTTACAATCGGATTCACATTGTGTAGCTTTGCAGCCTAGATTTTCAAACAGGCATCCTTGCTGGGAATACTCCTCGGCCGAGGCCTTAAATTCGTAATATTCATTTCGGGGACAGGCGTGATGAGCCAATTTGCTGTAAAACACCTCTGGTCGTTGGTATTTATCTAGCCCGCTGCTATCCAGTTTTCCCGAAATCAGAGCGATGAGAGTCTCCACGATCCAATCTGGATGAGCAGGACACCCAGCAATATTGATCACCGGAAGACCTGATCTAGAGGTATAATTTGGCCCAAGTAGACCACCCTTTTTCTCATGAAGAAATTGTAATCCCGTGGCCTCCATAGGATTGTTGCTGGCAGCCGGAATTCCACCGAAAGACGAGCAGGTACCTATGGCCATGGTGTAATGGGCAACTTTTGCCAGGTCCAAAATCCAGTCCTTGAAGGGACGATCATGAAAGATGAAGTACTTACCTGTTCCCTTGGGACCATGGTAAATTGCTCCCTCCACCATTAATACGTCCAGCCTTTCTTTCCCAGACTTTAACCTATCAAAGATTTGTAATACCTCTTCCCCCATGGTCGGGCTCAAGTCCGGATGCCACACGAACCTGGCGCCCAGCATTTCAAGAGCTGTAAGAATGTCTGGCTGGTCTGCATTCAAAAAGGAAATAGTGGAACCCCCACAACAGCCACTTTGTAACCACAGTAGATTTACCATAATGCCTCCTCTCTCTTCGAACCACAAATCCACCGTCATTATAGAACATAACTGAGACTAGTCAACTTTTCTTGACAAAAAAAGGAGACTTATTATATTTGTGATAAATTTCACAGGTTCTTTTGGGGATAGTCAAGAATCAGTACCTATCTGGTTAGTACCGGTGCCTTTTGATAAAAAGGAAGGTCTGGGGAGAAATTCCCCCTTTGGTTGATAAAAAAAGAGCCCGAGGAGAAATTTCCCTTTTGCCCTTGACAAGAAAAAAAAATATTATACACTTATCTTGTGATAAATTTCACAAGCTTAGGAAGAGGAAAGATGGAAACCTACTTTATTAGGAAGGCTAACTTTGAGGCTCTTTTGAGAGAAATGAGCCAAAAATTTGCCTTTTACGCTCCTAGAAAGAAAGGCGATTTCCTCTTCTATGAAAGAATCAAGCCTGACTCATTAGAGAATATTACTCTGGGGGAAATTCGCCCCATTCAGCCTCTTAAATCTTTTCTCATTCCTCCCCGAAGAAAGGTGGGTGAGTATTTCACTTCAAATTTGGCCTCTTCCAGCGAGGAGAAAATTATCCTGGGAGCAAAGACATGCGACCTGGAATCCTTGAGAATCCTGGACAGCGTTTACGCCAATGGAGATTTTAAGGACCCCTTTTATATTGAGGAAAGAGGCAATATAATCCTGATTTCCAGTGACTGTACTAGGGCTCAAGATACGTGTTTCTGTAGTTTACTAGATCTAACTCCCTATCCCAAAGAGGGGTTTGACTTAAATCTTTCGCTGGTAGAGGGAGGTTTTGTTCTGGAAGTAGGCTCGGAAAAAGGTAAAAAAATAGTTGAGGAAAATAAGGAATTAATGGAAGAGGCAGGCGAAGAGCAATTGAGCCAAAGAGAAAAGAGACGCCAGGATGTGCTCAATGAGGTAAAAGAAATTAACAAAGATTTTGATTCTGAGAGAAGTTTTCGAGAAGTCATAAAGGATAGCTTTAATTCTCCGGTTTGGGAAGAAGCTGTTGAGAAATGTGTGGACTGCGGCGGATGTAATCATATTTGTCCTACCTGTCGTTGTTTTCTTCTCTTTGACGAGAAAGGGAAAAAGGGGTTTAGCAGAACCTCCCTCTGGGATGCCTGTTTATATACAGGTTTTGCCCGGGTTGCCGCCGGGGCCAATCCCAGGATAAAACTTTCCCAAAGATTTGCCAATCGCCTCCTTTGTAAATTTGGCTTCTTTCCGGAAAACCTGGGACTGGATGCCTGTACTGGCTGCGGGAGATGTATTAGCGTCTGTATAGGTAAGATAGATATGAGAGAAGTGGTAAGAGATTTAAGAGTGAAAGCCTAACCACGGGATGAGGAGATGGAAAGTCCTTATCAACCGACAAAAGCAAAAATTTTAAAGATAATTCCTGAAACTCCTAACATCAAGACATTTGTTCTTAAGCCCGAAGATTCTCTGGAATTTAAGGCAGGACAATTCGTCCAGCTTACCGTGCCCGGATTGGGAGAAGCTCCCTTCACTCCTTCAAGCTCCCCTTATGAAAAAGAAAAGATTGAAGTTACTGTGATGAAGGTGGGTAGTGTAACTTCGGTCCTCCACAGCTTAAAAGAAGAAGATACCATAGGAATACGGGGACCTTATGGAAAGGAATATCCTCTTTCTGACTTTGAGGAGAAGGAAACCTTAATCGTGGGAGGAGGAGTAGGTCTTGCTCCTTTAAGATCACTCTTTCTTGCTCTTGCCAAAAATATCGAAAGATACAAGAAGGTTCTTTTCTGCTACGGAGCCAAAACTCCGGAGGATATCGTCTATAAAGGGGCTGTCTTAAAGAACTGGCAAGATCTACATCCGGAAAAGATACATTTTCGCATCACCGTGGATAAGGCTGGTGGAGAATGGAAAGGAAAAGTTGGATTGGTCACCACTACTCTGGACAACCTGGAGGAGGAGATCAAAGACATTCAAAAGAGTCCGGTTATAGTCTGTGGACCTCCCATAATGATGAAGTTCACTACCTTTAAGCTACTTGATTTAGGCTACCGTCCGCCCAATATTTTCCTGAGCATGGAAAAGAATATGTCCTGCGGGATAGGTAAATGTGGACATTGTCAGATGGGAAAATATCTTGTCTGTAGAGATGGACCGGTGCTTACCTACGATAAAATAAAGGATATTCCCGCTATCTGGGACTGAATTAAAATGGCCAAGCGACTATTTATTGATCTGGATAAATGTGCAGATTGTGAGGAATGTACTGTAAAGTGTAGATGTAGTTACCCTTATCATCCACAAAACAATGGAATAATCTACCTCAGGGAGTGGTTACATTTCCAGCTCATTTGCCGGAAATGTGAGGATGCTCCTTGCCTTAATGCCTGTCGATATGAGGCCCTGGAGAGGCCAGAAAATGATATTATAAAAAGAAATAATTTTCTCTGTGTAGGATGCAAATCCTGTGCTCTAGCCTGTCCTTTTGGAACCATTTATTTTGAAATGATCCCCTTTCTTACCTTTAATTGTGATCTCTGCGAGGGAAGATTGGAGGAAAAAGAGATGCCCCTTTGCAGCAAAACCTGTCCGAAAGAAGCCATAAAATACGGTGATTTTGAAGCTGATCCTAAAGAAAACAGGCATTTCCTGAACAACGTGGTGGTTCAGGTGACCCCCTGGAAAAAGGTATAAATGATGGCGGCTAACATTTTTTACTTTATCGTTTTTCCTGGTTTTCTTTTTACTGCCGTGGTGGGGCTGTTGGTAAGCTGGGTGGATAGAAAAATCACGGCTCGTATTCAGTGGAGGGTTGGACCTCCCTGGTATCAGAATTTCGTTGACTTTTTTAAACTTCTGGGTAAGGAAACTATTGTACCCCGGGGGGCTGGGCGGATAGGCTTTTTGTTTGCTCCCTTAATGGGGTTAATTGGAGTAACTCTGGTATCCCTCATTCTCTGGCAAATGAATCTCAATCCCAACAGGTCCTTTATGGGAGATGTTATCGTACTTATCTACCTTTCCATTTTACCTGCTCTAGCCATCATCATAGGTGGTTCTTCCTCTGCCAATCCTCTGGGAGCTATAGGAGCATCGAGGGAGATGAAATTAATTTTGGCTGATGAACTTCCCTTTATTATGGCTATCTTTACTCCCTTGGTTAAGATTGGTAGCCTCAAGGTCGGTTCCATCATCACTTATCAGCTAAACCATGGCATGATGTTTACTCATCATCTTTCTTCGGTAATTGCCTTAGTAGTGGCCTTTTTATGTATGCAGGCAAAACTCACCCTTGCCCCCTTTGATATACCGGAAGCTGAGCAGGAGATTATGGCTGGTCCTTATATAGAGTATTCGGGTCCTCTCCTGGCCTTATTTAAATTAACTCGGGCCATGATGCTCTTCGCTATGCCGGTTTTTCTTATCACTATCTTTTTAGGGGGGATGCAGTTTAACGGATGGGCTAGCGGCTGGTCAATTGTTAAATATCTGGTTATCCTCATTCTCATAATACTCATAAAAAATACCAACCCACGTCTCCGAATAGATCAGGCACTAAAGTTTTTCTGGCTAAGGATGTTTCCCTTGTCCTGCGTGGGATTCGTTCTGGCCCTGGTGGGACTATAAACAGTGAATAAGCTCTGGGCATTAAAGAAATCTATCTGGGTCTATCATGTTTGTTCCGGATCATGTAATAATTGCGACATTGAGATTCTGGATTGTCTTACCCCTAAATTTGATTTGGAAAGATTCGGTATTCTTCTAGTGGGAAGCATTCGGCATGCCGATGTGATACTTGCTACTGGGTCGATCACCAGAAAAGCTCTTCCCAGAATAAAAAGAGTTTATGAGCAGATGCCCGGGCCCAAATTGGTCATTGCTGTGGGAGGGTGTGCCTGCAGCGGCGGAATTTTCAAAAATGCCTACAACATTGTGGGACCCTATGATAAAATTATCCCGGTGACTGCCTATGTTCCCGGCTGCCCTCCTAAACCGGAGGCCATCATCGATGGGGTGGTCAAGGTAATTAATAGTCTATAGAAAGGAAATTTGGGATGGTGCAACAAGACGTAATTAAAGAGCTTAAAGAAAAATTGGGAAAGAAAATATTAAAATGGGAAGAAAAACCTCCTAAGAGATATTACCTCACTATCCCCCGAGAAAATATTTTAGAGGCAGCGAATTTTATCTTTAAAAAGCAGGGGGCAAGGTTTATCATTGAATCGGGGGTGGATACTCCCCGGGCAATGGAAATACTCTATCATTTTTCTTTTGATGAGCTGAATAAGATCGTTACCCTAAAGGTTTTGCTGCCTAAAGATGGTTGTGAAGTAGAGTCTATCGCTTCCCTAATTCCTGGAGCTAGTTGGATTGAAAGAGAGATCGCCGAACTCTTAGGGGTAAAGTTTCTGAATCATCCTGATCCTCGAAGACTATTACTTGCCGAGGACTGGCCAGAAGGAGAGTTTCCTTTAAGACAAGAGGTAAGGGAAAATCAATGAACCGTAAAACCATAATTCCCATTGGTCCTTACCATCCTTTGCAGGAAGAACCAGAGTTTTTTGAGCTGGAAGTGGAGGGGGAAAAGGTTATTGATATTAATGTTCATATAGGGTATAATCACCGCTCCATAGAAAAAATAGCCGAGTCAAAGACTTTTGATCAAATGGTCTTTCTAGTAGAGAGAATCTGCGGGATATGTTCTACATCTCATCCCATTGCTAACTGTAATGCCGTGGAAGACATAGCCCGAATTGAGATTCCAGAGAGAGCCAGGTATATAAGAAGTATAGTGGGGGAGCTGGAAAGGATTCATTCCCATCTTTTATGGGCCGGGTTAGCCGGACATTTCATTGGATACAATACTCTCTGGATGTGGATCTGGAAATATCGGGAGCCAATACTGGAAATTTTTGAAGCCGTTACCGGCAACAGAAACCATTATGCCATGATGATCCCGGGAGGTGTGCGGCGAGATATAAAGGAAGAAGATATTCCCTTTCTTTCGAAAGGTCTGGATGAGGCCGAGCGAAAAATTGATATGGTAACCAAAGCAGTTCTGGATGATCCCGTACTAGCTGCTCGCCTTAAGGGAGTAGGAATTCTCTCCCGAGAGGATGCCATTAAGTACTGTGCTGTAGGACCTACAGTCAGAGCCTCAGGAATACCCATTGATGTCAGACGGGATGATCCCTATGCTGCCTACGACTTGGTGGACTGGGAGGTAATCACCCAGGAAGAGGGGGATGTCTTTGCCAAAGTAGTAGTCAGATTGCTTGAGTGTTTTGAGTCCATCAAGATTATTCGTCAGTGTCTAAAGATGCTTCGCACCGTAAAAGGTGAGATTGCGGCCAAGGTTAAGGAAATCCCTCCCGGTGAGGGAATCGGTCATCATGAGGCTCCCAGGGGAGAGGTCTTTCACTATGTGCGCTCTGATGGATCCAATATGCCCGTCCGACTTAAGGTGAGAGCCCCTACCTATGTAAATCTTCCCACCTGTAAGGCCACTGTTCCCGGGGAAAGTATTGCCGATGCCACCTTGATTTTAGCTGCTATCGACCCCTGTTATTGCTGCACTGAGCGAATTGTCACCATAAATAAACGTACCGGTCAGCGAGAATTAAATGGGCAGGATCTTTTGAGACTATCCCGGAAGAAGACAGAAAAAATTTGCAGGAATATGGGGAGAAGGAATGTCTAGCTGGTATCTAATGCTGAGTATCTTCGTTCCTTTGCTAGGGTCGCTGTTCTGTCTGGTATTTCCCGGAAAGATCAGGGGTGTCTGGTCAGTCATAGTTGTCTCTCTTTCTTTTGTTTTTCTTCTTTTCCTGCTTCCCTCCATCATGCTAGGGGAGGTGATAAGAGTTAATCTCGGGGTTTCAGCCACCGGATTTTTCAGCTTGTCCTTCCTTGCCGATGGAATAAGTCTCATCTTTGCCCTGGTATTTTCCTTCATTGGGATAATTATCCTCTTATACTCCCTGACCTACATAAAGCCTTACCATAATCAGAAGGAATATTACTTTATAACT
>JABUBP010000256.1_pt1 | contig 13837 bp, 18 predicted proteins | sample 7240331 | NCBI WGS metagenome assembly JABUBP01 (sample SAMN07256347, study PRJNA390944) | subsurface metagenome | isolation source: Methane hydrate marine sediment | place: Pacific Ocean: Eastern North Pacific, ODP site 1244 | collected 2002 | reverse complement strand
CGTGGTTAGTCAGGCGGGAAATCCACTGTTTCTCGGATATCTTGCCGTCGGCAAAATCCTGCGCCCACCCCTTGACCTTGTTATCACCCATCTCTTCAGCGACGGCATGTGCGAAGGCGATATCTGCAGGGTTGGCCTTCTTCTTGGGGGTAGTGTCTCGCTTCTTCTTCGGCTTGGTCTCTTTGGTTGACACGGGGGCTGGCACCAAGACTGCCTCCTGCGGGGCTGTAGCGGCCTCTACGGGCGTTTTAGACGGTTTCGGCTGTGCTATTACCTGTTGTGTCTTACCGACCCTGTCAGAGATTTCATCTGCCCATTTAGTAAGGCTATCAAGGTCATCTAGTGTTCCTGTGCCCTGGGCTAGTCGGAGCAGGTTCTGGGAGCCTCTCAGGTCATGCAGAGACATACGGATGACGTCATTGACAGTTCGCAACATGGCCGGAGCTGGTCGCCACGCCGGCTCCGCCTTGGTCACCTTACCGAGAATTTCTCTGGCTCTCTGCACCACTGCCGGGTTATTAGCCGAGCCCTTCTGCCTGGCCTCTTCCAGAGCCGCCTGCATCAGAGCGACTACCTCAAGAAAGGACTGCTCGGGATTACTGGACTCAGGAGAAGGCCCTCCGGTCAGGGCGCTATCCAAGTCCCTGATAGTGTAGTCGCCCTGCCGTATGACTGAGGTAACTCCCTCGACAACAGATTTGAAAGTCTCTATCCCCGTGCGGACCACATCAGCCAGAACCTTATCTGGCCCGTTTTCCATTACCATGGGCTCACCTCCCAAAGGCTTCTTTACGCAGACCCCGGGAGCGGTCTCTGGACTGGACTTCACCCAGGAGCTCACCCGCTTTGGTCTCTTTTTCTTTAGTCGTTCTGGTGGTTTCCGGGTTGAACACATCCGAGTGAAGCACCGTGCGCTCCATCAGACCAACCAGCCGGCCGACGTTCTTGTCCATCTTATCGGTGGTGTCCTTGATGAGCTGGACTGCCGGGCTCTGGTCGGTGACTACCGGCGCACCGCCGCCGAGTCTCTGCTTCATCGCCTCTATTCTATCATAGTCCTCCCACGGGTCACGAGCGGCGAGCTGGGCTAGCGCTCCCTCAATATGGTCAAACCTCCCTTCCAGGCGCTCCCGCTCCATGTTCTCGATGCGCTCGGTGAGCTTCTGAACGGTCTCACTTTCTCCATCACCTTTACCCTTAGTCCCATCGAGCATATTGTCGACCATCTTCTTCATCATGTACTCAACGAGAGACTCCTGTCTCTTGCCGCCTTTGCGGGCAGTAGCACCCTCTTCCAAGCCCTCTTCTCCCTCCGACTCACCACTAGGCTCCTTCTTAGCGTAAGCAGCTATCACCTGGCGATCTCTGGCTGCCTCAACCGCCTCCGGGTAGGACATCGGGCCACCGGGTATTGCGACCCACTCGCGGTCCTTATCCTTCTCAATCTTCCAGCCTATACCCGGGTCAAGCCGCCTCTCGGTTTTCGCTTCCTCTACACCGGCCTTCTTGCCCTTGGTCTCCCTCTCGCCTTTCCCCTGAGGCTGGAAGCCGTACTCCTCCTCGTCGAACTCAAGTAAACGGGTATTTGCCCACCAGCTCAGCATCAGACGACGCTGTTGGTGAGTAACATAGCCGGCAGCGTCTTTCGAGAGCACCTGGTTAAGCCACTGTAGGCTGTTTATATCCCCAGAGAAGAAGATATCGGCTATGGTTGGGATGGCCTCTCTGGGAGCTATCCCGATATCCGTGCAGTGTTTGATGAACATACCGCGCTGGTCCAGGGGTATGCCATGGCCCCTCGCTATCGGGGGTGCCGGCTTCGCACCTGGGGTCACCTCTTGCCCGGGTTCTGTCCCCTCAGCGCCTGGTGCCGCAGCTCCGGGTTCCCCAAGCTCACCGGTTATCAGGGTTTGCGGGGTGACTCCCTCTCTAAGCGACCATACACCATCATCGTCCTTATCAGCCATGTTCAGCTTCTGCAGCTCCAGGGCCTTGGTGTAGACGCTCTTGTAGGGATACTTGATAGTCTCGCACATCTGGGAAACCGTCATCGACCCCTTGGAATAGAGCTCGTCGACAATCTGTGTCACTATACTCGGCGTTTTGGTCTTACTCATTGTGTTGCCGCCTCCTTTCGTGCCTCTTCGTCTGCCAGCTGCTTGTGCAGGGTGAATCCCACGTTATACAGGTAGCAGAAGAGTGAGGCGAATGTGTTATCCCTCAGATAACCCCGGTCATAGAGGTAGGCCTGGAACTTGGACACTCTCACCACTTCTTCGTCCGACAGCTTTACCGCCTTGACCTTGCTGACTTCCTCCCGCTTCATGCGGAGAGGGACAATGACCTCATTCTCATCCAGGGTAAGCAGCATCTGTAGGAGCCGAGGGTCTATGTCTTCGACAGCCTGACGGTTAAGCTCTTGGTCTTCACTTTTAAGCTCCTGGCCTTCTCCCGGCGGGACTACTCTTCTACTTTCATCTACAGCCTGCTTGTTTTCTTTTACCATCACTCACCTCCTTTGATGATATTTAGAACCCGCTGCGCTATGCCGTGCGCATCGAGGCCGAATTGATGACGCAGCTCCCCGACTTCACCATGGTCGGGGAAGGAATCACCGACGGATATCGTGTGTACCCTGGGAGGAGTCCGCCAGTTGGGATAACCTTCTTCCCGGAGCGCTTCTATGGCCTCCATCATGGCTGATGCGGCACCGGCGATTGAGGTGCCTTCTTCAATCACGAATACCTCGGAGAAATTATCACAGAGCTCAGCCACCAGGGCTTTGTCTACGGGTTTGATAAATCGAACATTTACAACCTGACACTTAATGTCATGTTTATCTAACTCCTGAGCTGCGTCTAGGGCGGCATAGGCAGCCTCGCCGACTCCTGCCAGGCAGACAATCTTGCCTTCACGGATCACCTCGGAGGTACCGGTGCTGACTGGTCTCATCCTGTCTTCAAGGGCGACTCCAAAAACCTCTCCTCTGGGATAGCGGATAGCCCATGCCTTACTCTCGTGAAGCGCCGTCCAGAGCATGTGGCGCATCTCATTCTCATCCTTTGGCACGGCGACTACCATGTTAGGCGGGATTCTCATGTAGGCTAGGTCATAGAGGCCGTGGTGAGTTTTACCATCCTGCCCGACAATCCCTGCCCGGTCTAAAGCGAATACGACGGGAAGCTTATTCATGCAAATGTCCTGTATTATCTGGTCGAATGACCTCTGGAGGAAGGTCGAGTAGATACAGACGACCGGCTTTAAGCCAGCTCGGGCCATCCCGGCAGCCATCGAAACAGCGTGCTGCTCACAGATCCCGACATCGAAAACCCTTTCGGGAAACACCTTTTTCACCGCTACGAGTCCTGTCCCTTCCAGCATAGCGGCACTAATCGCCACAACTCGCTGGTCCTCCGTCATAATCTGAAGGAGAGCCTGGGAGAACACCTGAGAGTAGGTCTTCTTTCGCGGCCCCTCTTTCGGTGGCCCGGGCTGATGGTAGCGGGTCGGATCTTCGGTAGCCGGGGTCCAGCCCTGGCCTTTATTGGTAAGGACGTGGAGAAAGGGAACCTTGTCGGAGTACTGCCTTGCCCGGTCGATCATCTCGATAAGCTCCGTGATGTTGTGACCGTCAGCCGGCCCCAGGTAGTTGAACCCCATCTCGTCCCAGACGTGGCCTATCTCTGGGATGAGGGTCTTCTGGATGGCTGACTTTAGCCCTTTTCCCAGGCTGAGAGCCAGAGGACCCAGTGGTATCTTTGGCGCCAGGGCTTCCGTGACGCTCTCAAACTGCTGGAAGTCTTGGTCCAGCTCCAGCTCGGCTCTGAGGTGAGGCAGCCATTTGCCTCGCCAGGTAGCCAGCCAGCCCACGTTCGCACTGATGGCCATGCCGTTATCATTCAGAATAACCATCAGGTTCCGGGGGTTCTGTGCGATGATATTTGATAAGCCCTCGTAGGCCAGGCCGGAGGTCAGGCTCCCATCACCGATGACAGCAACAAAGTATCCTGGGTCTCCTTTCATCCTAGCAGCAAGGGCTAGCCCTAAGGCTATAGACGCAGCGCATCCGGCATGCCCGAGAGCCAGAACGTCATGCTCAGACTCCCCAGGCTCAAAATAGCCCGAGTAGCCCTGGGAGGTCCTGATATTCTTGAATCCGTTAGCCCTGCCAGTGAGGATTTTATGAGTGTAGGACTGGTGGCTGACGTCGAAGATGATACGGTCGGTGGGAGAGTCGAATAGCCGGTGAAGGGCTATGGTTAGTTCGACCACGCCAAGGTTAGAAGCCATGTGGCCACCGTTCCGGCTCACCGTCGAAATGATGAGCTCACGGATTTCCTGAGCCAGAGCGGGTAGATCCCGCACTGGCAGCTTCTTCAGGTCCGCGGGTGACTTTACACTGTCCAGTAGTCTCATCGCAGACTCCTCAGCGGGATACCGCTTAACCTGCGGAGCACTTTTCTAAACCGCTCCGAGTCTACTATCCACTGGTCGCCTCGGTAGCGGATAGCCCTCGCAGCGTACTTTTGAGCGAATACGTCTTCACCCCGGCCGTGCAGAGCACCTTCTACCAGGTCAAGGAAGGTATCTTCACTCATCTCAACCTGACCGGTGTACTCGATATGCTCTCCGGTCGGATAGAACTTACCGTCTTTAACGGCGTAGATCCTGGTGATGCTGCTTTCTCCATAAATAGTCCACTTGCCGACCCAGCCATCGGACTCTTTCCAGTCGTCATCATCGGCTACCTCGGAAAGATTGGCCATCAGGATATCTACAAGTTTCGCTATCTTAGGACTTTCTCCAGAAGCCATCTGGTCACGCCTCCTTTCTTCTTGTCCAGCCTGGCTGGCGGATTCCGCAAAATGCCATTCAGTATCTCCCGGAGCGCCTGCTTTCTCTCTTCTGGCCCGGCAAATGGGACCTGACCGAGGTACCTGACGTGTAATTCTTCGGCTAGTGTCTGGATATCGCTGGGAGTACGGTCGAAGAGATTTGATACCTGACCACAGTGAGGACAGCGGTACCCTGCCATATTGGCGATGATGCCGGCTATCGGGGTCTCGGCCTCACGAAGCACATTGAGGTTTTTGTGCAGGGCAAGCACGGCGAGATCGTTTGGCTGGCAGATAACTACGGCGCCGTAGATGTTCGGGAGATACTGGAGAAGAGACTGAATCTCGTCTCCCGAGGTCGGAGGTGTATCGACGATAACCCACTCCAGGTCATCGTCCCAGGCGATAGCGGTTGTCGCAATCTGCTTGACTGCGGAGGCTTTAGTCTCTCCGTCCCACATATTCGGGGTTTCTTCCGTGAAGAGCAGCCCTATCGAGAAGAGCTGAAAGCCGTTGTGCATGACAGGGCGTAGCTTCCCGCCGAGTATGGGGTCATAGCCCGGGTCATGTTTCAGATGAATAGCTCGTGGCAGAGCTGAGGCATGAATATCTACATCCAGAAGCCCCACCTTCTTTCCCATTTCCTGAAGCCCCTCGGCCAGCCCCAGGCAGATGGTCGTTTTACCTGTGCCACCTTTCAGGGAAAGTATCGGTATCTTCCGCGGCTCACTCATGACGCATCCTCTCGTTTGGGCAATAAAAAAAGCGACCGCACCCGAAGGTGCAGCCGCCTCTTTGTCAAGCCAGCGACCAAACTTTCCTCTACAACATAGCACAGCGGGTAAAACTTGTCAAGTGTTTTACTGGGAAATTATGAGGGGGACGGCGGAGGTTCTTCCGGTGGTTTCTTTTCCCCGCCAAACCAGTGCTTGTTTACATTGCCGTTCCAGACTATCATCGCACCCAGAAGCACGCCCACTCCAGCAGCTCCTAAAACATCTATTGGCTCAGGTGCAGCGAGAGCGCTCATTACGATCTTCACAAGGAATACGGCCCAGCCTATCATGACAATGAGTAGGAAAAAGGTGTAGAGCCACTTCATTTTCTCTTTCATCTCTGCCTTCTCTGGCATCACGGTTCCCTCCTTTCTTGTAAATTATATTTAACGATTCCCCGCAGAATTTGTTAATTATATTTTACGCTCTGTTAAGAAAGAAAGCATCTCTTCAAAGTGCCCGGCCCACTCTTCGCTTAGGGATAATTCCTTCAGGTTCTTGCGAGCCTTTCGTATATAGCGGGTTTCAATCGTCTTCACCTGCTCCGGAATGTGATTCTTTTCCATTGAAGACTTAATGAGGTCGACCTCAAATGATGTGATAGTCCTGTGCTCTAGGATGTCGCCCATCGGTTCTGGGAATTTTTGAAGGGCCAGAACCACCGGGAGCGACCTCTTCTTCTCCTGAATGTCGTTAGCCGTCTTGCCAACTGAAGCCTCATCACCCCAAACACCCAGGTAGTCATCATGTATCTGGAAGGCCACACCCATATTCAGCCCGAACTCCCAGGCACTTCCCAACACCGGGTCGAAGCGCATGTACTTGAACTTCTTGCCTTCCAGTATGCCTGGCGGTGCCTTGACTTCTTCCCCATCTGGTAAAGCCAACATGGCTCCCACCGCGCACGAGGCGGCAAAGAGGGCGCCCGTCTTTCCACTAACCATCCGTAGATAATCCTTTACGCTGACCGTAAGACTATCCACAAAGGAGGTGTCTATATACTGACCATGGCAGAGGTCTATAACCGCATTTTCCAGTACACTTTGTATCCCCAGCACCTTCGCAACGGGGACATTTCGTAGAGAAAGGCGGTGCACCGACAATCTGGCGAGGCTCGAGAGGGCAAGGCCGGCGTTGATGGCCTGGTCAGCGCCCCAGATTGCCCACACGGTCGGCTGGTTATTCCGCTCATTTCCCTTGTCCTGAATGTCATCGAATATCAAGCTGGTACGGTGAGCTAGCTCAATAGCAGCTGCCGCGGGGATAGCCTGCTCGGGATCGCCGCCTAATCCGGCACACATGGCGATGCAGAAAAGGGGACGTAGGTATTTACCCTTTGAGCTGGACGAGGGCTTTCCATCCCTGTCACAGAAGCCCATGTGGTAGCAGCTCATCGTATTCAGGCCAAAGACCCCGGTACTCCCCTTTTGCACGAGTAGTCGGAGCTCATCCTCTACTTTGGCCCGGTATCCATCCAAAATATTCATGCAGCACCACCTTGATTTTTCTATTTTTCAGTAGTATTATAGCACTAAAAGGGAAATTCGGTAAGGAGGCAGCTAATGTTAAATCCCTATTTAGAAAAGCGCCTGTACTCACTACCCGTCCAGCCCATTCTCGTGGAAATCGACCCCGCCCAGTTTGCTGCTACACTGGGGGAAATCACCGGCCTCAACCTGCCCATAGTATCGAACCTCCCGTCCTTCGGCTTCGCAGCCATAGCCCCGGTCAGCCCCTCGGTTATCAAGAAGATAAACTCCCTGCCTGGTATCCGCATGGTTCACGCCAACCAAGTCAAGACCATCTTCCAGCTGCCCGCACCGGCTGACGAGTGGTTTCCTACCTCGGAGAGCCGAAAGATGCTGGGCGCCGAGGATGCCTTCAGAGAGGGCTTCAACGGCGAAGCGATAAAGGTCGGTGTCACGGATACCGGTATTGATGCTACTCACCCGCAGCTCCAGGGTACAGAGTTCTATTCGGCTATTTCCTGGCCTTTCCGAGAGGTGCTGGACGAGAATGGCCACGGCAGCCACTGTGCCTCAACTGTTGGTGGGAAGCTCTACAACACGCCACTGGGAGTCATTGTTGAAGGTGTCTCTCACGCCCCTATGGTGTCTGTGAAGTGCCTGGGGAGAGGCGTTGGGACGGGCTTCACCAGCGAGATCATCAATGCGATGGCTACCTGCTACGACAAAGCAGCCCAGATAATCTCTATGAGCCTGGGTTCCGCAGAGTGCCAGGGCGGTTGTGAGATATGCCCGGAGTGCCGGATGGTCTCGTCTTTGACGGCGAGAGGGATTATCTTCGTCATCGCTGCCGGCAACTCAGGACCACAGGAGAACACCATCGGCTGCCCGGGTTGCTCTCCCGATGCCATTACCGTAGCCGCGGTGGATCGTAACGGGGAGCTGGCGTCTTTCTCAAGCCGAGGTGGAGACAGATTCCCGCTAAAGCCTGATGTAGCAGCGCCCGGGGTGAACATCTATTCCGGAACGGCTCGCGGGTCCTTCATTGATATTCAGGAAGCTGGCGCTGGGATGGGCTTCGCCGCCATAAGCGGTACGTCCATGGCAACCCCGCACGTAGCGGGATTTGCGGCTCTCCTGAAGCAGAAATTCCCGAAGATTACTGCCGTCCAGATCAAGCAGACCATGGCGCAGCGGGGTCACGCCAAGGACTTCAAGACTGGCTGGGGAATTCCACATTGGTCTTATTTTGCAACAGCCATCTCGGAATAATAAACTTAGGAGGAAATCCATGGCAGAGAAGAAAAAGGTTGCCCTCCAGGCTCTGCTCGATGTAAAGCGTTTTCTTCCAACTCCGACCGACCTGCTCCGACCATTCCCGCCTCCGAAGAAAGGGGAGCTGGTCATGCAGGGAGTGACCGCCGACTTGCTGAGCTATACCTTCGGTTACATCCCCGGTGTCGGCGATATTATCGGCCAGTTCGTCAATGACAACATCATGGCTGACGTCCTACAGAAGTTAGCGCCGACCGAGCTGTCAGAGTTCAGAGAGCAGAACCGTGTCTATCCCAACGGGGTAGCTCTGCTCAGAACATTCCAGCGGGCGAGATTGGCTCCTGGGAGCAGACCGTAATGGCTATGCCGGGTCAGCCGCCACCAGGTACTTCCCAGGTAGCGGAGGCCCTCGGGAAAATGATGGGGCTGCCCTCACCCGAAAAGGTACTGGGAGAGCTCCAGAGGCTCAACAACAATATTGAGATCATTCAGCCCGATATCCACAAGCTGGCTCAAGCCCTCGAGGGAATATCGGGCGCGGATATCAGGAACTTGTCAGCCGCCCTGAGTAATATTAAGGCAGGGGACTTGATGAGGTTACTCAACGAGTTCAACACGCTGGCTAGCCAGATTTATGGAAAGCTATGGGGGAAGAAGTAAACAGCTATTCAATGGAGGACCGCCGGGAAAGAGTCCTGCAGGCTCTCCATATACTTGCGGGGGATAGAGCTGTCTTGATAACCGAGGAGAAAAGAGCTATACTTAAAGAATATGATGAGCTCTGCACCTTTGGTTATGGTAGAATGGAGGTCGTGGTTGTAGCCCATCACCTTGAGGGAATCAACCCGACCAAACATAAGAAGAGAAAAGATTTGTTAAGTTCTCCACAAACCACTTGACAAATTCTTTAACATGGTTCATTATTATTTAGCGGATAACTCGCTGGCGAGAGAAATCGAGGCGGGTCACCGAAAGGTGACTCGCCTTTTTATTTAGCGCCAAATCTGCGAGAAAGGAGGAACCTCATATGCCGAACCGATTGGGCAAAATCCCAACACCGCTGGAGGCCGTCGACACGGTGGCAGACCTCGCAAACCAAGTCGCCCGGACTCCATTTCGTGTGGCCGGCAACGCCCTGACCAATGCCGGTCAAGCGGCCAAAAACATCGAGAGTGCCATCGCCAAGCCAGCAGAATACGCCGAAATCCCGCCTCCTCCTGATGTACTGGTAGGCTCCGTCATTTCCGGTGCAGTGGCTGCGGTTGAGGGAGTCATCAACACGATCAAGGGGGCCGTCGACGGGGTGGTCGAAACGGGTGACGGTCTCAGGCGAGAAATCCAACAAGTCGTAGGGAGGTAACAGGATTATGCCTAATGGACCATTCAACCCATTCACGGCTCCTCTGACCATGATAAAACAGGTCGGGGAGCAAGCCAGTGTTGCCATCCAGGGCTTGGGGACGGGAATGACTCAAGCAGCAAGCCAGGGTCTTGATACGCTTATCCTCGGTGTGCCACCGCTGCCCGGTGTGCCCGGAGTAGCAGCTGCCCCTGGTATCCCTACCCCACAACAGCTTATGCCTGCCAACCTGCAGCAGGCTCTCGGGCAGGTGGAAAACCTGCTAATTCCACCCGGGCTGCCCAGACCTTCCCAGGTTCTTAGGGCGGCTCCGACACCAACACCACCGCCGCCTACGCCAGCAGTAGCCGTTAACCAAGGGGCACCGCCAACCCCGCCGGCTATGGCTCAGCGCAGGCGAGTAGCTGAAAGGAGGGGCCTCTAATGGCACAAGAAAGAAAAGTTCGTCAAGTTATGATGGATGCCGGCCTGTATAAGGAAGGCGCCAAGGAACAGCTCCGTGGAGACTTCATCTCTGAAGAGGACATCACCATCGCCGGGAAGAGCTATACTCTTTCCAAGATTTCCTTCCTCGACAGCAAAATCTTCACTGACGAGCTGGACACCATCCTGGTTCAGCAAAACCCGCTCATCCACGAAATCTACGCCAAGAACGCCGTGACCCTCTTCGACGCTGTCCGAATGGCCAACGTCAACACCAAGCAGGGATTCAAGGGCGCCCTGGCAAGCGGTAACGAGCTGGACTTCACCCTTATGATGGCCCGCCAGTTCTTCGATCCCGAGAACTCCACCGTTAAGAGGGTTTCTTGGGTCCGCACCGTCACCCCCGCCCAGATCGCCGCCGCTGCCGCCCTTAATTACTTCGAGGGAGCCACGGCTGGCGTAGAGCTGACCATGGGTGAGGAAGAGGCGATGGTGTGGCTGGCCTTCTACAACCCGGCCCAGGTACCCTGCATCGACGCCTTCCAGATCACGATGAACACCGAGCCTTTTGATGTGCAATCCCTGGACTTCGAGCAGGTGGGAGAGCATGAGGGCGACGTTATCGTCGAGATGAAGGAGCCGTGGACGCTGCCACCCGAGCAGAGCGGGAAGATCATGGCTTACTACTTCCGGGCCGGCACGGATGAGACGCGGCCACTGGGCATCTGGATCAAGATGGCCAAGAACCTGAGAGGACTCGCCACACCGTAACAGGGTAGTGAAAAGTACCGCTGGCTGTCGGGAGGTGACGCCCCCGCGCTGCTGGTTATCCAGCGTGAGTCGAGGTGGGGAAACAGCTAATTTTAACTACGGAGGAATACCGTGAGAAAGAATCTCTTATATGCCCGGAGGCTGATGGGGGATATTGGTCCCCTCAATACTGACCCGGTGCGGCGGCTGCCCGGCCGAATTATAGCCCCGGCCGTTTCTATCACCGGCGTCTACCAGGACTACGACGAGGTGAGCGCCGTCCAGAACTACAACATCGGCTCCCGTATGCAAGTGGACGGGCGAACGTTCTACTACAGTTCGGCCGGTGGTACTCTCAATTGCGACCAAGGGGCGTTTAACGCCCTTCCACAGCACGTTGGCTTTGCCGCCCTTCCCACTGCTCTTACTCTTGCGGCATCTTACACCATTATCGTAACCGTGGGGGGCGGCGATGGTGCTGCTGGCAATGGCAATATCGCTGAGGATGAGTTGTTCGGAGGATATATTGTCATCTTTATGGCGGGTGGAGAGAGTATCAACCGCCAGGTAGTCGGCAATACCGCCGTTACGGGCGGTGGAGATATGACGGTGACGCTGGACAGACCTCTGGGGCAGGATGTGCCGAACACTGAGCACGCCGAAATATTGGCCAGCCCTTACCGGCTCGTTCTGACCATGGGCGTCGGCACCCCTCGCCTATCCTTTTGCTCGGTGATGGGTATGCCACCAGTTTCGGCAGACATCAATGAGTTTCTCTGGCTGCAAACATGGGGGCCCGTCTGGATAGCACCGCAGGGAGGGGTTAGTGTTGGCACCAATAACCGGAGAGTATACTTCCGTGAGGATGGTTCTATTATGGCGAATACTCCGGGAGACCCCATTTACGCCGATGCTCAATACGCTGGCTACGTTCTTGCCAATGCGCAGGCGCTCGGGCAGGGTGCGGCCTTCATCCAGCTCCAGCTATCTCCATAGGGAAACCATCTAGAAAATCACTCTGGAAGGAGTAGACGATATGACAACTCTGAAAGAGATAGAAGCCGCCCGTAAATTGGCGGCGGGCGAGCCTGCTGAAGAACCAGCCGAGCCCGGTGAGCCAGAGGAGGAGAAACCGGCAGAGGAGCCAACCGAACCAGCTGAACCCGGTGAGCCAGCTGAACCCGGTGAGCCCGGTGAGCCAGGGGAGGAGAAACCGGCAGAGGAGTCGGCCGAACCTGAAACTTAGTGTCCCAAAATAAATAGCAACACCGCTCTCTCTGGAGAGGAGAGAGGCAAAGGAGGTGAGCGATGTTAGAGCTCGTACCGAAACCGCAGTTTTCGGTAGTTATCCCACCGAAGACTCTGCAGGAAGGGTATCTGGTCCACTTCGACAGTGATTGGCCATCCACCCATAATGCCATCCGTGAGAAGACCTTCCGTATTGATGCGGTCAACCAGGTCCCTTATGACCTGCCCTACATTATCCCGACAGGCGACTACCGTGACGTAGACTTCGCCAACGGCTCCGGCACGTTCAAGGAAAACATCTACCCGGAGCACCAGAGCTCACTCTTCGAGGTACTGGTCGGGCTGAAGAAAGGGAACTACCTCACCCACTGGTATATCCCGGCGGGTAAGAGTGTCCACCGGCTCGAATACGCTCAGATGTATCCCGACCTGACCGACACCAAGAAGAAGTATCTGGGCGCCCGGCAGCCGAAGGACAGCCCTTATTACGACCCGCGCATCAAGCTCTACTTAGTCAAAGACCTGGCTCCCCTAATCATGAGGCTTTATGTCCTTGGCGGAGTGGACTATGAGAAGTGCGTCATCGGACTCACGGTTAATAAGTGCCAGATGCGGGAAATAGACGCGCCGACCGAAGACCAGCTACTTAAAGCTAAGGTCATTCGGTACTACGACTATCTAAGGTGGTAAGGAGGTAAGATATGCCAAGCCAAGTAGTTGCAGCAGTACTTGAAGCAGATGCCGCCGTGATAGCCGCCGAGAGAGAAAACGCCGCTGTCCTGGCCAAGTCCATGACAATTGATAACAAGGGAGGCGGTGGTGACCGCGTTATCTGTATTCAGGATGTCTTCACCCCGGCTGTTACCAATGGGGTTGATGCCCCTACGGAGCAGGAGGTTGACCGACACAAAATCACGGCCATTCAGGGCGACATCATTACCCTGAATGAGCAAGACCTGAAAGGGGTTAAGTGCCTGGGTGCCATGAGGGTCTACTCCGACGTGGCCGATGCGGCCTGCTATATCACGGTAGGCTACGAGCACGAAGAATAGGAGAACTGACCTAATGGTAATGGATGCAACGGGAACCATCCGGCAGCTAGTACCGGAGGAAGAGCAGATTGTGGATGGGGAGCCCCAGCTCCCTTCCAGACCGAGCTCGCCCCTGGTCGATATAGAGCAGCCTGAAAAGCGCCTCACTCCCATGCCGGTCTCACCGAGACCACCCCTGCCGACCGCTGAAGAGGTAGCCGCGCAACAGGCTTACCAGGCCATCTACGGTGGCCCCGTCCTGAGGGTCAACCGCTACGAAGGCGGTGACCAGGACTGGGTCGAGCTGGTGCGATGGGACGTTCCACTTGGCTATACTGGCGACCTGCACACTATTTCTCTGCTTTCCAATAATGACGCAAAGACCAGGTACCGGATTTTCCTGGCCAACGTCGACCAGGGTATCCCGACGGACAGGCAGACTACAACCCCGCAGGAGCACAAGTGGGACCGCACCGTTCTACCAGGTGGAACAGCGATATGGGTAGAGGTCAGGTCTACCGATGGCACGGCCATCATTGTGGACGGCTCGATTACAGCCACAGTTAGATAAAGGAGGGTTGAGGAGTGGCCATAAACATACCCGGCCTTAGCCTTTCAATACTAAGGCAGCAGACGAGTGTCCAGGCGGGATTGCCCCTGCTCATAAGCGAGT
>JABUBP010000255.1_pt1 | contig 13856 bp, 15 predicted proteins | sample 7240331 | NCBI WGS metagenome assembly JABUBP01 (sample SAMN07256347, study PRJNA390944) | subsurface metagenome | isolation source: Methane hydrate marine sediment | place: Pacific Ocean: Eastern North Pacific, ODP site 1244 | collected 2002 | reverse complement strand
GTATGGCTTCAAGCCTTTCCCGGGGTATTTTATTGCTGCAGCTCAAGCATACTCCGAAATGGCCTCTTCTTTTGCCAATATACACTCCTCATATTCTAAATGATATTATGGCAATAGCAATTTTTTGTCAACCAGTTGACAATTTTAGCGATTTAGTACAAATTGTGCTACCAGAAAAATGAAGAGTGCTTCGGAGCCCATAGATGAATAATGATTTTACGGCCAAGATAAAAAAAGCCTTGCTGAAGATGAAAGAGGGTATCCTGGCGAATCTTGCTTCGGAGAGCAATGAGTTCCGGGAATTGCTGGAGGATATGGATCCAAAGGACCTGGCGGATATAGCTGCTGATGATTTTGACCGTAAAACCCTGGAGGCTTTAGGGACCAATGAGATCAACCGGTTAAGGGCAATTGAAGCCGCCCTGGGCAGACTGGAGAATGGCCATTTCGGAGTATGCTTGAGCTGCAGCAATAAAATACCCCGGGAAAGGCTTGAAGCCATACCCTATGCTGTTCTCTGTATAGCATGTAAGTCCTCTGAAGAGAGGCGCAATCGTTAAAAAAGGTAATCACCCCCTGTAGAATTCCGATAATTATAAGCGGATAGGGGGTTTTAAGTGATAGCGGGTGTACGGGGAGTAACACCGATTGTATTTCCCAATCTTATACGGGTCCAGGGAATTAACAGCAGGATGTCTCTTCCTGTACAGCGGGCGCATTTTGTTTATGCTAGATTCAAGCATATAAAAGGAGTTCCTTCAGCAGATGGAGGGGTACCGGTCTTTAAGTTGCGGGTGTTGGATAACCTGCTAGATAGAATGCTGGCTGTAAAAGGCTCACTTGCTATTGATGCTGATAAGATAAAAGTTGTTAATCCTGATAATATTGATGCGATTACACAACGCCTTCAGTCAACCTTCAGAGAAAGCCTTCTGGCGGTAAAGCCGGCTTTCAGCGGCCTGTTTCCTGAAACCGGCCTGCTTATAGATATGATTGCTTGAGAATGGAAAAGAAAATAATTCTATACCCCCTGAATAAAAAGACAATAGATAATAAAATCCTGGTTGATGATCTGCCTTCGGTGAAATTATGGGGAAAAAGGCTTTCCGACGGCAGGGAGGGATGGTTTTATTTCTCACCTATACTGGGCAGCTACCACACAATTATTCCTGATTGGGTAAAGAAGGGCGATGAAGTTGAATTCTTCGAAGAAACAGAAAAAGGCGAATTAAGATCACTGCTCTTCCCTGGCATCAAGGCAGCTTTCGGTTCAGTAACCCGGCTTTTACTGGAGGATGGCAATATTCTGCTCTTTTCAAATATTGCCGGTGTGCATCAGACATTCCATCTGCTCAAACCAAAAGAGCTTGAAGATATCAATGAAATCATTATTGACCGGGTTTATTTAGAGGAATCCTGTCCCCGTTGTGGTTCGGCTAACGTATTTCATAATACTCAAAGCTCAACTGAAAGGCTCTTCTCCAAGTGTTTAAACTGCAATTATGACTGGAAAGGTAAAATTCAGAGTGAGCTTATTCTGGTAAAAAAACAGATGGAGGAAGAGGTGATCAGCGAATTGGAGCGCCATTCCAGTTTAAGAAAATTTCTTCTTAACCTGCCAAAAGATGGCACCACACCGCCGTCGACATTCTAAAGAACTGTTAATGTTACCGTAAAAAGGGATTGCCTTTCTGCTCGCGCTCTATGCTGGTGGCAACACCATGGCCTGGGAAGACCCTGGTCTCCGGTGGTAGAGTCATTATTTTATCATGAATACTTTCCATCAGCATGGTTTCGTTTCCTCCGGGCAGGTCCGCCCTGCCTATACCCTGGAAAAATAGAGTATCTCCGGAAAAGAGCAGCTTATCCCTTTCGCTGTACAGGCAGATACTCCCACGGGTATGGCCGGGTGTTTCGATAACAACCAGACCGGTATCAAAGATCACATATTCAGCATATAATAGGATCGTGGGTCGCGGCAGGTCGGCGAAGATCTTGTCATCATCTTCCTCCGGATTTAGTCCCAGATCAAGAAGAGTTTCCATGTTTTTCTTAATTCCGCTTTTACCGAGGTAGTTTTGATCCTTTGAATGAATGGCAATTTGCAGATCGATCTCTTTCTCCTGGTATATCCTTTTCAAGGCTCCACAGGCAGCTGTGTGATCAAAATGGCCGTGGGTCAAAATAATCGCCACCGGGATCATCTTGAGCATGCTTACCCGGGATACTATTTCATCGCTGTCGTCGCCGGGATCAATAATAATACATTCCTTCTTGCCATTTGAGAAAATATAACAATTCGTATACATCGGGCCTACTAAAATTCTTTCCAGCATAGTATAAATAACCTATCGTATCTTTAAATAATTTGCAATAATACTGACCATGCGATTGATCCTGATTGTTTCAGGCGTATTATTAATAGCTTTCCTGTTTTATGGTCTTATTCCCAGTATTGGAGCCTTTTCGGCAAGGGAAAGCTGGCGTCGTTTCCGGCGACGAATTCTGGAGGTTTCGCTCTTTCCCTTTATTCAATATTCAGATCTGGTTGACAAACACAGGTTGATAGGTAATTTCCGTTTTTTCGGCAACCTGGAAGCGATTAAAGGAAAAAATTCTATCTGGCTCAATAATGGCACTTTTACCGTAGAAGCGGATCTCAAGAATGTTAACATCTACCTTTTACCTTCCTATGCATATGGCCGGGAAAATCAGCTTTTAGAGCGGCTGGAGGAAACACTTCCAGATGAAGAACCGAAAAGCGTGCCCTGGCAGAGAATATTTTCTCTACCCGCAGGGACCAAGGTCTTTGTGGGAGGCGCCCTCTATTCAGAGGGGGGGCGGGGAATTTTCCGCGATCGATCCAAAGAACCACTGTTAGTGGTGATTTATGATGGCGCCAAAGAGACCATCCTTTTACGCGCAATCTGGGGGGGGGCGTAAACGTAATGAATATTGGAATCGCTATACTCTACCATCTCTTATTACCGGTTCCTTTTCCCTTTTAGTGACCGGCTACATGCTAATGGGAACAGCGCAGCTCCATCTTGCTGTTTTGATTGCTCTGGCCTTAAGTTTTTTCCCAATAGCTGCCCTGCTGCCGCCGGGAGTTATTCTCTATTTTTTCTATATCTATCTCTGGAAACGGGCGCGCCAGCTGCGTGCTGAGAGGGATATGTTCAGATTACCTGTGCGCTACTTCTTTAAACAGGTGGATTTGCAGCCGGGGTCCGCTTCTGAGGTTGAAAGTGTAGTGAACCTTCCCACCGGTGAGGAATATATCATGACCAGTGGCTGCTTTTACAGGATCAATGGAAATCTTAGAATACGGGGAAGCAGGGGGAGTGTTGCTTCTTTAACGGCTAATGGTAAATACTTCATATTCGGTGTTCTAGACCGGGAACGCAATCTTATCCTTGAGTCTGCTGATCCTATGGTAGAGCTGGTTCTCCTGTTGGGTGATCCGGAAATCCTTTCACATCGCTGCAGCCGCAGGGCCAGGATCCTGGAAATAGCGGCTGCTCTGCTTATTTTTTCCGGTCTATTGATTAATCTCTACCTTATCCTTAATGTCCTGCACTATTTAATCCGTTAGTTTACGGCTTGAGATAAAGAAAATCTTTTTACCAACGCTTGAGAATTTCCTGCCAAAAATTGATTTCAATACCTGCGGCGGCGGTGGGGTTTCACGGAGCTTTAGTTCCCCGGAGATCAGAAAAAGAAGTTTAGCCTGCAGATAATAGTCGTATATGTCTGAACAGAACAGGATCTCTCCTCCCGGCTTTAGACTGCGGCAGAGGTTTTCCAGATTTGTCATTCTTAAGAAGCGCCTTCTTCGATGTTTTGTTTTTGGCCAGGGATCGGGAAAGTAGATATGAAATTTATCAACAGAATTGGCAGGGAGTTGCTCGATGAGTTCCTCCGCTTTACCCTGGATTATTGCCGCATTTGTTAGTTCATATGTCTGAATTTTTTTGAGGGCTTTGAGACAACGTTTTTTCTTAACCTCGACGCCTATTAGATAGCTGAGCTTTTTTTCTTCTGCATATCTATGGAGGAAATGGCCATTGCCGCAGCCAATTTCAAATTCCAGAAGCATATTAGCTGCAATATTACTCAGGAGCTCCGGTAATGTGCCAATATTGTTAAGAAGCACTTGAGGAGTTGTTGTTTTTTTTACGAGCATAATTCACTGAAATACGCCTTCCCTTATAATTTATTCCGGAAATTGCTGAAATAGCCCTCTCTGCAACACCTGAAGATATCTCTAAGAAAGAATAATTATCCAGCACCTTTACCACACCGACCTGGTTTTTAGTGAGATTTAATTCTGTTGTAAAGAGGTCAATCAGGTCTTTTGGAAATATTCTCCTGTTTTTTCCGATGCTGATAAATAATCTGGTGAATTCGTTGCCTTTATTGCCAGTATTGACTGCCAGGCTCTGTTTGAAAAGATAGGCACTGAAGTAGGAACGCAGGGTAAGCGGTACATTCTTCTTTATCAGCTTACGGTAATGATTGAGTTCAACGGGGTCTTCCTGTTCCTTTATTCTCTTAATGATTTCTCCTATGGTTTGAATGATAATCTTCTGGTTGAAGGGAAGGCTTTCTTTTTTGTTCTGCACTTTGTTGGTCTCCTCTGGTTTAATAACTTTGTCAGGCTGCTTCTGCCATTTGTCTGCCGGGATAATATATGTATAGCTGAGTAAAGAAGTTAACGTATAATTCCTGTCAGCAAGGGAGGGGGAGAAAAGGACGGTTTGTTCTGCGGCCTCAACAGCCAGGTTTTTACGCTTAAGAATAAGTGGAACTATTTTTTGCTGAAGGAGTGAAGGTCGAAAATAGCCGGCCGTCTGAATTAAAGATCTAGTTTCCGCATGATCTATAGTATCCTTTTTTTTCAGCAGTACCATAAATACCTGTTTTTCCAAAGAGCTTGTTCTAAAATAAGATATATTGAGCAGGAAGGTTTGTCAAGAAATGGTCGAAAATGAAATAGGGTGGTTATATGGCTAAAAAAGGATTGATTATTTTAATTGCTTTGACTCTATTGGTTCTTACATCTGCGGCCGAGGAGTTCCGTTTTAAGTATAATTATGGCGAGAAGTATAAACTGGTAACCCGGGTTAACGAAAATGTCTATATTAACGGCAGCTTTTCCCATCAGGCGGAGATTCTCAATAAGATCGCAGTGGAGGTAGTAGAGACAAGGGATGAATCCGGTCTTCTTTCCTGTTCCTTTCAAACTTCTGAGCGTTCTTATGGCATAAGGGGTTCCTTTTCTCTGACAGAAGACTATAAATCGCTTTTCTGGCGGAACGCCATTGGAGAATATGACATAGGAGAGGAGTATTTCATGCCGGTTGTGCGTGATGTTCCCATCTTCCCTCTGGAAGACGTTGAACCGGGGGACAGCTGGGTTGCAGTAGGCGAAGAAGTTCATGATTTACGAGCGAGTTTCGGCTTGAAGAAGCCTTTCCGGTTTCCCATTTCCGTTCATTACAATTATACCGGGGATGAGACAAGGGAAGGCAGAACAGTAGCCCTGATCAAGATTGAATATAATTTCTTTCAAGCAGTTGGCAGGCAGAACATGAGCGAGCCGGGTGACAATTATGACAGGGTGCCGGCCAAGATCGCCGGCAGCTCGGAACAGCTTTACTATTGGGATAAAGAGAATGGCAATCCCTTATTTTATGAAGAAGAGTTTGATTTTATCTTCTATCTGACCTCAGGGGAATATGTTGAGTACGCAGGAAGCGCTTACGGCGATTTTATTGAATCGCCCGATCTGAACAGAGAGAGGGTTGTCGAGGAAATTGAGAGGGCAATTGAAGAGAGCAACATTAAAGGGGCTTCCGTCAAATCTGAAGAGGAGGGAGTTACCATAACTCTGGAAAATATACAGTTTCTACCTGATTCACCTCTGCTCTTGGAATCGGAGAAAGCAAAGCTGCTGCGTATAGCGGAAATCCTCAAAACCTACCCGGAGCGTGATATTCTTATTACCGGTCATACTGCGCGGGTTGGCACAGAGGAGAGCTCTCAGGCACTCTCCGAAGAGCGGGCTAAGGCAGTAGCTGACTTTCTGCTTTCACTGAATGTACGTGATGAGATGGGAATTATTTCCCGCGGCTTTGGGTCCCGTAAGCCCATAGGGGATAACTCAATTGAAGCGGGCAGGCTGCTGAACCGCAGGGTGGAAATAACCATACTGGAAAATTGAAAACGCTTGACAATGGTTATATTTTCTGACTAAATTTAGATAGTTGTGGGGGTGGTTTTCGAACCTGATAAGTTGCTGAAAGCCTGAGATCATACCCGTTGAACCTGCTCTGGGTAATACCAGCGAAGGGACCCTTAACCCAAACCCTCCACTTTAATTTTATTTCTCTTTCACGAGCCCTCAGTGTGACTGAAAATGCAGCCATATTGGGGACGGGAGGTTCATGATGACAAAAAGAGAGCGGCTTTTATTAATCATTATTAGCGGTTTTCTGCTTGCAAGTCTGAGATTATCTGCCATGGCCCAGGCGGAAGATGCTGGAAAACCCGGTCTGGTAATCTATGCTTATGACTCTTTTGTTTCTGAATGGGGTCCGGCCGGCAGGGTAATCCCTATATTCGAAGAGCAGCAGGGAATTAAGGTATCGGTTGTTTCGGTTGGTGACGCGGGGCAGGTGTTGAGCCGGGCCGTATTGGAGAAAGAGAATCCCAGGGCAGATATTGTTATAGGCATCGATAATAACCTGCTCAGCCTCGCTTTAAAAGAAGATGTCCTGGAAGTCTATAAATCTGCAAATATCGAGCTGATCCCCGAAGAGCTTCTTTTTGATCCTTCTTTCCACGTAACCCCTTTCGACTACGGTTATTTTGCTTTTGTTTACGACAGCGAAGTATTAAAGAGAATTCCGGAGAGTCTGGAAGATCTGGCAGCGGTTGAGTATCGAAATAAGATTATAGTGGAGGATCCCCGCACCTCAAGTCCGGGGTTGGGATTCCTGCTGTGGACTGTTGCCGTATTCGGCGATGATTATCTTAATTACTGGCAGCAGCTTAAACCAAACCTGTTAACCATTACCGATGGCTGGGACTCGGCCTACGGTATGTTTACCGGGGGTGAGGCGCCTATTGTGCTCAGCTATACAACCAGCCCTGCCTATCATGTGGAATATGAGGACAGCAGGCGCTACCGGGCAATAATTTTTAAACGGGGCAATTACCTGCAGATCGAGGGAATGGCTATCCTAAAGGGCGCTACTAACCGGAAAACTGCGAGGGCGTTTATAGATTTTATATTGACAGAGGAGTTTCAGAATGAGATTCCATTAACCAACTGGATGTACCCGGTAAATCCCGGGGTTAAACTGCCGGAATCCTTTAAGTTTGCACCCCGGCCCCGGACCTCGCTCTCTTTAAGCGCAGAAGTGATCGATAAGAACAGGGATCTCTGGCTCAAAGATTGGGCCCGCCTTATCAGCAGGTAGCAGAGCGAATGTTTCCGGAGAGCACTCTCCCGGGCAGGAAAGCCCTGTTATACCTGCTGCTGATGAGCGGACCTCTTATTTTCCTTTTTTTCTTCTTTTACTATCCGTTAAGCTCAATTTTGCAGGGCGGTCTTACAGACGACCAGGGCCGATTTACCATAAGCAGGATCGGCTCAATTCTTAGCGATCCCTATTATAGGGGAATAATCTATTTTACAGTCAAGCAGGCTTTCTTAAGCACCCTGCTCTCAATCAGTCTGGGTTTGCCCGGGGCTTATTTACTGGCAAAATACGATTTCCGGGGAAAGAATGTTATCCGGGCCTTAACCACGATTCCCTTTGTTCTGCCTTCAATTATTGTGGTGTTGGGTTTTGTCCGGTTTTTCGGCAATAACGGTATTCTGAATCGTCTGTTAATGGGGCTGTTCAGGGTTGAAGAACCGCCCCTGCGTATCCTGTACTCTATGAAAGCAATATTACTGGCACATGCTTTTTATAACTTCCCCATCTGTATCCGTATTGTATCTGCTCTTTGGAGCCGGCTTAACCCCGATTTCGAAGATGCAGCCAGAAGTATGGGCGCCCATGGCTTCAGACTCTTCCGGGAAGTTACACTGCCGAGAATACTTCCTGCTATCCTGGCCAGTGGTGCTCTGATTTTTATCTTCTGTCTGCTCAGTTTTGCCATTGTCATGGTTCTGGGGGGAGGTCCCCGTTTTACCACCCTGGAGGTGGAAGTATACAGACTTGCCAAGGTAAGCGTGGACCTTAAAATGGGCAGCGCCCTGGCTTTAATAGGCTCTTTCCTCTCCTCAATCTTTTTATACCTCTATATCAGACTCCAGCGAAAAATGAGCTTTGCCGAGGAAATAACTGCAAATTTCGAGAGGAAGCGACTAAGTGTTTTGTTAAAACAACCGGCGGGAATATTCTTTGTGCTCTACATGCTGTTAATTGCAGTGCTGATAATTGCGCCCATGGCAGCCGTGGTATATACTTCTTTCTTGAAGCGTTCGGGCTGGGGCGGGAGTACCGCTTACAGCCTTGACTGGTATATGCGCCTTATCTTTGCTTCCGGCCTTTACACCAGGTCAATATTGAACAGTCTTTTTTTCGGCTTTATGACTATTCTCTTTGCCCTGCCGCTGGGCACCCTGATCGCTTATCTGGGAAGCAGAAGGGAGAAAAAAAACAGCAGTATACTTGAAAGCCTGATGATGCTTCCCATGGGGGTATCCTCGATTATGCTGGGATTGGGGTATATCAAGGCTTTCCAGGGCTTTCCGGTAAAGATAACCGGGAGCTGGTATGCAATTGTTTTGGCCCATACTGTTATATCCTACCCCTTTGTGATCAGGTCGGTAAGCTCAATGTTCAGAAAGATCAAGCCATCCCTGTTAGAGGCGGCGCGAAGTCTTGGCGCTGATTCCTGGCAGCTCTTCTGGCAGCTCGAGTTGCCGCTGATCAGAGGATCGCTGATAACCGGGGCGGCCTTTGCCTTTGCCATTTCCATCGGCGAGATAAATGCCACCCTGATGCTTGCCGGTCCGCAGGCCATGACCATTCCCGTAGCTATTTACCGTCTGATTTCCTCTTATAATTTTATTGGCGCCTGTGCTATGGGTACCATATTAATGGCGATAAGTTTTCTGACCTTTCTGATAATTGACCGGGTCGGAGAAGGGATCGGTTGAATAATGAGCCTGCGGTTGAAAGATGTTGTAAAGGAATACCCTGATTTTAAACTTAAAATAGACCTCCGGGTAAATAAGGGGGAGCTGGTAACCATACTGGGTCCCAGTGGCTGCGGTAAAACCACCACCCTGCGGGTAATAGCCGGATTCATAACTCCTGATAAAGGTAATATATTCGTCTCTGATAGACTTATAGACAAGTTGCCTCCGCACAAGCGGCAGATCGGCATTGTATTTCAGGATTATGCGCTCTTTCCCAATCTGAATGTTCTTGACAATATCGCCTTCGGTCTGAAGATGCAGGGAGTCAAGCGGATCTTGAGGGAAGCCAAATCAAGAAAGCTGTTAAAGCTGGTCCATCTGAACGATTATGGAGGACGGAAAATATCGCAGCTCTCCGGCGGCGAGCAGCAGCGGGTTGCCCTGGCCAGGGCATTAGCTACAGAACCCCGGCTGCTGCTTCTGGATGAACCCTTAAGTGCTCTGGATGCCAAGCTTCGAAAAGGTTTAAGAAGTGAGATCAGGCGCATTCAGCGTGAATTGGCTATCACGACCCTCTATATAACCCATGACCAGGAAGAGGCTTTAGCCTTATCCGATAGAATAGCGGTTATGCATAATGGTAAAATTGAACAGGCCGGAGAGCCTCAGGAAATATATAATGAGCCGGTTAATCTCTTTGTGGCCGGTTTTGTAGGGCAGGCGAATTTTTTAAAGGGCACGGTCCGTAGCATAAAAGGGAGGTACGCGCTCTTTAATACGGCCCTGGGAGATATAAAGGCACCGGCGTCCGGGGGTTGTTATCCCGGCAGGGAGATGCAACTTTTCTTCCGGCCGGAGAACTGTACGATTAAGAGCAGCACTGCCGCTGAAAAAAAAGGCAATTATATACGGGGGATGGTTGCCGGTTGTGAATATCTGGGGGAGATTATGCAGCTGGAGGTTGTTTCCCGGGGTAGCCGTTTTATATTGCGACTGCGGGGATGCCCGCCTATTGCTGCCGGTGATCCTGTGGTCTTTTCTATTAAGGTTGATAACTGCCGGTTGCTTCCGAACAGCCGCTGAGCTTTGACACTCAAGGTGGTAAGGGGTGAGCAGGCGAACACCGGGCAAACCGTGATCAGCTGCCGGAAAAATAAAAGTGAAATGAATAATTGCAACTCGGTTGCAAAAAACAGCTTGGATTGATAAGTTACAAATAGTAATGGCTAGATTATTATGCTCACTGCTTTTCTTATTCTCTATTCTTGGTATTAACCCTCCGGCAGGCGTATGCGATGTACTGGCAGTTGCCGCAGGAATTGCTCCCTGTGTTGAGGAGGTTGTGGAGGCCTACATTGCCCAGGGAGGAGAAGCGATAGGGATGGTAAAGGGGTCCTGCGGTGTGCTGGCAAGACAGATGGCATCCGGAGCGCCGTACGATTTGCTGCTCGCCTCGGAACCTCGCTGGCCAAACTGGTTAAAGGGCAAAGGGGGGATTTTAGATCTAAAGATTTTTGCCCGGGGACAGGTCGTTTTATGGCATGAAAAAAGTGATCCGCCAAAGCTGCTCTCTCTGGGAAAATATCTGCTTTCTATACCCGAACCGGAGACAACCGCCTATGGAATGCTGGCAAAGGAGTACCTGCAGCGGCGAGGATTATGGGATTATCTGATTGAGAGCAAGAAGATTATATTCGTGGGCAACGCGCCGCAAGCGGTGCTTGCTGTTCGTAATGGAGCTCTAGATGCAGCTTTTATTCCCCGGAGCATGGCCATTAAGGCCGGGGGAAGCTATATAAATATAGACCGGGCAGTAATAGATCAGGTTGGCGGCCTGGCGGTCGGAGCAGGAGAAAATGCCCGCCGGTTCTGGCTCTTCTGCCGCTCCGCTGATGTTCAAGCTATCTGGCGCAAGTGGGGATTTGAAGCGGTTATAACTAAGTGATATAGATTAGGAGAGGAATAGACAGCAATGACTATATTAGAAAAGGCACGAGATAAATTTATAAAGATCCTGCAGGAAAAAAATATATCCAGGGAAGAGTGGTTGAGTGCCGAACCCCTGGGCGCGAAGGAAGCTTTGGGAGATCCGGCGCCGTACAAGGATTTCGCCCTGCAGAGGGGTTTGGAAAAACTGGTGGAAGTGAGCTACGGGAAAGCACGGGGCCAGGCATTCACCTCCTTCCCCATGCGCTGGCAGGGCAGCCTTGGAGAGGTCTTGGGGCTGGACCTGGAAAGCGACAGGAACCGGGCCCTGCTGGTGGCCACAATGAATGCTGTGGGGCGGTACCTTAATTTGATTGATGGAACCATTCACTGTAAGAATGATGGTCCAAAAAAATGCGGCAGGGTGATGGCTTTGGAGCTGCAGAAAATTATAAAGGCAAACCAGCTGCTAGGTATGGTGGGGTATCAGCCGGCGCTGCTCGAAAACCTGGCCGCTCTTCTTCAGCCGGAGAATATTCGTGTGGTTGATCTTAATCCCGATAACATTGGGCGGAATATCTATGGTTTGCCCATCTGGGACGGCGTAAAGGATATTGACCGGCTGGTCGAGGAGTGTACTTTGTTTCTGGTCACCGGTTCGGCTCTGGTGAATAATACCCTGGATGGACTTCTGGAACTCATTCATCGTAGAAAAAAGAGGGCAATTCTTTTCGGAACCACCATTGCCTTTACCGCTTCTGTACTGGGGTTGGACCGGTTTTGTTTCGAGGCGAAATAGAGGAAAGTTGCCTGGATAGTTGATAGTTAGTAGACTATTCTCATAGCTTCTGCAATATTAAGGGAGTAGTCCCCGATATGTTCAATATGGCGCACTATGTCGAGAAGCAGGAGTTCCTGTTTGACATCTGATCCCTCCTGTAGCCGCTTCTGAACTGCCTTTATTAACGAGTTGCGACTGGCATCTATCCTTTTTTCAAGGTTCAGAGCCTTTTGCAAATCGACATCAGGCAGCGGCTTGTCCAAATGGCTTCTGATAAAACCCATAAACTCTGTAACCAGTGCCGTATAGGGTGCGATATTTTTGAGGGCTTCCTCAGGAAGATTCATTTTTTTATCATAGCGCCGTTGGGCGAGGATCATCAGGTTGTAACAGCTGTCGCCGATGGATTCCAACTCATTTACAATCCTTATCAACCCACTTGCCTGGGCTGCTGAACGGCTGTTTAGGCTCTCCCGGAATATGCCGACAAGGTAATGGGAAAGCTGCTCCTGCATCTGGTCCGTTATCTCTTCCTGCTCGGCAACCTGCTTTACATCTGCGGCCAATTTCATTTCCGGATGCTTAAATACGTTCAGGAAAGTGGCAAACATCTCCTCTACCAGGGTAATAAACTTGGAAATTTCCAACTTGGTCTGAAATATCTGGAGTTCCGGTGTATCCTGCAGACTGGTATAGAGGAAGGGAAGAACGTAACCTCTTTTCTCCTCCGCAGGGGGAGCTTTCACTATTCTTTTAACGATTGAGGCCAATTGGGGTACGAAAAGAATAAAGATAACGGAATTGATGACATTAAAAAGGGTGTGAAACATAGCAAGATGAGCAGGAATGTGGATTCCCGCGTCAGGACCCGTTACGCTTCCCGGTACAAGGAAATCGATGAATAGCAGGAACCAGGGAAAGATTGTGGCCACCCAGAGAACGCCGATAAGATTAAACAGGGTATGTGCCCTTGCAGCCCGCCTGGCATTCACATCAGTGCCGATGGAGACGAGGGTGGCTGTGATTGTAGTCCCGATATTTTCTCCAAGGACTATTGCCGCTGCCGAGGGAAAATCTATCCATCCGGCATAGGCCATGGTCAGGGTTATTGCCATGGCCGCTGAAGAGGATTGTACAATAACAGTCAGCAGAGTACCCGAGATGACAAAAATAATGAATGAGAGCGGGCCCAGATCGATGAACCTGGTAAGAAAATGAAGCACCTCAGGATGGCTGCGAATGTCGGGAACTGAATTTTTCAGAAAACCCAAGCCTAGAAAAAGAAGACCGAAGCCAACCAGAGCCTCGCCCCAATCCTGTTTGTTAAGCCTTTTTGCGAATATAAGCAGCATGCCTATCCCGATTGCCGGAAGGGCGATAGAGGTGATCTTGAATTTGAAACCGATAATTGCTACAATCCAGCCGGTAACGGTGGTGCCGATATTGGCACCCATTATGACTCCGATAGCCTGAGTAAGGTTAATAAGCCCGGCATTTACAAAGCTTACTACCATGACAGTAGTGGCAGAAGAGGATTGGATAAAGGCGGTAATTATAAACCCGGTAAAAAGAGCAATAAAGCGGTTGCCGGTCATAAAATTAAGGGTATGCTGAAGCCGGTCGCCGGCGGCTTTCTGAACACCTTCGCTCATAACCTTCATCCCGAAAAGAAACAATCCGAGACTGCCAATAACCTGAAAGAAACCATCTACCATAGAAACCAACCTCCGACAAAACAGAATAACCAACCACTGTTATAATTCATCAGTTGGGTTGTTTTGGTCAAGGGTAAGGTTATCGCGGTTTTTTCATAATTCTGCTTTGGTTCCTTGACTATTAATGGCTTGCTGGAATATAAATTTGCCTGTACATGGAGATAGAAGAAGAAACCGAAAAAAAGAGAGTGGTCCTGGTATATATGCTCATTGGTTCGCTGACCCTGGGCTTTGCCGGAGTGTTGACCAAGGTCTGCCTCTTTCCGGATAC
>JABUBP010000254.1_pt1 | contig 13857 bp, 6 predicted proteins | sample 7240331 | NCBI WGS metagenome assembly JABUBP01 (sample SAMN07256347, study PRJNA390944) | subsurface metagenome | isolation source: Methane hydrate marine sediment | place: Pacific Ocean: Eastern North Pacific, ODP site 1244 | collected 2002 | reverse complement strand
GCTGATGAGGGAGCAGATATTATCAATTTGAGTCTGGGAGGCCCGAGTTCAAGTATTACACTGAAAGATGCAGTAGATTATGCATATAAAAAGGGACGCCTTCTGGTGGCTGCTTCAGGGAACGATAATGAGTCCTCTGTTGATTATCCGGCAGCATATGATAATGTGATTGCCGTTGGTGCAACTAATGAGAGTGATGAGCGTTGCGACTCTGGAGATTGGGGCGCCGGTTGGGGCAGTAATTATGGAGCAGAGTTGGATGTGGTTGCTCCAGGGAACGATATCTATAGCACTTCCCTTACTTATGGATATGCAAGTGCATTGGGGACAAGTATGGCTGCGCCATTTGTTTCCGGATTGGCAGCTCTAATCTGGTCCCATAACCCAGGCTTAACAAATTCATATGTTAGAGAGATTATTAGAAGTTCTGCGGACGATATAGGACGTAGAGGCAAGGACATATATACCGGTTATGGAAGGATAAATGCCAAAAGAGCTTTGGACCTGGCTACTCCCCTCCTAGAGGAAGTAGTCTATGGAATTATGAACTTTCCGAATCCTTTCCGTCCTGCCCAAGCACCGGAGACTACTATCTGCTTTACCACAAAGGAACCGGTCGCAGAAAGGAATATCGATATTTATAATTTAGCAGGAGAACTTGTCCATAGGGCTCCTGAGACTGGAATACTCGTGGGGGCCATTGGCCCGGAGAATAGACGTGTTTACAAATACAAGTGGGATGGGAGAAATGATTATGGGGAGAAGGTGGCTTCTGGAATCTATATATATGTAGTTAATGCTGACGGTAGTAAGAAAACAGGAAAGCTTGCACTTATAAAATAGGTAGTGTAGGGGTTTATCCCCGTAAAAATTACGCCCATAAAGGGCTACACTACATTTTATTATTTGTGGACTTTTGAGATTAAGGCCAGTCCTAAAATTCCAAAGATAATATTGGCAAACCAGGCAGCTAAAACAGGCGGCAAGACATGGTTCTCTCCAATTGCTTTACCTACAGAGAACATTTGCCAGTAGAAAAAACAGATAAGTAAGCTAAAAGCAAATCCTTTTACTTTCCCGCTTTTTGAAGTCTGCAGAGCAAAGGGAATACCGATGAGTAGAATGATAAAGGAGGAGAAAGGAAAGGATATTTTTGAGTGGAGCGCCACTTTTTCTCTAATTGCCGGAATCCCATTTTTGGTTAGCTTTGCAATATAATTTTTCAGCTCGAAATAGTTCATTTCACCAGGCTTCTTCTGCTTACGGAAAAAATGGTCTAAGCGCTCTGGCAAATAGATGACCCTTTCCTTAAATTTCTCTTCTCTTATTGTTCCCTTTTCGTTCTGGTCAAACTGACGGACTATTCCATCATAAAATATCCAGTAGTCGTCTTTCCATACGACTTTTTTGGCATAGATTTGATTTATTAGAGCAGAATTTTTGTCGAATTGGTCAACGGACACTTCTTTCATTAATTTCTTCTCTCCTTCGAGATGCTTGATGGTGTACATCCTTCCTTGTTCCCCTGCTATCACCAGGTTGTCCTGCTGTTGATAATTTCTTATCTTTCGATGCTTCACTTTAACATTGTAGATGTAATCTACTCTCTGATTAGCGTAAGGCACGATGACTTCACTGAACAAAAGAGACCCCATAACCAGGAACAGGCAGAAAACTAACAGAGGAGATAGAATTCTGTATAGGCTTATTCCGGAGGCTTTCATAGCTGTAAGTTCGTTATGGCGGACAAGACCTCCCAGGGAGAAAAGAGTGGCCAGAAGAACCGCTACAGGAAGTGTCTGGATCAGCCATTCAGGTGTTCGCCAGAAGAGGTATTCTGCACAAACCAGAAGGGGAGTTCCCATGTCGACCCATTTGACGCGCTGGTAAAATAGTTCAGAGATTATGAGTAAAGAGGCAAAAGCAGCCGTTCCCAGGAGAAATGGTTTCAAGAATTCATTTAATATGTAACGAGTTAAGATACGCATTTGTGTTTTTAATCTCAAAAAGGTAGCAGCAAAGCGTAAGCTTTATTTCCTTGTAGGGGTTCCGATAAATCGGAACCCGCGGGTTCGATGAATCGAACCCCTACAGTGAATTACTTTGCGGTTCTGTAAATCATCCAGATGCCGGCTATCCCTATGGTCAAATTTGGTATCCACACACTGAAGAGAGGAGGAGCGATTCCTCTCTCTCCCATAGTAATCCCTTCCACCAGAAGAAACCAGTATAACAGAAACAGACCCAAGCTCAAGCCAAATCCAATCGATTTTCCCCCCTTGCGTGATTTTATTCCCAGGGGAATTCCAATTAAGCAGAAAACAAATGAAGCAAAAGCGAGTGACCTACGCTGATGGTATTCTACTTCTAATGAAAGAGTAGGGATGTTATCTCGCTTCAGTCTTTTTATTTCCTGTAGAAGTTCAGATTTTTCCATCTGTCTGATTCGTTTGACCTTCGGGGGCGGAGTTTGGGTAAGGTCGAGTGAAATGTCGTAATTCTTAAAATAGGTTATGCTGTACTTGTTAGGGTCCTGTTTATCTTTCTGTTGGATGCTCCCATCAAATAACCGGAAAACCACTTGTTGCTCATTGCTTACCATGTTCCCGCTCTGAGCGGTGATTAATGTGGGAAAACTGTCTTTTTCCATTTTATACATAATTATGCCCGAAAGTTTCCCTTTCTTTTGCTTAATCTTCTCTACATAGAGCCTGTAATCCTTTATTTCCAGGAAGGTGCGCTCTTCAAGTTTAAGTATGGGATTCCTTTGGACTATCTGGTAATATAGTTGGCGGAATTGATTGTAAGACCGGGGTGCTATCTGCTCGTTAAAGGAGACTAAAAATATACTCACAACAAAGCTCAGAATAATAACTGGGGAGAAGATACTGTATAAACTTACACCCGATGCCTGGATTGCAGTTATCTCATTATCTGAAGAGAGCCTGCCAAAACAGATAAGGGTACCCGCCAGGATTGCCATGGGAATGGTATAAATGAGAGTGGAAGGTAATACATATCCGAGGAGCTGGATAACTGATAACAAGCTCACACCCTTACTAAGCAGGAGGTTTATAGAATCAAATAATCTTTCCATAATTAAGATAAAGGTAAATATGAAAAGAGCAAAAAAAGTAGGGGGTATGAATTCAGTAATAATATAACGATGTAGAATTTTCATTTTAAGGGTAAGCCCAAGAAATAACTTGGAGTTTGCGTTTTTTTTATTCAATACGATTATACATAATTACATCGATTATAGCAATTGTAAAATTCTATAGCCTTTCAGATAGTGTAAAATTTAATGGGGGGTAGGCAGGGGAATTGTTTGGAGTGTCAAACGAAAGGTTGGCTGGTAAAGCTTTCGCTTTACACTCCAAAGCAAAAAAGTCCCCCAAAGTTCTTGACACTAACCGCATGCTGAAAGCGGTTGACAATAAAGGGAGTCTGTGATATAATCATTTTAGAAGCTACATAATTTATAAGGTCAGCCTGTCTTTTCCGAAAAGGCAAACTCCGAGAAATCGGAGGACGCAAAACCACAGTCCCGCACAGCGGGAGGCTGGGTTACCGAAGGAAGACACGTAGAGAACTATTTAGCCGCGAACCAGTGATTCGGATGCGGGTGCTACTTTTTTGGAGAAGACTGGGGAGCGGTTTTTTTATTGTAAATTGGGATTAAATTAGTTAGAATACCTTAAATACTCAAAATAGGTACTCTGGGTCGTCTCTGACCCAGAGTTTCTGTCCCGACGAGTCGGGACTACCAGTCAGGGGTTTTTCAACAATATCTGGAGATACTGTTGAAAAATCGGGCTCAGGGACGAGCCCGACTACCAGTTACAACGAAGATTTAAAAGGGAAAAATGTTACTTTCCAGAAAGATTATTCTATTAGCTTCGATTGCATCCATTGGACTTGCTTTAGTGAGTTCTATGGACGTTAGGGGTGGTGCACTCGAAGATTTTGATGCCTTTATAAAAGAGGAGGAGAAAGAGAAAGAATTTATCTCCTATAGTCAAGAAGAATGGAATAAGATGAGGGATGAGAAGGAGCAAGGAATATTTATAATTGAAGAAGAACTTTTGGCTCCGCCGAAAGTGGAAAAGGTAGAAAAGGTAAAACCAGAAGAGGAAGAAGCTGTTCCCCCTCTTCCCGGAGGGATTGGTATAATCCTTCCCTTTGAGTCGAGGTTGAGCATATCGGGACAGAAGAGGATCTCGATGAAGTATGGTGCTGTATTCTATAAGGATGATGAGGAGAGGACAACTACTGGTACTCCCGCTGGGGTGACTGAGGGGTTTGATATGGACCAGGAACTCCAGGTGAAGATTAAAGGACAGGTAGGTACAAAGATTACGGTTAATGTAGACTATGATGATACTGTAGAGGATAAAAGAGATATCTCCGTGGTGTATAAAGGAGACCCGGGAGAAATTGTTCAGGAGGCAGCTTTCGGAGATATTACCCTGGAACTTCCGGCAACCGAATTTGTCGCCTATAAGAAGAGCGTATTTGGAGGGAAAATTAATGCCCAGTATAAGGAATTTAAATTTATGGCTATTGGTTCACAGACCAAGGGGATACCAGAGGAGAAGAAATTTAAAGGGAAGAGCACATTTGAAAAGAGGGATATTAACGATACGTCTTATCGGCGTCGGAAATATTACAAGTTGTGGGATATAGATATTCAGAGCGGAACTGAAGAGGTTTATATTGATGACCGTGATGGGACAAATAACCAGAATGGCGCCGACATGATGGTGAGAAATGAGGCCCTTTCCCCCAGCACTACATATTACGGATACTTTAATCTTCAGGTTCCGGGACAGGATTATACCATAGATTATATCAAAGGGATTATCACTTTCCGGAAAACCATTTATGAAAATTATGTCATTGCTGTGGATTATAAAAAGTCGGATGGTAGCTGGCTGCGGGAAGAGAATATCAACCAAGAGCCCAAGATACTTAAAGATGAAGATGAAGACCTAGACCCCTCGCAGGAAATGATGAACTATTACGACTTAGGACGGAAAAAGATTATTCAGGGAGTTGAAGGCAGGGACTTTGTAGTAAAGATTTTGGATTTGAACCGTAATGAAGTGCCTGAGTTTCTGAATGCCTATGGGATGATTGAAATGGATTATGATGAGGGAATATTGAAATTTAAGAATAAAGAGCCACTTGGTTTGACTTACGGGGGGTATGATAATATATACGATAAGACAAATCCACAGCACCATTACATTATATATGTGGAGTATAAGTATCGGCAGAAGGAATATTTCCTGCGGCCGAACATCGTAGAGGGAAGTGAAAAGATTACGTTGAATGGTCGGCTACTCAAAAGGGATGAAGACTATTTCATTGACTACGAGTCTGGCTGGATTACATTCTTTCGTGAAGAAGAGATTGATGAAGAGACAGAAGTTAAGATTAGCTATGAATATATGCCCTTCGCCGGTCTCTTTCAGGAGACTCTGTTGGGCGCAAGGGGAGAATGGGCGCCCACTGACAGGTTCTTTTTAGGTTCCACAATCCTCTATAGCGGTGCAGCTAAAGCACCAACTATCCCTAGCGTGAGGGCGACTCCAGGGAGTAAACTCATTCTGGATGTAAATTCAGAATTCTCTTTTGACCCCCAGCCATTCTTCCCTTTCAAGACAAAGATTTCGGGAGAATTGGCGAGGAGTCTCAATAATCCCAACACCTGGGGAAAGGCAATAATTGATAGCATGGAAGGGGTAAAGTTAATTGATGGAATGCCCATTGATAAAGATGTATGGCAGATAGCCAGTAATCCGGGAAGAGTTGTCACTGAAGAGGGAGCTATTAGCTGGGATAATGAGGATGTCAGGATTATAGAGATTAAGCCAAATGCGGATGTGGGTGAAGATGAGGAACAGGAAGTCCTGAAGATTGACTACAAATTGTTGACGGGAACCACCGAGGAAGCATCTATTGTCTATCCTATTTCCACTCGAGGAGTGGATTACTCGCAGAAGGAGAGTTTAGAACTATATGTTTATGGCGATGGGAAAGAAGAAATTCTGGAAATTACACTGGGAACGATTGCCGAAGATGCCGATGATGATGGGCATCTGGACACAGAAGATGTTAATGGCGACGGGACACTAAATGTCGGCGAAGATGTTGGCTGGGATTTTTTGGGATGGACTGGTGATGACGAAAAGATTTATCTTAAGGATGGAAAGTTTGGTTATAAGAATGGGAAAATTGATACCGAGGATTTAGACGGGGACGGTGGAGATCCGGAACCGGATAAAGGTGATGGTGATGCATTTTCTAAAACCATAGACTGGTCTGGATGGGACAAGGTGGAATGGCCCTTCAATATCAGTACAGGCACTGTGTCGGAGTGGACAGCGATAAAGCACATAAGGATAACATTGAAGGGAACAAGCGTCTCAGGAAGTATAAAGATTGCTTCAATCGGAGTGGTGGGAAATAAATGGGAGAGGGGAGTTGTCCAGTCCACAGGCTCAGGGAATGAATTTTCAGTTGGCGCTGTGAATACTGAGGATGATATTGAGTATGGACGCGGCTTGCTTGATAACGCCAATTATAAAGACCTTTATGGTGAGAGAGCTGTTGAAGAAAGGGAAGTGGAACAGGCACTTTCGCTGAATTATACACTAGTTGACGGCGCTACAGGATACACGAAATGGACATTTACCAGAGCTGAGGACTACTCAAAATATGAGGAACTAAGGTTCTTCATTAAGAAGAAACCCAAGACCCCGACACACAATCCTACCTTTATAATGAGATTGGGCACTCCCGAAAATCACTACCAGTTTCAAACGACCGTGGACTGGGGAGACTGGAAACTTTTGACCATCAACTTAGAAGATATTGACGGAAAGTACGGTGCAGACACGATAACCAGTTCAGATGGAACTATAACTAGGAAAGGGACCCCCGCTCTCACTAACATTCCAGAGATAAGATTAATGATTGTGAATGTGAATGATACACCGGGTGATATTGCTGGAGAAATCTGGGTTAATGAGATTCACCTGACCGGGGCAAGGAAAAAGGAAGGTTGGGCAGGCAGAATCGGTTTAGATTGTGAACTTCCCGACTGGTTCACTTTTGGCGGAAAGTACTGGTATATGGATAGGAACTTTGAGACAATTACTGTTCCCAGTAAGAATCAAGACAAAGAAGTAATCTCAGCTTACACCAATTTTAATAGACTCAGTTACCTGCCGCTCTCATTGAATTGGAGCAGGACCACCACAATTACTCCTTCGGTGGTGAGGGTTGCGGATTTGAGCGTCCAGGATGAAGGTCGTGTGGTAAGCCATCAGGGCAGTGCCAGTACGGAATTGAGACTGCCAAAATTACCCAGGTTGGGAATGAGTTATGGTAAGAACATTGTTGAGCGCAGTCAGCCTGAAGGCAAGAAGGAAGATTCAGATACATATTCAACTACGCTTCATCAGTATGAACTGCCGGTTCGCTTCTTTCTTCTTCCCCACGATATAAGTGGCTCCTATAAGAGAATTAACAAATTTAACAAATTCACAAGCACCGCTCCTACACAGAGACAGAAAAACTTCTGGGAATTCACAGACGATTGGTCGGGTAGAGCAACCTTCAGGCCACTATCTGAATTATCGATTGTTCCTTCCCTTTCCAGGAGAAAAGTGAAGGAAAGAGTGCATACGAATGGTAAGATTGACCGTCGCAGGTCGGGCACTCAGACAGCGGGATTTAATTCAACTCTCCAATTTTTTGAATGGCTTAAGCCTTCCATAAGTTACAGCATAACTAATACGGAAAATTTCATAATCGTTACCAGTACCTCAATCCCTGAAGAGAAGAATTTCACCAGGTCAAGCTCAGCAAAACTAAGCCTGCCTTTTGTTGCCAAATCACTCTTTCCCAAATTTAAACCTGTAGCTTCATTGAATGTCAATTCCTCCTATGCATTGAACGATGGCGATAGTTATGAGAAGATAAGAGAAGACTATCCTATCTATGGGAAGTTGTGGCTAAGAGGCAAGGGTATGGGATATAAAAGACTTGAGGGAATTGAGGAGGATGAATTGAAATCTTTTTCTCTCCGCGATACCTTCAGGATGGAAAGTAACTGGAAACCCCTGGAATTTCTTGATTTAAAAGGATATCTTTATCCGTTCCAAACTATGAGTACCAGGATAGAGTATACACGCACACAGAGCCATCAGGGTCCAACAATTCTCGATAGCGAGAAGCGCATCTGGCCCTATCTGGATATAAGAATGAAGAACCTCGAAAAATTCCCTCTACTTGGCTTGGCAATGCAGGAAGTAGAAATGATAACAAAGTACATCCTCACCAGGGAATATGCCAGAAATGTCTCCTCGGGCACAACGGTAAACTTCAGTGAAGACTTAAGATTTAAATTATTCGAAGATTATTATTTCTGGTTAACTTACAGTAGTTCCCGAAACAGGGTAAAGAGTGCGCCTTCCTGGGAAATTAGCCAAGAGGGATTTAGTAGGGCATATAATGCTCAAATTACTTTTACCTGGTGGAAGGATTGGAGATTTAATCTCAAGTATGGTTATAAGAAAGAAGAGGGAGAGACCGGCGGGGAAAAGACTACTGAGAGTCGGATTCATACACCCAGTATAGATGTGGAGGCGCGTGTAAAATTACCCGAACTGTGGAAGATTCCAATAATCGGAAAGCGAATCAGAACAGCAGGGGAGATGAAAGTCAAGGCTCGTGTCAGTGCTGAAATTAAGAGAAGCGAGCTCAATGTGGAGAGGGATAATACTGATACATATTCTACCTTACTATCGAGTGATTTTAACGTGGGCTCAAATTTGATGTTAACTGTGGGAACTGGGATGACCCGTTTTGTTAATCGCAATTTACCCCAGAATAACTATTTTGCCATTGATATCAACACCACGCTTACCATAAAGTTTTAATATATTTATATGGACTTCTCGCGAAAGCGAGGTTTTTCAAATTTCAGGAGTGTGAAACGAAAGTTTCACCCTAGTTAAGCTTTCGCTTGACACTCCAACCTCCCTTTCGGGAGGACTCCAGCCAATTTTGCACGGTTAAAACCGTGCCTATAAATTCTAAACGCAGACTGAAGTCTGCTACTCCTTTCTTGTTGTAGGCACAGATTCAATCTGTGCATAGTCCCTTCCGAGCGATTCCCGCCTCTGAAAAAAAATCAAAAAAAGCTTGACAAAGCAATTGACGATTGTTAAGATATGGTAAAATTTTAATATTAAAATTTTACTATATGGAGGGAAAAAAATGGAAGATTTGATGTTTTTGGGTCTATTGCAGGGGGGTCCAAAACACGGCTATGAAATAAAAAAAGAGATTAATAATGTGGTAAGTCAATTTACTGGTATAAATATCAAATCGGTCTACTATCCTTTGAAGAAGTTAGAGGAAAAAGGCATGGTTTCCAAGAGTGTGGGAAGGGCAGGGAAGCGTCCTGAGAAGTATGTCTACAGGGTTACTAAAAAAGGAAAAGAAGAGTTTACTAAATTGTTAAACAAGAATTTTCTTATTCTCCAGAGACCTTACCTAAATATAGACCTCTCACTCTACTTTCTCCAATATGTGGATCCTAAAATAGTTAAAAGGAGACTGGAGAACAGGTTGAATGGATTAAGAAAAATCAAAGTCTGGGCGGAGAATAGAGAGAAGACTCTTCAGAGAGAGAAAGCCCTGTATCATATGATTGCCATTACAGAGCATACTCTGGAGGTTATGAAGTTCGAAATCAGATTTACAGAGAAATTGATAAAACAATTTGTCTAACCAGGAATCTCTCTCTCCTGGGGGAGAGGGTAAGGTCAAACTTTCGTTTGACACTCCAGGAGTGTAAAGCGAGAGCTTTACCAAGAAGTTAGGAGGAAAGCGGTTGAATAATTTTTCCAAGTCCTTTGCCAGATTTGTCATTCGTTACAGGATAGTATTTATTCTTATTTCCTTAGTTTTGACTATTTTATTTGCATATCAACTGAGACATTTAACCCTGCAGACCAATTTAGGTGATTTTGCTCCCCAGAAACATCCCTACCTTGCAGTGCAAAGACAACTGACCCATATCTTCGGTGGATTGAATCAAATCTCTATTGCCATTGAAGTAAAAGAAGAAGATATATTTAATTATTCCACTCTCAGTAAAGTCCATAGAATCACGAAGAAGTTATACCTTCTCGACGGAATAAACGCTGGTAGAGTTGTTTCCCTTTCAGCGAGGAAAATCAAGAGTGTGAAAGCAACTGATGAGGGATTTGGAGCAAGAAGACTTATGAGGTATCCGCCGAAGTCGGCTGAAGAAATGGAAAGACTGAAAGAGACTATTGTCCGGAATCCTATGATTTATGGACCCATTGTATCGAAAGATTTCAAAAGCACGCTAATTCAGGCTGATTTTGAATCGGATGTTTCCTCGAGAAGAATCTTTCGCCAGGTTCAACAGATTATTGAGGAAGAGAAGGATTCCAATAACAATATATACATTGGTGGAAGACCGATATTGGAAGGATGGCTTGACTTCTATACTCCCAAAATGGGGAAAATTTTTATGGGAACGTTAATTGTAATGATTCTAATCTTATACATTGCTTTCCGGTCTAAGAGAGGAGTTCTCCTTCCCCTTGCTTCCAGTCTTATGGCTACTGTTTGGGGGCTGGGAATCCTTACTCTCTCAGGATATAAGCTTGGTCCAACAACCATACTTACGCCTTTTCTGGTAATGGCTTTGGGGATAAGTCACTCTGTGCAATTTATAAAGAGATATTATGAAGATGAACTGAAGCATTTTTCCAACAAAGAAGCCTCTCAGGAAACACTTCAGTCTCTCTTTGTTCCCGCCTGCACTTCCCTTGTTACTGATGGATTGGGTTTTCTTTCTCTTCTTATAGTTCCTCTGGCAATGATTAGGAGTATGGCTCTGGCTACAGGAGTAGGAGTGTTAAGTATCTTCTTTACTACTGTAACCTTTATACCTGCAGTCCTTTCTTTTCTTCCTTCTCCTAAAAGAAAGGAGGTTGAGCGAGAGGAAAAATTCAATTTGCTGAACAGGATTTTGGGAAAAGTAGCCTCTTTGAGTATACACCGCTTTTCCAGATGGGCAGTGGTAGGTATTTTCCTCGTCCTGGGAGTGGTGGGAACGATAGGTGCTTCCAGAATTGTAGTCGGGGATAATGAGCCTGGTTCGGCATCTCTCTACCGCAACTCTCCCTATAATGTTGCCGAGACGATGATAAGCAATAAATTTGCCGGCTCCAGCCCATATTACGTGTTAATTGAAGGTAAAGAAGCGGAAGGACTGATAGATTCTCAGACACTTTTAGAAATGGAGTCACTTACGAATTACGTAAAGGAGAAAGTCCCTGAGGTAGGGCATTCTCTCTCCTTAGTAGATTATATTAAGGGCCTTAACTTTGCAATGTTTGGCGGCAACCCCAGATATTTAAGAGTTCCTGAGAAGAGCCAAACCATAGCAGAATATCTCTTCCTCTACTCCATGACTGCATTTCCCGGTGATTTTGACCCTGTGGTTAGTCCTGATTACAAGTATGCCAACATCAAATTTGATTTGAAAGACCATAAGGCAGGGACCATAAACAAAGTACTGACTGCAACTAAAGAGTGGGTGGATAAGAATCATAAGGTTCAGAATTTTGAATTCCGTTATCCAGGAGGAGATATCGGAATTCTGGCATCTATAAATGAGATTATTAGAAAGGTCTTGCCCCAAAACATAATACAATTATCTTCAATAGTATTTATTTGTATTTGGGTTGCTTATGGGTCGTATGTTGCAGGGATTCTACTTTTGATACCTCTGGTTCTGGGGGTGCTTTTGACTTTTGGAACTCTGGGTCTTCTGGGAGTGAACTTAACAGTAGAAACATTACCTGTAGCCGCTTTGGGAATAGGATTGGGAGTAGATTATGGGATATATGTCACCAGCCGCCTCAGGCAAGAGATGAGACAAGGATTGCCATTCAAAAGAGCAATATATACTTCTCTGGAGACTTCAGGGAAAGCTGTATTCTTTACCGGAGCAACAGTGGCTCTGGGAGTCTTCTCCTGGGTATTTTCCAATATTCGCCTGCAAGCGAGGTTGGGAGTTATTCTCGGCTCACTTCTCCTATTGAATATGCTCGGTGCATTGATTCTGCTTCCTGCTCTTATTTCTATTTTCAAACCAAAATTTATTTTTAAAGGAAAGGCGGTGGAATAAAGATTTGTAGGCACAAATTCAATTTGTGCAATGTATATTTGTAGGCACGGTTTTAACCGTGCAGATTTGTAGGCACAATTTCAAATTGTGCAGTGCAGTTATTTTCTAAATTAAAACATAAAGAAAGGAGATGAAAAATGAAGTCTTTAAAATTGTTTTTTCTGGTTTGCGGTCTGGTTTTGGTTTTGACTCAGCTTGCTAGTGCCATTGATAAACCGTACGAAGGAATTTCAGCCGATGAATTAATGAAGATAAAGTACTATATCAAGCACACTAAATTTGCCCAGGACTACCAGAGCACAGGCCATGTATGGTTGATTACTAAGGGAGGTTTTAAGAGACATAGGAAATTTTTGAGGTCGCGCATCACTTTGAATAGAAAGAGCGATGGGATAGACTATAAGGATGTGGTGGCGTTCACCGAGCCACGCAACGTAAAAGGTCTAGCAATTTTAACCTGGACTTACAGCGACCCAAAAAAGGAACAAGACGTCTGGCTGTGGCTGCCCAGTTTGAGAAAGATAAGGAGAATCTCTCAGTCACAAGCAGATGATTCCTTTATGGGAACTGATTTTACTACCGAAGAGATTACCATTCGCAGGTGGGAAGACGAAACTTATGAAATCATTGGGAATGAGAAATTTGAAGGTTACCATTCTGAGTTTACGGGAAAGACCTATTATGAGGGTTTGGATTGCTACCTGGTGGAAGCAAAACCAAAGAGGAAAGATTGGTATTATTCGAAAAGGATTGTCTGGATTAATAAAAATACAGGAGCCAGTATCTTTGATGAGATTTACGACACCATGGGGAGAAAGGCAAGGACACTTTTTAGAGAATATCAAGAGTACGAGAAAGGGTATTTACCTCAGACATTACTGGAATGTAAAAACTTGAGAACCGGGCATAGAACAATTATTACATTTGATGAAATAAAATTTGATTCGGGCTTGAAAGAAAGATTATTTACAGAAAAGACTTTGATGAGAAGTAAATGGTAAGGTTCTGAACAGGTCGGTCGCTTTAGGGTGCCGAGGACGGCACTCTGAAGAGTGCCCGACCAGACAGGTCGGTCGCCCTTTAGGGTGACGGAGAACGGTACCATAAATGGTGCCCGACCAAACGAGAAACTTAAATTCTAAGGAGGATAAAGATGAAGCGAGGAGTTAGTAGATTTTTAATTATTGGGCTTATGGTTTTGGTGGCATCTTCAGTTTATGGTATCGATGTCGCTGAAAATGTTACCATTTCCGGGGTAATAAAGAATGAGACAGCCAGCCATCTGAAAATGGACGAGTTTATGAAGATTGAGAATACAGTCCAGATGGGAGTAGAGTATAGAGCAACAGATTATTTACATCTATTTGGACTTTTCAAGTTTTTTTACGATGGTGTCTTTGACGCTGAAGAACAATATGAACCTGTGAAAAGTGAACTTTACCGCACAGATGTTACCAATGATTGGCTCAGGGAGTTGTATGTGGATTTCCTTTCAGACAGGTTGGATGTCAGGCTGGGAAGGCAGCAGGTGGTCTGGGGAACTGCCGATGGTGTGAAGATATTGGATGCAGTAAATCCTACTGATATGAGAGAGTTCACTCTCGATGACT
>JABUBP010000251.1_pt1 | contig 13892 bp, 12 predicted proteins | sample 7240331 | NCBI WGS metagenome assembly JABUBP01 (sample SAMN07256347, study PRJNA390944) | subsurface metagenome | isolation source: Methane hydrate marine sediment | place: Pacific Ocean: Eastern North Pacific, ODP site 1244 | collected 2002 | reverse complement strand
ATGGATTATGCTGCCCCGGAATATGGATGCTGATGAGATATTTAAAAGGGCAATTGACCATAATGTTGCCTATGTAATCGGTTCCGCGTTTTTCCCCAATGGCGGCGGGAATAATACCATGCGTCTTAACTTTTCTTATCCATCAGATGAGGAGATAGTTGAAGGGGTCAAGCGTCTGGCGGCTTTAATTAAAGAGCAGGTATGAAAGATTACTCAATTCGTTTTATTTGCCTGTCATTGCTTCTATTTTCTCTTCAATGGCCCCTGCCGGCTCTCGATCAAAAGGTGAAAACCATAGTACAGGTGGACTGGCAGCGAGGGGTTTTAGTAATGGAATGCTCGTCAAGGCTCGATCCGCAGATCATCGTCATCGGCGAAGCGCCGTCCCGGCATCTTCACTATTACACCGGGTACAAGGTCATCACGCAGAACAAGGCGGACGACATCACGTTCGATCTCGGGGGCGACAAGGTCCATATCTACTCCTCGAATCCGAACTATTCACATTCGGGCTTCGATGATGAGCAGCAGGACGCCTTTGACGGCTACGTCGGAAGCATCACCGTCGAGACGGAATACACGCTGCAGCCTGCGAAGTGAGTTCGTCCTCTCGGATTTGGAAGGCGTTGGTCGAGATGGCTGAAAGCGACACGTTCCAACATCGCCCGGTGCCGGTCCAAACCCCACTTGCGTCCGGGTTGAAGATTGATGCCGAGGCGGACCGCATCGAGCTTGGTGAGGCGTCGGTCCGCGTCGGAGGCGGTGCCGCGGCGATACAGGGGCAGGGCCGTGCCCTGCTGTACCTCCAGCCCAAGCTCACTCTGATGGTTGAGGCGGAGTTCTCGCAGGCCGTCATTGAGGCCTATGCCGCCCTTGATGCAGGGCAACACGCCGAATTCACCTTCGGCGACGATTCCCGAAAGACCGTGGCCATCGCGACCCATCTCCGCGTGGCGGGGGATGACAATCAACAAGGTTGCTCGCCGAGCTGATGCCGAACCCTCAGCGGATGTCGCGCGGCGACCGGGAGGCGCCGCTCGACCGGCTGATCTTTCATATCGTCAACTTCCCGAACTTCGCGAGCATCGACGGCCCTTCAGATGATTTCTGGTGCCGGACGGCGGCGGACGGATTGAAGCGGCTGGGAAACGTTGTTCTGGCTGATCCCCCCTGGCGCATTCGGCTCCAAGCGATGGTGGAGATCGATAAGGCGATCGAGAGACTCAACAGGAGCGGCGGCTACAGGATAACGCACGTCGCCGAGCTCACGCGGGAGGATGGACGGGCCTTCACGGCGGGCGAGAAGGCGTGGTGCAGAATTTCTACCTGTTTCTGTCGTTCGCGCGCGGGTCATGGGCGTCGACCGTCCTGACTGTCGGGTTCAATCCGTCGGGCGAGCGCGCCTATGAAGATTGGGGCGTGCGCATCTGCACGCCTTGGGAGACCTGCCCAGGGTGGTTCGACCGCAATCGGGGACAGGCCCTGAGCACGCTGTTCCCGGGCTTCCGAGCTCTCTTGCACGATCCGGACATGGGGAAGGCGGTGGGCCGCGCGCTCTATTGGTATCTCCGCAGCAACCGCGGCGGTGACGGCGCGAGCATCGATAGCGGCATCATTCTGAGCCAAGCGGCGCTCGAACTTCTGGCGTCGTATCTTGAATCGAGGAAGGTCAAGCGGCCGTTCCGCAGCAGGGCGGCCGACAACCTGCGTGAAACGTTGAGCGGGCTCGGCATTCCCGTTGCGGTACCCGATTCACTCGCCGGTTTGAAAGAAGGCCAACGGCACAACTGCTGGCAGGACGGACCTGAAGCGATCGTCCGCATCAGGAACGAACTCGTGCATCCGAAGCGGAAGTTACCGATCAACATGGCCGACGTCGTCCGCGACGGCTGGAGCCTGGCCCAATGGTACATCGAGCTTTTGTTGCTCAGGCTGGCCGGTTACAACGGCCAATATTCGAATCACCTGCAGGCGAGGTGGGTGGGCGAGGTCGAAGACGTTCCTTGGAAGACGTAACGGACCGATATGATCAAGTTCACGATAGATGGCAAGCCGGTCGACCCCCGCAATATCAAGGACGCGATGATGGCCTCCCTCCTCGAGGGGCTTCGCGAGGAGATTTCCGCGAAGGTCGGCAGCATCCGTGATCCGGAGACGGGAGAGTTCCCGACCATTGTTATACGGGGAGACAGCCTGGACGACCTGAAGATCCTGGTTGAGGGCTCGCCGGCGCTGGTGGCGTTGGTGAATGAGCGTTTGGGAGGCGAAATGAGCGACCTGTCGGGTGAGGAGCCCGCGACCACGCCGCGTGTGTTTCTGAGCTATACGTCCGACGATGCCGCGCTTGCAAAGCGCATGGCGGAGTCACTCGAAGCCGCCGGCATCGAGGTTTGGTGGGATAAGTGGTGCATCGCGGCCGGAGACAGCCTCCGGCAGAAGATCGACAATGGGATTGCCGAGTGCTCTCATTTTCTGGTGTTGCTGACGCCGCAGTCGATCAAGAAACCTTGGGTCAACCAGGAAATGGATGCCGGGCTGGTGCACAAACTGAACGATCAATGCAAGTTTCTGCCGGTGCGCCATGAGCTGTCCGCCTCGCTCCTGCCGCCGCTGCTTTCAGGCATCCATTCGCCATCGATCACCACGGATGACGACATCGCGCAGCTCATCAATGACATCCACGGCATAACCCGAAGGCCGCCGAGAGGGGCGCGGCCCTCAGCCGTGCAAGGGGCGGCCCAGATCGGTTATTCGGCCGCCGCCAACGCGGTCGCCCGATTGTTCGTCGAGCGATCGAAGGACGGCCTGTTTGGCGACCCCATCCTCGATGTCGATGTTGTGGCAAAGGAGGCCGGCCTGAGCATCGATGATACCAAGGATGCGCTTCACGAGCTGTCCGGGCTCGTCAAGATTTCGCTTGATCGCGTGCTGGTGCAGCCGGCCCTGTTTTCAACCTTCGACCGCCATTGGAAGCCTTGGGATCCGGCTCAGGACGCCCTGAAGCTTGCTGCCGATGTCATGAACGATCCGGGTTTCCCCTCCGATTGCCAGACGATCGCTGAGCGGTATGGCTGGGAGCCTCGTCGGCTTAACCCCACGCTCGCATACCTCTTGGAGCGGCGCCTCGTTGTCGATTACCAGACCATCGCGCATCCCTGGGTGATCATGTGGATCACCGGCAATGATGATCTGCGTCGATTCTTGAAGAGCCGCTCGTAGGTCTGCGGCCATCCTTCATCAATTCACTTTCCTCAGGCCAAAGGAACGTCCATGGCAACGCATGTCGGCTTCACGAACGTCTTCCTCAGCAACGGCATTAAGTATCTGAGCGGCACGATCCACAAGACCGCCAACGATGCGGTCAAGGCGCAGTCGAACCCTAACCTGGTCGGCAAGGTGCTGGCCGTCGCGCAGGTGACCTGGGAAGAAAAGGACGAGAAGGGATAGGCCACAAAGACGTGGCGCTTATCGCTTCAAGGGCTTCAGCGCGACGTGATATTCGTGCGGTACGGCGACCATCATTCGAGCTTGCCGGGGAATCCGCTTCTTTCTTGTCGACACATGTTCACCCTTTCATTGCAAAGCCTCCCTCTTAGGACTTCCGGAGAAACTACGGAACGTTGCTGGGGCCTTTCTTTATTTGCGTTCGATCAGCGCCGCGTGCGGTCGTTCTTTCTTCTCGACCGGACTGCTGTCCGTTGCCTCTTCGGCGGGGCTGGCCTGGCTGTGGAAATACGGTCCTGGGTGGTTGGCAGGCGGCTGATCCGCGGCGGGCCATGATCGTCGGGCGCACGGTGGTTCGGTCCGCCCAGGCGCTGATGGAGGGCGGCCATGAGAGCGGCGAAAGTTTCGTACCGAAATTCACCGAAAACGCGGGTCGAGATCCGCATCCGTCCGTCTTTCGTCTTCGGCAGATTCGCCGTCGGAAGGAGGAAGTAGTCCTTGACGCCACCGTTGGTGGCTTCCAGCCTGATGATCAGGACGAGGTCCGATTTCTTGTACTTGATTCTCTGAATCTCCCACCGCGGCCCCGGGCCCGGGTAGTGCTCGCCATTGGAAACCACGCGCGCGATCGTGACGGAGATAGTCACACTGCTGCTCACAGTCAGCAGGCGGAGTTCTTGGAGGAACGAGATGCTTCTGCGGCGCCGTTCAACCTCAACCACGATGTCTTGGACCACCGCCGAGATCAGACGATTCACCTTCGCGGCGGTTTCCTGGAAGCAATAGCGGGCCTTGGGCTCGAAGCCGACGAGCCTGAACACGTTCGCAAGCGTTCCGAAGCGCTGCGTATAGGTTTTGCAGTGGGGAATGCCTTTCGTGGTCATCATCAGTTTGAGCGAGAGATGACCTTTCTTTCGGAGCAGGGCGGCCAGACGATCAAGCATGACCTGGTCCGACAGGATGCGCCCGTTCTCGACCTCCTTCAGCCGCCGTTGAGCTTTTGCGAACAGTCTCGGCGCGATGATCGGCTTGAACGCATTGTCGCGGCGAACCCACATGTCCGGCGGGTTGCTGACTTGCTTCTCGCCCAGTTTCTGGGAACGCCGGTTGTAGACGAGATGGCCGACATAGGCCTCGTTCTTGAGCGTGTTGCTGATGGTCAGCGACGTCCATGGGTTGCCGCGCGCGTTGAGGATGCCGTCCGCGTTCAGCGCGATGGCGATTTGCGTCCGGCTCTTCTTCTCGTTCGCGAACGAGCTGAAGATGCGGCGGACGATCTTTTGCTCGGCCGCCGGGCCGGGAACCAGGATGATGCGCTCGGACTTCAGGCTCTTCCGTTGCCTGTGCTCGAGCTTGCCTTTCGATTTGCCGTTCTCGTCGAGCAGCATCCGCCGCAGGCCGTATCCCGCCGGTCCGCCACGCCAGTAGCCGCGTGTGACGACGTTGCATTGCCCGAGGAAGACCTTCTTGGAGAGCTGCTTGCTGTAATCGGCCGCGGCGACCCGCTTAATGTTCTTCAGGACGATCGACGCTAAGCTGCCGTCGTTCTCGAACTCGTCGGCGCAGTAATGGACGCGGATGCCGGCGCGTTTGCAGATAAATTCGTAGTAAGCGCTTTCGTCGACGTCCTGGAATCGGCCCCAGCGGGTGATGTCGTAGACCAGGACGCAATCGAAATTGGCACGGCCAAGCTGGACATCCCGGATGAGCTCCTGCAGGCCGTCGCGCCCCGCTATCCGGAGGCCGCTTCGGCCGGGATCGGCATAGGTGTGCACAATGGTGATGTGACGGCGCGCGGCGTAGGCCGCGATCGCGGCTGCTTGGTTCTCGATTGAATATTTTTGCGCGTCGGTGGACATGCGGACGTATTGCGCGGCTTTCAATTCGCGCGGTGGAACCTCTTCCCCAGGCACGATGCTTCGCATGGAGACCCGCCCTGTCTGGGACACCGGGACGCGCGGTCAGGTTAAGCGGGAGGGGTGCAAGATCGGTTTCCCGTATCCAGCCGAGTTGACGAGAATTCGAGCAACCGACTGAAACGAGATTATTGCGAGACCCAGTACCAGGGCCACCCGATCACGGCGACGAGGTGGGAGATCCCCATCCCGGTGTTGCAGAAGATCGAGATGATGGTCTTGGTGGTCGTCGCGCAGGTCACGCGGCTCACGAAGAGCGAGAAGGCAATCGAGTGCAGCACGCCGATCATGACATAGATCGTAAAGATAGCGTAGGCACCCATGGCGATCACATCGGTCACCTTGGTCCGCGCGGGCGCCGCGACTTCAGGAAGGGGCGATGAGACGGTCGGCCTCTGAGGCACCGGTGTGGTTTGGCCCAAGGGTTGTGGCCGAGGCTGTTGTGGCTGAGGCCGTGGGTTGACAGGCGGCGAAGGGCGGGGCCGCGGCGCCGGGGAAACGGGTGGCTCCTTCTGGCGTGTTGGAATCGGACGAGTGTCCGGCCCGGGCGCTGGCGGTGCAGGACGCACAGGATCAGTGACGTCCTCCGGGATCTCAATATCCGGAAAATCGGGGGGATCGATGGGGGCCGGTCGGGGCGGTGTCGGCCGACGCGGGGCTGGTGCTGGAACGACCTCGCACTTATGCGGCTCGTCGTTCTCGAAAGCCACCCATTGCCCATGCGGCATCCGCCGCAGGGAGATCCAGCGGGTACAGGTCCGGCAACGGTGGCCGTAGGAGTTAGCCATGCAACCCCGCCTGCGTGAGGAAACTGCTCGGGATCACGCGAGTCTTGCAGGATGTTTTCAGATAGCTGACCAGAAGGTTTGATGAGGCGCGCGTCAGCGCGACGTAGAAGAGGCGCCTCTCGTCCTCGACCGGGGCTCGCTTGTGCGGGATGAGCCCCTCGTTGCAACTGGTCAGGATGACCGTGTGCCATTGCAATCCTTTGGCCTTGAAGTAGGTGGCCAGGGCGACGCCTTCTTTTTCGGCGCCTGCCTTGGCTTCCTTTGCTCGCTTGAGCGCCCCATCGACGGTGTTCACGAACGCGTCGACCCGACCGCGAAAGCTGGCCGCTAGTTCATAGACTTCGCCGAGCGGCACCTCATTGTCGACGACGTCTTCGAGGCTGCCCACCATGCCGCGAAGGCCACGAAAATCCTTCGCCAGGATATCGAGTGTCTTGAAGAGGGACGGTGCCTTGACGACCTCCTGAATCACGGCGACGAACCGGCTCTCGCGAAGCTTCGGTAGCAGGGCTGGAACCGATCGGCCGGAGAGGGCGTCAAAGAAGGACGGGGAAGCGTCGAAAGCCTGTTCGAGCCGTGCGAGGATACGGTCGTCGACGAATTGAAAGTACGACCTGAGGCTCAAGACGGCATCTGCGCCGTCGGGTTGCCGGCCCTTGTTGAGCGCTAGTTTGGTGCGCAGGACACCGAGAAGCTTTTCCAGCTCGTCGTTGTGCAGGATGTTGTCCTGTTCCCGCACGTTATAGGGGATGTCCCGGAGAATGAACTGCAACTGGATAGGCAGGCTCTGGGCGTTGGTGCGGTAGAGGACGGCGAAATCTGTGAACTTGAGATCCTTGCTGCGCCGGCGCACCCGTTCGATGGTGGTGGCGATTATCTTGGCTTCGGCGGTAGCGGTCGTAGATTCGATCACCTTGATCGACGCGTCATCGGGCCGATGCGCGATGGGATTTTTCTCGACGCGCCACTGGTTGTGCCGGATCAGGCGCGTGGCATGATCGACAATGTTGCGGGGGCAGCGGTAGTTGCGCTTGAGCTCGAAACTCTCGACCTTGCGCCCCAGATGTTGTTCTAACTCGATGATGTAGCGGGGCGTGCAGCCTCGGAAACCGTAGATGGCCTGGTCGTCGTCTCCGGTGATGACGAGGCGGGCCTGCTTGGCGATGAGCGACACGAATGCGAAATCAAGCTCGTTGATGTCCTGGAATTCATCGACGATGATCTCGTCGAATTGGCGTTGGACGAGGGACAGGACGTTGGAGGAGCCTTCCAGGCATTTGAGGGCCCGGAGCTTCTGATCGTCGAAATCCATGCGTTGCTCTCGCTGGAGCAGGCGCTCGTACTCCTTGAACATCCAGTGGACGGCCTGAATGACGAATTTCTTGTCTCCGGAGCTTGAGTCCGGCTGGAAGAAGACCTCGGCGCTTTTGCTGGTGAGCATAAAATCCGCGAACTTCTGCGGGATCGTGGCGCGCGGATCGAACAGGGCGTTCTTCAGCAGGCCGAAGAATTCGCTGTAGAAGCGGAAGCGCAGGGAAGCGGGCAACGCGTCGTGGCGCTTCCGTCCCTCGTCGGTCGACGCGAGGCCCTCTTTCAGCTCCTTGATCAACCGCCAAACGCGGGACGACTCGATGATTTGCTTGTGTTCCGCCCGGAAGTGGTCCCGCAGCAGTTTGAACCCGAACGCATTGAGCGTGCTGATCTGGAAATTCTGGTGCTGCGCGGAGAGGGCGGCGAGCTGTTCAGTCACTTTCTCCCTAAGGGCGGTCACCGCGGAGTTGTCGAAGGTCAGGCACAGGATGCGATCCGGCTTGGTTCCTTTCTTGGCGAGGTACAGAATCCGGTTGATGATGGTCTGGGTTTTTCCCGATCCGGCTGGCGCGATGAGCCGGATGGTCTGGTGGGGCGCATGGATCAATGAGAGTTGGTCTTCGTCCGCGGCGGGTCGAAACGGCTTCAGGGCGGGTCTTGCATCAAGGTCGACCTCGCGCAGCCGCTGCTCAAGCTGACGTTCGAGCTCCTCGCGGACGTCAAAACTGGCGAACTCATCGTCCAGTGACAGCGTCGGCCTGATGCTGGTGACCGTCCCCATGCGCCGGCTCCTGCAATGACAAAAATATCGATAAGGTTAGGAGAAACAGCTATTTAGAGCAACCTGGCGTTGCTTTGGCAAGGGAATTTTCTTGCGGAGCGCCCGGTCGCTGAATTCCGGTGCGTAAAATGGCCCCTGAACATTAAAGGGGCACAGATATACGGCAGGCGGATCATGGGTTGAACGGGATGGCTCGGAACCCGTTTTTGTCGAGAGCCGGCTTTTCTTCCCAGAGGTAATCGCCGGTCAGGTTCACATGCTCCCATGTGAGAGGCGACAGGCTGGACAGCAGATGATCCGGGATAACCTGTCCTGCACTGCGCAGGGCATCGATGACGCGGCCGATATAGATTGTGTTCCAGTGAATGATGGCGGTGACAACCAGATTGAGAGCGGATGCCCGGATCGACAGGTTTTCCTGACTGCGATCGCGGAAACGGCCGAGACGATGAAGATTGACTGCCCGAACAAGGCTGTTCCGGCTTTCGCCCTTGTTCAATTCAGCGGTAGTTGTCTTTCGCAATTGCTCGTCGTTGATCCAGTCGAGGGTGAAGAGGGTTCGTTCAATCCGTCCCATCTGGCGCAACGCCTGGGCAAGACCGCTTTGCCTCGTTGTCGCCGACAATCGCTTCAGCATGAGCGAGGCGCTGACGGTGCGCGTGCGTAGCGAGGTCATCAGGCGCAAGATATCATCCCAATGCGTCCGGATCAGATCGGCGTCAATCCGGTCACCCATGACATTCTGAAGAATTCCGTATTGTTTGGCCAGTCCGAAGGCGTAGAGGCATCGCCCGTCGAGATCGGGGATGCGCGGCACGAATGCGAAGCCGAGCGCATGACAGAGGGCGAATACAAGATCGCTGACGCCGCCGCCATCGACGTGGTGTCGGACAATATTAAGGCCAGCGTCGGTTTCCAGCAATGCGTCAAGCACGTGAACGGCTTCACTTGCCGTTGCGGCGATGATTTTGGTATGAAAGGGCGCGTAGCGACCAGAGATTGCGGTGTAGAGCTTGATAATCGGGTTGTTTCCATACCTGCCATTGACGCCGCCTGCGACTTCGCCGCCGTCGCCAAGATGGATATGTTGTCCGTCCGACGAGGAAACAGCGTGCGAGCCGAACACTGTTGAGAACGGGGCAGAGTGTTGAGCCTCAACCAGTTTGGCGAGCGCCAGAGCGAATGTCTCCTCGCGAAAATGCCAGATTGCCATCTGCTGTAGCTGGCGGCGCGTGATGCCGGGACAGGCATGCGCCATCTTCGAGAAGCCGAGATTTGTGGCTTCGGCGATCAGCGCCGCATAGAACACCCGCAGATCGGAAGGTGACCGACCGGTCTGGAGGTGCTCGAATAACGAACTGAAGCCGGTCATCCGGTCGATATCGGCCACAAGGTCCGTCAACCGGATTGGCGGCATGGCTGTCGCCACCCGCCTTGCGAACGCGATTGCGGCTTCGGTTTCCGTGCTTCTGACCGCTGGGACCCGCAATCCTTTTGCGCCGATGCGGGTATCGCCTCGACTAGTTTCCAGGCGACGTGTCGCCTCACGCAGCTTTTGATCCAGAGCGTCGGCCTTCTGGGCGAGATAGGTCTCGACATCGATCGGAATCGCGACCGGAATGCGGGCCTCGGCTTTGATGACGGCAAACGTCTGGTGCGAGATCATGTACTCGTCGAGTGCGCGGTAGGCGCGGGAACCCCTGATCCATATGTCGCCGGCGGCAATCCTGTTTTTCAGCTCGACGATGAGAAAGAGTTCCAGCATCTTCCGGTCGATCACGTCATCAGCGCCGACGATTTCCTTGCGCCATCGCGCATTCGCCAGCAGCAACGCCTTGCGGATCCAGGGCCGATCGTTTGATCTGGCCCCTTTCCTCCAGGCAGTTTCCATCTGCACAATAGCTTCAATGATATGTACGTTTCGGCGGTTTCCTTCAAAGGTGAACGAGGCCAGAAATGCAGCCGCGAACCGCCGGATGCGAGCATATTGAGCCGGCAGGTAGGTGATCAAATCATCCTCGCTGCGAGGCCTTCTCACTGCCTTCGCCGAAGCTGTTGCCTGAATGAGCTCTTCCCAGCTCGCGACAGTGGTCACCGCCTCATCAAGAGAAAGCCCAGCTTCGCGTTGGGCGGTTATGGCTTCGCCAAAATTGACGAAGAAATCGAGTGCGGATGTCGCCGACGATGCGGTTTCGAGGAGTTGCTTGTCACGGGCTGCCTCTGCCTGCCGAAAACTCTTGCCAATCAACGTCTCGAACATGCTGATCGCCGCGTCGGTGAGTGCTATTTCCATTTCCAGAAAAAACGCGGCCAATGTCGCGTGACGGCGGCCTGGCCGCATCTGCTCAAAATTCTGGGCAGTCAGACGACGACCTTCCTGTGCCATCCGACGAACACGGTGAGCCGGGATCGCTTGAAGCACATCATTGGGGACACCGACATGACGCACGGCCTCCAGTCGATCTATCAATCCCCGCATGGCCGTTGCCCCGGCTTTACCGGGAGGTTCTCGCAACCAGGATATGCCGCTCTGTTTTGCGCGTCGTCCCGCGCCGAGCAATGTTTCCATCCGAAGAACAAGGTCCGGCGTCAATCTTCCGGCGACATCGGTATACAGCGCCTCCTCGGCTTCAGTGCAAGCCTGCCCCGCCAACCGTTCGAGCACGGTAATGCCGGGAATAATGATGCGCCTCCGCCGCATCTCGTCAGCCAGTGTTGCAACGACAAATTTGTCTTTCGTCGAAGCGATCGCAATGCCGCGTGCAAATGCAAGCAGATCGGCGCGCAACGGGTGTGACAGTTCAGTGAAGCCATAGTGCTGGCGCAGGATGGCGAGCTGCTCATAGCGGGTTGGTGCTCTCCGTGCAAAAGTGGAAAGTGCCTCTGGCTCGATCCCGAGTTGTTCGGCCAGAAACGACAGCGCCACAGAAGGGATGACTTCCCCCCGCTGAATCAGGCGGCCGGGATAACGAAGAGCAGAGAGCTGAAGCGCTAATCCCAACCGAGTGTCATCATGGCGTCGAGTTTCGATAAGATGGCGATCATCGTCATCGAGGCACCAATGCCGGATCAGAGTGTCGTCATCAATGGGAAGAGCAAGGAAATTCTGCCGTTCGGCATCCGTCAAAATCATCCGGCGGGGCATGGGTACTCCGTTCGTCACAAAAAGATCGGAGATAACCGTTCATGGAGCTTACATTGCAAGACGGGTTATGTGACAATCTACAGACTTTGGCGCGACCAAATGAAGAATGTCACACAAACGGACGTATAAATGACATTGTTGATCGGATACGCACGGGTCTCGAAAGCTGATGGCAGTCAAGCCCACGACCTGCAGCGCGACGCCCTGATCAGGGCCGGCGTTCTGCCTGACCATATCTATGAGGATGCAGCCTCGGGCCGCCGCGACGACCGACCCGGTCTTGAGGCATGCCTGAAGGCGCTGCGTGTTGGCGACACACTCGTGGTTTGGAAACTGGATCGGCTCGGCCGTGATCTACGTCATCTGGTCAACCTGGTCGGCGATCTAACCAAACGCGCCATTGGTCTGAAGATATTGGCTGGCGAAGGCGCATCGATCGACACCACCACTACCAACGGCCGACTGGTATTCGCCATCTTCGCCGGGCTGGCTGAGTTCGAACGTGAGTTGATCGTCGAACGGACTAAGGCAGGCCTGGCGTCAGCCCGCGCCCGAGGGCGCAACGGCGGCCGCCCCTTCAAGATGACGCCAGCCAAGCTGCGGCTTGCCGCCGCATCCATGGGACAACCGGCAACCAAGGTGCGCGATCTCTGTGCCGAACTCGGAATTACCCGGCAGACGCTCTACCGGTTTGTCGGGCCAGAAGGCGAGTTGAGAGCCGATGGTGAAAAGCTGCTCAGTCGTCGCAAGCGCGAAACCTGAAGTATGCGAGGGGGACAGCTTCGTGCCTTCTCCGGCCGCTCCCGGACCCCTTTCGGACCTTGGTTCGAGAAAGTTGTACGGCAAGCCATGAGCCACTGCGGCCTTTTCCGGCAGAGGGCAGGAACGTCGCGGTGGAGTGGAATTCTGCGCTTTCGATTGGTTGCCGAGGGCGGCTTGGTTGCCACTTTGCGGACATTCGCCACAGGAGAAGCTAGCCAGATCGACTAAGAAACACGAACCCATGACATGGGTTGATGGAGCTGGGCCGCCTTCAGCTGACCGCAGAGCGCATGCGAAAACAGATCGCCTGTACCCACGCTCTTTGACGTCGCATTTAAGCTCCTCACTCAATCATCGAACCGGTTGAGCGACCGCTTAGACCGTGCGAAATACGCGTTCATGACCAACAAAACGCGCATGTAGCCGATTCGAGAGGCGCTGACGTCAGCGAGCGGATACCGTCTCATTGCAGTGAGCGTTCAATAGATGCTGGGCGAAGGCCGGTATAGGCATGCCCGAAATGCCGGTGCGCCAAGCGACAAACAGGTCCTTTCGTAGCGGCGGGTCAGGGAAGGGTAAGGCACGCAGGCTTCCGGCCCGCACCTCGTCCGATACGGCTGACGCCAGAACTAGAGAGATGCCAACTCCAGCCTTTACCGCCTGCTTGACAGCCTCGGTGCTACCCAACTGTAGGGAAACCCGCGGCATTTGAGCGTGATCGCCGAAATATTTCGCAAGCATCCGCCCGGTCCCGGTGCCAGGTTCGCCGCCGAGAAGCTCAAATGCGGATAACTGAACCGGATCAATGTGGTCTTGAGACGCCAATGGATGATCGGGCGGAACGATGACGACGACGGGCTCGCTTCTCCAGCGCTCGACTTGGCAGCCGTCGCGGTTGTCCCACCATTCCAACACGGCCACATCTATTTCGACATTCTCCAGTTTCTCGACGATGGACGGATTGCGGTCAATCACCATATCAAAAGCCGCTGGATCGCGGCCTTCCAGATATGACCGGACATAGGGCTGCAGCAGATAGATTCCGATATTGGAACTGGCACCGATCCGCGTGCGCTCCCCAGAGACCGCGGCGAGTGCACGCTCGTTAACCCTAAGGATGCTCTGGGCATAAGGCAGAAAGTTCATCGCTTCCCGCGTCGGCTCGCACCCCGTTCGGGAGCGATGGAATAGCAGGACACCCAGCTGCTCCTCAAGCTTCTGGATATGTGATGAGGCCGTCGGCTGAGCGATCCGAAGATATTCTGCGGACGCTTGAAAGCTCTTATGCTTCGCCAGGGCCAGAAATGTCCGCACCCATACTAGATTCAGCATTGCCGATCTAAGCCACTTGTCTCGGATTGTTGACGGCATCCATTGGCGGCTTACCCGAAAGGGCCTGCAGGATATTTTCTGCAGCGCGCAGTTCGATTGCCAAGCGAACTTTCTTAACAGCAGAGCCAATATGCGGGCTGAACATCGTGTTTGGGTGACCCAGCAAGCCCGGAGCGATCTCCCGCGGTCTGTCTTCGCGAGCCCAATCCTCCAGCTCGAACACGTCGGCGGCATACCCGCCGAGCTGACCGCTGGTGAGCGCAGTTAGAACAGCAGCTTCGCTCACGACAGAGCCGCGGCATGGATTCACGAGGTATGCGCCTGGTTTCATCAGGGCGAGCGTCCTGTCGTTGATCAGATGGATGGTGTCTGGGGCCAGCGCCAGGGCCAGGATGACGATATCGGATTCGCCG
>JABUBP010000250.1_pt1 | contig 13945 bp, 18 predicted proteins | sample 7240331 | NCBI WGS metagenome assembly JABUBP01 (sample SAMN07256347, study PRJNA390944) | subsurface metagenome | isolation source: Methane hydrate marine sediment | place: Pacific Ocean: Eastern North Pacific, ODP site 1244 | collected 2002 | reverse complement strand
CAATAGTTTCTTCTTTAACTTCCTCTTTTTCTTTCTCTGTAACTTCAACATCTTCTTCAGCTATAGTTCTGTCTTTCAATGAAGACTCCATGCCGTCATTAGATACTTCTTCCAATATCCTTTCTACCAGTTCATCTTTTTTTAACTTAGTAATTCCTTGAATATTTAATTGCCTGGCAATAACTCTCAGGTCAGCTAAAACTTTCCCATCAAGAAATCCCTTATTTAATTCTTTCAACTCAGTCATTAATAGATACTCCTTTCATCCTTGGGCTCTTTTTATTTAAATTTTCACCTCTTATGATAATTTCTTTTTCTGGTCTATTTAAAAATCCTAAATATTCCAAATAACAATGGATTATGTTTAAAAATTGTTATTTTGAAGTTTCTGGAATTAATTGTTAATCTCTTATAACTTTTAAATATATCTTAAAAAGGATTTTTAATTATTCGCTTAGGCCAATAGACTGCTTTAAAAAAATATATATATGCTTATAAACCAATATTTTTAGAAATTTAAGACATGATTACTTTGAAGAAACCCCTATTACAAATGCCATTATTAATACAAAATGAAATTTTCTCATATAATATATAGACTAATTAAAAAAAAATCAAGTAGAAATTTTTCACCTGTGAAATTTTTAGTATTCAAGTCAGTTCAATTGTGCTAACCAAAAGTATTATTTTTAAAAAATATTTTTTAATTCACTAAACTTTTGGTAGTTTACTTAAAGCTTCATCTATCTTTTCTTTAGGATACTCGTAATCTTTTAGTTTACCTGAAAGATATGCATCATAAGCAGCCATGTCAACATGCCCGTGTCCACTATGAGCTATAAGGATAGTTTTTGCTTCTCCCGACTCCTTACACTTTAAAGCTTCATCAATGGCTGCCTTGATACAATGATTTGTTTCCGGGGCACTGATAATACCTTCAGCTCGAGCAAAGGTTACTCCTGCTTTAAAAGTAGCAATCTGATGTTCAGACCTTGCTTCAACAAGACCCAGTTTATGCAGATGGCAGATAATAGGCGCCATTCCATGATAGCGAAGGCCGCCAGCATGAATTGGAGGCGGGATAAAATCATGTCCCAGGGTATACATCTTAATAAGTGGTGCAAGTTTTGCCGTATCACCATAATCATAGGTATAAGGTCCCCTGGTCACACTGGGAGCAGCCGCAGGCTCTACATTGATTATACGCAAGTCTGGTTTTGTCCCATCAATCTTATCCTTGACAAAAGGCAGAAAAAGTCCTGCAAAGTTTGAACCGCCACCAATACAGCCAACGATAATATCCGGATAGGCATCCGCTTTCTCCATCAGCTTTTTTGCTTCTAATCCATTTACCGTTTGATGCATAAGAACATGATTAAGCACACTACCTAAGGCATAATGGGTGTCATCACGAGAAACAGTATCCTCTACAGCCTCACTAATAGCCAATCCCAGGCTACCAGGACAGTTGGGGTCTTTAGCCAGCATATCCCGTCCTACCTTGGTATCTTTACTGGGGCTGGGTACACACTCAGCTCCCCATGTTTCCATCATTACTCTACGATAAGGTTTTTGCCTGTAGCTAATAGCCACCATATAAACTTTAATTTTAATCCCAAAGCATGCACCTCCAAAAGACAGAGCGCTTCCCCATTGTCCAGCTCCTGTCTCGGTAGTTATACGATTAATACCTTCTTTCTTATTATAGTAAGCCTGAGCTACTGCAGTATTAGGTTTGTGACTTCCCGGAGGACTTGTCCCCTCATATTTGTAGAAAATCTTTGCCGGTGTATCCAGAGCTTTTTCTAATCTATGTGCCCGAAACAAGGTAGTAGGCCTCCATAATCTATAAATATCTCTTACCTCTTCGGGAATTTCAATCCAACGTTCAGTGCTTACCTCCTGCTTTATCAGCTCCATGGGAAATAGTGGAGCCAGATCATCAGGAGTTAGAGGTTTCCCTGTGGCTGGATGTAAAGATGGTGGAAGAGGTTTTGGTAAATCTGCCTGGATATTATACCATTGCTCTGGTATCTCCTCCTCATCCAGTACAAACTTCGTTCTTTTATCCATTTTATTCTCCTTTCTTTTTTTATAAATAAAAAAAACAAGAAATTAAAAATAAAAATTAAAGAAGTGTCAAGTAAAGACAGGTTACTTGTTCTTTATAATTATAGGACTTCTTACTTCTTTTTTTAAAGCTATTTTATCAAGCAATGTTTTACTTTCTGCAAAATCACTTACTATGCTTTTTAAATCCAGCCTTAAAAGAGGAAAAAGAGGATCATTTTTCTTTAAATAAAATCCATTTTTTATGAGAAATTTAAATGGAATAAGTGGGCTGTTCTCATATTCCTCTTCATCCATGTCATCATCTAACCTTTTGCCAATAGACTCTATTGATTTTACCTTATCTTTTATTAAATCCTTTTCAATCTCAACCAGCAGTCTTTTTGCCACACCTATTCCCCTGTATTCGGAAATTACATAAATACAGCCTAAAAAAACACTGTCAAAATCCGGAGGAAAAATGTTAAAATTCCTGAGCCTGGGAAAAAGATAGTAATTTCCTGCCAGAATAATTCCGATACACTTCCCCCTGACAAAGGCAGCTTTGATTCTCCCTCCGTGTTCTTTAAAGGAAATAATTTCTTTTCTTTTATCTTTCCTGGTGCTTTCTTCAAACAACCTGCCCTTGAGGAAGCTACCTAATCCACGGATACTTTGAACTTTAGATAATTCTTTTAAAAAACTGGTCTTTTCACAATCAAACCAATAACTGCATTCAATACATTTAAATTCTATTTTCCCCAGTTGTTCGCAAGAAAGATCTTTTATCATTAAATTCAGATCCATAGCTACAGAAAAAAATATAAAATCTTATAATGCAATAATTATAGCACTATAACAAATTGTTTGAACTTTTAAAACTTTTTTGAACTTTTAGAGTTTTTAATATATATTACATATTTACAAACAATAAGAGCATTAAAACGCTGTCGGGTCTGATTTTTTATGAGTAAAAAAATTACATTTGATTACTGGGAACACTTATATTCAAATAGAACTGAAAATATGTTCTCTTCTGAGATAAGGGATTTGCTTTCACTTTCTGCAAGACCGGATATCATCTCTTTTGCCGGGGGACTGCCTGAAGTAAGAGCGCTAAGTTTTCAAAAATTAGAGAGGTACATTAAAAGAATCCTAAAAGCAGATGGGGATATAAGTCTGCAATATGGCGGTTCTGATGGTTATTATCCGCTTAGAACCAAATTGATAGAAGTAATGAAACTGGAGGGTCTGGATGTAGTAGAAGAAGACATAATCACTACTACCGGCGGGCAGCAAGCCCTGGATCTACTGGCTAAAGTTTTCATCAACACTGGTGATACTATTATTGTAGAGTCGCCTGCCTATACCGGAGCACTAAACTCATTCAAATCATATGAAGCAAAAATAATTGAAATACCTGTAGATGATAATGGTATCGATATTTTAATTTTAGAGGAAAGACTAAAGGAACTGGAAAAGAAAAAAATTCAGGTAAAATTTATATATTTAGTACCCAACTTTTCCAATCCATCAGGAATAACTTTAAGTCTTCTGCGCAGAAAAAAGATACTGGAACTTGCAAAAAAATACAGGACTATAATACTTGAGGATAATCCTTATGGAATGCTTAGATATGAAGGCAAGCCTCTGCCTACAATAAAGGAACTTGACACCAAAGGCGATAACCAGAATGTAATTTATCTGAGCACACTTTCAAAACTTCTTGCCCCCGGATTCAGGATAGGCTGGATTGTAGCTCCGCACCCCATACTGGAAAAAATAACGCTGGGGGTTCAATCCACAATCCTCTGCGTGAGTGCTTTTACACAGAGAATTGCCTATGAATATTTTTCAGATTCGTCATGGTATGAGAATATAGATCGGTTTATAAGCATATATTCCAGGAGAAGAGATATTATGATAAAGACCCTGGAAGACACTTTTCCTAAAAGCGCCAGCTGGTCTAAACCGAAAGGTGGTTTTTTTATATGGCTAAAACTGCCTGAGTATCTTAACACCAAAGAAATTCTGGCTGATGCTGTGAGAAATAAAGTAGCTTATGTTCCAGGAAGCGGTTTTTATGCAGATGACAGGGGACTAAGTGAGGCGAGACTTGCTTTCTGCACTGAAAATACTGAAAGAATAGAAAAAGGTATTAAAATTTTATCCAGTATAGTAAAAGAGAAAATTAAATTATATAAAAGTTTTAAATAAAAATATCAATTTAATAAAAGAGTGATAAAAATGAAAAAAAATATTGCTGTACTTATGGGAGGAAGATCTCTTGAAAGAGAATTTTCCATAAAAAGCGGCCAGAGAGTTTCAAATGCTCTAAGAAAACTGGGCCATAATGTTATAAAATTAGATGTTGACGAATCTATAGTAGATAACCTGAATTCGGAAAAAATAGACCTTGCCTATATTGCTCTTCATGGAAAAGATGGGGAAGACGGCACCATACAGGAGATTTTAGAAGTGCTAAATATCCCTTATACCGGTCCGGGTGTCTATCCTAATGTTTTAAGCTTTGATAAGATAATTTCAAAACAGATATTTATAAGCCATAACATACCCACTCCTCCCTTCTACTTTTTAAATGCAAGTTCATTCAGGGACTTAGGTTCATCAAAGCTGCTGCCTTTCATAGTAAAAAAAATAGGTCTGCCGCTGGTAGTAAAACCATCTGCGCAAGGATCTGCGCTCGGAATAAAACTGGCAAATAATGCTGGGGATTTACCCGATGCTATAATTTCCGCTCTGGGTTATAGTAAAAAAGTAATACTGGAAAAATTTATTGACGGGATAGAACTCGCAGTAAGCATTATTGGAAAAGAAAAACCAAAGACTCTCCCGGTAGTAGAGATTGTACCAAAAAAGAAATTTTTCGATTTTGAATCAAGGTCTAAAGTTGGAGAGGTAGATTACTTTGCTCCAGCAAGAATATCTTCTTCTCTAGATAAAAAAGTAAAAGAGGTAGCTATTGCAGTTCATAATTCTCTTAAATGCACCAAACTATCCAGGGTTGATATTATGCTGGACAGGAAAGAGAAAATTCCTTACGTCCTGGAACTGAATACTTCTCCCGGCATGACGGATACAAGCCTTCTTCCAATGGCGGCAGAAGAAGCGGGCATATCCTTTGAGGAGCTGGTAGATGAGATTATAAAGATGTCTTTAAGTGACTGATTGAAAAGTGACTGATTGAATATACTTACGTTCTCATTTTTTCACCGTGTCCCTGTAGCTCAGATGGATAGAGCACAGGATTCCTAATCCTGGTGCCGGCAGTTCGAATCTGCCCAGGGACACCAAAGATGATTTACCATCAAAAATATTGCTATTTACTTCATTTATTAAGCTTAAACAAAACTATTTAAATCTTGAAAGATAGGCAATTTCCGGCTGTAATATTTTTTCTAGTTTTTTATCAAGTGTCCATATCTTGAGGTTATTTTTTATAGCAAGAACAATCAACACACTATCAATAAGTCCGACGCCTTTTTCCAATGATTTATTTTTGTTCGAATAATTGCCGGCATCTATCCAGACATTAGATTCATCTGCTTTTGGCAAACACTCCCAATACCCCAAAATGATATCTCTTTCTCTGGTTGTTTTTACCCCCTGCAGGAGTTCTCCAAAAATGCATTCAACAGCTATTATGTAATTTTTCTCCAGCAACTTCTGCATCAAAGGAAAAACATCCTGATTATTTTTCAAAAACTCAATCCATATGCTGGTATCTGCTATTATCTTACTACCTGATTCACTTTTCATTGCCTGTTAATTTCCCTTATTGTTTCTGCAGAAAAGCTTTCATTGAATTCCAGTGGGGACTCTTTCACCAGATTATTTAATTCCTTTATTCTTTTTACTGCCAGCCATTCTTTAAGTGCAATTGTCAAGGATTCGGTAAGATTTTTACCCTTTGCATATTTTTTTACTTCTGAAATTAAATTATCTGATATGATTGCTGTAACTTTCATACGATTTATTATACGATAATTAATCTTATAATACAACCAAGAAATAGAATATTTAATAAAAAACTCACAATTTCATTATTTATTTTTTATTTATGATATCATATAATATTATCACTAACGATATTTATATTGATATCATATAAAATATTTTAAGATTTGGGGTGAATTAAAATTGAAAACTTTTATTATAAGAAATATAGACGAAAGACTTTATAAGGAAATAAAAAAACAGGCTAAAATTAACTCAACAAGTATAAACAAGTTTATTATTTCAATAATAGAAACAGAGTTTGGCTTTACAAAAAAAACAAAAAAGTCAAAAAAGTACACGGATCTTGATAATCTTTTTAGCCAGTGGAACAAAGAAGAATACAACTTGATTTCAAAAAATATTAATGAACAGCGAAAAATTGACCGTGAACTATGGAAATAAAAAGAGTATTAATTGATACAAACATATATATTGAATTTATGAGGGGTAATGAGGAAATTGCAAAAACATTGCAAACCGCTGAAATAATTGCTTTTAGTGTAATCTCAATAGCAGAATTACTTGCAGGATTTAAAAACACAAAAAAGGAACAAAACTATTTAAAAGAGCTTGATGATTTTTTAGATTCTCCAAGGATGTTGATTTATGATATAGACATTGAAACTTCTGAATTTTATGCAAAAATTTATGATGAATTAAAGAAAATAGGCAGTCCTATCCCAACTAATGATCTCTGGATAGCTTCACTGGCCCTGCAACATGGAATAAAACTATTAACTCTTGATAACCATTTTACAAATGTTCCTGGTATTTTTTTGCTTAAATGATATTTATCATTCATATCCTTCAAAAGGATATAAAGGTATTGATAAATAAAGGAAACATTACTGCTTATAATACTGCCAGTAGTGTATTGAAAAAATTAGTGAAGTTGAAAATGCTTAAAACATTTAAAAATTAATTCTTGTCACTTTTTTATAAAGTCTTTTGCAATCCTTATTAAGAGTTCCTCGAACATGATTTTAGAATTTTTGTTATTTTAATTTTTATTTCTATACCTTCCATGGGATCTTTTGAGGGCAAAACTCCTAATGTATTTGCTTCCTGCCATAAAGATTCAAAAATTTTAAGAGCTTCAGGGTATGAGAGTGATTCAACTTTAAGCTGGTTTTTTTCAAATTTATAAAGTAGTCTGGTATTCTTAATCATTTATAGATTTTTTTGATTTAATTTTTTTATTTTTATAATTTAAATATATTGATTTATTATAACATAGAATTCACAAGAATTTGCTTTTGACAGTAGCAAGTATAAAACAGAAATGTACTCAAATTATTTATAAAATACTTTTAAGGTTTTCACCTATTAAATTTTTTTTAGAATATCTGTAAAACTTTCAGGTCTTAGAATTTTTAAGCCTGATCTTTTTTCAATTAGTGGACTGCTAAAGAAGTGCTTATCGCCAGTAATAAAATAATCTGGCTGGCAGGACATTGCAGATTCTAAAATCATTGCATCATCTTCATTTACTAGTCCTGACCATTTTTTAATATTTTCAGGTTTTGCATCTTTAATTATTTCAGGCGGATAACTTAATAAGAATTCCTGCAGAAAGGGGAGCATTTTTTGGAGTTTTTCCGATAATACTTCTATTACTTCGTTTAAGACTTTCTGTGAAATAATAATACCTATTTTGCCTGCAATGAAATGACCAAGTATTATACCGGGACCGCCTTTTTCTGAATATAGTCCTGATATTAAAACATTACTGTCGAGGAAAATTTTAAGCTTTCCCATGTCTTTTTTCCCTGACAGATTTTAAAAGTTCTTCTTCTGTAACACCTGATTTTTTAAATGCGTTCCTAATTTCATTTAAAGCATTTAAAGCTATGGTTTTCTTTGGTTTTACTATAATAGAATCGTCCTTTATTCTCAGTTCCAATCTGTCACCATACTCAATACCCAGTTTTTCGCAAACTTTCGATGGAAGTGTTATCTGCCGTTTAGGCCTTAGCTGCACATCTAAAATCTCTTCTTCTGACATATTTTAATATCCTCCAATGTATTAATTCTTACTTCTTATATCTAACCTCTTACCTCTTACTTCTTACGACATGATTGTTGCATATTTAATATAACCTGTCAAATAGCAAAAAGAATTCATGGCTGTCCCGGCAAAATGGATTAACAAACTAAACTAAGCGGATATAAAAGACTTAATGAATAAATCAAGCGATATTAATATTAATACTTTTGCCTAAAGCCGCAGCTACTCGCACTAATGTCGATAATTTAATATCTTCTGCGTGATTTTCTATTCTGGAAATAGCACTCTTTTTAGTACCAAGCTGCTGTGCGAGTTTCTCCTGAGTCAACCCTGCAGATTCCCTCGCTTGCCTTAGCATTACACCGATTTTAAACTGCTTATAGCCTTCCTTAAAATTTTTAGAAAAATCCTTGTCTTTTATTTTTCTCTTATTTATATACTTCTTTAAATCACTCATACTTTTGCCTCCTGATAAAATCCTCCCTGTAAGCCTCTGCACACTTTATTTCAGAAGCAGGTATTTTTTTATACTTTTTTTCACAAAACCATTTGTAAGCACAATTACTGAATCATCCGCAAAGAAACATAATAACAGTTCTTTTCATAAGAGATGTTAACTTACACGTTAACTTATGTCAAGTGAGTTAAAATTACTTATAGTATAATTACATAATAGCACAATTATTTAATTACAAAAATTAAAAACCTTAAAGGCTTTGGGGTTATCAGGTAATTAGATGCATCTGCCTGTTCTTTTTTAATTTCAGTATAATCAATATCCTGAAACTGGTTATCACCTGAGCCGGTAAAATCTTCAGCATTCACATTATTTTTTAAGTTAAATCTTAATATTTATATAAATACATTATTTTATAGATATATATCTAAAATTTTATATAATTGTTATAAAATTTATTTAAAATGTGATATTATTAAAATAAAATCATAAAGAGTAATTCAGTCTTTATGTTAAAATAAAAGTAAATGAAAAATGAAAAAACAATCAAAAGACCGATATCAATAACGCTGGTGGCATTTCTTACAGCCGCCTTTATAACAATATCTCTTATAAGCTTTTTTATAAAAAGTAGTCCGGGCTGGCTCTTTCCTCTTAGCTTATTAATCTTTTCAGTTATATCTATGTTAATTTCTATAGTACTTATATTCATAAACCTGGGTAAAAATCGTAAGAGGATAATAGCTTTTATAATCTCTTCTGTAATTTTTTTCATCTTAACTATAATCTCTATAACTCTCCTTATAGCCTATATATTATCCACTGTTAATATAGAATACGAACCAATTGAAGAGATTAAAGGAGACTATATCAGGACAGTTGATACCCTGGGAGAAGCCAGTGATATTATTATAGAAAAAGAATATGGCTATATTGCTGATGGCAAAGAAGGCCTTCAGATAATAGATATATCCTCTATTGAAGATTCCTGCACAGTTGGAAGCTGCGATACAGACGGTAAAGCAAGTAGCATTTGTTTGCAGGATAATTTTATATATTTAGCAGACTGGGATAGCGGTCTTAAAATAATAGATATATCCGATAAAAAAGAGCCATATATAATTGGAAGCTACCACACTTCGGGACTTCGTATTACCGATGTATCAGTTAATAAAGATAATGTATTTGTTACCTACCGAAAGTATGATAAAGATAATAACCCTGTAGAAAGTGGCGTCCAGATAATAGATGTAAGCAGTAAAGAAAGCCCCTATTTAGTAGCAGAATATGTAACTGTACACCGGACTGAAAAAATTTCTGTGTATAATGACCATGCATTTGTAATATGCAATGATGATAAAGATTATAAGTCTATAGAATCAGAGCTTCTTATCTTAGATACAAGTAATCCGGAAAAACCCCTTCTTACAGGAAAATGCACTATTGACTGCTATAGCTTTAACCTTTTTATCAAAGAGGATTACGCCTATACAGCTTCAGAAAATGGTATGTATATAATAGATATATCGGACAGGGAAAATCCAGCAATTTGCGGAAAGTTTTTATCCTATGCCGCTACGGATGTATTTGTAGAAGATGATACCGCTTACATTATATATTTCCCGCCGGAAGGTGGGGATGAATCAAGTTTGTATATAGTCAGTGTATTTCTTAAAGAAAACCCTGAGTTTGTAAAAAATCTACACTACCCCATAGGAGGCAGCAACAGTATTTTTATAGAGGGGGGTTATATATACATTACAGATGATGATACCCAAATACTTAAAAAATAAAGAGCTTTTATTATATTATCCAAAAGCTTAAAAAAGATTAATAGCTATAAGAAAGTTACCAGCTCAATACTCAGTATATATACTCCGCTCCATTTAAAGGAGCATAACCCCATTTGTCATCGGGCATTTCCTGCAAATAATTAAGTTCAAATTCACTGCCGTAGTTTTTATAATATTCATAAAATTCCGGGGTAACTTCATAGACCTCATCTGTTTCAGGATTATATAATCTACTGTATCCCAGTATGGCATCACTTTGCTTTTCAGATATCCTCTCTTCTGATTCAAGCTTATTTTCCCATACCTCCATTATAGTATCAGAGCTACTGGCCAGTATCCTTCCTGCCTCTAATGCCCCGGCAGCCGCATTGTTTTGAGCCTCTATACAGTCATCTATATATTCCTTACTTACTTCAAAAGACTTAATGCTCTTTAGCAGTGAAGGAACTATTAAATCCAAAAGTCCCCGGGGAGCAGTAATGCCAACAAACATGGTTGCATATCCCAGTCCAATAACATTTGCTGTTACTATATGGAAGTATCCTTCTCCCGGCTTATTATTCTGTATAAATTCTGCCCTTATTAATTTTTCATCACTTACATAGGGTAAATTATTATTAAAAGTTTCACTGCTGATTATCTTAACTTCATCCAGCAGCGGTACTTCCGGGAATGCCTGCTGAAAAAATGATGTACGGGCAAGAGTGCCAAAATTTATCAAAAAATTTTCACTATTTAATGGGTCTACTACAGGACTTTCAAACCATATAACTTCAGTTCCTCCCATCTCCATATAGCTTTTATCATTTTCCTTCATCTGCTGACTGGTATAAACCGGTCCTGCTTCCGAAAAATAAAAAAGCTGTTTTAATTCTGAGTATGGATCCCTTACCAGTATTGATCTTGTAGAGCACTCACCTCCGGTATATATATTCCAGCCGGAGGGTATATTTATAGATATGGAATAATCTTCCCGGGGAACTAACTGCAGCAGTTCTGTTTTAGCAACAGTGCCTATAGATGCTTTATTAATTTTTTGCTCCTTTTTTTCTGTTTCTATATCTGTATCTACATTTATTTCTTCAGCCTTTGTTTCTTCAAAAATCCCTTCTATACAACCCGTGCAAAGAACAAGAGTAAAAAGTGTAAAAACTATAAATATTTTTATTATTTTATCCATCACAATATAAACTTATTTTTATAACATTGGTAATTACAATATAATCTTATCATAAAATGTTTAATTTGGTTATTTTAAAAAAATTTAAGGAAGAATTAATCAATGTCTAAAGGAAAAAACCCCGGCTCGGTTTTGATTCTACAAAATAATATAGCAATTAGTTTTTTCATTATTATTTTTATCATAATTTGATTTGAAAGTACTACTACAGTTATTTCTGTGAAAGTATTTCTGGAAGTGCAGGTAGTGCATATAGTGGCAGATTGATAAGCCACCCCTCATTTCTGTAATCTGACATAGACAGGCGAATACTAATCTCAGGTGAGTACTTTTCTTTGTATATTTTAATACTTTTTGCTCTCAGGTTTTCTGAAGCCTTTACTTCAACAGGAATAATCCTGTTATCTATTTGTATTATAAAATCAATCTCTGAAATCCCTGTCTCAGCCGACCAGTAAAATATTGGCAGTAACTTTTCACATTTAAACTGCTGCAGTACATATTGTTCAGTTAAAGCACCTTTAAATTCCATAAAAATTTTATTTTCATTAAGAAGGGTTTTAGCTTCAAGCCCGGATAAAGCTAAAAGTAAGCCCGTATCAAGCATATAAAGTTTAAAAGCTTTAGTGTCTTCATAGCTCCTCAAAGGCAATCCGGGTTTTGTTATCCGATTTATTTTATGAGTAAGTCCACAATCAGTAAGCCACATCATTGCAAGCTCATAGTCCCTGGCACGTGCACCCTTGCGGACAAGGCCATATATAAATTTTCTGTTTTCCTTTGCAAGTTGAGAAGGGACAGAATTCCAAAGCATTCGTATTCTGGGCACTGTTTCATTTGGGGCATGCTTTGAGAAATCCTGTTCATAAGCAGCAATAATTCGAAGTTGTATTTCCCGAACCTCATTATAATCTTGCCTTTGGACAAATGCCGCCACTACTTCCGGCATTCCCCCTATAAAAAAATATTGCTTTAATAATTCCGAATACCGGTCTTTGAAGCTTGTTATTATATCCCAGTCCTGATTTAATAAAAGGTCAAGGTATTTTTGCATCCCCATAGCTTGCATAAATTCCGCAAATGACAAAGGAAACAGGTCAAGAAAAGATACTTTTCCCACAGGAAAAGATGTTTCAGAATGAAGAGCAACTCCAAGAAGTGACCCTGCGGCAATAATGTGATACTGAGGTGCGTTTTCCTGAAAGTATTTTAGGCTGGTCAAAGCACGAGGTACTTCCTGGACTTCATCAAATATAATAAGTGTATTTTCAGGTTCAATATTGCATTCCGCCTCTAAAATAAGGCCTTTTATAATACGCGAAATTTCAAGATCACCTTCAAAAAATCGCTTCATTCGGTCATTCCCCTCAAAATTAATATAAGCAACCTTTGGATATAATGTTCGCCCAAACTCTTTCATAAGCCAGGTTTTACCCACCTGGCGTGCACCCTTTATAATAAGAGGTATTCTCGAGATACTATTCTTCCATTCCTGTAGTTTATCTAATGCTTGTCTGTACAACGGTTTTACTCCTTTTTATTAACTTTAAAATATTATTTATTATAAGCATAATAATATTTATTTTAATAATATTATAAGTAATAGAAACACAAAAATCAAAGGAAATATTGTAGTTATGAACACATTTTTAAAAGGAACTTATGTAATTATACTAAATGCATGGTACCTGATTATTTATTTCTATCCCAAAATAATTTAAAAAAATACCCCAGTAAATTTCTTGATATCCTGTAAAAGAGCCATTCTTCTAAAACTTCTTCTAGTTCCTCCTTACATTTTTCTAAACTTGAAGAATTTGCATACACTCCTTTAAACCCTGGAATTTCACCATAGTAAGTATTATCTTCTTTAAGAATCTCATATTTTGCTTTTTTCATTGCACTTGATATATATTTTAATAGCACTTATTTTTCTCCTTGATTTCAATATTTTGTTTAATTATAGCATATAAAAAATATAGTCTTTTAAGTATATTTGATTTTTAAATTTCAAAACCTATGCTTTTAAATAAAAATTAAATCTTTTAACTATATTAAGAGATAAATTATTCATTGTGATATCTAGTAAGATTTCTGTAGTAGTTTTCATGACTGCCAACCATAATTAGCTTTAAAATGTCTTCTTCCAATTCATAAGCCAGCAAGAAAAGCTGTTTTTCAATGTGGAATTTGTGTACTCGAACACCTTTTAGAGTTCCCCTTTTTTCTTGTCCAATTTCCTGGTTTTTAACTATTTTCCTGATTTCTTCATCAAGTATTTTTATCTGTTTTTTATACAACTTTTTCTTCTGTTTTTTAAAAAGCGGTGATTGAATAATTTTTATTTCTAATCACCTTCCCCAAAAATATAGGGGGTTCCAAGCCCTTCCTTAAGCTGCTCCCTTCCAAGCAAAATATCATGGATTACTGAATAAGAT
>JABUBP010000249.1_pt1 | contig 13974 bp, 15 predicted proteins | sample 7240331 | NCBI WGS metagenome assembly JABUBP01 (sample SAMN07256347, study PRJNA390944) | subsurface metagenome | isolation source: Methane hydrate marine sediment | place: Pacific Ocean: Eastern North Pacific, ODP site 1244 | collected 2002 | reverse complement strand
GAGAGGTGACACCCGATGAGTGAGGCAACGAAGAGAAGGACGAAGGGGTAGCACCACTTGTTGAAGAAGGCGGCGTCGATGCTTATCTCCCCTCCGCCCATAAGGCTGCCAATCATGGGGAAGATCATCCCCCAGAGGCAGACCACGGTGATGAGGATCAGGGAGATGAAGCTCAGGGACAACGAGGTGGAGTAGACAGAGTCCGAGTCGAGGTTCAGGTCGAACAGGGGCTTACCGCCCTTCCTCTGATAGTACAGGAAGTAGCCCGCCATCAGCGCCAGCATAGCGAGGAGCACAGCCCCGATGGGGGACTGACCGAAAGCGTGAACGGAGACCGCCAATCCGCCCCTGGTGATGGCAGTCGCGAACACCACCAGAACTGAGCTTACCATGATCATAAGCTCACGGGAGGAGGACTCCCTCCCTGAGATGGTTGAGGTAAGGTGGAAATACGCCGTCAGGGTTAACCATGGGACCAGAGAGGCCGTCTCAACCGGGTCCCAGGCCCAGTAGCCACCCCAGCCCAGCACCTCGTACGCCCAGAGGCCGCCCAGGGCGATCCCCAGAGTGAGGAAGAGCCACGCGGACTGCGCGAAGACCCTAACGAGGATGGACGCTGTCCTGTTCTCCTTCTTGAGGGTGTCGATGGTGAAGGCGAAGCCGTAGAACATGAGGACGTAACCTATGAAAACCACGGGGGGATGGATGAGCATCCACGGCGTCTTGAGCAGGGGGTTCAGCCCGCGCCCGTCCATCATGGCCTCCGGGAACACGAGGAACGGGCTCTTTAGGAAGACTACGAGGATCACGAAGAGGAGCATGATGTCGAGGGCCTGGAAGGCCCTGAACTCGGACTCCCTATCCCTCAACCTGAATCGGATGACCAGGTAGCCCAACGCGAAGGTCGCCGCCAGGAACAGCCACGACCCGGCGCTGCTGGCCCATGAGGCGTAGAGCCTACCGATGACGGGAAGCCCTGAGCTGCTGTAGTAGTAGACCTCCTCGAATCGGAAGTTGTTGACTATGAACGCCTGCGCTAGGAGCAGGTAGCTGCCGATGATCAGCAGGCAGGCGAGGGGAGCCATGGGGATCCCCATCTTCTGGGCGCGCCCCTTCCTCGAGTTGACCAGCTGGACCAGGTCGCCGAATATTAGGGCGGCGGCTCCAAAAAGGAATATCTCAGCGATTTCCATATCTATTCTCGTATACCGTCAGAACACTTGTTTATAAACTGTCAGCATTTCTGTTATTTAATTTCTAAATAGTTATATATCATGTTACGGGGTTTACCGTGGTGAAAATGGAGTTCAGGGATGATGTCTTCCTCGGTATAACCGTCGTGGTCAACGTTCTGGCGATCTACTTCGCCCTCTTCATCGCTCCTGCGGAGGTGGCGCTGGGGGAGCTGGTCAGGGTGTTCTACTTCCATCTGCCTCAAGCCATCGTATGCTACCTGACGCTCGTCATCTCACTGGTCGGTGCGGTCCTTTTCTTGAGGACCAAGCAGACCAAATATGACGCGATATCGGAGTCAGCGGCCCTACTCGGGCTTGTGTACGGTATGGTCACGCTGGTAAGCGGAGCGATCTGGGCTAACGCGGCGTGGGGCGTCTACTGGAACTGGGACCCGAGGGAGACGACCACTCTCGTGCTCTGGCTGGCGTACTTGGGCTACTTCTTCCTGCGGATGTCTGTCGAGAACCCTGAGCGGAGGGCTTCGGTGTCAGCTGCATATAACGTCCTGGCGTTCCTTACTGTGCCCCTGAGTTACCTGTCCTTCATAATCTGGCCGTCGCTCCACCCCCGACTGAGCGAGGGGGGAGGCCTCGGGCTCACGGGCACAATGGTCCAGGCCCTTCTGCTCAATATCCTTGGGGGGCTGCTCTTCTACGTCTGGATAATCAGGAAGACTTATGGAGTCCGCCTCATGAAAGATGAACTTGAGAGAAAGCTCTCGGAGGAAGTAAGAATTGCCGGCTGAAGTATACATGGTCCTCGCCCTCGTCTGGGTGACGTTGGCAGGGCTCTCACTCTGGTTAATTAGGGCCCGTTCCAACCTAGAGAGCAAGCTCAAGGCTTAGACACGGTATCCGACATGAAGATCAAAGGAAAGTACCTCGTCGCGGGCATGCTGCTGATATTCAGCGCGTTCCTCGCATACGACAGCCTCTCGAACTACGTCAACCCCTACCTATCAGTGACCACGGTGGTCAGGAACCTTGATCAATACCAGGGCAAGAGCCTCCAAGTCATGGGGGTCGTCGAGTCAGGCACATTTGACCGGGGGAACGACGGCACCATCAGGTTCGCCATCAACGACGGCACCGAGGCCATAGGCGTGATCTACACCGGGGCGCTTCCCCAGAACTTCGACGAGGGGAAGGACGTCGTCGTCGTGGGCTCGCTGAACGGGGACGAGACGGTGGAAGCCAGACAGATACTGGTCAAATGCCCCTCCAAATACGAGGAGGAGGAACCGCCCCAGCAGAACAACCACGTCTTCCTGATCGGGGTGGGCGTGGCTCTGGTCGCCGTGGCGTACCTGGGCGTCACCATGTTCTGGAAGAGAGGCTGATTTATACCTCCAGGAGCAAGGAATAGGTATGCCTCCTGTAGTTGAGCTCCGCAGCGTCTCCAAGCACTATGGTCCACGGAGGGCCCTGGACGGGGTGACTCTGAGCTTCGAGGAAGGGGAGGCGGTTGCGTTTCTGGGGCCCAACGGGGCAGGCAAGAGCACGTTGTTGAAGATGGTCGCCGCCCAGATCACGCCCACTAGCGGAGAGGTCAGCGTGTTGGGCTCGGACACGGTCCGTCAGCCTGAGCTGGTGAAGAGGAACGTGGGGCTCGTGGGCCACAGGAGCTTCATGTACGACGAGCTCACAGTGGAGGAGAACCTGGAGTTCTACGGGGGCTTCTTCGACGCGTCATCTGAGGACTACGAGAGGGTCATCGAGATGACAGCGTTGGGACGCTGGCGGGACGTCAAGACAGGCCACCTCAGCTACGGCCTGCGGAAACGCTCCGACATCGCCAGGGCCCTGCTGAGCCGGCCGAAGGTCCTCGTCCTGGACGAGCTCTTCTCGGGCATCGACCAGGACACCGCTGACAGCCTCGTGAAGCACCTGGAGGCCCGTCGGGGCCAGACCATCCTCGTCTCATCCCACTCCCTCGAGAGGGTGAGGGAGCTGTGTGGGAGGGGTGTCTACCTCAGGGCGGGGGTCGTGGAGAAGGAGGTGGAGCTCTGATGGCCGACGAGGATCTGATGGGGAACGCCCTGAAGCTGGCGATGAAGGACCTCGTCATCGAGGCCCGGAGGGCGCATGAGTTCATGTCCATACTGGCATTCGCCCTCTCCTCCATTCTCATCAGCAGCTTCGCGTGGAGGGGGGTGCTGGTCCTGGGCCCTGAGGTGATCTCGGCAACGCTCTGGATAGTCGTCTACTTCTCGAGCATCCTCACCCTGACGACGAGTTTTGCCCGGGAGGTGGATCGGGGGACCATCGAGGGTCTGAGGAGCCTGCCCTGCTCTTCCTTCGCCATCCTGTTGGGGAAGGTGCTCTACGGGGCGGTGATCATGTTCACGGTCATGGTGGCGACGGTACTCTCGGCGACGCTCTTCCTGAACATAGAGCTCTCGGTCGTCCCCAGCCTGTTTGTCGTGTTCGTGATGGGGGTCATCGATCTGGCCCTCATCGGGTCCGTCATCTCCGCGATCGTGATCCCCGTCTCGGTACCGATCCTCATCCCGGGGACCCAGGCGGTGGGGAAGGTGATATCGGGGGAAGGTCTCCTTAGTGTGATGCCCGAGCTCAGGCTCCTCCTAGCCTTCCTGCTCGCGATCGTTGCTGTCTCAATGTTGCTGTTCAGGCATGTTTTCCTGGAGTAGATGCCTGATCCAAAATATTGTCCAAGTGGAATTCTTTGACATTTTGTAAAGCAAATCCTTATACTAATTTTAAATATTGTTACTAGCATATTGTTTTAATAGGTACAGGAAAACATGCGATAATAACAAACAATTTTATTTTAGAGTTAAATAATGCAATGTAAATAAACTCTTATATATTTAAACGAAATCACTTACTCGACTACAATGAGCGAACGAAATTCACTATACTTAGCTGTAATTGCAATTATAATCGCTACAATCGCCATCGGAATGACATTTACAAAAACAGCAGGCCCCATGGGCCCCGCAGGTGCTGATGGTTCTGACGGTGCTGACGGTGCTACTGGCGCTGTTGGCGCTGTTGGTCCCGCTGGCTCTGCTGGTGCTACTGGTCCTGCTGGACCATCAGGAACCTCGGTTACACTTGCTGCCGAGCCAGAGTCTTGTTCAGTTTGTCACGAAGGAGCTGGCGCCGATCATCAGGCGTCCTATGACGAATTGAATCAGGACTCCATTACCATTACAGACATGGCTTACGAGTATACTGCTCCAAGCACACACGTCGTAACCTTCACACTGCTCAAAGACGGTGAACCTTTTGATCCCGCCGACGCAGACAGGGTGCGTATGTACTTTGTACCTTGGACAGGCACAGCTTTCCAGTACGAGCCGGCCGGTGATAGACTGGCCCTAACTGGGGACACCATGGCATTTGATAGCATCACAGGTGTTGTCACGAGTACCCTGACCAGTGCTGAACCCGAGTATGCAAGTAGTTTCGATGATAGGGATGGCGCCATCATGTGGTATGGCTATGATGGAGCAGTCGCTAGAATGCCTAATTCTCGCGTCCAGCAAGCCAAATATCCGATTGGAGCTCTGCTCGAGACTGGCGACGGCATTGATGAGGTTTCTGCAGCCAATAACGATGGTTGCGAGAATTGCCACTCGGTGCCGTTCCTAAAGCATGGCTACTACTACGGCCAGTTTGACGATGATCCCACAACTGATTTCATCTCCTGTAAAGCCTGTCACTTGGAAAACGCTGGGGGCGGCCATTACGAATGGCAGCTCTTGGTCGATGACCCTGTAAAGGCTGTTGAATGGCTAGGCACCGACGAGGACACGTCCATCTTTACTGCCGAGCAGCTAGCCTCTCTAGAATACAATATGTCGCTAATGAACGACGTGCACATGTCGCATGCAATGGAGTTCCCCTATCCACAGTCGATGTCGAACTGCATAGTATGCCACGAAGACAAACTCGACGTCATACTGACGGCTGAGAACTTCAACGTGGCGACCTGCAAGAGCTGTCACCCAGTGACCGGCTCCGAGGAATATGGGACCACCGAGAACGCACTCACCACCCTACTCGCGAGCGCCTCACCAATTCATGAAACAATGGATATAGAAGCAACTGATTGCGCAAGCTGCCACGGTGCAGGGAGCGCCTACGGTGAGTTCAAGGATATCCACCCCGGCTATGACACAATGATCTACGCCGCTGAAGACCTCAAGTACTCTGACGCCATCGTCGTCACGATTGACGATGTATCTGTAGCCAACGACCTAGTCAACGTAAAATTCAGCGCTACTGAGGCAACTGAACTCGCAGGATTCGATGTCGAGGACATTGCACCCACCGTTCTGGTCGGGATGTATGGCTGGGACACGAAGGACTTCATCGTTGGTCCCCACGAAAGACTTACTGACGACAATAACGATGGTGATATCTCGAAAAGCAGCGGCGATTATAGGGCTGCTGAGTACGAAGTAGGTGACGATGATCACCCGCGTGGTACGACAGTCTCGGCTGCAGGCGGCAGCTGGGAAGTCACCATAGACCTGTCGACCTGGGGTGACCTGATCACTGACGGTACTGTAAGTAGACTGGAGATCGCTGTACTACCTGAGCTGAAAGATGCGCGCGCGCGCGTCATTGCACTCGATGCACCCTCTAGAACCTTCGACCTTGCTACCGCTGACTTTGTTGACTTCTACAGCCCCATCGTAGACATTGATAATTGTTACAACTGTCATGATGCGATAGGAGCCCCCCATACACCTGAAAGAGGCGGAAGTATCGTTGTCTGCAGGATGTGCCACATTACAAAGAGCCGCGGGACTCATATTGAGGTCCAGTCGAGGTCGCTCGACTCCTACGTCCACGCGGTCCACTCGATGCAGGCATATGATATCGGCGACATAGATTTCACCGATGCAGTTGAAGAATTACACTACGACCATCACACCGGATTCCCGTATCCCACACACGGAATACAGAACTGCGAGTCATGCCACATTGAAGGCACATATGAGGTGCCGGATCAGTCAAAGTCGCTACCCGGCGCTTTATCGGGCACCGATACCGTTGTAAACAGATACGATGACGTCAAAGACAGAAACATCGGCGACATACCGATTTACATCACTGGCCCTGCTTCAAGGGCATGTGGTGGATGCCACAGAGCCAAACTGATCACAGCAGACGACGCTGTTGGACTTGCATCCTTCATGCAGCACACAAACATGGGCGGCTACCTTATCGATGGGGGAACGGAAGACGACTACCCCGCCATCCTCGGTACAGTAATCGACGGCATCATGACATACTTCCCGTAAAAACAACCTTTTCCTTTCCTTTTTTATTTTTATCATGCTATCACAGCGCATGCTCTATGTGATTTATTGAACTCCGGAGAGAGCACCTCTCCTATAGATATTTATAAATACGAAGCCTTACTTCGTGGCTCTCCAAGATAGAGGGGGCCAATGGATGAGCAGGACCGGACGCTTCAACGCGATAACCGATGTCGAGAGCATCAAGGTAGGCCACTTCACGGATCTGGAGCACCTCACCGGGGTCACAGTCGTCCTCGCCCCGGAGGGCTCAACATGCGGCGTGGACGTCAGGGGAGGCTCCCCAGGGACCCGGGAGACAGACCTCCTCTCACCCGTGAACAGGATCAAGCGGGTGGACGCCGTCACCCTCTGCGGGAGCAGCGCCTACGGCCTCAACTCCGTCGGGGGCGTCATGCGCTTCCTCGAGGAGAGGGGAGTGGGCCACCCCGTGGCGGAGGGCCGCGTGGTGCCCATCGTGCCCGCCGCGGTCATCTACGACCTATGCAGGGGCGAGAGTGACAGATACATCGACGAGGGGTCCGGCTACGCCGCGTGCGAGGACGCCAAGGCTGGGCCCGTCGCTCAGGGGAACGTGGGAGCCGGGACGGGCGCCCTCTCAGGGGGCATGAAGGGAGGCGTGGGGACCGCCAGCGAGCTGCTTGAGAACGGCGTGACCGTGGGGGCCATAGTGGCGGTGAACTCCAGCGGGACAGCGTTCGACCCGGAGACAGGGGGATTCTACGCGAGGGGGCTTGAGCTCGACGGAGAGTTCGGCGGCCTCAGACGAGACCTTCCAGCACGACTAGTGCCCCGCCCCGTCCGCAGGCAGAGTCAAGGCCAGCACACCACCATAGGGGTGATAGCAACCGATGCGGAGCTCGACAAGTCCCAGGCGACCAAGGTGGCCCAGATGGCCCACGACGGGCTGGCGAGGGCGATCTACCCCGCCCACACGATGTTCGACGGCGACACGTTATTCACGGTGGCGACCGGTGGGAAGGGCCTTCCAGGGGAGGGATCGTCGGACGGCAAGGACGGCGACCGGGCCCTGAGCCTGATAGGGGTCTCGGCTGCCGACGTCGTAGCCAGGGCGGTCGTCCATGCTATCCTGGCTGCCGAGACGGTGGGGTCGTACACCTGCTATCGGGATAGGTTTCCTGAGGCCATGTGTGCCTGATTCCGATGGTTGAGGCGCGTTCATCAAGACCTAGGGGTGCAATACAGCCAATATTATAGAAGGAACCAACTCCAGGGGCTTTAAGGGGTTTCTGGGGCCTCAAAATGGAATCCCCCCGGCAGAAATTTAGGGGGAGGGAGTTAGCTAAAATTTAGTGGGGATCGCCGAAGTCAACTCCCTGAAACGATGCTTATCCAATTATTTTTTCCTCCTCTGTCTTTCCTCTCTTCCTTTCTGTGCCTTGTATTTCCTCGCGCATTCGGGGCTACATGTGACTTTAGTTCTCCTCCGTGGGCGGACAACGAGGGGCGTTCCACAAAAAGCACATGTGGATTGGTTGGATTCAGTGTGGGGGGCAGCATCAGCCATTAGAATCTGCTCCTATTCCTCAGGAAGGGTCGGGGGGTCTTCAGCATAGCCTCTAATATCTAAGCCTGACCTATAACCATTTTCTCGAATCTATCTGAGATTGCCCCCGAACCCCTTGACCTCGGTGTCTATGAACTTGGTGATCTGAGTCGGGAAAGGTGCCCTGCGCACATCGTTTAGGGTAGGTCAGGGGAAGGAAAAGAGTATGGGGGAAAAGAAAGAGGGGGGGACAGGAGTCTAGTCGTAGGGTACGAACTTCCTGTAGAACCCCAGAACGCGGGCTAAGACCTCGTCGATACTTGATTCCAGCCCGTCCTCAACCATGACCACATCCTGTATCTGGGTCAGTTTGAGCAGGTTCTCATCGGCTATATCCACTTGAGTCATTTCTCATCATGATGAGAGGACGATGGCTCATGATTTAAGGGCAACTCACAGTTGGAGGTCGCAGGTGGTAATTACATCAGAGACTCACAATACGTGAGTACTGACAAGAAGAGAGGGGGGTTTGGCGTGGTTGCGTGCTCGCCGTCACCACTTTTTTGTATAACAGAGCCCAACCTTCCGTTATGAGTGCCGCTGGGGACAGCATTGAACTGACCAAGAACGTGAAGGAGCGCGCGAGGAGGTACGGATTCGACCTCGTCGGGGTCATCTCCGCGGAGACCCTGGACAATGTCCCAAGCCACTTCATCGCTCACAGAGACTTCAAGACCTGGACCAAGAAGACGACCGACTACATGGAGGACGCGAGGAGCGTCATCATCCTGGGGGCCCGCGTCTGGGATGACCTATACGACCTGGTGATACGGGTCCGGGACCACCACGAGTACCCGGACGAGTGGAGGGGGCGGCTCTACGCCCGCCGCCTCGTGAGGTACCTCAACCGTGAAGGCTACAAGGCAGTCCTCGAGGCGAATCTCCTCTCGAAGAAGCGCATGGCCGAACAGGCTGGCCTCGGTAGCTACGGGAAGAACAGCCTCATAATCAACCCCACCTACGGTCCTTGGGTCAGGTACAGGAGCATTGTGACCGACGCACCGCTGGTCCCAGATGACGATGCTTGCGGTGACCTCTGCGGAGAATGCGACGAATGCGTGAAGGCCTGCCCAGTCGGGGCCCTGACGCCGTACGTCGTGGACCCGGACAGGTGTCTCCTGGGGATGCCCATGGAGGAGAGGGTCGGCGAGGAGTACCGTGACATATACACGGAGCACAGCCCTATGGTCACTGAGAACACGTGGAGGATGTGTCAGGCCTGCCAGAGGGCGTGTCCCATAGGCGGGGACCTGAGAGACCAGTTTATCGGGAGGGGCTCGGGGAAGGTGGACGAGCGCATCTAACCTCGCGCGCGCAGGAATAGGCAGGTCATGTGAGAGAAGCGTATGTTCGGTAGGCTTTCGATGCTCAATGTTCTCAACAGGGATGCTAAGATCCTTGTCTTCACGCGTGGGATCCGCAGCTTCAGCGTTGCCATCCTCACGGTCAGCTTCACCATCTACCTGAGCAAGCTGGGGGCCTCCGCCGTGACGCTGGGGCTGGTCTTCACGGGGATGTCCCTGTTCTCGGCGGTCAGGAGCTTCCTGGAGGGGGTGATAGCGGACCGCTATGGGCGGAAGCCCGTTATCCTCTTCTCGGCGGGGTTGATGGTCGTCGGCGGCGCTGTCTACACGTTCACCCAGGACCTGGGGGTCCTGTTGGTCACCGCCGTGCTGGCTAGCATCGGGGGCAGGCTTCCCTACACGCCGGCGGAGCAGGCTATCCTGACCGAGAATGTCTCAGACGGAGACAGGACGAAGGCGTTCAGCATCAACTCCTTCATCGGGACCATGGCGGGGGTCCTCGGCTCCCTCGCTGCGGGGCTTCCGGAGTTCCTCCAAGGTTGGGGGGTCCCGGAGCTCATCTCGTACAGGCCCCTCTTCGCCGTGTTCTCTGTCACGGGCATCATCACGTTTGCGTGCTTCACTCTTATCGAGGAGACCGTCCCAAGAGGCAGTTCCGTCGACGGGGTCGAGGATGCCGAGGCGACCGAAGTGGACGATAGTGGGATCCTCCTGAAGTGGTCGGCGGTCGTCGCGCTGGACATGATCGGCGGCTCTTTCCTCGGGAACTTCGTCTCCTACTGGTTCTATCTCAGGTTCGGGGTTGGCCCGGGGGCGATCGGCACCTTCTTCGGGGCGTCTCGCTTCCTGGCCGCTTTCTCGTATTTCCTGGGCTTGAGGATAGCCGAGAGGGTTGGGGTGATTAGGGCCATCGTCATCTCGAGGGTCCCGGTCGTCTTCGTCAACGCGCTGACCCCCGTCCTGCCGGGTTACACGGCTGTCGCCCTGACGAGGGGGTTCATGTCGCTGTTCTCGATGATCGACGTTCCCCTCCGCCAGTCCTACCTGATGGGGATGATCGGGAGCCGGAGGAGGGCCTCCGCCGCCGGGGTGGTCACGGTGGTTAGCAGGTTCACCGCGGCCGGGGCGCCGCTGCTGACTGGGTACAGCTTGCAGTATGTGTCGATCTCTCTCCCGTTCTACGCCGCGGCTTTCTTCCAGTTCCTCTCTCTGGGGTTCATGTATGTGCTCTTCAAGGACATTAGGCCTCCCGAGGAGCAGAGTGCGGTCGTTTAGGGTAGAATTACGGGTGTCGTTTGCGCGTGCGTCTTCCATTATGTGGAAGTTAAGAAAAGGGTATGGGATCGTGGTGGACAGGCCCGGGACAATCATTATATGAACATAAAACCCCTCAACAGGTGAGGCAGTTCTAGATGAGCGAACGTATAGAGAGAGGAGATCCCCGCCTCCACGTCGAGGACATCAACTACACCGGCGAGACGGGAGACATCCACGCGCACTACGCCCGGCCCAAGGGGAAGGAGAAGCTCCCCGGGGTCGTCGTCATCTCCGAGGTCTGGGGGCTGGTACCCCATATCGAGGACGTGGCGAGGCGGGTGGCCCTGGAGGGCTTTCTCGCCCTCGCCCCTGACCCCCTCTCCCACTTGGGGGGGACCCCCGACGACACCGACGAGGCCGTGAAGATGATGAGGGGGCTCGACGCCGAGGAGACGACTAAGAACCTCGTCGCCGCCGTCGAGTACCTGAAGACCCACCCCCAGTCCACGGGGAAGGTGGGGGTCACGGGATTCTGCTGGGGGGGCGGGATGACCAACCAGGTCGCCGTCAACACCCCGGACGTGCAGGCGGCGGCCCCGTTCTACGGCAGGCAGCCGGCTCCCGAGGACGTCCCCAAGATAAAGGCGTCCATGCAGGCCCACTACGCCGGCGACGACGAGCGCATCAACGCGGGCATCCCCGCCTTCGAGGCGGCGCTGAAGGAGGCCGGCGTCGAGCACGAGATACACATCTACGAGGGGGCCAAGCACGGCTTCTATAACGACACGAGCCAGCGATACCACGAGGAGGCTGCCAAGCTCGCCTGGGGGCGGACGATGGCCTTCTTCAAGGAGAAGCTGAAGACCTAAACCCCCCTTTTTTATCCTATGGATTCTGACGCCGCCAGAGGGCTGCGACCTCCGATACGAATGGCTGGCAGTGGTTGAAGAACCGCCTGTATCCCTCGCAGAGGTAGTTCAGCCCCGGCTCTCCGTCCGGGGTATTGATGAAGCGGTTCTTGGGGCACCCGCCATTGCACATAGCCCTCGCATCACATTCCAGGCAGTAGCGGGGCAGAGTCTCCGATTTGGCTCTCCCGAACGCCCTCTGCGCTGGGCTCTCAAGGAGCTCGACCAGGGGAGTCTTGGTTATATTCCCGAGGCGATGTTCGACGTCGACATAGTGGTCGCATGAATAGAAGTCTCCGTTGTGTTCGACGACGGGGATGTCGCCGCAGGTCGGCCGGAAGATGCACAGTGAATGCTCCTGGTTGAAGGCGGTCCTGGTGGCCTCTTCGAATATCTGCACCTTGACCAGCCCGATATCCTTGTCCCTCCACTCGTCGAAGACGGTGCAGAGGAATGTCCCCCAGGCTTCAGCAGGCACGCTGATGGTGCTGACGCCGCCTTTGGCGTCTTGTTGCGGCTCGACCATGGGCAGGAAGGTTATGTGTTGGACGTTGATCCGCTTGAAGGATCGGTAGACCTGGAGGGGGGACTGGACATTATGCGCGTTGACCACGCACAGGATCTCGGTGTGGACTCGATGCTTCTGTAGGAGTTTATATCCCCGCATCGTCTGCTCGTGGGTGGGCTTACCGTCCTTGGTGACGCGGTGTCGGTCATGCATCTCCTGGGGGCCGTCCAGGCTGAGTCCGACGGCGAAGCCCTCTGTCGCGAGAAAGCGGCACCAGTCCTCGTCGAGGAGGGTCCCGTTGGTCTGGATGCCGTTGGCGATGTGCCGGTCAGGGGGCTTGTGCTTGCGCTGCAGCGCCACGATCTCGCGGAAGTAGTCCAGGCCCAGGACGGTCGGCTCCCCGCCGTGCCAAGAGAACCTGATCACTGTCTCCGGGGAGGCGTCGATGTGCTGGATGATGTACTCCTCCAGGATGTCGTTGGGCATGCGGAACGACTCGCCCTCGGGATAGAGGTTTTCCTTCTTCAGGTAGTAGCAGTAGCTGCAGTCCAGGTTGCAGATGGAGCCAATGGGTTTCACGAAGACCTGGAATTCTTGGGAGGCTTTGACCATTGCTTAATCCTATGGTTTAACTTAATATTATTGCGCGCGCATCGTCTGTGGAGTTGACTGCGCGCGCAGGTGCTAAATGTTAAATTGAACTTAAACCCTATTTAATAGTGCAAATATGTCAGGAGGGATGTGTATGGTAAAAACATTTACTTGCAGAGATGTGGGTGAGGACTGTGATTGGAAAGGGTCTCACGAAACAGAGGAAGGGCTCATGGAACTTATTTTCGAGCACGCAATAAAAGTACATAAAGAAAATCCGGCTGAGTACTCACCCGAAGTGATGGCACAAATCAAAGGCGCTTTTAAAGAGGCGTAGTCATCCGAAAAGCAGAACTAAGCTGATTCCCCCTTTATTCTCTGACCACCCAGATAGTGGTATTTTCGCATCTTAGTAAGTTAAATATTGTATAATTCTAATGGGTTCAAGGTTCTACTTTCTGGAAACAGCTAGTAGAGCCTAGCCCCGAGGTGAGGGGCTATACAAATACTAAAAAAAAAGAAAGTGAAGACGCAATGAAATATGGTTACATAGCATACGGAAACCTGAAACCAGAGTGGGGAGCAGGCGAAGACCTGAAGAAAGAGATGGAACGGGTGAAGGAAGAGGCGGAGAAGAAGGGCTTCCACATGAAGTACTGGGGGCACCCATACGGGGTCTCCGAGGACATCGTCGTCGTGTACAAGTCGGAGAAAGGACTCGATGCATTCTTCAACATGGGCATAAACAACCCGTACACAGGAGCCCGAACAGACCTAGTCATCATACCTTAAACCACTCAAACACCACAACCATCCCCCAATCTTTGTTCTTGAAACCACTCAGATGCATATTGTGAAATATCGAGTGAGATCATAATAACTCGATGAGCACAGGATTCTCTTCTAAGCATTTTGTCATCCATGAGGTCTCAGAAAACGTCTATGCAGCGATTCACTCCAATGGTGGATGGCAGACATGCAACTCTGGCATCATAGACCTGGGAGGAAGCACACTACTATTCGACACAGGACTCACCCCTCAATCAGCAAATGACCTTAACGAAGCATCAATTCAACTTACGGGAAAAGAACCAGAATATATTGTGAACAGCCACTACCATAACGACCACATACGGGGCAACCAGTCATTCCATGAATCCATAATCATCTCGTCATCTCAGATTCGTGATCTGATTGACTCGAAAGGAAGAGAGGAGATAGAATCTGATAAGAAACATGCTACCCAGCAGCTGAACAACATCAACGAACTCCGGAAAAGCGAGAAGCCTGAGGACAGAGCATACGTA
>JABUBP010000248.1_pt1 | contig 14001 bp, 17 predicted proteins | sample 7240331 | NCBI WGS metagenome assembly JABUBP01 (sample SAMN07256347, study PRJNA390944) | subsurface metagenome | isolation source: Methane hydrate marine sediment | place: Pacific Ocean: Eastern North Pacific, ODP site 1244 | collected 2002 | reverse complement strand
AAATCAAAAAGCCCCCATAGCCCCCCTTTGATTTCTCGGCAACGGTGCCCTGGGTCTCTGCGTATCCTTGCGGCATTTTGAGGTTAGGTTCTTCTTGTTCTTCATCTCTTCATTCTTCCGATCGCTCGCTTGATGATCCTCCTGTATCGCGGGGTCGGCCTGGCCTGGTATTCCAGCCAGCGAATAACCTGAGAAGGATAAGTCTTGATGTGCTTGGCCGCTGCATTTGCCGACAGGTCCTTTTCCTCCATGATCTCTCTTAACTCCTCAACCAGGGGATCTTTCTTGATCGCTGTCTCTTTCTTGACAGGTTCTTCTCTCTCCTTTTTTGCTGGCTTTTGATGGGGCTGTGGAGCTCCTTCAAAGGGAGCTGAGAAATACTCATCCAGGGCCCGGGCTGAGACATACCACTTGACCCCAAACTTGCGGCCCTTCAACTTGCCCTCTTTGATGTAGCTGCGTATTGAATCATTGGACAGGCCAAATTTCTGAGAGATCTCTTTTAGATCAAACAAGGTGAGGTCATTGATTTTTATAGGCATATTTTCATTCCTCCTTTTCCGGAGATTTATTCCCGGTCTCTTTTTCTTTCAGGATCCTCGAGGCTTCATTTAGAGCATCGATGAGCTTGGGAAGGAGATCTATACTTAACCTAATCCCTTTCTTTGTGGGCACTGCACTTCCCGGTTTTGCTGGATCCTCTAAAACCCAGATCCGGATATCGACATAGGGCTTAGATTTCCATTCACTGAGATTGATCCTCACCAGCTCTATGCTGTTTCTATGGAATTGTGAGATGAGTTGCTGTCGATCCTCCATTTAATTTTTCCTCTCTTTTTTCATCCTGATTGCTATTTCCAATATTAAGGGCATGGCGAACATACAAATCAAAAATCAATAAGCTTCTCTACGCACTCAAGCTTGTGATGATTGCAGCAAAGTAAATCACATTCTTTGCACACTCTAAAGATTTCCTCCCAGGGACTATTCCCACATAAACTTGGTTCTTTTTCTCCCCTTCCGTTTGGATGATGAAACTCTAAAAGGAACGGATTGTTTTCTGGACAGGAATCATGCTGGCAGCCGATCTGCATTTTGAAATTCAGAATAAAATTATATTTCGTCTGTGCATAAACTTTTTGATAGTTCTTCCTATATGCTTTTCCTCTCCCACTTTCCGTCCAGAATTTACTATATGCTTTTGCGGTAGCTCTTCCTTTCTTGTTTTGCAGATAGGTTCTTTTATAAGCTTTTTGAACGGCTTTTCCTTCCTCACTTTGCCGATAGATTTTTGCGCGCTTTTTACTCTCCTCGCCTCCTCCTTTCCACATAGGAGAATCCTCTCCTCGCTTCCATATTTTATACCTGCAGGAAGAACAGAGCGTTGATTTTTTTAGTTTTGGCTTTCCGCAGCTCGGACAGCAATCAAACTCCCAAGGTCTCCGCTTCAATCTTTCTGGTGAGACTCCGCATCCCATATCATCACCTCCTAAAAATCAATATATCTTTCGGCCCCATGGGAAATTCTGTCCAGATTATGAAGGTATCGCTGAGTGGTCTCTAACGACTTGTGCCTCATCGCTTCCTTGACCTGCATTAGAGGAGCTCCGGCCTTCAATGATTGAGTGGCGAAAAAATGTCTCAAGCTGTGTGCGGAAAGTTTAGAGCTGTCAAGGTTGATCTTCCTTAAAAGTTCTTTGACAAGTCCTCTCAAAGTTTTAGTAGTTAGTCTCTGCCCTTTGTTGCGATCACTCAAAGAAGCGAAGAGGGGAGCTTTAGGATCTACCTCCCCCCTTGTTTTTAAATAAGCCAGGATGGGCTTCAAGGTCTTTTCCGTGAGGATGACAAACTCGTCTTTTGAATCCCTGCCTTTCCCCTGGACAAAAAGAAGCGCCTCGCCTCCCTGCTGCCGGATATCCTCAACGTCCGCTCGGATAACCTCGATTGTTCGGAGTCCGGTTCGGGCCATGAGATTGACCAGCGCATGGTTTCTTTTTCCTTGAATCGTGGTGATGTCGATCATACTCAAAACATCCTTGACCTGTGAGCTCGTCAACGCTTCTCTCAAATGGTTTTTGGGCTGCTTAACTCCATTGATCCCTTTAGCGATATCGGCATAGAGTCCTTTCCCTTCCAGGAAAGCGAAAAATCTTTTCACTACACTCAAATAAACATTTACTGTATTCGCTGAAAGTTTGACATTCTGCAAGGCGACTTTGAATCTCAATATATCCTCACGATCCGGCTGAGTGATCTTCTCAAATTCCAGCCATGAGCAAAGTTTCTCAAGCCCTTTCCTGTAAGCGTTCTTTGAGATCTCCCTGACATCCTGAGCGGCCAGGAAGGAGCTGATCAGGTTCGGCACATTAAGCTGCCTGGCCAGCCTTCCTTTCCCGGTCTTTATGAGATCTGCCTTGGCCAGCCTTCCTTTCCTCAGATATCTTAAAAGTTTTTGGTTGTCTTTCATTGTAGTTGCCTCTCTTTTTTCTATAATTTATAGGCTGGCTCCTGTTTAGTCAAGGTTTTTCCCTGTTTGGTATGGGTATCTCCCTTATTGAGTAGCGGTTTTAGCTGTGAACATAGACCAGGCCTCAAACACAACGGAACACAAGAGGCAATAATTGCCCAGAAATGACCCCAGATGGGAAATGACCCCCCATTTTTAAGGCAAAATGGGACAGATTCTCGCCCTTCCTGAAAATAATATCCCATTTGAGAGGCGAATTTGTAAGTGCTTATAACATAATAATTTAGGGAGATCGTTAGTTGACATAATATCAAATATGCGACACAAGGGGAGGGCCTGCCTGTTAGCTATTGTTAAGGCTCTCGAGCCTTTTTCAGATGCCTCCTCAGCGTATCCTCATGGATTCCGAGCTTGCGGGCGAATCCCCTCACTCCGTATTTGCGGATTCCTTTTTCAAGTGTGGAGAGCTTGAATTTTCCGAGCTTCGACCGCTTGCCGGTCGTGCGAGCCTTGATCTTAGACTCCTCGAGCCAGCGTCTAATCGTGGACCAATGGACATCGTATTTAGAGGCGATCTCCCTTAAAGAGAATCCCTTTTCCGAATAGAGTTTCCTGAGTGTTTTCTTACTGGGTCTTGCCTTCATTTTCAGGAGCCTCCTTTTTTTTAAGGCGGTGGATAAAGGCCCCGGCTCCCCCAACGAGAACTGCCCGGAACCCAAGGGAAGGATATACCAGGGCCTAAATTGTCAAAGGCGGCAAGGCCGGAGAACGCCACAACCGGCCTTAAAAAAGTGTAAGCAAAAAGGTTGGTGATGGTAACCAAAAAAGGCGGGAACGCTCTTTTTTTTGCCGCCTCATTTTTTATCCCTATTCTCCAGGAAGTGACATATGCCGAGGGTTGCTATGGCAAATATCATTGCCGCCCATACTGCTAACCAGTTAATCATTTTTCTTTATCTCCTTTTAAAAAAGGCAGTGCCGGGAAAGAGGCTAAAAACCCGGCATAAATATCAGCAAAAGGGGGATTGATGGGAACCACGTTATGGTGGGGGCCTTTTTTTTTGTTTACTGCCTTGATATTCATTTTCTGATAATAGCGATCTCAATTTTATCCAAAATGCGCTGGAGGTTCTCCACGTTCTGATCCGAAACTATGAGATTGATATTCAGGTCCTCTGAATTTTCCATGAATAACTGAAAAAGTTTGACATTCAATTCTCTGGATATAGCTATTAGATATTTCAGTCCGGGATTCTTTTGCCGTCCCAATTCTAGCAAGCTGATCGTATCCGGCGTTAATGATATTTTTTTTGCAAGTGTCTTCTGTGTCATTCCCGCGCTTTTTCTATAACGTCTTATGTTTTGCGCCAGAATTTCTCTCTCCATTTTTCTCTCCTTCCTCCAGGATTATCTTAACTTCACATGGCCATAATTTACATTTAGAACAGGTAAAATATTTTCTATGCGGATTCTGTGGCCATACCTTGCCAATGACCGGAGCTCCGCAGCACACAGACACTCTTTTCCTTGCCATTGTTTCACCTCCTTTTATTCAGGCGACGGCTGAGGAACGGTGCCAAACCTCAGCAACTGAGATTTCCATAAATGAAACAATTAGATGGAGGAAACATCATTTTTTTTATTCGCCGCCATAATTAACTCACAATTTTGAATTGCCTGGCGATCTCTTTTAGTGCTTCGATGCCCTTTGCGCTAGCCACGATCTCGATCCGAAGTTTTTTGGGATCCTCTAAAAATAACTCCTCGATGCTGATATTCAATTCCCGACACATGGCACTCAGGTATTTTAGGCCGACATTCTCTTGTTTGCCAGTCTCAATTTTTGAGATAGTATCTTTTGACAGTCCGATCTTTGCAGCCAGGTCTTTTTGCTGCATCCCTTTGACTTGCCGGTGGTGCCTCAAGTTTTTTGCCAGAGTCTCCAATTCATTCAATTACACCTCCTCTTGAATTAACTAAGATGGGAAGGCCCCGGCGATCCGATGAACTCGAACACCCTATGATAAATGCCGAGTTATGCCGGGGCCCAGCGAGCAGATTGATAAAAAGGCGACACCGGGAGAGAGCGCCAAAAAACTCCCGGTAAATATTGTCAGCATAAGGGGAATGATGGGAACCAAGGAGGCGGGAACGCTCTTTTTTTTGCCGCCTGGATTCGTTCAATTTTCACATCCTTCTATAGAAATTTAAAATGTTTGAAAGAAGGCCCTGGATCCCCAAGGAGGAGATTAAAAATGAATAAAAAAAACCTCAGGGAATCGCCAGGGCCTACTGAGGGATTATTAAAGACCTCAGGTTCAATGGGGAGGCAGGAGATAATGAACCTGCTCCTCCTCCCCGTTTTCCAGCCAAAAAAAGCCTTCTCCCTAAATTAGAATCTCAATCTGAAACCAAGGCGGACAGAGCGAACCCCGTAGCAACTGGTGATATCTCCGTATGTGCTACTCAACTTATACTCAGGGGGATCTTTGTAGTCTTTAAGTCGTGCGTTTGGATTTCGATTGACATTGATTCCGCTTCGACCAGCAACATTGAAGATATCGGCATAGAAACTCAACTTCTTGTGTCCGCCCAACGAAAAACTCTTTTCCACTCGTAAATCTATTGTGGTGATTGGTGCATTTCTTCGGGTGCCTTGAACCTCAGCCCTAATGCTGGAATAATAGCTCACTTGCACGGGATAATCATCCGGGAAGTAGATACGGTCAAAAGTCCTGGCCCAGGCGCTTCCTGAACGATGCTGCAGATAGGCGGTAATGACAAAATCATAAGGGAAAATGTATGTTCCGATGAGCTTAATCTGAAGGGGATGGTCAAAACCTATCCGGCCGTAGGAATTTATCAACGTGTTGGGATTGTCGAACAAGCCTGATTGACCTTCTGTCTCACTGTACATGGGCTGGGCATTGCCTTTGAAGGCACTGTAGAGGATTGAGCCTTTCAACTGCCATTTGTTTGACATCCTCTTGTCAAAGGTCAAGACACCAGCCATGTACTCCCTTTTTGCTTCTGGCGGGTTTATGCCGTGATAGGTGGGAGTACTGGCATAATCAGCCAAGCCATAAATAGTGAGATTCTGGTCGTCATCGGTTCCAAATTCTCCGTCCCAGCCAGGATCGACAACTTCGTAAGGCAGCCAGATGGGGCGACCTTGATCATCCACAGCATTAGAATCATATCCGTTGAATCTATCCACATCCTCGACGATGTTCTTGTTCACTTTGTAGACAAACTGGAGGCCGAGCTTGAAGTCTCTTGCCAGCTCGTGTTCAATTCCGGCGATAAACTCATTCATATAAGGAGCTTTGAGATCATCTACATAAAACATGAATTCGGGTTCCTGATCCTTGTACGATCTTAATTTGTAAGTGTCAGTGGGCGGGAGGTCCATGAGCTTGTTAGCGTTGATATCCGTCCAGGTCCATTGAAGAGTGCCGGCTCCGAAAAGCTGACCGGCGTTGTACTTAGCGGACCAGATGGGCTCGTAGTAGCGGGAGAAGGAGAGCTTGAGAGCTGTTTTTCCGTCACCGAATATGTCGTATACCAGTCCGACTCTTGGTGAAAGAGTGGTAAATTCAACAACTCTTTTATAGGGAATGGTTAAAGCATCAAGGCCGGAAATGGGTCCTATCTCTTGGTGATACTGGTCCACAAGCATGTCCTGAAAGGCAAGGGGATCAACTTCGGGGTTTAAAAACTCTGGCCCCATCGAATAGCGGAGCTCTTCACGGACCTGCTCGGGTTCGTACTGGTAGCCGTAATCGAAACGAAGGCCGAGATTGATAGCCAGCTTCCCTTTGACTATGCTGTCCTGGGCAAAGGCAGAGAAACGGCGGGTATTGTCGTAAGCTTTCATCACTCCCGTCTTGAGACCATACGGGCGGAGATAGAGGCGGCCTTCTCTTTTGGATGTGGAATAGTAATAGGGATTTCGTGCATTAAAGTCCATCCACCAGGTCCCCCAGGGATTGCCATTCATAAACCTGTCCCGCATGTATATGGTGTCTTCGAACTCGGCTCCAACCTTCATTTCATGGCTTGCTCCCAAGAAGTTATCTTGGAATCTGGTCGCCGAAACAGAAGCCAGCGCTTTTGTACGGATGTAATCGTCAAGATAGGTACGGGCTCCCCAATAAATTTTCTCTTCCTTGTCATAGGTGCGGTAATTCCCGGCGTATTCGGGTCGGGCGAGAATTGGGAAATGGCGATGGAGATAAGTTCCTCTGATATCCAGAAAGGTATTTTGATCCAGAATCCAGTTAAGCTGATGGGTGGTGGCATAGGTGTTTTCATTGTCCCAAACAGCGGTGCAAGCGAAACTTGCGTTATTTCCAGTCCAATTGAAATAAACAGGTTCGTAGTAATGGTTGTAGTGGAGCATGCCCATGTATCTGATGTTCTTGGTGAGCTGGAAAGTTAGTTTTGCAAAACCCATCCACTCCTCATGTCTAAGGTCATAGTGTTGGAGCTCTTCTGCAGTAAACATTCCGGGGTTGGCGACGGCGATTTTTGCTATGCGAACATCATGTGTCTCAGGGTTGGCTTTGTCCCAAGTTAAGCGACGGCCGCTAAGGAAAAACCAGAGTCTGTCCTTGATGATAGGACCGCCGAAGTCTAGGGAACCGTCTTTGTAATCCGAGTATTTCCCGGGAGCATTCACATCAAGAGCTTGGATTTGTTCTTTTGTCAGCAAATCTTGGGAAAGACTCTCACCGGTGTAATATCCAGCCACTCCTCCAGAGAATTTATTTCCTCCGCTCTTGGTAACGATATTTATGACAACTGAGTCGGTCTGTCCCACTTCGGCCGGAAGGGCTCCTATCCCGAATTCAATCTCCTCATAGACATCGACATTGATGTTGGCTATAGAATAAAAGGTGCTCGGGTCATTCATGGGAACGCCATCCAGTTGGTAGAGCTGACTTCTGACTGTTCCTCCGAGTATGGAAGAGGTCCGGCGGTGGGGTTTTCCATCAGATACGGCGCCGGGGATGGAATCTTGGATGCCCATGAGGTCCCGGCTCATGGGAAGGCTCACCAGAAATTCAGTGCCATAATGAACGCTGATTTTAGTGGTTTGCATGTCGACTACAGGAGAGGGAGCAACGACTGTGATTTCTTCTTCAATAGTGGTCATCTCCATGGTGATATTGATGGTTATAGCCATTCCCACTCGAACAATAATCTCTCCTCTTGTTACTGTCTTAAATCCTGGCAGTTCACACTTGATTGTGTATATGCCGGGAGGAAGGGTCGGAAACCTGTAAGAGCCCGTGTCTTTGCTTACATAAGTCTTCGATCCCATTAAAGCTTCAGAAGTGGCTGTGATTGTTACTCCTGGAAGGGGAATACCTTCCACATCTACTATAGTGCCGGAGATCGATCCCGTCTGTCTTCCCTGAGCGAAAGTTGTGGAAGCGAGCCCCGAAGCAAGCAAGAAAATCAGGAAAAATCTGAAAATTTTAATGTTCATCTTTACTCCTTTCGTTCTTAATTCTTCGTCCTTGGAGTGCCAATGCTATATGTTGCACGACACCCCACCTTTTTTCCCGTTTATCTTTCGTTCTTTCCTATTTCACCTCCTTTTATTCAGGCGACGGCTGAGGAACGACATCAAACCTCAGCATCGGCATAAAGTTCCAAGTGGATTGGATTGCATGTCATTTTTTTATTCGCCGCCTCATTTAAAGAGTTTCCGGCAAGCCTTGCCGGCCATTTTTCCCAGAGCTCCCAGGATCCTGACCAGGCATTTCTTGGCCATGAGACAAAGAAGGCCTCTCGTTTTCAATGATGGGACCACAAAGGACGTTTGATCACCTCCTCATTTAAAGATTTTTCTGAATCCTTTACCTGCTGCTCGCCCCGCTGCCCTGCGTGCGATCCGCTTGCCGACCTTCCCTTTTTTGACCGCTGAAACGTCTCCCAGGATCCTGGCCAGGGCATAAAGAAGCCCTCGAGTTTTTGATATGCTCATCGTCTCTCACCTCATTTTTATTATGTCATTGATGGCTTCTCTAACAATGTCGCTCCAGTGTTCCTCTTGTTCATTTGCCTCTTTTTCAGCCTCTTTAATAATCGAACGATCTATGAATCTGTCCAGGCTTTCTCTTATAATTTCTGAGGCTGCCTCGTCATCCAGGGCCTCCCATTGAAAGCCCTGCTTTTCAATGCTGTGTGGGATTCCGTATTTCTCCGCTTGCTCTTTCGTCAATCCACACCACACAATTTCAAAGGCTGCCTCGCTCCATTTTCTCACATCCTCTTCAACGTCGGCTTTTATGTTATGACCGGCAAGATCTTCGTCGCCAAAATACAATATTTTGATGGGCTTTTGATATTTTTTCCTCTTCCACTCAAGGCCTTTTGCTAGGCTCCATTTATAGGGAATTGAGGACATTCCACCTAAAGGCACTAGATCAATTTTAGCTGTATAATGCCTAAATTGACCGGTCATGGCCCGGGCCTCATACCATATTTCAATATAGTTATCCTGGCGATAGAAATGATCTATTGAAAGGTCCACATTTGAGGCAAGATCACCGGGCATTTCCTCGAGTGCTTCTTCTATGTCGGGGTAGCCGTAAATTCGTCTTATTATCTCTCTTGTCTCATCGGCCAAGCTATCCGGCTTCCAACCATTCCAACCGGTATGCCTGGCCCTCGAGCATAAATATTCAAATCTGTTATAGCCCTCTTTTGTCTTATAATATCCATCCTGATAGAGACGATAAAATACCCACCTGAGACTCACTTTATAAGAAACGGACTGCACATGATTGAGCGCAGCTTTGAGGATCTCCTGAGTCTTTAGGTCTGGCCCATTTATCCAGGAGCTTTTTCTTTTACTGTTCATTCTTCAATACTCCTTTTTTTATGGAGTCGGAAAAGTCGGATTTTCAAAAGGGGATCTCCCCCTCGCTTCCCGCAAACTCGAGAGCCTCCTGGTCTTCCTTAGATGTCATGTAGAGCATGATGTCGGGGGACCGCTCGTTGTTCTTCTTCTCGTTCTTAAACAGCAACAGAGTTGCTCCATAGGAAAGAGAGCCGGTATAATAGACCTCGCCTTTCTTATTTTTTCGCTTCCATAAACCGGTTAATAAAATCCTTTGCTGCTCGTTGGCCATGTGCCTCGCCTCCTTTTTAATTCTCAAGATTTTTTAGATGAACCTTGAAAGTCAGGCTCTTGCCATGCACATCGAAAAATTCAAAAAAGATAGCTGTCGCTGATTTGCCTTCGGTCATTTTTTTAATCATTCTGATCAAGGCTCGTTCCGAATCGATATAACTCACCATGTTTGAGTTTTTAACATGCTCATAAAGTTGGCTGACTGTGATTGTCTTGGTCAAATTTTATCCGACTTTTTAGAATGCCCGATCTTGGCTGTCCTCTCCTTCCTCGCTCTCCTCCTCTTTCTCTTAGTTGTCGTGTTCTTTCGTGTCAATGGCCAACGTCCTCGCTTTGCTGCAGCGCGGAGATCTCGAGCCCTCCCGCTTTAAGGTTTTCCCGTTCGGTGAAGGGTTTTGATTTTTGGTTTTCTTCTTTTCTTCTTCTTTCCTTTAAGTGAGAGATTTTTGTTTATGGACAATGGCTCTGAACTTTCAAGTGAAGAGCTTCATTCATAGATGATTCATTTTAATAGATAACTTCATCTAATAGATTGTTCCGCTAAGTCCTTATTCTATCAGCACTTAAGCCCTAAAAATTAGAACAAAATCCTATTTCGGAACAAAAAATCTTTTTCGTCTCTTCAAAAATTCCCTTCCAACAGGCGGGATTTTGTTCTAATGGGAGCATGGATTTTGTTCTAATCATCCCTTTTTATCATCCCTGCAAGACTGGTACATTCCCCAGAAATACATCGGTCTGCCCTCCCATCTTCTTTCTTCATTAACCGGATAATCGGGTTCGGGTCCCTCCTCCTCCGTTTTTTCATAGGCCTTCCTTATACAGTCCAGGTTGCCCGCCTCGGCCGCGTTCATCACATATTCCAGGACCTCGTTGTGTCCCTTTTCTGCGTAATCCTCGACGCCGATCTCATAGAGCCAGGCGGCAACCTCCCGGACCTCTTCAAGCTCCTCATCCGTCAGCTTGACTTTCTCTTTCGGCAGCTCTGCCTTGGCCGGCTGAAAGGAAATAACCTGGTCAAGGTATTCTGATTTTTTATGGAAGTTCTTGATCTTGCGGTCCAGGATCAGTCCGTCGTTCTCTGCCTGCTTGAAATTTTTATTAACAAACTCCCGGATGTATGGAAGGCTCTTTGTCTTGAGCTCGATTTCCGTGAATTGTCCAAATTTGCGAAGCCAGTTTCTCATCTTGAATCTTATCATCAGGATTCCCAGGAGCATTCTGAATTGGTCCTGAGCCAGCCGGTCCCTGGCTGTTAATCCTCGGGCTCTCTTAAGCCTCTTTGCTGGAATCCAGAAATAGCGAGCAAGGTTTTCTTCAAGCAGCAAATTAAAGATTCTCTCGTTAAAGATTGGATAGAGCCGGGCGTTGAGACCCAGGCCTCCATCCCAAATAAACTGCTTGAAAAAAGGAGCAACATTGAAGCCGGTCTCCTTTCCTTTCTCGTCTTTTTTTATTACGCTGATCCCACTCTTGGCCATCGCGCTGCAGATGTCATAAATTCGCTGGCGTAAGTGCTGAGGACAGGGCATCTCTCCGACCCGATCTAGAAGCTCCCTTAACTCAATCGGTCCTGGGTCTGCGGTTCTCCGCTGTGAGCCGAACATGGCAATACCACGGAAAAGCCTCTTTGGGAGATCCCCGGTCGGGGCAATGAAACCGGTCGCAATCCAGATTGTAATTTCTTTGTCCTCGTCTGTCTTTTTGAATGAGGTTATATCCTGACCGACATGTTTCTTGAATCCCTCAATGCTCAAAGGAAATTGAGCATGGATCCGATCTTCAATTTCGACAGCTAACTTAAAGCCCGTGGCCGGTTTGAGCCCCTTATAGCTGTCCGGACCCGTCCAATGTCTCAGCCTTCGTTTTATGCTCTCCGGAAGATCAAGCTGATATTCTTTTGCGTATTTTTCAGCAAGTCGGTCCCTTTGCGGTGGACTCATCTTCCTGAATTCCTTTTCATCCAGCTCGCTATAAGCAAAGATTTTGAGAAGGTCCTGGATAAAAAAAAGTTCCTCCTTTTCTTCTTGCTTCATCCGCTCCTCCTCTTTTTTCGGATTGAGGTCCTGGAACCACTCCTCGAATTCCGGGAAGACTCTTTGATCATCAGCTTTCTTTTTGTATTCCGCTGTGGCATGTTCTCTAAAAAATGCCGGTATCTCCATTCCGTATTTTAATCCATAGGTGCAAAGCAGACTAAAAAAAGTATCTATCCTTTCCTTAGCGGGATTTTCATAAAGACCAAAATTAAAATTAAGAACCTGGTTCTTTTCGTCTTCGGTCATCCTGGATAGCAGCCCCTCAAAGAAGATGCGATTTTTTTCTTTGTCAATTTCTCCCCTGTTCTTTTTATCCTTGCTCATTTTTTTATTTCCCCCAGGAAAACGACCTTCTCAGATCGCCATAGACGAACGATCTCGCTTGTCCGAATGGTATAGCATGGACAATTTATAGGACGCGGACTCTTTTGATCCCCCTTCTGATCATATTCTGATAAGGCTGAGTGGGGTTTGATTCGCCCCGCAGCCATCGGTCCACCTGGCGGCCTGTGCAACCGATGAAACGACTCATGGTCTCGCAGGAAAAACTTTTCTCTTCCATGACCTTTCTCAATTCTTCGATAAGTTCCATGTTTGCCTCCGTTGATTTGTTTGCCAGGGCAATATGGTAAAAATTTTCCATACAATTGTCAAGTCTCAAAATGTAGTGTTATAATGAAGACGTCCTCTCTTTTGCCGGCTGGAGAGAGGTCCTACCCTTTGGGTATCTCAACCATGCCCCCCTTTTGCTGACAACGGCCGGCTTCTTTTTATGGAATCCGGGAAGTCCCATTTAGCAGCAATAACAGCTTTGCTGCGAACCCTTTTTTATGGACTCCGGAAACTCCGGAATGTAGTCGCCGGCGAGCTCGTCATGGTTACCACGCAAAAAAGGGGATGGGCTGCTTTTTTCCAGGAAAGGTGGGCTTGATGAATCAAACCCCCTCTCCGAGCGAGTCTGAGATCTGCGTTATTTAGGTGAAAATTCTTTTCTCAATGTTAAGTTTTATTAAGTCCTGAATCCCTCTATTTTCCCTCTACCTTAGAATCATTCTTATTTCGCATCGTCTTTGCTCGAGCCTTGTTTTCCCGCATCCTTGCCTTTTGTCACAATAGTTGAAAAGCTCTCTTTTTTATGGCCTGTAAAAAACTGAAGGGCCCTCTTTTTAGGGTGTGCAAAAATTCTTTGATGATCCCCTTTTTATGGACCGCAAAAACTGCATAATCTTTCTGTGAGTTTCAATGTTTATTCCTGATCCTGGCTCTCTCTTTTTTTTAAGGTGATGGAGATCGATGAAAACAAGGATCCCTCTTTTCTTAGGGTTTTGTTCTCGCTGCTCATAATAGAACCTATTTGCTCTTTTATTCTTCATATTATTCCCCCCTTATCATTCTATATAATATTAGATAACAGAATTCTTCTTCTTCTCTCTTATCATTTCTTCTCTCTTGTTATTCTATATAGAAAACCTTCTTATAATATTATTAATACTATCCGGCGGGGGGGGGTTGATCATGCGGCCGGCTGCCGATCCCGGGTCATGTAGTCGCCGGCGAATCGATAAGTCAAGATCAGTTCCCTTTTAAAGACGCAGTCTCCCTCTACCCGAAATAGCTCCTTCTTCTTCTCTTTCTCTTACCTATTTATAACATAATGTATATATAGTGAAGAACATGGACAGTCCTCTTTTTAATCCCCTATTTATACATAATGTATATACTAATCATAATGATCTTTCTTACATAATGTTACTTACTAACATGATGATAAATTTAGCATGATGATGAGCTTGAGAGTGCTGTAGGCTTTGTTTCATGTAGGGAAGTAATTCCTTCGGATAGGCTCAAAATTTGGACGATCGAAGAGAGACTAAGGGTTAGGTATAGGGTAGCCTTCGTTTGGCTGTGTGAGAGATTCTTTCCTCTTTCTCTATCGCATAGAAACTAAATTTAGATACGATCAGAGACTTTGTCGACAGCTAATTATCATGCCTGTTTCTGCTCACCGGGATTTATTCTCTAAAATGCCTCTTTATGGATGTTTTTATGTCAATGAATGGTTCTGCATAGAGCTGGGTTAGGTTTATGTAGTTCATCGCTCCTGTGCTGGCTATGAGGCTCCTGAGGGCATAGAAAGGCATATTCAGAGAGCATCGGGGACCTTTAATCTCCCCCCTGGTTACAAGAAACAGGCTTTTAATCAAATTTTTTTTTATCAGGAGAGCATGGGTTCTATTATTATGACCCCCCCCCAAATCAAAAAGCCCCCATAGCCCCCCTTTGATTTCTCGGCAACGGTGCCCTGGGTCTCTGCGTATCCTTGCGGCATTTTGAGGTTAGGTTCTTCT
>JABUBP010000246.1_pt1 | contig 14014 bp, 12 predicted proteins | sample 7240331 | NCBI WGS metagenome assembly JABUBP01 (sample SAMN07256347, study PRJNA390944) | subsurface metagenome | isolation source: Methane hydrate marine sediment | place: Pacific Ocean: Eastern North Pacific, ODP site 1244 | collected 2002 | reverse complement strand
GCGAAGTCGTGTGGTCCTGGCGCCGCGACCCTGGCGTCTATCCCGCCGCCCTGTGGTGGCGTGGCAACGGTGACAATAAAGGCCGCTCGCCGGGGAGAGTACGAAGTAAGCCGTAAAGCCATTGCGCGGGGAAGGCCGGGATGTCCTGGCTGTACCTGTCAAACCCGTGTGCGTCTTCTCTACCCATTGCACACGGTGCGGCGGGCGCAGTCGGCGCCCGGCCTTCCCTGCGCCCTCTGTCCAAGAGAGGGCCAACGAGATCGGATACCCCGGGCGAAAACCGGTCGCGGGAATGAGCGCGCATGTCTCCACCCGTCATTGCGAGCGCAGCGACTCGTCTACGCTTGCTCAGCAAGCCCAGACGGGTCGTCGCTTCGTTCCTCGCAATGACGGGGCTGGCGTCCCAGAGCGGACGAAGCCCAGCGCCTCGACACAAGTCCACAGCAATTCCCGCATGGCGGAACCACCTTCACCCCGGCTTTACTCGCCACCGCCTGTCCCTCTATCGTTGTGGCGACCGATCGCCCGCAAGCGGCGACGGCCAAGAGAACGATAAGGGAGCGACACGGGAGCAAGCCGATGGCCAGGGCAGAGGCATTGCAGCGCGCGCTGGCGTCGATCGACGTCAGCGACCCGCTTCTCTACCAGAACGACAGCTGGCGGCCGCTGTTCGCGCAATTGCGCCGCGAAGACCCCGTGCATTACTGCGAGTCCTCGCCGTTCGGGCCCTACTGGTCGGTGACGCGCTACGACGACATATTCGCGGTCGAGCTCGACCACGACAATTATTCCTCGGCCTCCGAACTCGGCGGGATCCAGGTCGCCGACCAGCCCAAGGGGCAGGAGCGCCCGAACTTCATCCGCATGGACCCGCCCGGCCACACGGCGCACCGCCGCACCGTCGCGCCGATCGTGGCGCCCTCGAATCTGGCCAATTTCGAAAAACTGATCCGCGAGCGCACGTCCACCGTGCTCGACGCGCTGCCGCGGGGCGAGGCTTTCGACTGGGTCGATCGCATCTCGACCGACCTCACCAACATGATGCTGGCGACGCTGTTCGATTTCCCCTGGGAAGATCGCGCCAAGCTGACCTGGTGGTCGGATGTCGCCATCGCCAATGTGGCCTTTCCTGACGCGGTCGTGCGTTCGGAAGCGGAGCGTACCGCGGAAATGATCAAGATGGGCGAATATTTCCGCAGGCTGTGGAATGAGCGCATGAATGCGCCGCCGACCTTCGATCTCGTTTCAATGCTGTCGCACTCGGAGGCGACCAAAAATCTCGATGCGCGTGAGTTCATCGGCACCATTGGCCTCTTGATCGTCGGTGGCAACGATACCACCCGCAATTCCATGACCGGCGGCCTGATGGCGCTGGTGGAGAACCCCCAGGAATTCGACAAGGTGCGGGCGCGGCCTGAACTGGTGCCGAGCCTCGTCTCCGAGATCATCCGCTGGCAGACGCCGGTGCTGCATATGCGCCGCACCGCGCGCCGCGATGTCGAGCTCTGCGGCCGCAAGATCGCCCAAGGCGACAAGGTCGTGATGTGGTACATCTCCGGCAATCGCGACGAGGACAAGATCGAGCGCGCTGACGATTTCATCGTCGACCGCGCCAAGCCGCGCCAGCATCTCGCCTTCGGCGCCGGCATCCACCGCTGCGTCGGCGATCGCCTCGCCGAGCAGCAAATCCGCATCCTCTGGGAGGAAATCTTGCAACGCGGCCTGCGTTTCGAGATCATGGGCCCGCCGCAACGACTCTATTCGAATTTCATCCGCGGCATCCGCTCCCTGCCGGTGAGGATTGTGAATTGAGATGGTTGCCCCGTCATTGCGAGCAAAGCGAAGCAATCCATCGCGCCACTTGCGAAGGGCCGTCTGAGGAAAAGTCATGAAGCAACCTTGCGTTTACGTCATGGCGAGCAAGCGTCATGGAACGCTCTACACCGGCATAACGTCGAACCTGCCGAAGCGGGCTTTCGAACATCGGGAGGGCCTGGTGAGCGGCTTTTCGAAGAAGTACGGGTGCAAAATGCTGGTTTGGTACGAACTGCATGAGACCATGATCGAGGCAATCACGCGGGAAAAGCAGATCAAGGCCGGAAGCCGCGCGAAAAAGCTGATCTTGATCGAGGCCATGAATCCAAAGTGGACCGACCTCTACGAGTGGCTGATATGAGGTTAGTCCCGAAGCGATCCCCGTCATTGCGAGGAGCGAAGCGACGAAGCAATCCATGCTCCGTTTGTGGCACGATGGATTGCTTCGCTGCGCTCGCAATGACGAACGAGAGTTGAGAGCAAAAATGACCAAGAACGATCCCGTTGACGTCCTCATCATCGGCGCCGGTGCGTCCGGCGCCGCAGTTGCATGGTCGCTGGCCGAAACCAAGATGCACATCCTCTGTCTCGACCAGGGCGGCTGGATGAAGCAGTCGGAATATCCGAGCACGGGGCGCGACTGGGAAGCGAAGTTCTACGGCGAATGGGCCACCAGCCCGAACATCCGCGGACGCGCGGAGGACTATCCGATCAACGACGACAATTCGCCGATCAAGGTGGTGAACTTCAACGCGGTCGGCGGCTCCACCATCATGTACACCGCGCACTGGCCGCGGCTGCATCCCTCCGATTTCAAGGTGAAGACGCTGGATGGCGTCGCCGACGACTGGCCGATCGACTACGATACGCTGGTGCCGTTCTTCGAGGAGAACGATCGCATCATGGGTGTCTCCGGTCTATCCGGCGATCCCTTGTCGCCGCTGACGCATCCGCCGATGCCGCCGCAGCCGCTTGGCCTCTCCGGTCCCTTGATCGGCAAGGCCATGAACAAGCTCGGCTGGCACTGGTGGCCATCGGACACGACGGTCGCGACCACCGACTACGAGGGCAGGGCGCGCTGCATCAATCTCGGCCATTGTACGCCGGCCTGTGCGCAAGGCGCCAAGGCGTCGACCGACATCACCTATTGGCCGCAAGCGATCCGCGCCGGCGTGGAAGTGCGGCCGCATTGCCGCGTGCGCGAGATCACTGTCAATGAGGAGGGTATGGCCTCGGGCGCGATCTACTACGATCAGGACGGCAAGGAGCGTTTTCAGCCAGCCGAAGTCGTTATCATCGCCTGCAACGGCGTCGGTACGCCGCGGCTGCTTCTGAACTCGGTTTCCGGCCGCTTCCCGAATGGGCTTGCCAATTCATCGGGCCTCGTCGGCAAGAACCTGATGTTCCATCCCTATGCCCAGGTCTATGGCTTCGTGAAGGAGGTGACCGATTCCAACCGCGCGCCGCCGACCTGCCTCTGGAGCAAGGAGTTCTACGACACCGATCTGTCCCGCGGTTTCGTCCGCGGCTACGGCATCCAGTTCGGTCGCGGCGCGGGCCCTGTGTTCGAAGCCGTCGCCAGCGAGCAGAAGGGAATTCTGCCGTGGGGCGCGGACCATCACCGCATTTTCCGCAGGCTCAATGGCCATCGACTCGCGGTATCGGCGATCTGCGAGGATCTCCCGGAGGAGCATAACCGCGTCACGCTCGATCCCGTGTTGAAGGACGGCCACGGCATTCCCGCGCCGAGGATCGACTACACGATCAGCGCGAACAGCCGGAAGATGATGGATCATGGGCTGGCGCGTGGCCGCGAAATTCTCGAAGCGGCGGGCGCCACCGACATCTGCACCAACGACCCGATCCCGTGGGGCGGCTGGCATCTGCTCGGTACCGCACGGATGGGCACCGACCCTGACCGTTCCGTGGTCAACGAGTGGGGCCGCTCGCACGACGTGAAGAACCTGTTCATCGTCGATGGCAGCGTGTTCGTCACCTCGGGCGGCGTCAACCCGACCTCCACCATTCAGGCCGTTGCGCTGTATATCGCCGACCAGATGAAGCGGCGCCTCGCCAATCTCTTCGACTGAGGAAATAGATGTCCGAACTTTCCAAAGCTCAACAGGATGATCTGCGCACCATCGCGGCGATGATCATCCCCGCAAGTGACGAATATAGAGTGCCGGGCGCTGACGATCCCGCCATCCAGGCCGATATGTTGAAGACACTCGGCCGCGATACCGCGCTGGTCGTGAAGGCGCTCGATCATCTTGCACGTCTCGCCGGCAAGCCGCTCGCCGCGCTCGATCAAGCCAAACGCGACGCGGTCATCAAGGAATTCCGGGCTACCGGCGGTGCGGCAACCGCCACGCTCGTTCGCGTCATCCTGCAATGCTACTACCGCGACGACCGTGTGCTGCGCTCGCTCGGCATCGAACTGCGCGCACCATTCCCGAAGGGACATGTGCTGCCCGATGGCGACTGGTCGATCCTCGATCCCGTCAAGGCGCGGGGAGGCAACCTGCGGCGCGCGTGAGGGCTGCACCTTTACCTGAGACGATCGATGCTCGAATCGGTGGCGCGCCACGGTTCACCTCTCCGCGCAAAGCGCGGGGAGAGGTTGGCCGAGCTACGCCCGTCCCGCCAGATGCTTGCCTGCGATGTAGCCGAAGGTCAGCGCCGGGCCGAGCGTGATGCCGGCGCCGGGATAGTTGCCGCCCATGATGCTCGCCATGTCGTTGCCGGCGGCGTAGAGGCCCTCGATCACCTTGCCGTCGGCATCCAGCGCACGCGCATTCGCGTCGGTCTTGATCCCCGCATAGGTGCCGAGATCGCCGACCACCATCTTGATGGCATAGAACGGCCCGTTCACGAGAGGCGCGACGCAGGGGTTGGGTCCGTGCTGCGCGTCGCCCTGATACCGGTTGTAGGCGCGCGAGCCCTTGCCGAAATCCGGATCGGTGCCGTTGACGGCATTCGCGTTGAATGCGGCCACCGCGGCCTCCAATCCCTTCGCGTTGATGCCGGCCGCGCGTGCAAGTTCGGCCAGATCAGATCCGCGCTTGAGATAGCCGGTCTCGAGGTGATGGCCGAGCGGCATCGGGAACGGCGGCACGCAGCCGAGGCCGTATTTGCGCAACGTCCGGTGATCGCAGATCAGGAACGCCGTGATCTCCTCGCCGGGCTTTGCGGCCTTCACCATTTCCTGCACGAAGTCGTGGTAGGAATTGCCTTCATTCGCAAAGCGCTTGCCCTCGCGCGTCACCGCGATCACGCCCGGCTTGGCGCGGTCGATGAAGTGCGGCATCACGCCCTTGCTGCCGTCCTTGCGCGTGGTGATGGAGACCGGCACCCACGCCGCGGCGTGGGGCAGGGTGTCCTCGACGCGGCCACCCGCGGTTTCCGCGAGCCGCAGCCCGTCGCCGGTGTTGCCGACCGGCCCCGGCGAAAAATGCTCGGCGCCGGTGGGCGCGTGCGGGAACATTGCCTTGCGCCTGGCTAAGTCATGCGGAAAGCCGCCGCAGGCCAGCACGACGCCCCGCTTGGCCGTAACGCGGATGCTGCGCCCGTCGCGTTCGACGACCGCGCCGCGCACCGCGCCGTTCTCGACAACAAGCTCGCGCACGGGCGAGGACAGCCACAGCGGAATGTTCAGATCCATCGCCGACTTGGCGAGCCGGCCGGCCAGCGCATTGCCATTGGTCAGCGTCATGCCGCGGCCGTGGCGCATCACGTCCATGAAGTGCTTGGACAGCCGCTTGGCGACATAGGCCGCCGAGACCAGCGACTTCGTCGCGCGCATGAAATGGATGATCTCCTTGCCGGAGCCGAGCATCATGCCGAACACGGTGAGTTCCGGCAGCGGCATGCCGATGTCCTTGATCATGGGACCAAGCTCGCGCCCGTCGAACGGCCGCGTCACCATCGAGCGGCCGCCCTGCGTGCCACCCGGCGCTTCCGCGTGATAGTCCGGAAAGGTCAGCGGCATGTCGAAGGCAAGCGCGGTCTTGCCGGTGAAGAAGTCGACCGCTTCCGGGCCGTTGGCGAGGAAGGCATCGACCCGCGCGGCATCGAAACTGTTGCCCGCCTCGTGGCGCAGATACGTCCGCGCGGTGTCCGGGCTCTCGACGATGCCCCAGGCCTTCGCCAGCGAGGTGCCGGGGATCCACAGCCAGCCGCCGGAGCGCGCGGTGGTGCCGCCGAATTTCGGCTCCTTCTCGACAACAAGCACTTTGAGGCCGTGATGGCCCGCGGTCACCGCCGCCGACATGCCGGCGCAGCCGGAGCCCGCGACCAGCACGTCGCATTCGAAGGTATCAGCCTGGTTACTTGTCACGCATTCGTCCTTGGGAGTTCACGTCCGTCCTTCGAGGCCGGGCGGCCCGACGGCTTCTTGGGCCGGGATTGTTGTGAGCGGCAGCGCCGCTGTCAATCACCGGCCGTGAGCGCCCGGCAGCGGTACCTTGCATTGCCGCAGCTCCGTCACCATCTGTGAAGCCCTCAGGGGTTTCAACCATGCTGGATTTCACCTCGGATATCGCCGATGACACCCAGTCATCGCGAACGGCGGAGCCTGCGCCCGACAACGATCGGGAGCTGCTCGACGCCTATTCCAATGCCGTGATCGACGTGACCGATCGCGTCGGGCCCGCCGTGGTCCGCGTCGAGACCGGTCCCAAGAGCGCGCGCGAACGCGGCGGGCTCGGTTCGGGCATCGTCATTTCGCCCGACGGGCTCGTGCTGACCAACAGCCACGTCGTGGGCGCCTCGAAGGAGATTCGCTTGCGCGATATCGAGGGCGTGGTCACCGATGCGCGCGTGCTCGGCGTCGATCCGGATACGGATCTCGCGCTGCTGCGCGCCGATGGTGCGCGTGATCTGCCTTACGCCTCGCTCGGCAATTCCAAATCGCTGCGCCGCGGCCAGCTCGTGGTTGCGATCGGCAACCCGCTCGGCTTCGAATCCACCGTCACCGCGGGCGTGGTCTCAGCGCTCGGCCGCTCGATCCGCTCGGTCTCTGGCCGCACCATCGAGGACGTGATCCAGACCGATGCCGCGCTCAACCCCGGCAATTCCGGCGGCGCGCTGGTGTCGAGCAAGGCCGAGGTGATCGGCATCAACACCGCGATCATCGCGGGCGCGCAGGGCATCTGCTTTGCGGTCGCCAGCAATACCGCGCAGTTCGTGCTGTCGGAGATCATCCGTCATGGCTATGTCCGCCGCGCCTATATCGGCGTCGCCGGGCAGACGGTGCCGGTTCCCCGGCGGCATGCGGTGCTCGCCGGCGTCGACAACAGCATGGGCGCATTGTTGGCGCAGATTGAACAGGACGGACCGGCAGCGAAGGCCGGACTGCTCTCGGGCGACGTGGTGATCAAGCTCGATGGCGTCGGCATCCATGGCGTCGACGATCTGATCCGCGCGCTCGATCACAACCGGATCGGCAGGACCGTCGAGATGGAAGTGCTGCGCCTCGGACGCCTGCGCGCGTTCGAGATTCATCCGATCGAGCGGAAGCCCGCGGCGCGGTGAGATTTGGTCGCGATAGCAGGGCTGCGGAACTGCGCCCCCTCTCCCGCTTGCGGGGGAGGGCCGGGGTGGGGGTGTTTCCGCGAGAGAGAAGCGTTGGATGGAGAAAGCCCCCACCCGTACGCATCTTCGATGCGAAACGACCTCCCCCGCAGGCGGGAGAGGTGCAGCGAGCCTGACGCCGTGCCGTCAGTTCTTGTAGGAAGGATCGGTCCGATCGAGTTTGCGCAGCAGCGCCGGCCAGGCGAGGTCGCCGTTGCGGTTCGGGAGCTCCGGCCGAGGCTTCACCCTGTCGAAGGTCGCCTCCAGAACATCCCGCGGCGGATAGACCAGCTTGGTGTTGCAGGACAGTGCCATCACCTGGACCTCGCAGGCCCGCTCCATGCGATAGAGCAGGTTGAACGTCGCCGGGATGGTGCGACCGACCACGAGCAAGCCGTGATTGCGCAGGATCATCGCCTCGTGCTCGCCGAGGTCGCGCACCAGCCGCGCGCGCTCGTCGGGATCGTCGGCGATGCCCTCGAAGTCGTGATAGGCGATGTGGAGGAACCGCATCGAGGTCTGCGCCAGCGGCAGCAGCCCGCATTCCATCGCCGAGACCGCCATGCCTGCGGGCGTGTGGGTGTGCGCGACACAGTCGACGTCATGGCGGGCCATGTGGACGGCGCTGTGAATGACGAAGCCGGCGGCGTTGACGTGATAGTCCGACGCGTTGAACAAGGTGTTGCCGTTGCAATCGACCTTGATCAGGCAGGAGGCGTCGATTTCCTCATAGAGCATGCCATAGGGATTGATCAGGAAGTGGTCGGTCGTTCCCGGCACCCGGCAGGAGATGTGGTTGGCAATCATCTCGGTGTAGCCGTACAGCGCGACGAGCCGGTAGCAGGCCGCGAGGTTGACGCGGGTCTGCCATTCCTCCGCGCTCACCTGTTCGCGGACCGACTTGACGACCTTGATCGCAGGCGAGCTGACGGGCGGGTTCATGGCATTCCTCCGGAGGTTTGGTGGAGAATACCGGCCGGCGCCGCCGCGCCGCAAGGCCGGTCGTACGGCAGTACCTGCAATCCAGCCATCGCCGGTGCGCAGCGGTGGTCAGGGCCGGACCGCCGGCGATTCCATCGGCATGCCCTTGGCGCGCGACATCAAATAGCTCTCGAGGTCGACCAGCTCGGGCGAGCCGTAATCATAGGGCTGCGCCCGGATGCCGGTGAGACAGGCCCGCAGCCGGCGCTGCAGCGAGCCGAGTGTCTGCCATTCCAGCCGGTAGAGCGGATAGCCGGTCGCCTGTCCTTGCGTGATCGCCGATCCTGCCAGCCGCTTGTCCCAGACATCCTGGCAATTGCTGCAGGCGAGGTTGAGCTGGCCCTGCCGCTGGGTGTAGAGCGCGAAAATGCATTGCAGTGCGGAAGATATTCGATGGGAGGTATTGCCTTCGGTGCTGCCCGCGGCTCGTACGGCGCGACTTTCTGCTACTTCCCGGTCCCGGACCGATCCACTAGGCTCCCTCGCGCGGCGCAAAGGTTCCGATCAAGAAAGGTTCCGTGCGGCCCAGGGGGAAGACGTTTTGACCGTACAGGCGGACCGGCGCAGCGAAGCCTCGCTCGGCGCCAACGAGGGACTTCGTCAGCGTGTGTGGGCAGGCGCCTGGGTTGCGCTGCTGCTGGTGATTCTCGCCTTCCTCGTCATCTATCCAATGCTGCTCCTGCTGGTTGGCGCACTGACGGACGTCAATCCGGTCGTCGAAGGCGTTCAGCTGTCGCATGTATCGGTCGCCAATTTCCTAGCGGTGCTCAGCAATCCCAATGTCGCGGAAGCGCTGCTCAACACGCTGATCGCATGCGGCGGCGGCACGCTGATCGCCGTTGTCATCGGGCTTGCATTCTCCTGGATCGTCGTGCGCACCAACACGCCGGCCAAGGGGTTCATCGCGGCGGCCAGCATCCTGCCGCTGTTCGCACCGCCGCTGGTGGCCGGGGTCGCCTGGTCCATCCTCGGCTCGCCCAAGACCGGGCTGATCAACACCGTCTTCAAATGGATGGGATCGGATTGGCGCGTCGACTTCTATTCGATGTGGGGCCTGATCGTCGTGTTCGGCATCTACTATGCGCCCTACGTGTACATGTTCACATCGTCGGCGCTGCGCAACATGGACCCGAGCCTCGAAGAGGCCGCCGAGATCTCGGGCGCGAGCGCGTTCTCGACGCTGTTCTCGGTGACATTCCCGCTGATCATGCCGGCGATCGTGTCGGGCATGCTGCTTTCCTTCATCGTCATGCTCGGCATCTACGGCATACCTGCCGTGCTGGGAGCGCCGATCAATCTGAATGTGCTGACCACCTACATCTTCAAGCTCACCAACTGGTCGCCACCGCTCTACAACACCGCCGCGGCCGTCGCGGTCATCCTGATGGCCGTCACGGGCGGGCTGGTCTACCTGCAGCAGAAAGTGCTGAGCGGGCGCAGCTACACCACGGTGGCGGGCAAGGCGTACCGGCCGCGCAGCCTGGACCTCGGGCCCTGGCGCTGGTTCACGTTCGGCCTTGCGCTCGTCTATCTGGTGGCCGTCGTCGTGCTGCCGACGCTGGCGCTGATCGTGGCGGCATTCCGCAAGTTCATGTTCATCCGCGATGTCGCGAGCCTGTTCGATCTCAGGCAATACTCGCTGATCCATTTCGAGAGCATCTTCGACAATCCCTTGACGCTGCGATCGATCTACAACGCGGTCGAGGTCGGCGTCATCACGGCCGTTGTCGGCGGCACGCTCGCCTTTGCGATCGGCTACACCATTCACCGCACCAACGTGACGGGGCGGCGCAGCATCGATCTCGTGTCGACCCTGCCGGTGGCGATCCCTGGGCTCGTGGTCGGCGTCGCCTATCTCTGGGCCTGGATCGGAATCCCCGGCGGGCTCTATGGCACGATCTGGATTCTGGCGCTTGCCTTCATCGCGCGCTTCATGCCGGACACTGTGAAGGCGCTCTCGACCTCGTTCCTGCAGATCCATCGCGAACTGGAAGAGGCCGCTTGGGTCTGCGGCAGGGGCGTGCTCGGCACCATCAGAACCATCGTGCTGCCGCTCGCCAGCCCCGGCGTGCTGGCCGCGATGACGCTGCTGTTCGTGCTGGCAATCCGCGAGCTCGGCTCGTCGCTGTTTCTCTACACCAGCAACACCATGGTGATGTCGGTGCTGCTGCTCGACTATTACGAGGGCGGCAATCTCGGCAAGACCGCCGCCTTCAGCCTGGTGCAGACCGTTTTGCTCGGCGTGCTGATCGGCGGCGCCAACTGGCTGTCACGCGGCGCGGCGCAAGGCAGCGTCGCCCGTACCGGATAAGAATAAAGGGAGAGTGGCCATGAAGAACAAATTCGTCACCTGGCTCGCAGGCGTCGCCGGCGCGGTCGTCCTGACCGCAGCACCCGCGCTGGCGCAGGATTTCGGCTCGCCGGAGCTGATCGCGGCGGCGAAAAAGGAAGGCAAGCTGGTGTTCTACACGGCGAATTTTGCCGAGATCGAACAACAGGTCATCAAGGCTTTCAACAGGCGTTTCCCCGAGATCAAGGTCGAAATGGTGCGCGCGCCCGGCGGCCAGCTTATTACCCGCATCAAGACGGAAGCAGCTGCAGGAAAGTTGATCGCCGACGTCGTCGATCATTCCGATCGTGCGCTGATGCAGCCGCTCGCCGACCTGTTCCAGGATTATGCGCCGCCGAATGCCGCGGACTACAATCCGGAGGCTTTGATCTCGCCGAAGCTGTGGCCGCGTTCCACCATCGCCTGGTCGATCGCCTACAATACCGAATTGGTAAAAGACCCGCCGAAGAGCTGGATGGACCTGACCAAGCCGCAATACGACAAGTTGACGGGTCAGGTGTTTGCGCAGTCCGGAGGCACGACCTGGACCCGAATCATGTTCGAGCGCCAGGTGCTCGGTGAGGACTATTGGGCCAAGCAGGCTTCGACCCACCCAATTCTCTATCCCTCGGGCGCGCCGATGGCGGACGCGCTGGTGCGCGGCGAGGTCGCGATGGGTCCGCTGCTGTACAACATTGTCTATCAGAAGCAGAAGGACGGTGCGCCCATCAAGATCTTCTTCGCGCCGGAAGGGGCGCCCGTCAATCCCTATGCATCGGGCATTCCAAAGACGGCGGCAAATCCGAACGCCGCAAGGTTGTTTCTCAATTGGTGCCTGTCCAAAGAAGGTCAGACCTTCATGATCAAGGAGTTCGGCAATCTCACATCGCTTAGGGAAGCGCCGGCCTATCCCGAGGGCTTTGATCCCAAGGTCGTCAAGGTCTGGTTCCCGAAATTCGACGAGTACGTCAAACTGCACGGGCCGTGGGTCGCCGAGTGGGACAAGACATTCGGCTATCGGCAGTAGGGATGTGAAGCGTAGATTGTCATGACCGCAACGCTCGAAGTCACAGACCTGCGCAAGCAGTTTTCCGTCGGCCGGCCAGCGGTTGATGGCGTCAGCTTTTCGGTGCCCGCGGGCGAGATCGTGGTACTGCTTGGGCCGTCCGGCTGCGGCAAGACCACGACGTTGCGCTGCGTCGCCGGCCTCGAGCATCCGACCGACGGCGAGATATCGATCGGCGGCAAAGTCGTGTCCGCGCCGGCGCGCGGCATTCTCGTGCCGCCGCGGCTGCGCGATCTCGGCATGGTGTTCCAGTCCTACGCGGTGTGGCCGCATATGACGGTGCGGCAGAACGTGGTCTATCCGCTGAAACACCGAAAACTCTCGCGCGAGGAGGCGGGCCACAAGGTCGACGAGGTGCTGAGACTGGTCGGGCTGTCCGAATATGCTGATCGTCCGGTGGTGGCGCTGTCCGGCGGCCAGATGCAACGCGTGGCGCTGGCACGCAGCATCGTCTATCGGCCGCAGCTGTTGTTGCTGGACGAGCCCCTATCCAACCTCGACGCCAAATTGCGGCTGCGGCTGCGCGACGATCTCAGAACCATCCTCAAGCAGACCGGCATGACCGCGCTTTATGTCACCCATGACCAGGCCGAAGCGGTGGTGCTCGGCGACCGCATCGGCGTGATGCGCGACGGCAAACTGTTACAGATGGGAACGCCCGACGAAATCTATAACCGGCCGGCCGATCTCTTCGTCGCCAATTTCACCGGCGCCACCAATGAGCTCGCCGGCACGCTGGTGGCGCGCAACGGCAAGTTCGGCACCGTTGATTTCGGGGAGGGGCGGCGAGGTGAGGTCGCGCTGCTGCACGCGCTCGATGTCAACGACAAGGTGCGCATTGCGCTGCGGCCTGAAAATATCGCCATCGGCGGGCGGAGCGGCGGCAATGTCTTTCCCGCACGCGTGATGGACCGCCGCTATCAGGGCACGCAAACCGCCTATGACGTCGACATGTTCGGCCGCAAGCTGGAAGTGCTCGAGCTCGGGACGGCGGTGCGCCACCAGGTCGGTACCGAGACGCAGATCTCGCTGCCGCGGGAATGTTGCTGGGCCTATCGCGATACCGGGCCGTCGGCCATCGAATGATCCGCGCCATGGTCCGACGTGCACTTTTGCTGACGGCGGCGTTTGCCGCTGCATTGATGCCTGTCATGTGCCTTGGCCAGAGCAGCAATCGGTTGCCGGCCAAAGCAACAAAGGAGCTGCCTGCCGAACTGCTCTCGCTGCTCCAGCAGAAGAAGATGCCGAAAAACTCGCCTATCGTTATGCGAATTTTCAAGGAAGAGGCGGAGCTCGAAGTCTGGAAACAGGATGTCACCGGCCGTTTCCAGATCCTGAAGACCTATCCGATCTGCCGGTGGTCGGGCGATCTCGGGCCGAAGTTCTGGGAGGGCGACCGTCAGGCCCCGGAGGGGTTCTATACAATTACGCCCGAGTTGATGAATCCCAATTCGAACTACTATCTGTCGATCAACCTTGGCTACCCCAACACATTCGACAAGGCGAACAACCGCGACGGCAGCTTCCTCATGATCCACGGCGACTGCTGGTCGCGCGGCTGCTATGCCATGACCGACGAACAGATCAGCGAGATCTATGGGCTGGCGCGCGACTCACTGGGCGGCCGACCGTCGTTCCAGGTGCAGGCCTATCCGTTCCGCCTGACGCCGGCGAATCTGGCGCGGCATCGGAATCATCCGAACCTGGCCTTCTGGAAAATGCTCAAGATCGGCAACGACCATTTCGAGACGACGCAACTCGAACCCAAAGTGGACGTGTGCAATCGCCTCTATGTGTTCAACGCGCAGCCTTCGCCGAATTCGCCGGGCCCTCTTGCGTTCAATCCCGCCGAGAAATGCCCGCCCTTTGTCGTCAATCCGGACATCGCGCGGCGGGCGTCGGAAAAGCAGCGCGCCGACGAGCTCGAATTCGCGCGATTACTTCAAGACAATGTACCGGTTGCCCCGCTCTACACCGGACTGGACGGCGGAATGAACAAGTCCTTCGTCGTGCAGTTTCCGGGCAGAGTGTCATGGGCGAGAGTGCAGCCGTATGCATCTTACCTGCCGAAATTGCCGCCGATCGCCTGGGTCGACAGCGATGGCTCCGTGCCCAGCAAATGGTTCGGCGGCTTGTCCAAACCATGTGATCCGACGCGCGCCAGCTTCGCATCGGTTTGGTGCTAGACCCGGTCCAACGTCCGCTGTCGATCATCAATGAACGCGCGGTCGCGGCCCAAGCCGCTCCTCAAT
>JABUBP010000245.1_pt1 | contig 14052 bp, 15 predicted proteins | sample 7240331 | NCBI WGS metagenome assembly JABUBP01 (sample SAMN07256347, study PRJNA390944) | subsurface metagenome | isolation source: Methane hydrate marine sediment | place: Pacific Ocean: Eastern North Pacific, ODP site 1244 | collected 2002 | reverse complement strand
ATATTCCCCAGCCACTTAAATGTGAAGTTTCTGCCCCCGCCTATTGTTAAGGATACTCCATGGTTTACCTATGTCTATAAGTATACTTTTTCTGAGGGGTTAATCAGTTTCGAAGAAAGATTGATAGATAAGAAGACTGCGGTTTCCGTAGAGGAGTATTCAGAATTCAAGGAAATTTTCGAAGAACTCGCCAGGGAAACTGATAAGCAGGTCATTTTGGAAGAGCTTTCCCAATAGATTCCTCCCTCAAATCGTTTAATTTCTCCTAAACTCGTTCAAAATCGTCTAAATTTACTTGACAATAAATAGGCAATTTTGTATACTTTTTCTGAAAAAGCCGAATATTCCGAAAGGGCAACCTATCTTCTGAGATGATTGGAACGTCTTCGACAAGGAGGTCGTGGATGGGGAATATTTTCAACAATAACGATGAATTTCTGACAGCAAAAGAGGCAGCGAAACTCCTCAAAGTTACTGTGGGTACAATTAAGAATTACATTTACAGGGGAGAGTTGAGGTCTTTCAAAACTCCAGGAGGTCAGCATCGGATCTCGAAATTGGATTTGTTTGAGGTAATGGGTCATAGAATAAAAGAGGTTAAAAGAGAACCGCACTTTAAGGAAACCCAGAAATTTTCCGATGAGTTTCACACAGATTATGTTAGGGTCATAAGAACTCTACTTGAGGCTATAGAAATTATAGATACCTATGCCCAGGGACATTCAGCCAGAGTTGCTAAGTATTCGTTATCCATCGCTAAAAAGCTTGCTCTTTCGCCGAAAGAAATGAGGAATATAGAATTATCTGCTCTCCTCCACGACATTGGCAAGATTTGTGTAGGAAGTGCCATTTTAGGAAAACCGGGAAGGTTGAATGATAAGGAATCCTTTATAGTAAGAAAGCACGCAGTCGTTGGAGAAGGGATTGTTGAGCAGATAGAATTTCTACAGTCAACCAGACCTTTGATTCGGTACCACCATGAGAGATACGATGGTCAGGGATACCCTGATGGTTTATCGGGGAAAGAGATTCCCTTAGGAGCGCGGATAATTTCAGTAGCCGAAGCATACGATTCCATTACATCAGGCTGTCCTTACCGTCAAGCTTTGCCTACAAAGGAAGCGGTAAAGGAGTTAGAGAAGAGTGCTAACAGCCAGTTTGACCCAGTAATTGTAGAGACCTTTATCGAAGTTTTAAGTATTTGACCTTCCAACTCCATTCCCACATTTCCGAGCTTCACAAAGTTCTTAGGGTCACCATTTCGCTGGAGTAGCTCCGATTTATCGGAGCGTTTGTTGTTGAAGAAATTTGCTCTCAGAATGGGGTATAAGACTAATAATCTCAAAGATTTGGGTGCCCTATCAGGGGTTTCAGCGGGGTTAGGATTTATATGGAAGGGCCTGGGAGTAGATTATGCCTGGGTGCCATACGGGGATTTAGGTAACACGCATCGGGTGTCGCTATCAGGAAGGTTTTGATTGATAAAGAAAGAAAATGCTTGACTTTTTTGAGAAAGTAATGTAATATCAAATAAGAAATACAAAACAAGGTAGTGGTTGGAGAAGGTTGAAGCAAAAGAATATTGACAAGTTATTAAGTGGCTATACATTTTTTGAAAGAAGAGTGTGGAAGGTCACATCTACAATTCCCGCCGGACAAACTCGCACGTATCAGTGGGTTGCTCGTCAAATCGGAAATCCTCGCGCGGCAAGGGCTGTAGGTAGAGCTTTAGCCAAAAATCCCCTTCTTGTTGTAATTCCTTGTCATCGGGTAATTCGGAAGGATGGAAATCCGGGGGGATACTCTTTTGGAAAGACAAAAAAGGAGGTGTTGTTAAAGAAGGAAGCTCTGAAGTTGAAGAGCTAGTTTAGAAAGAAAGGAAGGTAAAAATGAAAGGGAAAGTGAAGTGGTTCAATGAATCTAAAGGTTATGGGTTCATTGAGAAAGAAGACGGTTCAGGCGATGTGTTCGTGCATTTTTCATCCATTCAGTCAGAAGGGTTTAAAACCCTTCACGAAGGCGAAGTGGTTGAATTTGACATCGTTGATTCAGACAAAGGTCCCAAAGCAACGAATATAAGGAAAATGTAAGGTACATTTGCCAAATAACCAAAGAAAACCCTGGCTTGAAAAAAGCCAGGGTTTTTTATTTTTATTGGATTTTTTTATTGATAATTTTAGGAAATTATGTTATAAAATACTAACTAAAAAGTTGATAGGAGTTTGAGATGGCAAAAGACTTAGAGATAATAAGAAGGGGAACGGTAGAGGTTATTTCTCCAGAAGAACTGAAGGAGAAATTGAACAGGCGAAAACCTTTAAGAGTGAAATTCGGTGCTGACCCTACAGCTCCCGATATTCATTTAGGTCATACGGTGGTTCTGCAAAAATTGAAGCAGTTTCAGGACCTGGGTTACCAGATTGTGTTCATAATAGGCGATTTTACTGCCCGCATCGGAGATCCTTCAGAGAGGTCTGAAGCGAGAAAGCCACTTACTACCGAAGAAATAAATAAAAATGCAAAGACTTATCAAAAACAGGTTTTTAAAATTTTAGATAAAAGGAAGACGGAAGTGCTTTTTAATAGTAAATGGTTTGATAAGATGAGTTTGTCGGATGTTATGAAGCTTTCTTCCCATTCCACAGTTGCCCAGATGTTAGCCAGGGCAGATTTTAAAGAAAGATTTAATCGAGAAATAGATATAAGCATCTTGGAATTTATTTATCCTCTACTTCAAGCATACGATTCAATTCAAGTGAAAGCTGACATAGAAATTGGAGGAACGGACCAAAAATTTAATCTGTTAATGGGGCGCCAATTACAGAGAGATTTTAATCAGAAGCCCCAGGTTATAATAACTATGCCTCTTTTAGAAGGCACAGACGGCGTTAAGAAAATGAGCAAAAGTTATGGAAATTATATTAGCATAACTGAGCCTTCCAAGGAAATGTTTGGAAAGATTATGAGTATTTCCGACCCGTTGATGCTCAGGTACTACGAATTACTAACCGATGAAAATCTGGATAAAGTCAAAAAAATGCATCCTCGTCAGGCAAAAGCTGAACTGGCAGGAAAGATTGTTCAAAGATATTATGATGAACCTGAAGCAAGGAAAACTAGTGATGAATTTGAGATAGTTTTTAGTTCTACGATGGGATTGCCCAGGGAGATAGAAGAAATTAGAATTTCTCAGAAGAAAATATGGGTTGTGGATTTATTGGTAAAGGCTGGCCTGGCTACAAGCAAAAACGAGGCAAAGAGGCTAATCACCCAGGGGAGCGTAAAGATAAATCAGAAAAGAATAAAAGATTCTAACATGGATTTGTTAATGGATAAGGAATATATAGTACAAGTGGGAAAGAGGAAGTTTAGAAGAATAATACAAGCATAAGCTGATCGAAAGGAGATAAAAAAATGCCTAAAGGGAGAAGACGCAAATTGCAGAAAATTCGTACTCACAAGCGGAAAAAGTTCCTGAGAAAGATGCGTCATAAGAAGAAAAAGTAGTTTGACAGAAATAACTTAGTTTATTATAGTTAAAGGTGGAACTGATTTTAAAGTATCAGAATTTTTTGGAGTCCTCCCGAAAGGGAGGGGTTTAAGGAACAGATCTTAGAAAGGAGAAAACGGAGATGAAAGAGAAAATACATCCTAAATACTTTGAAACCACAATTACTTGTGCCTGCGGAAATGTGATACATACTCGCTCAACAGTGAAGGATATTCGTGTGGAGATCTGTTCTGCTTGCCATCCATTTTTTACAGGTAAACAAAAATTGGTCGATACAGCAGGGAGGGTGGAAAAGTTTAAACAGCGATATACTAAAACGGCTGGAAAGACCGTGCGGAAAAAAACAAAAATTAAGAAGACACCCAGCAAAAAGAAAAGCAAGAAAAAACCTGCATAGCTAAAATATAGTGAAGCTAGGTGGGAGTTTGGAAGGATATTCTTGCCCGGTTGGTAAGGGCCCCGGAAAGCGGGGTATCTTTTTATTGGGGTTTTTGAGAGGAAGCGAGAGTCATAGATGAATATCGGTGGTCAGGCAGTAATTGAAGGGGTAATGATGAGTTCCCCTCACTACTATGCCATTGCCTTACGTTTGAAAGATGGAGAGATTATAGTAAAGAAGGAAGCAAAAAGCAAATGGACTAAGAAATTATTTTTCTTAAAGTTCCCTCTGTTGAGAGGGGTATTTGTCCTCTTCGACACATTGGTAATTGGCATAAAAAGTCTGACATATTCTGCAGATATTTTCTCCAGAGAAAGCATTGAGAAGGATAGTAACCAGCGCGCGGAAAAATTGAAGGCTAACCCCTGGATGTTAGCGGGCACGATGATTTTTTCCTTAGTAGTCGGGCTTTTTCTTTTCTTCGTTTTGCCGCTGGGGATTACAGAATACCTGCGACGCGAGGTGTTGACGTTTGAAAGTCATTTTCTTTTCAACTTAGTTGATGGAGCAATTAGAATATCCATTTTTCTTTTATATATTTTGGCGATATCTTTTCTTAAGGATATCCAGAAACTATTTCAATATCATGGTGCTGAACACAAAGCAGCTTATGCTTATGAGGCTGGCAATGAGTTAAAAATAGAAAATGTCCGAAAGCATGCTATTCTCCATCCTCGCTGTGGTACGAGTTTCTTATTAGTAGTGATGGTGCTGGCAGTTTTTGTATTTTCACTTTTCAAACCCACTACAATTCTTGAAAAGTTCCTGATGAGATTGGCACTGTTACCTTTCATTGCGGGTATTGCCTATGAAACAATAAAAGTGCTTGCCAGATTTAGAACTCGTACACTGGTTAAATTTCTGATTGCTCCCAATCTATGGCTCCAGAGGCTGACTACAAGGGAGCCCTCGGATGGACAGATTGAGGTGGCTTTAGCAGCTCTAAAGGGAGTTCTGGAGGCTGAAAAAAAAGGGGACAGGCTACTTTTTTACACTGAGAACGGAGGGTTAAGGTGATAAAGAAACTACAAATCATTGAGACACGCTTTCAAGAATTGGAAAGATTGCTTAGCGACCCTAAAATCATTTCTGACAAGGAGACTTTTCAAAAATACGCGAAAGAACTGGCAGAGAAACAACCAATTGTTAATAAATTTAGGGAATTTAAAAATATTGAAAAGGGGATTTCTTCTACTCAGGAAGTTCTAATGAGCGAAGATGAAGAACTTGTGAAACTGGCAAAGAAGGAACTGGAAGGACTTGCCAAAAAAAGGAAGGAAGTGGAGAAGGAATTAAAATTATTACTTGTCGCTCCAGATGTGGATAAAGAAAAGAATATTATCATGGAGATCCGGGCTGGAACAGGAGGACAGGAGGCAGCTCTATTTGCTGGCGACCTGTTTCGAATGTATAGTCGGTATGCTCAAAGAAGAGGTTTTAAGGTAGAAATTTTGGACTCTCATCCCACGGAACTGGGTGGTTTTAAGGAGGTCGTTTTCGGTATAGAGGGGAAAGGTGCTTATGGTGATTTTCAATATGAGGGAGGCGTTCACAGGGTTCAACGGGTGCCGGTGACAGAGGCCAGCGGTAGAATTCATACCTCAGCAGTAACCGTAGCGGTTATGCCAGAGGCGAAAGAAGTGGAAGTCAAAATAGGCCCCGATGTTTTGAGAATAGATACGTTCTGTTCCTCTGGCAAAGGAGGCCAGAGTGTAAACACCACTTACTCAGCAGTGAGGATTACTCATCTTCCCACAGGACTGGTAGCTCAATGCCAGGATGAGAGGTCCCAGTTGAAGAATAAAGCTAAGGCAATGAAGGTCTTACGCGCCAGGTTGTTAGCAAAGATTCGGCAAGAAGAGGACCACGCTCTGTCAGCAAAGAGAAAACAACAGGTTGGTACTGGGGATCGTAGTGAAAAGATAAGGACTTACAATTTTCCTCAGGATCGACTAACCGACCACAGAATAGGATTAACCCAACATAATCTCAATGATATTATGGCTGGAAATCTTAATCGAATTATTGAAAAATTGAAGGAAGCTTTTGAGGAAAGGCAATTCAAAGAAAGAGAAAGTCGAGGGTAAGTTGGTTAAGCAGTATACAGTTTCAGAAATTTTAGATAAAGTTACCAGCTACCTAAAGAGAGAAGGAATACCTGAACCAAGGATTGATGCTGGAGTTTTGCTGGCACACGTTTTGGAAATAGAGAGGTTGGAAATATATTTGAATCTCGACTGCCGGGTAACTGAGAAAGAGTTATCAGCTTATAAAAAGTTGATTGAAAGAAGGGTCAAGCGGGAACCTGTAGCCTTTATTGTTGGCTATAAGGAATTTATGGGATTGAAGTTTTTTTTGAATAAGCATGTTTTAATTCCCAGGCCGGAGACAGAAATTCTGGTGGAAAAGGCAATAGAGAAAGCGCAGAATATTAGGAAGTCGGAAAGTTATGGATATGGGAGAGATAGTTCTTTGACCATTGTGGATCTTTGTACCGGGAGCGGGAACATCGCCATAAGTCTTGCCAGAAATATCGCATCCTGCAAAATTTATGCTATTGACATAAGCGAAGGCGCTATACAGGTTGCTCGGAGAAATGCAAGGTTTCATAAGGTTGAAGGAAGAGTAGAATTTCTTTTGGGAGACCTGTTCAGTCCCTTAGAAGAGCTTAACTCAGATTTAGCAGTAGATTTTGTAGTGAGTAATCCTCCTTATGTTAAGTCGAGGGATTTAGTTCTGCTTCCGCCTGAGATTAAGAAAGAGCCTCTTTCTGCATTGGAAGGAGGAAATGAGGGTCTCAACTTCTATCAGCGCATAATCCCGGAAGCCTTAAAATATTTAATTGATGGTGGCTACCTAATTATGGAAATTGGAGATTATCAAGGGAAAGCAGTGATGAATCTTATTAAAAAAGAGAAACAGTTCTATCCATCCCAGTTAGTTAAAGATTACGCTGGACTGGATAGAGTGGTTGTGGCGCAGAAATTAAGAAAAGGGGGTCAGTAAGAGTGGAAAAGATTCTCATTACTGGGGGAAAGAAACTCTCTGGCATGGTGAAAATCAGTGGTTCCAAAAATGCCTCTTTGCCAATACTGGTCGCTACTCTTTTGACGGATGAGGACTGTGTGGTGAAGAATGTGCCTCATCTCCAGGATGTGGAGACGATTTTGGCGTTGTTGAGAATTTTAGGGAAGAGGGTTTCTTACCATAATAAAAGGATAAGAATTTCTTCTACCCATAGACTGGATAGTGAAGCTCCCTATGAGTTGGTAAAAAAGATGAGAGCTTCTATCTTGGTAATGGGTCCTCTCCTGGGCAGGCTTGGTCGAGTGAGAGCCTCTTTGCCCGGAGGATGCGCTATTGGGGCCCGTCCTATTAATCTACACCTTCGAGGGTTTAGGAAGCTGGGAGCAAAGGTGAGTTTGGAAAGAGGATATGTTCAGCTGGATGCTCCCAGGCTTCATGGAGCAGGTATATATTTAGATTTTCCCAGTGTAGGGGCAACAGAAAATTTGATGATGGCGGCAACGAGAGCTAAAGGAAGAACGGTCATAGAAAATGCTGCTTCCGAACCAGAAATCCAGGACTTGGCCGACTTTTTAAATAAGATGGGGGCTAAGATTAAAGGCGCAGGAACCAATATTATTGAAATTGAAGGTGTAAATGTACTTTCTGGCACGGTTCATGAGGTTATTCCTGACCGAATAGAGACAGGTACGTTTATGGTAGCAGCAGCAGTCACCGGAGGGAATGTGGCTATTCGCGGGGCAGGTTCCGAGCACCTGGAAGCAGTGATAACCAAACTTAGAGAAGCTGGGGCAAAGATTACCTTAAATAATAGAGAAATTAGAGTTACCTCAGGAAAAAATCTTAAGGCGACCGATATTGAGACAATTCCTTATCCTGGCTTTCCTACTGATATGCAGGCCCAATGGATGGTACTGATGAGTCTCGCTAAAGGTACCAGTATAATTACAGAAACTGTATTTGAGAATAGATTTCTTCATGTTGGCGAACTTCAAAGAATGGGATCTAGTATCCAGGTTAAAGGTAATAGTGCAATTGTTAAAGGCGTTCCTAAGCTCAGTGGCGCTCCCGTAGTGGCTGCGGACTTGAGAGCTTCGGCAGCATTGATTCTGGCAGCCCTGGCTGCAGAAGGAAAAACTGAGATATTTGGAGTTAGCCATCTCGACCGGGGTTACGAAGATATCGAGAAAAAGTTGAAGCGTTTAGGAGCAAGAATAAAAAGAATAAAAGAATAAATGATAGCGGGACGACCTACAATTTATCCCATCCCAGCAGGATAATCGCCCAACTTTCCATGGGAAAGGAGTAGCGAAAAGGTTTGAAAACAATAGAAAAGAAAGTTAGAGAAATTATAGACAGGGTGAAGAATCAAGGCGACAAAGCTTTACTCTTTTATACAAAGAAATATGATGGTCTTCTATTAAAGCCAGCCGAATTGAGAGTGAAAAAAAGAGATATTGACAGAGCTTTCCAGAAGGTTGGCTTAAATTTTATTAGGTTAATAGAAAGAGCAAAGAAAAATGTAGAAAAATTCCACCTTGGCGAATACAGGCAGATTACAAAAAAAAGTCGGCAATTCTCAAAAACCACCTTGAAAGGGGTTCGCTTTCTTGAGCTCTGGCGTCCCGTTGAGAAAGTGGGAGTCTATGTGCCTGGGGGAAAATTTGCTTACCCCTCTTCAGTGCTGATGACCATTGTGCCGGCAAAAGTAGCAGGTGTTGACAGGATTGCCATGGCTTCTCCTCCGGGGAAATTGAATTCTGAGGTTTTGGTGGTTGCCCGGATATGCGGGGTAGAGGAAATCTATAGAGTTGGCGGCGCCCAGGCAATTGCAGCTCTTGCCTACGGAACTAGGACTATTCCTAAAGTGGATAAGATTGTGGGGCCGGGAAATGTGTATGTGACTACTGCTAAGAAGCTTCTGTTTGGCGATGTAGGAATTGATATGTTGGCTGGTCCTTCGGAAATACTGATTATTGCTGACGGGAATGCCAATCCTGACTACATAGTATCCGACCTATTAGCACAGGTAGAACATGGTGGGGGTGCCACTGCCCGGTTAATCACCACTTCAAGAAAAATAAGAAATATCGTTCAGAAGAAAGTGAAAAGAAAAGGAATCTACCTGATGTGGGTGGGGAGTATCAAAGAAGCTGTACGCCTTGCCAACGAATTCGCTCCAGAACATCTGGAAATTCTGACAGATAAGCCGGAGAAAATTTTACCGGAGATTAAGAATGCAGGGGAAATATTTCTTGGCAATTGGTCTCCCGTTGCCATTGGTGACTATTATGCAGGGCCAAGTCATGTCTTGCCTACAGGAGGTAGCGCGAGATTCTCTTCAGGATTGTCGGTCAAAGATTTTTTGAAAAGAATGGTAGTAGTAACGTGTTCGGAGAGAGGGTTGAGAAGTTCAGCTCGAGATATAATCAATTTTGCAAAGGTGGAAGGAATGGGAAGGCATGCAGAGTCAATAAAAGTAAGACTGAAAAAGTAACAATGTTGGAGGTGAAATGAGAAAGTCAAAGATAGATAGAAGGACCAAGGAAACACGGATTCGATTGGAGTTAAACTTAGATGGTAAGGGAAGTTATCAGATAAATACGCCAATCCCATTTCTCGACCATATGCTGGAACTCGTGGCAAGATTCGGTTGCATTGATCTGAAGATAAAAGCTTCAGGTGATGTCCGCATTGATGACCATCATACTACGGAAGATTTAGGAATATCTCTGGGACAGGCGATAAAGAAAGCATTGGGAAAAAAGGAGAGAATATCTCGCTATGGTTTCTCCCTGGTGCCAATGGATGAGGCGCTTTCAGAAATCTCTTTAGATATCTCTAATAGGCCTTATTTGGTATTCAATGTTAAGTTTAGAAGAGAAACTAAGAAGAGAGAAGAGTTCAATTTTGCACTAATTGAGGATTTCTTTCGAGCATTATGTATTAATGCAGGTATTACTTTACACGTTAATTTAAGGTATGGCAGGAACAACCATCACATTGCTGAGTCAATCTTTAAAGGCTTTGGATTAGCTTTGCGCGAAGCGGTTAAGATAAATCCAAAGTTAAAAGGGATTCCTTCAACCAAAGGTCGAATATAAAGTAGCTGCAGAGCGAAGCTCTGCGGTAGAAAGGCGTAGCGGAGCGATAGCTCCGCGTTGTAGGGGGGAAGTATGCTTGTTATTCCAGCTATTGACATTCGGGGTGGAAACTGTGTTCGCCTGGTCCAGGGGAAATTAGAACAGGAGACTATATTTTCTAAGGACCCTGTCTTTGTGGCGAAGCTTTGGCAGGCTCAGGGAGCAAAAAGGATCCACATAGTCGACCTCGATGGCGCCTTCTCTGGTGTAATCCAGAATCTTGAGCTGATTGTGAAAATTGCAAAGAGTGTTAATGTTCCTGTAGAAGTGGGTGGTGGTATACGAGATATGGATACTATTAAGAGAGTATTATCCGGTGGTGTAGCTAAAGTTATCCTGGGCACTTCGGCAATTTATAATACAGATACAGTAAAGAAAGCATTAAAAAAGTTTGGGGATAAAATTGTAATAAGCATAGATTCATTGGGCGGAAAAGTAGCTATTGGGGGTTGGAAAGAAATTACTGCTGTTCGGTCGATTATTCTGGCTAAAAGGGTAGAAGAGATGGGAGTGAAAGAGATAATCTTCACCGATATAAAGAAGGATGGAATGTTGAAAGGGCCCAATGTAAAGGGGATAAAGGCTTTCGCTGAGAAGGTTAGAATTCCAGTTATTGCCTGTGGCGGTATCTCCACCTTAGATGATGTAAAGAGAATTAAGGAACTGGAAAAAGACGGTGTTTCCGGCATGATTATTGGAAAGGCGCTATATACAGATGATATAAAGCTTCAGGAGGCTATGAAAATAGCAGAAAAGTGAGGATGAAGGGATAGTTATCGGAGTCGCTCGGTAGTGTAGGGCTTTATGCCCGTAAAATTACGCCCATAAAGGGCTACACTACAGAAAACCTGGCGGAATTAAGGTAGAAAAAGTTTTGGGAGGTAACAATGAAGTTTATGGAAGAATTGAAATTTGATAGTCAAGGTTTGATTCCAGCAATAGTGCAGGATTATGAAGATGGTCAGATTTTGATGCTGGCTTATATGAATGCAGAGTCTCTGGAAAAGACAATAGCCACTGGAAAGACCTGTTTTTGGCGTCGTTCCCAAGGGAGACTGTGGACTAAAGGGGAAAAATCAGGACATTTTCAGGAGGTCAAAGAGATTTTTTTAGATTGTGATGGTGACACATTACTGGTAAAAGTGAAACAACTTGGCGGTGCTGCCTGCCACACGGGATACAGGTCGTGTTTCTTCAGGAAGGTTAATAAAAAAGGAGAATATGATATTGTTGGGGAAAAAGTTTTTGACCCCAGCAAGGTCTATAAGAAATAGGGGCTGATTCATTACGCAGGTTAAAACCTGCTACTCCGATGAAATAAATAAAAGGAATTTATGTTCCATCCAAGTTTTAGTCAATTCAAAAGATTAGCAAAAAAAGGAAATTTACTTCCCGTCTATAAAGAAATCCTCGCCGATATGGAAACGCCGGTCTCTGCATTCACCAAAGTTGGTATGGGAAAGCATGCCTATCTTCTGGAAAGTGTTGAAGGGGGAGAAAAGCTGGGAAGGTACTCCTTCTTATCCAGCAGCCCCGCATTAATTTTTGAGAGTAAAGGGAGAAAAGTTACTTTGAGTCTTAAGACTCCGGTAATGCGGCAAGTGAAAGAGACAGACAATCCTCTTGAAGAATTGAAGAAAATCATGCAGAAATACAAGCCAGTAAAAGTGGAAGGGCTACCTCGATTCTACGGAGGAGCTGTAGGTTATATTGGATACGATATGGTAAAGTTCATTGAAGATATTCCCAGCACTAATCCTGATGACCTCGACTTGCCTGATTGTAAATTTATATTTACAGATAATCTCTTAATCTTCGACCATGTAGCCCATACAATTAAAGTTGTATCCTGTGTCCATTTAGATAGAGAAAAAAATAATCTAAAGACCTTGTATAATGGAGCCTGCAGGAAGATTGAAAAGTTAATAACTGAGTTGAGAAAGAAACCAAAGAAGAGACCTAAAGTAAGACGGTCAAGAAGCTCAAAGATAGTTACGCAATCGAATTTTACCAGAAACAGTTTTGAGAAGATTGTGGAAAGGGCTAAGGAATATATAAGACGAGGAGATATTATCCAGACTGTTCTGTCTCAGAGGTTACAAACAAAAGTTAGTGCGCATCCCTTCGATATTTATCGAGCACTGAGAGTTATCAATCCTTCACCTTATATGTATTATCTCTCGCTGGGAGGGATGAATCTTGTCGGTTCTTCACCGGAAATTCTCGTCAGACAGGAGGGAAGAATAGTTGAAGTTCGACCTATAGCAGGTACCAGACCGCGAGGGAAAGACGAATTTGAGGATAAGAAATTAGAAAGAGAATTGCTCAAGAGTTCCAAAGAGAGAGCAGAGCATCTTATGCTGGTTGACCTGGGAAGGAATGACATCGGTCGGGTCTGTGAGTATGGTAGCGTTAAAGTGCCAGAATTGATGGTTGTTGAGAGGTATTCCCATGTAATGCATATTGTTTCAGGAGTGGTTGGTAAACTAAAAAGAGGAATGGATAGCTTCGATGTCCTTAGAGCCTGTTTCCCCGCGGGCACAGTTTCCGGAGCGCCAAAGGTCAGGGCAATGGAAATAATAGAGGAGTTGGAAAATTTAAGAAGAGGACCCTATGCGGGAGCAGTTGGATATTTCAGCTTTCAGGGAAACATGGATATGGCGATTACAATCAGGACGATCCTGATAAAGGGAAAAGAGGCTTTTCTCCAGGCCGGGGCAGGAATTGTGGCTGATTCCATTCCTAAAAATGAATATGAGGAAACAATAAATAAAGCAAAGGCATTATTTGAAGCGATTGAAATGGCAGAGAAAGGGCTTGAATAGTGATTCTGGTAATCGATAATTATGACTCTTTTGTCTATAACCTCGTGCAGTATTTAGGAGAAATGGGGGAGAGATTGAAGGTCTTTCGGAATGATAAACTCTCTCTTTCAGATATTGCTAAATTAGCACCAGAAAAAATAATTATTTCTCCCGGCCCGGGTAGACCCGAAGATGCCGGGATATCCTGCAGTCTAATAAAGGAGTTTGCAAGAAAGATTCCCATCCTGGGAGTCTGTCTTGGTCACCAGTGCATTGGCTATGCTTTGGGAGGAGAGGTAGTTAGGGCAGGAAGGATTATGCATGGTAAGACTTCCCTGGTTTACCATAACCAGAAAGGAATATTCGAAGGGATTACCAATCCTTTTGAGGCAACACGTTACCATTCGCTGATTGTAAAGGCAGATAACCTGCCTGAATGTTTGGAGATTATTGCTCAGACTGACAGAAAAGAGATTATGGGGATTAAACATAAAGACTACTCGATTTGGGGAGTCCAGTTCCATCCAGAATCTATTCTCACTAAAGAAGGAAAGAAACTCTTAAGAAATTTTTTAGAAATCAAGTCGCGGGAATCCTTGGTATTTTAATACCGAGATGAAAGCGACTATCTGTTAAGGTGTTTATAGTGCAAATTATCGACTTAATTGATACTTTTTGTTATACTATCTACATATAGGGAATCTCACACACGCAAGGACAGTTGTATATAATGTTAATTACCATATTGTATGGTCAGTTAAATACAGACGGGAGGTTTTAACCGAAAAGATAGCTGACAGGCTGAAAGTTATTTTATACGACATAGCGAAAGAAAAAGGGTTTGAAATCAAGAGTATAGAAGTGATGTCAGATCACGTGCATGTTTTTGTATCGGCGCATCCGAAGTTTTCTGCGTCTTATTATCTATAAAATGTTCAAAGGCATTTCCGGCAGAAGAATATTTATAGAGTTTCCGAGGATAAAGAAGAATCTGTGGAAAGGTCAGTTGTGGAATCCATCAACATACATTGAAACGATAGGGCACATATCAGAAGAAACCATTAAAAAGTATATTGAAGACCAGAGGAAGGGATGATCTTAAAGGCATTTAAATACAGGCTGTATCCT
>JABUBP010000244.1_pt1 | contig 14064 bp, 11 predicted proteins | sample 7240331 | NCBI WGS metagenome assembly JABUBP01 (sample SAMN07256347, study PRJNA390944) | subsurface metagenome | isolation source: Methane hydrate marine sediment | place: Pacific Ocean: Eastern North Pacific, ODP site 1244 | collected 2002 | reverse complement strand
CAATCGGCAGCTCAATCGGTAATCGAAAACGCGATAACGTCAATTCGCAGCTGGCAAAAGGGCAGCGCCCCATAATCCACGTGACGGGGCTCTTTGACCAGGCTGCCAGTTTTAGGGTGACATCGCCGACAGAGAACGCACGAGGATTGGACGTGCGAGGAGAACTCAACGCCGGCCGGACCAAATGACCAGGCCAAATTCAAATCTAAATGTTGTCGCTGTCAGCGCCCGATGTCACCACTTCAAAGAACTAAACAACTTCACGCCGGCAGCTGCGCTGCGCAGGGAAAGTTCCGCAGGAATCCTCGAGGGCGCTGCCGCCGGTCCGCGGCGAGGACCAGAACAACACCACGACACCTGTGCACGTTGCGAACCATCACCCTGTAAAGTCCACCGTCCAAAATGCCGATATTAAAACGATGAATACTGTGAAAGCGCAAGAACGATGCTCTACATGATACCTGCGTGGCTGATTGTCGGCCTGGTCATATTTGTCATCGTTGAGGTAGTCAGCAGAGACGATGATCGAAAGCGAGCCGATGAGCTCATAGCCGGCACACGTAACCAGACACCGGAAGACATCGACAAATGCATCACAAATCTCGAAACGAGAAACAGGTGGTTACTCTCTAAGAATAAAACCGACCGGCGGCGTGTTGAGCTACTACGCAGACTCCGTGACAATAAAGTGACGCCACGTCCCTAACCGGTCCGCCGGCTGCCGGCGGAATCGCCGCCGCCCTTGAGCGCAGAGATACTGAGCTCGCCAGACACCACCCTCAAACCAAAGACGAGAGAATCCCCAACCTCAACTAACATTATTTTGCGGACCGCCGCTGCAATGGTGACAAAAAGCGTTGACTTGATGGCCTGGACCTTCCTGCATTTCCGCAGCATGTCTTTGCGGCCGTCAGCTCGAAAGAACTGATACTGTTCCTCCGTCACCTTGCATATCCAAACAGTACCAGGCCAGGGACCTTCTCCGAACATCAGCCAGTCACCGCCCTTGATCTTAAGGGATTTGCGGACCTGCGGCGGTAATGTCACGCAGCGAATGCCCCCGACTCTGCGCAGCTTCCGAATCGGATAGTCATAGCCGGCCAGTCGTAAGCTCAATAAACGACCGGCCTCCACCCTCGCCTGATTACGTGGATCGTTCCGAGTATATCTCGGCGGTTCAAGCAAGGTGACATCGCTCTTTTTAGCCATAATCGCACCTAAATATACAGGTCGCCGGCGGCCCCTACCCACCTAATTTGATTATAGATGAAAGCCGACTTATTTGTCAAGTCCGGTCGAAATATGTAGTTTATGGCCTAAATTCGCATATTTTTGGTGGCTGCGAGAGTTTCGCCTGGCAGCTGCCTAGACTGCACGCAACCACTCATCGTCAGCCTTTTTGTCACAAATTGGCTTGTATTTGGCCGGAATCGCCGTTTTGGGTGAGGTGTGAAGTTTTGCCAGGCAGGGTTTAAGCACGTTCTCTGCGTACTGCTCGAGCTTCTTGAGCTCCGCACCTGCCGGCCGGCCAGCGGCGGCAATCGCCAGCTTGACCTGGCGGCGGGCTTCACCCTGCCTGGCTAATTTGTTTGGCTTGATCCTGTGACCTTCGTTGTAAGCCCTGTTCAGCGTGCCAATTATGTAGTCGATAAAGGTTCCTCTCGGCCGTGTGAGGTTGTGCCGGCGTAGCGTTTCGGCATCGGCATCGAACAAATACGCCGCGTTGAGGATCGCCTGCTTGACCGACTTTGCATAGCCCCGCCACTGAACCGCAATCGACTTGGCCACGAAACGATTAACCCTGAGCTTGACCAGCAGCTTGTATATTTCCTGGTCCAGACGATAGTCGTAAGACAAACCCAATTCTGCGCGAGCAAAGTCGTTGCGAATGAAATTCGCACAAGAAAGGCGCTGCGCAGCAGGGGTGTTTCTCTTTACCGGACATTTTGGGCGCGCTCTTTTGGGATAGTTTTCCCAACTGACCATCCACCCAAACGGAGCCGGCTTGTAGCGGTTCGTTCGCCCCCCACTCTTACGCCCTGGCCTAATCTCAATGAAACCCCAGGCAGCCAGGACGGCAAGGCAGCGCCGAATCGTGTTGTAGGACAGCCCGAGGTCCTCAGCGGCCCTGCGAATCGAAAACCACGTCTCCGGCTTACCGTTGCACCGGAAGTATCCATAACCTAAGACGACAGCCTCATTTATGCTCAGACCTAAGCGGTACACCCATCGAGGATCCACAAACACAAAATGAGGCATGTTCCGGGTTTGAATGACGCGGTAGCGGTTGCGCTTGCCCCTGCGATCAATCCGGATATATTTCAGCCGCTCCAGCTTGGCCCGCCAACGCCTGATTTGACGCTCACTGGCCCTGCACTCCAACGCAAGCCTGATAATCGAAGGTGAGCAGAATTCCCGATCGCCCTTGTGAGCATTCAGCACAGCCAGAAGATAATACATACTCGCGGACAGCCTGCTTTTGCGGCCGGCCGGCATCGGAACCTTGATGGGCTTCTCCAAGAGACGCCAGGTAGGAACTGCGAGGCCAGGCTTTTGCAAATCGCTGTTCTGTGCGGTCTTGACGGCCTGGTCCGCCGGCGGAATCTCCAGCTGAGGGTCGTCAGAATCGAGATGCGCAGAAAAAGCTGGGGGTTTTGGCTTGACTTCCGTCCCTGGATTTGTCGATACTGTAGTCATCTTTTACGTTCTAGTGGTTTGTATCGGCGCGATGGCGGCTCTGTCAAGAGTTTTTTTCAGGACACTCGATCAGGAATCCGGCAGCTGCATGACCTGGTTCAAAGACCAATCTCGAATATCCATCCGAACTGAGCTCGAGACAACCCATCGCTCCGATACGCCACGCCCCTGGTGACGCTTGTTATGAAATTGAACCTTTCCCCTAAAGCCGCTCAGTTTTTGTTGAGGCGTCGCAAAGCATATATCGAGGAAAGATGCCAGCTGTGCGAATGCGACCTCCCTCCTGGTTTACCCGCCCTTATTACAATGGACGATGACGGCCGCTGCACAGGTCTTCTTTGCACAGAGTGCATTTACTTCTTGCAATATGCTGTGAACGAAATATCCTTTTCCAACCTCCATAAGATTAACGAACTTCTCGACACTATTGAGCGTAGCCCCGACTACATCACCCCGACCAATGCTCAGTTGAAGCGCCTCCACAAGCTCTTGTGTAAAACAGTTCACGACAACTTTCCAGGGGCCAGCACACCAGCCAAACCTTTACTACCAACATTGTCCTAGTAACACGACTTCGCCGCTTCACGGCCCTGGTAACGACTCGCGCACGTTCGCAAATATGGAAACGACAACGACAAGGCTGGCGCCGCTGCGCCGGTGTGAAATCCTTTTGCAAACGTGAGTACACAGGCGGACGCCTGAGCCGGCGGCCTTGGTAACGACACACCGCTGCTCGAACAACACGAGCAGCTCAACGACAACGACAAGGCTGACGCCACTCCGCCAATGGATATCCCTTTTGCAAATGTTCGAACACAGGCGACCGGCTAAGCCGCCGGCATAGATTCGCAACGACACAGCGGAGCGCCGGTAGTCTGCCGACCGGCGCAACTGTTCGCACACGCTTGCCGTCAAAAACTACCAGCTGGTAGCTGCTGCCAGCTGGTTATCGCCGCAAGGTTCGCCGACGTTTTTCCCCCCTCGAGCACCCCCCTATCCCTGGCACTCCAAAATTATGAGGAGGCCGTTGATTTCGAGGGGTGAAAACCATCTCTAAAAACCTTACTAATTTTCGATTCACCACCGCAACGACCCGCTACTGCACTACGCTTCGCTGCGCGCATCGCTGCGGTTCCCCTCTCGAAAATTGCGATTTTGACCGGCACTTATGTTCGTCACAAAGGTTCCCGCCTTTGAATTCCTCCATAAGACGCGGACAGCTGCCGGCGACAAATCTGTGCCATACTGGTCAGTTGATTATGGCAGGCGATTTGCAAAGGCCGGCAGCTGCAAAAAAATGAGCCGCAGGTCGGTGTCGCCCGCGGCTCAAAGTTAGTGGGGGGTTAGTCCACACAGTTACAGTATACCAATGCCCACCCCATCTGTCAAGCGTGGGAGGGCATTTTTCTGCGCGGTCAGCTGGCGCCGCACGAGGCGCCGACATCACAGGGCGGCCGTGTGTGTCTGATCTCCAGCTGAGCTGAGCGGTGATACCCTCAAATCGCACGCCGGGCAAATACGGCGTTTTCCACCGCCTGCAGTACCCGCCAGGAGCCTTAACTTTTTAGACATAAATGGCGATTCGTGGCTGAGTGAAACGTAAAATCCATTATGGGACCTGTTTTGGGTCAGCCGGCGAAAAAAGGTCGCTTTACGATGCCTTAAAACAGGTCGCTTTATCCATAGTGATTTGGTCGGGTTTGCTGAATCTGCAGTCCGGTTATGGTCGCCTTACAAAGGCCCCCTCTTGACCTCCCAGGGAGCTCTGCCGCAGCTGCCCTGGTCGAGCTCTTGACCTCTCGAGGAGCTCCACTACAATTAGCCTGGTCGAACTTCGAACTGGTAAACTTTTTGCCGGCAGCTGCAGGGACAGGAGATAGTGACATGGCGAAGATTGTCACCAAGGGGCAGCGACTCGTAACGGGTGCAAAGAACCCGGGATCGGTATATTCGCGGGTAGTTAGTTGCGAAGCCGAGCTACCCGCCGGCGGGGGGACTTTCTTTGCTTTCACCCCGACGGTCGGGGAGATAGTCTGGCTGCTGCATGTTGATTTGTGGTTGATAATAGCGCCTGGCGGTGCGAACATTGAGGTAGCCTTTGATGTTTTCACGGGGGTAGGCAGACCGACCAGCTATGATGACTTTGTGAATTATGAGATTCTCTTGCCAATTTATCGACTGGGTCGCCCGACCTCTTGGCATTCGCATTCTGAAAATGTGCATTTTAGCTGGTCTTTGCGAAGGTTATTTTCGACCCACCCGCACTGGTTTGGTATTGCAGGGTATGACAACAGCACCAATGCTGGATCTATAATGGCCTCGTTTGAGATCTTCGAAGGATAGGCGGCTGCCGGCCGTGTGTTTTTTTTCGCGACTTTCAAACACGTCCAATCTGTTAAACGAATTATAAGACGGCCGCAAAGTGCAGATTAAAACACGGATTTCAAACACACAGCCGGCAAGAATCGATCGGCAGCTCAATCGGTAATCGAAAACGCGATAACGTCAATTCGCAGCTGGCAAAAAGGCAGCGCCCCATAATCCACGTGACGGGGCTCTTTGACCAGGCTGCCAGTTTTAGGGTGACATCGCCGACAGAGAACGCACGAGGATTGGACGTGCGAGGAGAACTCAACGCCGGCCGGACCAAATGACCAGGCCAAATTCAAATCTAAATGTTGTCGCTGTCAGCGCCCGATGTCACCACTTCAAAGAACTAAACAACTTCACGCCGGCAGCTGCGCTGCGCAGGGAAAGTTCCGCAGGAATCCTCGAGGGCGCTGCCGCCGGTCCGCGGCGAGGACCAGAACAACACCACGACACCTGTGCACGTTGCGAACCATCACCCTGTAAAGTCCACCGTCCAAAATGCCGATATTAAAACGATGAATACTGTGAAAGCGCAAGAACGATGCTCTACATGATACCTGCGTGGCTGATTGTCGGCCTGGTCATATTTGTCATCGTTGAGGTAGTCAGCAGAGACGATGATCGAAAGCGAGCCGATGAGCTCATAGCCGGCACACGTAACCAGACACCGGAAGACATCGACAAATGCATCACAAATCTCGAAACGAGAAACAGGTGGTTACTCTCTAAGAATAAAACCGACCGGCGGCGTGTTGAGCTACTACGCAGACTCCGTGACAATAAAGTGACGCCACGTCCCTAACCGGTCCGCCGGCTGCCGGCGGAATCGCCGCCGCCCTTGAGCGCAGAGATACTGAGCTCGCCAGACACCACCCTCAAACCAAAGACGAGAGAATCCCCAACCTCAACTAACATTATTTTGCGGACCGCCGCTGCAATGGTGACAAAAAGCGTTGACTTGATGGCCTGGACCTTCCTGCATTTCCGCAGCATGTCTTTGCGGCCGTCAGCTCGAAAGAACTGATACTGTTCCTCCGTCACCTTGCATATCCAAACAGTACCAGGCCAGGGACCTTCTCCGAACATCAGCCAGTCACCGCCCTTGATCTTAAGGGATTTGCGGACCTGCGGCGGTAATGTCACGCAGCGAATGCCCCCGACTCTGCGCAGCTTCCGAATCGGATAGTCATAGCCGGCCAGTCGTAAGCTCAATAAACGACCGGCCTCCACCCTCGCCTGATTACGTGGATCGTTCCGAGTATATCTCGGCGGTTCAAGCAAGGTGACATCGCTCTTTTTAGCCATAATCGCACCTAAATATACAGGTCGCCGGCGGCCCCTACCCACCTAATTTGATTATAGATGAAAGCCGACTTATTTGTCAAGTCCGGTCGAAATATGTAGTTTATGGCCTAAATTCGCATATTTTTGGTGGCTGCGAGAGTTTCGCCTGGCAGCTGCCTAGACTGCACGCAACCACTCATCGTCAGCCTTTTTGTCACAAATTGGCTTGTATTTGGCCGGAATCGCCGTTTTGGGTGAGGTGTGAAGTTTTGCCAGGCAGGGTTTAAGCACGTTCTCTGCGTACTGCTCGAGCTTCTTGAGCTCCGCACCTGCCGGCCGGCCAGCGGCGGCAATCGCCAGCTTGACCTGGCGGCGGGCTTCACCCTGCCTGGCTAATTTGTTTGGCTTGATCCTGTGACCTTCGTTGTAAGCCCTGTTCAGCGTGCCAATTATGTAGTCGATAAAGGTTCCTCTCGGCCGTGTGAGGTTGTGCCGGCGTAGCGTTTCGGCATCGGCATCGAACAAATACGCCGCGTTGAGGATCGCCTGCTTGACCGACTTTGCATAGCCCCGCCACTGAACCGCAATCGACTTGGCCACGAAACGATTAACCCTGAGCTTGACCAGCAGCTTGTATATTTCCTGGTCCAGACGATAGTCGTAAGACAAACCCAATTCTGCGCGAGCAAAGTCGTTGCGAATGAAATTCGCACAAGAAAGGCGCTGCGCAGCAGGGGTGTTTCTCTTTACCGGACATTTTGGGCGCGCTCTTTTGGGATAGTTTTCCCAACTGACCATCCACCCAAACGGAGCCGGCTTGTAGCGGTTCGTTCGCCCCCCACTCTTACGCCCTGGCCTAATCTCAATGAAACCCCAGGCAGCCAGGACGGCAAGGCAGCGCCGAATCGTGTTGTAGGACAGCCCGAGGTCCTCAGCGGCCCTGCGAATCGAAAACCACGTCTCCGGCTTACCGTTGCACCGGAAGTATCCATAACCTAAGACGACAGCCTCATTTATGCTCAGACCTAAGCGGTACACCCATCGAGGATCCACAAACACAAAATGAGGCATGTTCCGGGTTTGAATGACGCGGTAGCGGTTGCGCTTGCCCCTGCGATCAATCCGGATATATTTCAGCCGCTCCAGCTTGGCCCGCCAACGCCTGATTTGACGCTCACTGGCCCTGCACTCCAACGCAAGCCTGATAATCGAAGGTGAGCAGAATTCCCGATCGCCCTTGTGAGCATTCAGCACAGCCAGAAGATAATACATACTCGCGGACAGCCTGCTTTTGCGGCCGGCCGGCATCGGAACCTTGATGGGCTTCTCCAAGAGACGCCAGGTAGGAACTGCGAGGCCAGGCTTTTGCAAATCGCTGTTCTGTGCGGTCTTGACGGCCTGGTCCGCCGGCGGAATCTCCAGCTGAGGGTCGTCAGAATCGAGATGCGCAGAAAAAGCTGGGGGTTTTGGCTTGACTTCCGTCCCTGGATTTGTCGATACTGTAGTCATCTTTTACGTTCTAGTGGTTTGTATCGGCGCGATGGCGGCTCTGTCAAGAGTTTTTTTCAGGACACTCGATCAGGAATCCGGCAGCTGCATGACCTGGTTCAAAGACCAATCTCGAATATCCATCCGAACTGAGCTCGAGACAACCCATCGCTCCGATACGCCACGCCCCTGGTGACGCTTGTTATGAAATTGAACCTTTCCCCTAAAGCCGCTCAGTTTTTGTTGAGGCGTCGCAAAGCATATATCGAGGAAAGATGCCAGCTGTGCGAATGCGACCTCCCTCCTGGTTTACCCGCCCTTATTACAATGGACGATGACGGCCGCTGCACAGGTCTTCTTTGCACAGAGTGCATTTACTTCTTGCAATATGCTGTGAACGAAATATCCTTTTCCAACCTCCATAAGATTAACGAACTTCTCGACACTATTGAGCGTAGCCCCGACTACATCACCCCGACCAATGCTCAGTTGAAGCGCCTCCACAAGCTCTTGTGTAAAACAGTTCACGACAACTTTCCAGGGGCCAGCACACCAGCCAAACCTTTACTACCAACATTGTCCTAGTAACACGACTTCGCCGCTTCACGGCCCTGGTAACGACTCGCGCACGTTCGCAAATATGGAAACGACAACGACAAGGCTGGCGCCGCTGCGCCGGTGTGAAATCCTTTTGCAAACGTGAGTACACAGGCGGACGCCTGAGCCGGCGGCCTTGGTAACGACACACCGCTGCTCGAACAACACGAGCAGCTCAACGACAACGACAAGGCTGACGCCACTCCGCCAATGGATATCCCTTTTGCAAATGTTCGAACACAGGCGACCGGCTAAGCCGCCGGCATAGATTCGCAACGACACAGCGGAGCGCCGGTAGTCTGCCGACCGGCGCAACTGTTCGCACACGCTTGCCGTCAAAAACTACCAGCTGGTAGCTGCTGCCAGCTGGTTATCGCCGCAAGGTTCGCCGACGTTTTTCCCCCCTCGAGCACCCCCCTATCCCTGGCACTCCAAAATTATGAGGAGGCCGTTGATTTCGAGGGGTGAAAACCATCTCTAAAAACCTTACTAATTTTCGATTCACCACCGCAACGACCCGCTACTGCACTACGCTTCGCTGCGCGCATCGCTGCGGTTCCCCTCTCGAAAATTGCGATTTTGACCGGCACTTATGTTCGTCACAAAGGTTCCCGCCTTTGAATTCCTCCATAAGACGCGGACAGCTGCCGGCGACAAATCTGTGCCATACTGGTCAGTTGATTATGGCAGGCGATTTGCAAAGGCCGGCAGCTGCAAAAAAATGAGCCGCAGGTCGGTGTCGCCCGCGGCTCAAAGTTAGTGGGGGGTTAGTCCACACAGTTACAGTATACCAATGCCCACCCCATCTGTCAAGCGTGGGAGGGCATTTTTCTGCGCGGTCAGCTGGCGCCGCACGAGGCGCCGACATCACAGGGCGGCCGTGTGTGTCTGATCTCCAGCTGAGCTGAGCGGTGATACCCTCAAATCGCACGCCGGGCAAATACGGCGTTTTCCACCGCCTGCAGTACCCGCCAGGAGCCTTAACTTTTTAGACATAAATGGCGATTCGTGGCTGAGTGAAACGTAAAATCCATTATGGGACCTGTTTTGGGTCAGCCGGCGAAAAAAGGTCGCTTTACGATGCCTTAAAACAGGTCGCTTTATCCATAGTGATTTGGTCGGGTTTGCTAATTGTGCCGGCCGGTTATGGTCGGCTTACAAAAGCCCCCTCTTGAGCTCCCAGGGAGCTCTGCCGCAGCTGCCCTGGTCGAACCCTTGACCTCCCGAGGAGCTCCACTACAATTAGCCTGGTCGAACTTCGAACTGGTAAACTTTTTGCCGGCAGCTGCAGGGACAGGAGGTGATCTTGTGGCGAAGATTGTCACTACTGGCCAGCGTCTGGTAACCGGTGCAACGAACCCCAAATCGGTCTATTCGCGGGTAGTGAGCGTGTGGGTTATGTGTCCCGCCGAAGGCGCGAGAAATTACGGGTTTACTATGCCAGTCGGACAGGATTGTTGGCTGCTTGGCGTTGACGTCTGGGGCCAGATATGTCTGCCTACAGTGACGCCACGCTGGTTGTTTGCGCTGCGGACGAGCCTTGGTAATCCGCCGTCTCTCGTGGAGGCACGGGCGGCTGACTTTATCTCAGCGCTGAATATCTGGGGTTCCGCCGGGTACTGGACCTCTCTGTGTTCAGATTATCATTTTCACTGGGACTTGTCTGTGGCTTACACCGGTGGGGCCAGGCGGTTTGGCATAGATGTCCTTAACCTGAGTGCCGACGTTGGCGAGTTTGCCGCATCGTTTAAGATTTCAGAAGGGTAGGCAGCTGCCGGCCTGGTGTTTTTTTTCGCGACTTTCAAACACGTCCAATCTGTTAAACGAATTATAAGACGGCCGCAAAGTGCAGACTAAAACACGAATTTCAAACACACAGCCGGCAAGAATCAATCGGCAGCTCAATCGGTAATCGAAAACGCGATAACGTCAATTCGCAGCTGGCAAAAGGGCAGCGCCCCATAATCCACGTGACGGGGCTCTTTAACCAGGCTGCCAGTTTTAGGGTAACATCGCCGATAGAAAACGCACGAGGATCGGACGTGCGAGGAGAACTCGACGCCGGCCGGACCAAATGACCAGGCCAAATTCAGATCTAAATGTTGTCACGGTCAGCGCTCGATGTCACCACTTCGAAGGACTAAAGAGATCCAAGCCGGCAGCTGCGCTGCGCAGGGAAAGTTCTGTCAGAAAATCCGGGGACCCGCCGATTCGCAAACGGCTGCGCTGCCGGCGTTTGAATTTGAGATCAGCATGTTATCTCCGCCCAGGTATTTTCTCTGCGCTCAAAGAGACGGAAGTAAACGTGCGGCCCCGTAAAGAAAGCCATCATCTCTATCAGAAATTCATACTGTGCCGTTGACGGACGCCCGAGGTAATACCAAACTTTGTTCGCCTTGTTCCACCGAAAGCCCTCCTCCTTCAGCTGGTCTTTGATGGGATACGTATTGCCCAGGGCTGCGACGAGGACCTCGGTTGTTAATGGCGTTGTTCCCATTCGTAAAACTCCACTTGCCGAAAGATGGACCACGCCAGCCGGCGATATCCTCGAAGATATCTATGGTGACATCGAGCCGGCAGCAGGATCGTAAATCAGCCGGTCCGCCGGCTGCCGGCGGAATCGCCGCCGCCCTTAATCGCAGCTACGGTAACAGTACCCCGCCGAGGTGCGAGACCGAAGATGAGAAAATTTCCGATCTCGGCCGAGAGAATCTCACAAATTAACTGTGGAATGTTTACAAACAGCAAGCCGTTCCCGCCCTGGACCTTTCTGGCTAACCGCCGAAACTCTTTACGGCCGTCAGCTGCAATGCAGTCATACTGCTCAGCAGTAACTTTTACAAACGCGGCCAGGCCAGGCCAGGAAGGTTCTCCAAACGCCAGCCAGTCACCGCGCTCGAGCGCAAGGAAATTGCGGACCTGCAGCGGCAATGTCACGCAGCGGACGCCGCCGGACCTGCGCAACTTCCGCACAGGGTAATCGTATCCGCCCATTTGCATACTGCGCAAAACGCCGGCAGTTATTTTGTCAGCATCAGATGGATCTTCCGGTCTCATTCGAGGACCGGCGGCGTGTGTGGCTCTGCGTTCTTGACGCATAATCGCACCTCAAATCATGAGAGAGGGACGAGGGGGACTGGCCTCACTCTTTTACAGAGAAAAGCCGACTTAACCGGCTTTGTCAAGAGAAATGTTCGCTTTTTGAGGCAGATTCGCCCATTTATGACCGCGGAAGTACCGGCGGCTGCCATCAGCCTGGGCCTGGTAGAGAATCTGGTCCTCGGCCTCTTTATCGCGTTTTGAAGCGATTAAGGCCATTTCTGCGTCAGTATAGGGGGTAATGGGTTTTGCCGGCGTGCTTTTCAGCCGGCGAATCTTCTCTTGTCGGCGCTGCTCGAACTCCGCTTCTGTCAGCCGGCCGCCGGCAGCTGCACGAGCTCCGCCCTGGTCCCTGGCCTTAGCTGCCTTGGCTAATTTGCTGAGCGGGATGTTGTGACCTTCTGCCATAGCGATACTTAACCCTCGAATTGCGTAGCCGGCAAGATTAAAATTCGGCGCCGGTAGGCCCAACTGCCGCATTCGCCGGTAGTAATCCTCGGCTGCGGCCGCCGCATTGATGATTATATTTCGCACGGATTGGTGGTTACCTCGCTGCTGAACCGCTATCGCCTTAGCTACTTGCCGATTAGTCCTGATGTAAACCAGCTGCTCGTATGGTTCCTGGTCCAGACGACAGTCGAAAGACAAACTAAAATCGGGAGAGAAAACCCCTCTGCGAACGGAGTTCGCATAAGAATAGTTTTCCTCAATACTAGTTTGTCCCAATGCGCCCCATTTTGGGCGCGCTGATTTTGGCTCAAAAACGAAGGTTTCCAACCAGGCCGGGTCCGTCAAATAATACTCATTTTTTGATGATTGCCTCCGGGGCCGGTGTATCTTCTCAACAAAACCCAGGACTGCCTCCGAGGCAGCTGCCCTGGCAATGGTATGGTAAGAGACCCCCAGGGCTTTGGCAGCCTCCCGATATGTTGGCCATGTGGCCTCATTATCCCCTTGTCGGAACTTGATATAACCCACGAAGCCGGCTTGTGCAATACTAAGCCCCTCGTCACGAACCAGCGCAGGATTGACCCAGATCTTGTCTAGACGCTTCACCCATTTGCAAACGTGGTACCGATTACATCTGTCGCTGTCGTCCACGCCGAGATATCCTACGGCCTTCAACTCGTTGACCGCCCTGCTCACCCGCGAGCGACAACAGCCGGCAGCCTGTGCTATCTTGTCCTCTGAGAGATACCCGCGAGGATGAGCATTTAAATAGGCCTCGATGATTCCGAGAATGCATCTGGCCGTCAGACTGATTCGCCTGTGCTCAAACGTGGCATCGATAATTCCGATATCGAACTTCAGCACAAAACCGGCAGGAGCTCCGGGATCTAACTTTTGCAAATCGCTGTTCTGTGCGGTCTTGACGGCCTGGTCCGCCGGCGGAATCTCCAGCTGAGGATCGTCAGAATCAAAAGGCGCAGAAAAAGCTGGGGGTTTTGGCTTGACTTCCGTCCCTGGATTTGTCGATAATCTGTTCATCTTTAATTTTCTAGAGGTAAGTATCGGCGCTGTGGAAGCCCTGTCAACAGTTTTTTTCAGTACCGGCCGCGACCGTATCGGCGATTGCTTCGATGGACCTGGTGAAGGCCATGACCAAAGCGGGCCAAAGATCTGTCAGACAAACCATAGTGCCGGCTTACCTCGACCCTGGTGACATCGGACAATGCGAAGCGAACAGGAGATCAGGCAAATCAAGGAAGAACTGGAAAAGCTAACCAGCTTTACAGATGAGCAAGGCGCCGACGTCGAGCTCGATAGTAAGACCGTCGAGTATGCCTTTAGTATATGCGACGAGCTTCATTGGTTTTTGCAAGAGACGCCACCCGAGAGTTTTGCGGGTGACGCCCGAAGAGACCTCGAGCGCATCAAACAGATCTACGAAGCAATTGAGAGAAGAAGACGGAAAGCTTGCTTCAATTCCGAGCAGCCAGGCCCGGACTATATTCCCTCTGCAGGCTGTGTAAGATTTGCCGAACACTTCACCACATCACAACACCGGCGAGGACCGCGCCGGTTCGCCGCCCTGTTCGGCTGCGCCGAACAGGACTTGACAGACAAGGCGGGCAAGGTATAATTACAATTGACGATAATGTATTCATGTTGCCAAAGGCCCGTCGGGGAGAAATCCGGCGGGCTTTGGTTTTAGGAGCTGCCGCCCTGTGCCGCTGCGCGGCGGCTGCGCCGCCGCTTGCGAAAAATAACGACACGCCGCTGCTCGAACGACACGAGCAGCTCAACGACAACGACAAGGCTGGCGCCGCGCCGGTACTGCACCCTTTACAAGTTCAAGCACCTCAGGATACGGCCTAAGCCGGCCGCATAGATTCGCAACGACACAGCGGAGCGGCGGTAGGCTTCTGCCCGCCGCAACTGTTCACACACGCTTGCCGTCAAAAACTTAACCAGGCTAAACAGACAGCTTGGTTAATCGCCGCAAGGTTCGCCGACGTTTTTCCCCCCTCGAGCACCCCCCTATCCCTGGCACTCCAAATTTATGAGGAGGCAGTTGATTTCGAGGGG
>JABUBP010000243.1_pt1 | contig 14097 bp, 17 predicted proteins | sample 7240331 | NCBI WGS metagenome assembly JABUBP01 (sample SAMN07256347, study PRJNA390944) | subsurface metagenome | isolation source: Methane hydrate marine sediment | place: Pacific Ocean: Eastern North Pacific, ODP site 1244 | collected 2002 | reverse complement strand
TAGCCGGGCAGTACTATGTTGCTCTGGCTGATGTACTGCCATTCTTTTCAGAAACCTCCAATGTGGCTAAAGTTGTTGCCTTTGCCATCATCCTAATTGGGGTAATGGTAATTGCCATTGTCCTTGCCCGTTTGTTAAAGTGGGCAGCCTCGGTAATAATGCTGAACTGGGTCAATCAGCTTGGGGGCGCTGTCTTTGGCTTAGCCCTGGGAGCTATATTCTGTAGCGCCCTGTTAGCTACCTGGGTTAAATGGCTGGGTGTAGGCAGCACTATTACTGAATCAGTCGTATCGGCTTTTTTGTTAGATAAGTTCCCGCTGATTCTAGCTTTGCTGCCTGATGAATTTGACGCAATACGCTCTTTCTTTCAGTAACTGGTCATGCTATTTCCAAGGGTGGCTTGGTTGCTGATATCCCTCAGCCAGCAAGGTCTGGAGCAAATAAATTAAACGCACCAAAACTCCCCTCTAGCGCTATTGGTGATAAAACTAGAGCACTGAGCAGCTAAATATTCGCCAACTTATGAAATATGATTAACTTTTAGATTAGTGATACCTAGTAATACTATGTAACTGCTGGGGTCTCCCCTGGGTGTAATCCCTTCCACTTTTCCAGTAGTTGCTCGTGAGTTTCCACATGGTCTGGGTCAGGTATGCAGCAGTCTACCGGGCAGATTTCGACACACTGGGAAGATTCATGGGAGCCAACACACTCGGTGCACTTATCGGCGTCAATCACATAGATTGTTTCTCCCTCACTGATTGCGTTGTTTGGACACTCAGGTTCGCAAGCTCCACAACTAATACACTCGTCTGTAATTTTGTATGCCATACAGTTTATTACCTCCTGGCTTATTGCTTAAAAAATTGGTTTGTTTTTGGGCTCCGTTTGTGAACAATCTCTACATTTTGCTGTGCACCTTCCTTCTTAGAGCTGTAGCCACATGTTTGGGGACAAAGTTATTAATGTTGCCGCCTAGGCTAGCTGCTTCCTTGAGCAAGCTGGAGCTAAGGAACTGATATTCTTGGTTTGCCATTAGACAAACTACTTCTAGCTCAGGGAACAACTTTTTATTCATCATTGCCAAATCGAATTCCCGCTCGAAGTCGGCACCTATTCTCAGCCCCCGCACCATAGCTTGTGCCTTTACCTTTCTGGCGAAGTCACCGGTAAGCCCGGTAAAAGATTTTACCTCAACATTGGCTAGATTGACTATTGTCTGCCTTACCAATTCTACCCTCTCGTCAGTAGTGAATAGAAGACGCTTATCTGGGGTATCATAGACCCCGATGATTAGCTTTTCAAAAAGCTTAGCCGCTCTAGTGACAATATCAAGATGCCCATTAGTTATTGGGTCAAAGCTGCCGGGGTAGATAGCAATAGTCAAGACTTGTCCTCCTTTCGGTATACTGCGATGCAGCTATCACCGTGACGGTGCTCTTTAATGAGGTTTAATGTGGCATAAGTTGAGTTTAGGGGGAAGTGAGGTGAGTGGGTTACCACTACAATTGAGTTTGCCCCGACCAGTTTAGATGTTGCCAGTTGTGTTACCACGTTACCTATAGACGAATTAGAATAGGGTGGGTCCATTAGTATAATGCTATACTCCTTATCAAGAAAGGAAAGCGCTTTGGCTACACTACAGCAATAAATGTGAGCCTGGGCGGTGAGTTTTGTCTTTTCTAAGTTTTGCCTAATTATACCACAACAGCGTGGTTTATGTTCAACAAAGTCAACCCAGCCGGCACCACGGCTTAGAGCCTCAATGCCTAAAGCTCCGCTGCCGGCGAATAAATCAAGCACTTGTGCCCAATCATTGGTGGTAGTTTCTAGAATAGAAAAAATCGCTCCCCGCACTAAATCGGTCGCTGGGCGAGTGGTTGTCCCCTTCGGCACTTTAAGGCGGTGTCCCTTGGCTTTGCCAGCAATAACTCGCATTCTTGATATGAAGGTATCTTTTGTTTAAGCGTTACCTTTATTCCCTTGGTTACTACCATAATATAGTTAGAGCTTGCTTTTCGTCAACTAGCCTGGCATTACTATTTGGCTGGTCTTGATTTTGGCTATCTCACCATAGCTCTGGTTTTAGTTTTTGCCGCTACTTCAGTGAAATCCGCTAGCGTATGAGTAGGGCAAACCTCTATGCACTTACGGCAAAGGGTGCATTTCTCAATATCAAATTCAGGTATGGCTCTCTCCTTGTTCCACACTATCGCCTCGTCTTCACAGCTCTTAAAGCACTTCCGACAGTGTATGCAGCCGGCATCACACTTCTCTCTACCGGGGATATCTCTTAATGGTGCGTAGTTACAGAGAAAGGCAATCTTTGTTCCTGCCGGAACCAGCTCAATGAGGTTCTGGGAGCACTCGGCTAGACAAAGGCCGCACCCGGTACACTTCTCTGGGTCTACGACAGCCACCCCGTTCTCCGGCTTTATGGATATCGCACCCTGGGGGCATACCTTTACGCAGTCTCCGAGACCCAGGCAGGCATACGGGCACTTCTTATACCCTCTGAGAAGCTGGGCTGCCGCCTTACATGTCCCAACTCCAGAGTAATTGTATATGACCTCCGAGTTCCCATTACAGTGGATGAGAGCCTTTCGGCTCATCTCTGATGCATCCAGGGTCACTCCGAGAGCCTTCTCTAGGCGCTCCAGTCCCTCAGTGTCCTGCAGCACAACGGTGCACGGGGTCTTAAGTATTAGGTCTGCATTCTTTGTCAGCGCCTGGGCATAGGCAAAGCAGCCTGGATGGCCACAGGCACCACAGTTTATCCCTGGCAGGATACCGGCAATCTCCTCCGTTTTCTCAACGCCTTTCACCTTGTGCGGCACCAATTTGTTTACGAAGTATATTAATACCCCGAGCACAAGTGCTATTCCGGTGAGTATAATCACAATAAGCAAACTATATCATCCCTCCAAACCCAAAAAAGGTAAGGCCAAGGAGCATTCCGACTAACATCGCTACGGGTAATCCTCTCATCGAGCGAGGAGTGTCAGCAACTTCTAGCTTCTCCCGTATGCCGGACATGATGATTAAAACGAGGAGAAAACCTATACCTCCGCCTAAGGAAGCGGCTACGCTCTCAAGGAGTGAATAGCTTTCCTTAGCGTTTATTAGAGTAATACCAAGCACCGCACAGTTGGTGGTAATAAGCGGTAGATATATTCCCAGCGCATTATAAAGCGTAAGATTTGTCCTCTTTATGAATAGCTCTATCATCTGGACCAGTGAGGCTATTACCAGTATATACATGATGATATTCATATACTCAACACCGAACGGAATGAGAATATAATTGTTGATAATCCAGGTGGCAACCGAGGCAATAAGCATTACCAGCGTGACGGCGAATCCCATACTGAGGGCGTTACCCAGTTTCTTTGATACGCCAAAGAAGGGGCAGAGACCCAGGAATCTGGCCAGGATGAAGTTGTTGATGATAGCCATGCTAAGGAATATCGCTATGAGTTCACTCACTCTTCATCACCCCCATCCTTCTGAATAGTGCCAGCAGAAGCGCCATGATTAGAAATGCCCCCGGGGGAAGTATGAATAGGGTCATTGGATTTTCCCCCAGGACGGGTAGTGTGAACAGGTTGACGCCGAACAGTGATACGCTGCCTGTTCCGAGCGACTCTCTGAGAAACGAGATAATAAGCAAGGCCAGGAAAAAGCCAATGCTGACTCCCAGGGCATCAGCAATGGAGGAGACCACTGGATTCTTGGAGGCAAAAGCCTCTGCCCTGCCCAGTATTATACAGTTCACTACAATTAGTGGCAGATATATTCCCAGTGATTCATATAGAGATGGAACATAGGCGTGAAATACCAGGTTTACCACGGTAACAAAGGTGGCGATTATGACGATAAATACCGGGATTCTCATGATATTCGGCACCGCTTTCCTGATGGCGGATACTATCAGGTTCGACCCTAGAAGAACAAAGAGGACACCCACACTCATGCCTATGGCATTGTCCACCGATGTACTCACCGCCAGGGCGGGGCAAAAGCCAAGGGCAAGGACAAAAAGCGGGTTAGAGATAATTATTCCTTTAGCAAACTCCTTCCAGAACTTACCCATCTTTATTTCCGCTCCTTCAGAGACTTAACCTTTTCCATCGCCGTGGTTCTGACCGCATCAACAACCGCTCCGGAACTTATCGTGGCTCCGGTTATGGCATCTATCTGGCCGCCATCTTGCTTCAGAGCCACATCACCAATATTTAACCTGGCAAATTTGCTGGCGAAAGAACTCTCAGCTATCCGGCTGCCCAGTCCCGGGGTCTCGCTCTGTGAAATTATGGTAATTCCCTTTATGGTCGTCTCATCCTCAAGCCCAATCAGGATATCGATGTCTCCTCCATATCCCTTGCCCACCGCCAGAAAGGCATAGCCAACCCCGGTTCCGTCAGAGTATATCGTATATATATCATCCTCAAAGGTGTATTCGCTCATACTCGGGAACATTTCTTTGAGCATGCTCTGTATCTGCTGCTCCTTCTGATATTCAATCTTATCCTTGGTGATGCTATCCGTCCAGGTAACCAGACCGACCGATGCGAAAACGACTACCGTAATGAAGATTATTGGGAAAACTCCCATTAATGTTTTAACCTTCACCTTTCACCTTCTTCACCAGGCCATATGGCCTGACTCTGACATATCTATCAATAAGTGGGGTGAGGGCGTTCATAAAAAGAATTGAATAACAAACTCCCTCCGGCAGGCCACCAAAGCGCCTTATAACTACCGTTAATATGCCGGCACCGATGCCAAATATTATCTTCCCTCTTGCCGTGATAGGAGAGGTTACATAGTCTGTGGCCATAAAGAAAGCACCTATCATAAGACCACCAGCAAGGATATGAAATATAGCATCTTGCCCAAGAGCTAAGGTAAGGAGAGCCACAGTTCCTATGTAAGCTACGGGAATCCTCCAGCTTATTATACCGAGGGCTAAAAGTAAAATCCCGCCAACCAGTATAAGAAGGACTGATGTCTCTCCTATTGAACCTGCGATGTTGCCAAAAAACATTGCTTGATACGCAGAGGGGTCGAATTGTTGCCACTCAGAAACCCCGCTCAGGGGGGTAGCTGTGGTTACGGCATCAGCACCGAAACCCATCGGTGCCTTCCATGTCGTCATTACACCAGCGAAACAGGCCGCCAGAAAAGCCCTGCCACCCAGTGCGGGATTAAATATGTTATGTCCCAGCCCACCAAAAGCCTCTTTGACAATGGCGATAGAAAATACCGAACCTACCGCTACCATCCACAGGGGTATCGTTGGCGGGAGGATTAATGCCAGGAGAAGCCCGGTAACAACGGCACTCCCATCCATAACGAATGCCCTCTTCCGTAATTTCTTGACTGTGTATTCGGCCAGCACTGCCGCGGCGATACTCACCGCTATTACTGATAGGGCGTGGTAACCGAAGAAATATACCCCGGCTGCAGTGGGAAACATGAGGGCAAGCACCACGATGTACATTATCTTGCTCACGGATTGCCCTCGCCAGAGATGTGGACCGGGTGAGACTAGAAACTTCCTCTCTGGCATCACTTGTTCGCCGCCCTCTTAATGAGCTCACTCTTGGCTACCTTTATGTACTGCACTATCGGTATGTTTGCCGGGCAGACGTAGGCGCAGGCTCCACACTCAAAACAGTCATCAATATAAGCCTTTTTGCAGTCATCGTATCGGCCGGCCTTCGCATATTTGGCAAGCACGGTGGGCATGAGATGCATTTGACAAGCCTCCAGGCACCTCCCACAACTTATGCAATCCTGCTCTCTTATTGGCGTGCTTTCCTTCACCAACACGCAACTGGTTCCCTTAGTCACCGGAAAATCAAGGTCAGGCTGGGAGATGCCCATCATAGGTCCACCGAGGATGACCTCACCGGCTTTTCCATCTATCCCGCCGCAGTACTCTATCAGACTCCTTAGGGGTGTGCCTAATCTCACTAAAAGATTTTTCGGATTCTTAACCGCCCCGGTCACCGTTACCACTCTCTCAACGAAGGGTTTGCCTTCAAAGATGGCATCGTGAATCGCCTTGGCGGTACTCACATTGTGAACGACCACGCCAACATCCAGAGGTAGCCCACCGATGGGGACTTCCCGGTTCAGTAGGATACCTATAAGAGTTTTTTCAGCACCCATCGGGTATTTTGATTTTAAGGGAATTATTTTGAAATCCTCTTTGAATCCCATTGATGCTATTAGCTCTTCCATGTGGTCTATGGCATCAGCCTTGTTATTCTCTATGGCAATATAGATAGTATCAGGAGAGAGCACCTTCCTTATGATATTCAACCCGGATAGCACCTTCTCCCCATATTCGAGCATCACCCTGTGGTCTGAGGTTATATACGGCTCGCACTCACACCCGTTTAGAATAACAGTATCTATTTTCTTCCCCTCTGGGGGTGAAAGCTTAACATGGGTGGGAAAGGCAGCTCCTCCCAGCCCTACTATGCCTGCCTCTCTTATCTTTCCCAAAATCTCCTTCACGGAGAGCGCCTCTGGTTCCTTGGGAGCTTCAAGTTCTACCCATCTGTCCGCTCCGTCGGAGGTTATAACCAAAGCCGCTACCGGCTGTCCTGTCGGGGGGTTTACCACCATGGTGGTAGCGGATATTTCACCGGATACTGTGGCGTGAACAGGGGCGTTAACAAACCTCTCTGAATCACCTATCTTCTGACCGGTCAGCACCTTATCCCCCCTCTTGACCATGGTCTCACACGGCGCCCCTATATTCTGATGTAGAGGAATGATTACCTTTTCTGGGAGGGGGATAGGTTCAATTGGACTTCCGGCAGTAAGCTTGCTCTCGGGCACCTTCACCCCGTATGAAGTGCCCTTACTTCTTAATCTGACGCTCACCTTATCTATTTCATTACCTTTCGCTTAGATACAATGACTTCTTCACTAGCCTCGCTCCCATGCCCGACGCTCAATAAGCAGGCTTAACCATAAAAGAAGCCCGGTAGCCAATGCGGCTAGTAGCCCAATTAATATCGGGGGTATCCCTTTCTCCGTGGGTGGTTCTAGATAACCTACTAGATATTCAGATAATCCGGAGGAGCGATATATTATTCTATCGGCATCTACTATGAAACACTTCACATCATCGAGCGACTCAACCAGCCTCATACCGTCTTCAGGTCCCATTACAAAAACCCCCGTTGCCAGAGCGTCAGCCTGCGTGCAGCTTTCGGCTATTATGGTGACGCTGATACACCCAGCCGCTGAATAGCCTGTTTTTGGATCTATTATGTGACCTACTTTTGCCTCCGGGTCAAAGTATCGCTCGTAGTTTCCCGATGTAGCTACTGATTTATCATGAACCCTAAAAGTAGCTAGGCTCTGACTGGTGTCATCTGGGTTTACCAGGGCAATGCTCCATAGCTCTCCCCTTGGTTTGGAACCCAGGGTATTTATATCCCCACCGGCATCTACCAGGGCATAGCTGATGCCCATATCTTTGATGACCTTTAATGCTTCATCCACGGCGTAGCCCTTGGCGATTCCGCCCAAAGTTATTTTCATCCCCTCTTCTTTGAAATATATCCTACCCTCTTCAATAACTATTTTATCAGGACCTACCAGCTTTAGGGTTTCATTAATCCTTTCCCTTTGAATGGTCTCATCTAGTTCCCAAAACTGTTTATCTGCATCTGGTTTATACTCCCACAAATCCAATAGTGGCTGGCAGGTTATATCAAAACTACCACCGGTTAATTCGCTGTAATCAAGAGACAGATTTATTAGTTCTAAAAGCTCATCGGATGGTGTATCTAGGTGCCCATCTTGATTGAGTTTGAACGCCTCGCTTTCTTCATCAAATATTGAGGCTATTTTCTCTACTTCTTCCATCCGGGCAAATGCGGCATTTATGGCTTCTTCCGCCGTCTCTTCATCCGAGTAAACAGCAACTTTGACATAGGTACCCATCAGAGAGCGGGTCTCTTCGAGCATCATTAGCGGCTCTCCGGCGCAGGTAATTGACATAAGCAGCACAATGAGGAGTATTAAAAGACCCGTAATGACCTGGTAAGACTTCTTCATACCTTTTATTCTCTTAAATTTCATCCGTATATGCCACTCAAAATAACATGCACCTATAGCTCTTCGGTGATGGCTATAAATGCTGAAAGCATGACTTTTATTATTCTAACACAAGGCAGGTTAGAGTTCTATAGTTGCCACCTTCCCTAGCCTTGACACCTAAAAGTGCCAATGTTACACTTCATTTGTCCTCAGGAGCGATGCAATCTTCATTGCTGGAAAGTGGGTTATGGCTGTGAAAAAGGTTGGCATTCTTTATCATCCGATGGTAGAGGCTGCCTATACTCTGGCTAAAGAGCTAGAAAATTTTTTAGATTCTAGCGGTGTTTCGGTTTGGCTATGCTCTGCCTGGGAAGGGGAAAAAGCCAGGGCTCAGGTAGGTAATACCGATTTAATTCTTAGTATCGGCGGCGATGGCACTATCCTGCGGGCGGCTCAAGCGGTGGTTCCTGGCCTAACCCCTATTACCGGGATAAATTTAGGTAAGCTGGGATTTATGACCGAGCTCAGCGCTGATGAAGCTGTGGATAGGTTACCGGCTTTGCTGGCTGGAGACGGTTGGATTGATGAGCGGGCTATGCTTGAGGTGGAGCTTCCTCCTGCTGACCAGGAGCATGAGTCAGCCCGAACCTTTTATGCGTTGAACGATGTGGTGTTAGCGCGGGGGGCAATAGCTCGGACAGTCTATGTAGAAGCCAGCATTGATGGTGAGCCACTAACTACCTATAAGGCTGATGGAGTCATCGTGGCTACAGCCACTGGTAGCACTGGTTATTCACTGGCAGCCGGTGGTCCTATCCTTCATCCGCAAGCTAAGGAGTTTCTGCTGTTACCAATATTGCCTCACCTTAGTTCGGCTTATACTGTGGTATTACCATCAACAGCGGTAGTTAAGCTGCGCATTAGCACCTCTCATCAGGCAACATTGAGCATTGATGGTCATGTAAATTTACCATTGTCAAGCGGTGCAGTTGTTACTATAAAGCATAGCTCTAATAGGGCTCGATTTCTAAGGATTCATCCAGAGGCCTCTTTCTATAGCTCTCTAGAGGAAAGGTTGAAAGGAAAGCAAGTAAAATGAAGCCCGAAAAAGCTAGGGTCAGCGATGTACCCCAGATGCACGAGTTAATTAACTACTTTGCTGATAAGGGTGAGATGTTAGCCCGCTCGCTGAGCGAGATATATGAAAATATCAGGGATTATTTTGTGGTTAGACAGGGTGAGCGAGTAATTACCTGCGTGGCACTACATGTTAGTTGGTCAGACTTAGCTGAGATAAAGTCACTGGTAGTGGCTGAGGACTGCCAGCAACAGGGGATTGGCGCCCGAATGATGGCAGCCTGTCTCAGGGAGGCTAAGGAGCTTGGTATTCCCACTATTTTTTGCCTGACCTATAAGCCAGCCTTTTTTGAGAAATTCGGCTTTTCTCAAGTAGATAAAGCAGAGCTGCCACGCAAGGTCTGGGGTGAGTGTTACCGTTGCCCTAAATTTCCTGATTGTGATGAGGTAGCCCTTATCTATCACTTAAAGACAGGAGCTTAACTTGGTGGAGAAGACGCTATCTAGCCAACTAATCTATGATGGGCGAGTGGTAAAGCTGCGGGTTGATACGGTTAGGATGCCTAGCGGTCGAGAAACCAGGCGGGAGATTGTGGAGCATAGGGATTGTGTAGCTATTGTGGCTGTTGATGCCGATGACAATGTGCTACTGGTAAAGCAATTTCGCAAGTCGGTGGAGAAGGAGCTATTAGAGATACCAGCCGGTGGCATTGACCCCGGTGAAGACCCGGTGACTACCGTTCGCCGTGAAATGCAGGAGGAGACTGGCTACTTACCCGGAAAAGTGGAGAAGCTAGGTGGCTTTTACTCTTCCCCTGGTTTTTGCACTGAATATCTGCACCTTTATCTGGCTACTGACCTTACCCCTAGCCCACTCTATGCTGAGGATACTGAGAGTATTAAACTAGTTCGAGTGCCGATTAGTCAGATTCCCAGTCTTATTGCCTCAGGCAGCATTTGTGACGCTAAGAGTATTGCCGGGTTGCTTACCTATTCTTCCCTATTAACTTAACCGCGGTTTTTATGGCTTCAGTAAGGCTCTCTGGATTGGCGATACCTTTACCGGCAATATCAAAGGCCGTACCGTGATCCACGGAAGTCCGTACGAAGGGTAACCCCAGGGCGATGCTCACGCTCTTTTCAAAGCCGTAGACCTTTATCGGAATGTGCCCCTGGTCATGGTAGAGGGCCAGAACTACGTCAAATTCCCCATTAATTGCCCGATTGAAAACTGAATCGGCAGGGAAGGGCCCCCGGGCATCTATCCCTAGGTGTTGAGCTTCCTTTACCGCTGGCTCGATTTCCTCAATTTCTTCACGGCCAAAGAGCCCTCCTTCCCCGGCGTGGGGGTTAAGCCCGGCTACGGCGATGCGTGGCTGCTTAACTCCCCACTTTGAGAAAGAATCATGGGTCAGCTTCAGTTTAGCCAGAATCCGCTCCTTGGTCACTAACTTACAGGCGTCTTTCAGCGAATAGTGGGTGGTCAGGTGAACCACGCTTAATGGACCAGTAACCAGCATGGTGGCGTATTCTGGAGCGCTGGTTATGTGAGCCAGGTATTCAAGATGCCCTATATCCTGATAACCGGCCAGTTTTGTTGCCTCCTTGTTGATAGGTGCCGTTACCAGAGCTTTGACCTTACCAGCTAAAGTTAGCTCAGCAGCTTTGGCGATGTATTCCATGGCAGCTCGACCGCAGGGTGCGCATATCTGGCCCAGAATGACTTCTGCTTGGTCGAGATTATGTAGGTCAAGAAGGTCAATAGTGCCGAACTCGCCTTTGACCTCAGTTACTTTCTCAATGGTATGTAGCTTTAGTGGACTTTTGAGTAGCTCAATAGTCTTGTGCATAGTAGTGGCCTCGCCTATGACCAGGGAGCGACAGATACGATAGATTTCCTCAAGATGAAGAGCCTTGACAATAATTTCAGACCCGATTCCGGCAGCATCTCCCATAGTAATGGCTATAAGCGGTTTTGTGCTGGTGGTCATATCACCCTCCGAGAAAACATTTCAGACTAAAAATAGTAAGGAGTTCTATAATCCCGATAGGGAGAAGTTTCTTTATATTGTCGGCTAGCCCAGTGCATCTGAGAGCTTTCTCCCGCCGAGAAGATGCAGATGGAGATGAGGCACTAGCTGTCCGCCTCCCTTACCGCAGTTCATCGCTAGCCGATACCCACTTTCGGAAATACCCTCCTCCTTGGCTAGCTGATTGGCAATACTTACCATGTGTCCGATAAGGGGCGACTCGGCTTCAGATAGGTGGGCAGGAGAAGGAATGTGCCTTTTAGGGATGATAATCAGGTGTGTGGGTGCCTGGGGGTTAATGTCACGGAAGGCAATTACCTCTTCATCCCGGTAAAGGATTTCACTAGGCACTTTGCCAGCTACAATTTGACAGAAAATACAATCCATTATTTCCCCCCACGTCTGGTGGCTCTCACCTTAGCCCTTGGATTCTGGTTCATAAAGGGAGCTTGATAAAAGGCAAAGAGACTATTTTAACTCTCCTGAAACGGCAATCTTTAAGCTCTCTTTCCCGTCAAGGATATATCCTTTTTCTGGAGCCTTCATAATTTCGTCTAATTTGCTTAAGGGATATTTATGAGTAACTAACTTCTCATAAGGAAATTGGCGCTTTTCCAAAATAGGTAGAAACCTATAAAATTGCTCTACTTCGCCCCCCCACATACCTTGAAGATTTATATTTTTATTACAAAGGTGAAGGAAGGGATTTATAGGAATAGTGCCTACATCAGTGAAATGACCAGTTTCTACAAAAGTGCCGCTTCTTCTCAGCATGTCCAATCCCTCAGGCACTGCTGAAGGCACACCGGCACACTCAAACACTACATCGGCTCCCATTCCCTTAAATGTATTATCTTTTACTATCTGTATCCTTTCTTGGCGAGACTTAACTTCAGCAATATTTATGGTAATATCAGCTCCAAATTCTTTAGCCATTTTTATTCTGAAATCGGTGGGTCCGCCAACATGGATGATTTTTCCGGCTCCAGCCAGCTTAGCGCAAAGCTGAACGGCTAGCCCTACCGTTCCTGAGCCCTGGACTACTACCGTATCTCCTAGTTTCATATTACTTCTATCAACAGAGCGATAACCTATCGTCATGGGTTCTAATAACACAGCTACTTCTGCTGGTAGCTCAGTTTTAAAGAAGGCGGTGAGTGGATGATGACAGTATATATATTCAGCATATCCACCGGTGAAGTGATAATTAACATCTCCATCAGAGAAGAATCCATAAGCGAAGCCTTCCGCACAACAAGTAGGAGTCTTGGCAATTAGGCACCAATAGCACCTCCCACAGCCTACACCCGGAGCAACAATCACTCTATCGCCTTCTTTTGCTGGTCTTCCCAAATAGTCTGCAGTTACCCCTTTACCTAGAGCAGCAATCTTACCTACAAACTCATGACCTAGACAAAGAGGGTAGGTAATCCCTGGCAGATTACCGTGATACATATGAATATCCGTTCCACATATACCGGTAAGCTCCTGTTTAACCAGGATAGTTCCCGGAGCCGGGTCAGGCACAGGATATTCCTTTAACTTGAATTTGCCCTCCGGCTTATCCAACACCGCCACGATTCCTGTTTTGGCCATTTTCCCTCCCTCCTTATGAAACATTTACCAACAGGTATAGCCTCCATCTATAACTATGGTGCTTCCCGTCATAAAACTTGATGCTTTGGAGGCCAGAAAAAGGGCGAGCCCCTTAAGTTCAAAAGGCTCCCCCAGTCTGCCCATAGGGGTCAATTTAACCCACTCCTCACCGATTTTGCCCGGACCTAAATCTTGGGCTAGGAGGGGTGTCTTTATATACCCGGGGGCAATGGCATTTACCCGAATATTATATTTTGCCCATTCCACCGCCAGGCCCTTGGTCAGCATGACAATGCCAGCCTTTGCCGTATTATAGTGGACCTGTTGCTGGGGATGGTTAACAATAAATCCGCTCATGGAGGCAATGTTAATAATACTTCCCTTCCTCTGCTTTATCATTTCGCGCCCGACCATCTGGCTGCCTAAAAAAACGCCTTTTAGATCAATATCTATCATTGTATCCCAGTCTTCTTCGGTTATGTCTTCGGCAGGAATGTGATGAGCTATGCCCGCATTATTAATTAAGATATCAATCTTCCCGAATCTATCTTTAGCTGCCGCCACCATATTTTTAACATCCTCAGCTTTACTTACATCCACTTTCATAGCAAATGAATCTCTACCCAATTTCCTAATCTCTTCAGCCGTCTGTTCTGACACCTCTACACGTCTTTGAACCACAGCAACATCGGCTCCGGCTTCTGCCAGAGCCAGAGCCATCTCTCTGCCCAGTCCTTGGCCGCCACCAGTGACAATTGCCTTCTCACCCTTTAAGTCAAACATAGACAAGACATTCATTAGCTTTCACCCTCCTTTAATATAAATTTATTTAAAAAATAAACAACACTTCCCTTTAAGTCAAACCTTTAAGCAAATATTTTTCCCCTGCTTGTCATAATTAGTGATTACTGTAACATAAAACCTATATTTGTCAATAGTCTCATAGTTGACGCTTAAATAGGCTTATGATAATATTAAAACACTTTTTAGTGGGGTTATGTAAATCACCTTTATTTACGCCCTTATTTATCCCTTAGCTATCCAGTATTATATTGGATTAGTAATTCTGCTTAGGGAAAGGAGCTATGCAGGTAGAAGAAGAGTTAGTTGGGTTATTACCTAAGAAAGACATGCTGCTAACTATTGGGGTTTTCGACGGGGTTCACCTCGGTCACAAATACCTGCTTTCACAATTAGCAGAGCATGCCCGGCAGCAGGACTTGCTTAGTGGGGTGGTAACTTTTCGTCAGCATCCCCAAGAGGTGCTTTCACCCCAAACTAGGCTGCCATTCTTAACTGACCTCGCTGAAAGAACCAATCTTCTCAA
>JABUBP010000242.1_pt1 | contig 14111 bp, 15 predicted proteins | sample 7240331 | NCBI WGS metagenome assembly JABUBP01 (sample SAMN07256347, study PRJNA390944) | subsurface metagenome | isolation source: Methane hydrate marine sediment | place: Pacific Ocean: Eastern North Pacific, ODP site 1244 | collected 2002 | reverse complement strand
TACAATTTCACCATCGATGAAAACAGCACGGTGGACGCCGATGTATCCGTCGACCCGGAAATGCTAGGACGTATCTTCGAAAACCTCCTGGCCGAAGTCAACCCGGAGACCGGAGAGACCGCCCGGAAAGCCACCGGCAGTTATTACACTCCACGTACGATAGTGGACTACATGGTTGACCAAAGCCTTAAGCGGTATTTGCTTACTAAAACAAGGATTGAAGAAGATAGGCTGACTGACCTGCTTTCCTATGAAAATCCTGAAGTTGTTCTGAGCGAGAGTGATAAAAACTCCATAATTACCGCTCTGGATGAAATTAAAATCATCGATCCTGCTTGCGGCTCCGGCGCGTTTCCGATGGGTATCTTGCACAAGACTCTCCTGGTCCTGGGGAAGATCGATCCTGAAATGAAGCTCTGGTTCAAGCAGAAATTTGGCTTGATTGATGATGCCCTTTTGAAACAAGAGATCATCGAACGCCTGGAAAAGGAAAATTGGGAATACATCCGAAAACTTCTTATCATTCGGAAATCCATCTATGGCGTCGATATCCAGACGATTGCAGTAGAGATATCCAAGCTACGTTTCTTCCTGTCACTCATTGTCGATGAAAGGATAGATGATCAGGATAAAAACAGGGGCATTAAGCCTTTACCGAACCTTGAATTTAAATTCGTCGCTGCGAATACCCTGATAAGACTGCCTGAAATAGAGAGTGATAGTAACCAGGCTCAGATGGTTCTTTTTGAAGACCGTGAGAATATTGAGAAACTGGCACACCTACGAGAGAAATATTTCACCGATAATGGAGATGATAAAGAGACGACCAGAAAAGAGTTTGAGAAGGTACAAGGACACCTGTTTGATTTTTACCTGGAACAACTCAACAAAGAACAAAGGGACTTTTTAGGTAACGTAAAAGAGCCGAAAAAGAATTCCGATACTATCACCATGACTGGGCTTCTATCACAGTGGGAGCCTTTTGCCAATATACCCAGTAAGTGGTTCGATCCGAAGTGGATGTTCGGACCACCCGGCTTTTTTGACATCGTCATTGGGAACCCGCCGTATCTCCGGGTCCAGGGAATTCAGCAAACACAGCCGGAGTACATGTCCTACTACCGGGATAATTATCAGTCAGCGAAGGCCAGTTTTGACTTGTATGCTTTGTTCATTGAGCGTGGCTACCAGCTGTTAAACTCCAAAGGACAATTCGCGTACATCGTGCCGCATAAGTTCTTCCAGGCATCGTTCGGGGTAGCACTTCGCCGATTTCTGACCGAACGGGGCGCTTTGCGCGAGATTGTACGTTTCGGCTCTTCGCAGGTATTTGAGGAAAGTACTACTTACACCTGCCTCCTTTTCCTTGGGGCCGAGCCAAGTTCCAAATTCGATCTACTGGAAGTAAGGAGCCTGGAACGCGGCGATGACGTATTACAGGCAGCACGGACGCGAACCTCACATCCCGACTACTCATTCGAACCTTATCTAGAGCCAACCATCGGCCATGACGGCAATTCTGTTGATTGGGATTTTTCAATAGGGGAAGACAGGCGTATCATAGAACGTCTTAAACAACATTCTCTTACGTTGGCCGATATCACACGCAAAATTTTCGTCGGATTACAAACTAGTGCCGATAAGATCTACGTGTTGAAAATCCTGGATGAATATACAGATTCATACCTATGCTACTCCAACTATCTGGAAAAAGAGGTTGAAATCGAGCGTGGTCTGGTCAAGCCCTTCCTAATGGGTAAGGACATCCACCGCTATGAGCCTGCCAGAGCGCGGAATGTGGTGATCTTTCCATATGTCGTTCGGAACGGCAAGGCCGAGTTGATGTCCCTGGAATACATCCGGACAGCCTTTCCTATGGGTTGGGATTACCTAAGGCAAAATCGAAAAGCTTTGGGTGATAGGGAGAATGGGCGTATGCGGGGTAACGAGTTTTATGCATACATATACCCGAAGAATCTAGCCGAGTTTGAGGTAGTCAAGATAATGACTCCTGATATCTGTGGCAAACCAGAAATGAGCGTAGACTTAACGGGTAATTTGTATCATACCACGACCATATACAGCTTTGCGTTCAAACCTAAACTCAACAAGGATCCAAAATTCCTTATGGGTCTACTGAACTCCAAGATCATGTGGTATTTTCTTTGTGCCACCGGTACTCCTTTGCGTGGTGATTATCGAAGGTTTAAAACCGAGTATCTCAAGCCATTTCCCATCGCAGAGTCTACAACCAAGCAGGAACGGTTGATTGAGACCCTGGTGGACTACGTTCTTTATCTGAAAGCCTTAAACAAGCCGGAAGAAATGAATTTGACGTCTAGCTTAAAATTGATGACGGTCTATTTCGAACAGTTAATCGATTCTCTGGTCTACGAAATCTACTTCCCGGAGGAATTTAAAGATTCCGAAAAGTCTCCAGTCCACTTACTCGCCCAGGCACAACTGCCTGCCATCAAAGAATTAAAAGATGAAAATGCTTCCATCCTGCGGGGCATTTTCCAGAAACTCTATGCGACTGACCATCCGGTACGTTCCATGATATTCTTCCTGGACAGACTTGAGACCGTACGTGCGATTGAAGCAAAGTCGAAGCTCACATGAAAATCACCAAGATAACGCTCAGGAATTTCCATGCTTTCAAGTATGAATGTGAGATTGACCTGCCAAAGGGGCGTAATCTGTTATTGTATGGCGAGAACGGCAGCGGCAAATCCTCACTATATCAAGCGCTTAATCTGTGCCTGGCACCGGCCACATTGATTGGTGACCACAAGAACATCTTCGTAACGACTAATGACGGTTTTGTCAAATTGGAAATCGGGGATGGCGCCAACCCGCCCGACAAACTTGAATGGGATGAGACCTCACATCCCTATACTCAAGCATTGATAGTCGAAGCATCTAAGACAAAAGGATTCCTCGATTACCGTTCGTTGCTGGAAACCCACTTTGTCCACCGCCGAGCCTTAAATGTAAATATATTCGATTTATTGGTCATCAATCTTCTTGCCAATATCGAAAATCCGGTGACTCATGGATCATTTCCGAGAGAATTGGAGACTATCCAATTTGAAGCCCTGAAAAGAAGAGCAAAATCTCGTACCGAAAAAATTAACTCTATTCTGTCCGATTACAACGCTGGGTTGTTTGCTCGTATTACCGAACTGCAAACTAAAACAAATGATATTCTCAAACTGTTTGACCAGAGCGTCTCAATGAAACTCTCGGTGTCAGGAACCGGATTAAGCTATAACCCGTCTAACCAATTGATAGAAAACCAGGAAATACTTCTTACTGTCGATTATTACGGGCAAGATATACCCAACCATCATCACTTCCTGAATGAGGCGAGGTTATCTGCCATAGCCATCTCTATATATTTAGGAGCACTATTACTCAATCCCCCGAGCCAGTTACGAGTACTATTTCTAGATGACGTGTTAATTGGACTTGACATGTCCAATCGATTACCCCTGTTAGATATCCTGGAAAAATATTTCGCCGACTGGCAGGTTATCCTGGCTACGTTCGATAAGGTTTGGTTCGATATGGCCTGGCAGCGAGTCAAAGGTTTGAAGACATGGCAACAAGGTGAGCTGTATTGTTCCCACGATAACGAATGTGATATTCCCATTTATAAGGGGAATGCGGAATATCTCAACGTCGCGAAAAATCACTTGGACACTGGGGATTTGAGAGCAGCCGCTATCTATATCCGCGCCGCCTATGAGAGAGAAATTAAACACTTTTGCGATAGATGCAATCTTCCAGTCCGTTACTGTGGAAATCCGAAGGAACAACAAGCCGAGGATTTTTGGAAAGTAGTCAAAGCTCAGAAGCGTAAGGATGGTTCTGAGCTACTCAATGCTACAACGGCTACTGATGTTGAATTGTTCCGGTCTACCATCCTGAATCAGCTTAGTCATACTGCACCAGTCCACTTCGCTCGCATTGAGGTTGAAAAAGCTCACACGGCTATTGCTACATTAAAGGACGCCCTTCAACCGGTAAAAAAATCAGATTTACAGTGAAGTACATGGAGGAGAAAAATGTCAGACGAAATCACTTTTGAAGCCTTTCGAGAACAATGGTTAGCTGATGTCCAGCAAGGCAATCCTTCCACTGTTGAACTGGGACGTCGCTTCGCCCATAAATTGCTTACTCAATGGCTAGATATTGAAGGGGCTGCCGATGATTTGGTCTACTGTGATGGTAGTGGCGATGGTGGTATAGATATAGCCTACTTAGACCGTGGCGAGGGAGATGAGACTGAAACAGCAGAACCTACTGCCTTTGGGCACACCTGGTACGTCGTCCAAAGCAAGTACGGGAAAGCTTTTCAAGGCACAGGCACCCTGTTAGAAGAAAGTCAGAAAGTCATTGATACTCTTGATGGAAGGCGTCCCAAGTTATCTTCTCTAGCCGAAGGTCTCCTCGAACGACTGACAAATTTTCGCAGACAAGCTTCTGAACGGGATAAAATATCCCTGGTTTTCGCTACAGAATTACCATTAAATGAAACGGAAAAACAGGTTCTCAAGGACGTCCGCGCAATGGGACGTGAAAGACTCAGCTCCAACTTTGACGTCGAATCAGTATCCATTGATACGATATATCGTCGTAACCTCGAAAAACAACTCGCAGGAATAGACCGAATTCGAGTCCCCCTCACAGCAACCTTGGTAAATTGTGGCGATGATTTACTTATTGGATCTGTAACATTAATTGATCTTTACAAATTCCTGAGATCTTACCGTGATCATACTGAAGATCTCGACCAACTGTATGAAAGAAATGTGCGGCGGTTTTTGGGCAGCCGCGGTAAAGTCAACAAAGCGATTCAAGAAACTTTGAGAAGCGCTCCAGAGCTTTTTGGCCTTTACAATAATGGAATTACCATTGTCGTTAACGATTTTGTATCCACGAACGGAGGAGTACTTGAGCTTGTAGAACCTTACGTTGTAAACGGTTGTCAAACAACGAGGACGATTTGGGCCGTATGCAACGAAAAATTGGAGGCAGGGGGTACAGGCACTTCCCCTGAATTGGAGAATTGGCGAAACAGAGCGATCAATGGATTAGTTGTAACTAAAATTGTCAAGGTAGGAGATACGGGTGAGGAACTGGAAAGAGCGATAACACGTTATACAAACAGTCAGAACTCGGTTAGGGAGAAGGATTTCCTTGCATTAACATTGGACTTCAGAACCTGGGCAAGTCTGATGGCTGATAGATATGATATTTATCTTGAAATTCAGCGTGGGGGTTGGGATTCACGGCGAGCTCTTCAGAAGCAACGCCCTGATATAAAGCAATTCACTCAATCAGCTAACGCATTCGATTTAATAAAAGTCTATGGAGCAGGTTGGTTCGGTGAAGCTGGTATGGCTTTTGGTAAGAATGGGCCATTTTTACCAAATGGGGCCATATTTAAAAAAATTACGGATCCTGTTGATGAAAACGAAGAGCCTTTCGGGGTCGATGATCTATATGCAGCTTATCATTTACTCCGCGCTGCTGATAATCTTGATTTTGGCAGAGGTGCAAGTAAAGCTACACGAAGACAGACAAAGTTTTTATTCTATATGGTAACAATTGACCTCTTAGGGGACGTCATGACACGTTCGAATATAGAAAAAACAAGGAAAAACTGCACCCAAGCATTGCTAAAACTATTTGCAGATGGAAACCAACCAGCGGTGGAAGCCTTGTTAAATACTGCCACAGATGTTATCGATAGCTATTTTACTGAGGGTACCGATGCTAATGTCTTCGATGAGCCAGCTTATAAGAACACTTTCAATTATGACTTGAACGCTTTCCTGAAGTGGGAGAAGTTAGGGAAGACCGAAAGCGATTGTCCACGGCTAAGAAATTTACTTGGAGTGAGTAAATTTTCTATGGGACAAAAATCCGGAGGCAACCATTCTATACGTGAGATAATTCAGACTGCAATTACTTAATGAGTGTTTTGTTTAAATTTCTAAGGAATAATTAGTAAGAATAGTATGAAGAAGATTTATATGAAACAAAGCATTGTTTCAGGTGGAGTTCGACTCTCCTTTTTTAATCACGATAATAAAACGTAAAAGGTAGATAAAATGCCCTTCAAGCTGTTATCAAAATCCAAATACATGACCGGCCTCCAGTGCCCGAGATTGATTTGGATCCAGTTTCACGAACCAACCAAAATACCCGAGACCGATCCAGGTACCCAGTACATCTTCGACCAGGGTCACCTAGTGGGCGAATTGGCCCAGAAGCTCTTTCCTGATGGCATTGTAATTCCCGCAGACAATTTTATGGGCAATATCAAACAGACCGGCCAGTTACTCGAGCAGCGAAGACCATTGTTCGAAGCCGGCATTCTAGCTTCAGGAGCAGGTGGCCGGAAACCAAACGAGCTATGCGGTCGGATGTGATTATACTCCCTACGTCATTGCTCAATCAATATCCTGACTTCCATCCGCGTTGTGAAAATTATTCGGTTCAGTAACTCATCCCTGAGATTGGCATTGAATGGTTCAACTAATCGTCCCAACCGGCGTGTTTGAAGAATTCATATGTACAGATTGGAACGAGTCGTTAAAAACCCGAAAGGGATACTCTCTATTCGAATTCGTAATCAGTGAAGTTATTGAACCATTAGCCCTTGGTCGCGGATTCAAATCCAGCCGCTGCAATCCTTCCTTCAGAAGCATCGGATTCTTATTTGGGGTTTTGGGAAAGGAAAGGGACACGGAAAATTCATCGGAACTGTTTTTATTCACGCGTGAATAAGCGTATTTTCTTAATTACATTTCAGTGGGACAATGGTCGCATTGTCCTTCGAAGATCTCTTGCTGAGCAATTTCTTGAACAGAACTTAAGAGTCGATCATGTATTGACCTGGCCTCTGTTTCTGATTCCAGAATCCTCTGGACCATTTCACAACCTAAATATTTATCTCTCAGAGCTTTAACGCCTCGGATTACCCCCTCGATCCGTTCTATTTCAACAGAGTCATCCAAATTACCCCATCCTCGTATCCTAAGAGGGACTTTCTTTTCATTAGGCATATTTTGATGCTCAAATCCCGTGGCGATAGGTTTTAAAGTATCCAATGGTAAACGGCAAGCGCTGCAATGTCTTGGATCAGCCGGATTCTTTGCCCCGCAGACCTTACAACGGTTTTTCGTTTCCTTTACACAGAAAGCGTCGTGATAGATTACCCATGAAACCAAGTCCGAATCGGAATTGATCGACCTTGAAACGTCCTGGTGGATTCTGTGAAGTAGTGATGTGCAATCTTGAATATATGTCCCACCACGGCGTTTCCACTCCGTGTACAGTCCTAAGACTAGGGACAACGGAAGGTGACTCTGCAGAGACTGGAATCCTGGGGTTGTCTCAATTGAAGTCTCAAGAAAGACTGTCCCGTCCTCTCGTATTGTCCAACGTATAACCGAGTCACCGATTTGTCTCAAATGTCCCTTGGACAATTCATTGTCCCCGAGATCTCCCGGGAGTTTATAGCCGGTTATTGTCTCATTCTTCACTTTGTAAAACACTTGGCTCAAATCAATAAGGTCCCATCGCCATGGTAATGGTAAAGATATTTGGTTTTCCCATAGTAAAGCTGTTTGTCTCAATTCCTTGAAATGATACAGAAGCCGTTGTCCCTTCTTTAACTGGACAACGATTTCGAGAGGGCTCATCAATTTATTGGGAATAGCGGAATCATCGGCGGGGAAACGCCATTCACTTCGTTCCGAGATCTGGTAGGCACCCCGATACAGTCCAGCCCGTGCATGCCGGAGTACTGTCTTCTCCGATACTCGTTCTTGCGCCGCTTTTTCTTTTGTAGACAGCCAGGTTTTTAATTTATACAGATCGTTCATGTCCTTAAATGTCCCGAGATGTCCCTTCAAATACGCTGCTGAAGAAAGTGTAATATGCTTTCCACAGGAAATCAATATTGACGAGATAAAGATGTTTAGCAAGGACGTCAACCACAATAACGATTATACGGGACAGGAACAAGGAGCCTTTCAGGGGCTGTGGACACTATCTCTTGTCTTGGAGGATATAGCCGCAAGAAATGTGGGGAGTAAAACTGAAATCTCTTCTGTCCGTATTGACGGAAATGACAAGGAGGGAGACTGATAGAATCAAATATTATCGGGAGATATTGTAGGAAATAATTACCGGAGTAACAGGAGGAAAATATGGATAAGACACAAGAGATCATGGAGTTAAGAGAACATGGAGACACAATACGAGAGATATCACGTAAAACGGACGGGCAAAGAGCTACAGTACACCGAATAATCCAGAATAACTTGCACAATCCGGAAGACTTCGACGACCAATTGGACCGAATGCTAATGATACATTTGCCGATCACTTACGTGTGTCCCAAGTGCGGGAAGGAACAGCGTCATGCCATTCTTTGCCCATTATGCGGTAAATTCATACCCGTTGAGTGCGATGATGAAGAGTGTTCCCATGTTGAATTTGATTTTTCAAATGTGAAAATCAATATGTCAGCTGAGATGAAAGAATTGTTTGAGAAAGCCAGAATTAACTCGACTATGAAAAAAGAATAGTGTAAGATAATGTTATCTATAGAGAGATATGGACATATGAAAGATCGATTATTAACGATTGACGAAGTTGCCCAAAGACTTCGTGTAGCAACTATTACGGTGTTTCGATTAATGAAAAGTGGGAAATTGCCGTTCATCAAGGTAAGTCGAAGGTTTACAAGAATTCGCGAAAAAGATCTTGAAGTTTTTCTTGATAGACATACCTATGGGAAAGGAAAGACGTAATGAACGTGTCATTATATGCAAGAGTGAGTTCCGAAGAACAGGTTGAAGGATATAGCATTGACGCACAAAAGAGATCTTTCCGAACCCTCTGTCAGAATAAAGAGTGGGTGCCTTCTAGAGAATACAATAAGCTCGGTCGATCAGCCCACCCAGTTAAAATTCAGAAACGTCCCATATTTCAAGAAGTATTACAAAATTTTAAGAAGGGGCGACCCTATGGGGCGAATAGCCCCCCTTACCGAGAAAATGAAAATGGATAATCGGTCAAGTAAGAAGATAGACTGCGAAAGTGGAGCAGAGGGCGAAGGGCGGCGCGAGCCGCGCCGCCTCGGTGAAGGGAAATTATGCTACACTGTCCCGGAAGCCGCAGCGTTGCTGGGATTGTCCAGAAACAATGGATATGCGCTGGCACGAAGTGGGGAATTGCCCGTAGTCCGGTTTGGTAATCGGATACTCGTACCAATAGCTAAATTCCACCGGATGCTTGGTGATTATCCTGAAAGTGGGGAGGGGAAAATATGAACGGTCATGTTTACAAGCGAGCGAAGGGTACATGGACGATAATGTATGATTTATCGCCGGACCCGGTCACGGGCAAACGGAGGCAGAAATCGCAGACTGTCAAAGGGACAAAACGTGATGCAGACAGGGCACTGCGTGAAATATTATCATCGTTGGAACAGGGGACATATGTCAAGCCTTCCAAGGTGACCGTTGGGGAATGGCTAGACCAATGGTGTGAAAGCTATGCTGTCATGAATACTTCGGATCGTACTTACATTAGCTATCGATCAATCTTAGATAAACATATTATCCCGGGATTAGGGCGAATCTATCTATCGAGTCTTGAACCTCAACAAATACAGGATTATTATGCCAAACAGTTAATTCAAGGACGCTCTGATGGCACAGGCGGGTTATCGCCTAGAAGCGTTCTTTACCACCATCGTATATTATCCAAAGCTTTAGACCATGCTGTGAGAATGGGAGCCTTAGCCCGAAACGTGGCGAAGCTAATTTCGCCACCGAGGGTATCGAGTAAGACAATGAATATTCTTGATGCGGAACAAGCGTTGAAGTTCTTAGACTTGGCAAGTGAAACTGTGTACTATCCGCTTTTCTCAACTCTACTCTATACGGGCATGAGAAGAGGCGAGGGTTTAGCTCTAAAATGGAAAAATGTTGACTTGTTAGGTCTGGAAATCCATGTCGTCGAGACGGCCTATAAAATCAAACGACAGTATATCGTTAAAGAACCAAAAACACTTCACAGTAAAAGAGTGATTTCTTTATCACTATCTCTGGCAGGGCTGCTGAAAGTACATAAGGAAGAGCAACAAAGGATGAGAGAAGAGATGGGCGGCTCGTTGAGTGATGAAGATTTCGTTTTCGCTTGGCCTGATGGAAGACCTTTCGACCCGGACAGTGTTACCCATAACTTTGGTGTGATAGTGAAAAAGGCCGGACTTAATGTGAGACTGCATGATTTACGGCATACTCATGCATCGTTGATGCTTATGGCCGGCGTACATGCCAGGGTGGTATCAGAGCGCCTAGGACACGCAAATATAGCCATTACGCTAGATACCTATAGTCATGTGCTTCCGGGATTGCAAGAAGACGCTGCGGAGAAATTTGATAAGGTGCTTGAATCGGTTGCTAACGAAAACTTAGACCCTTATGTTAGCAAAATGTTAGCAAATGGTGAGGGGGTTGAGACTGAGCCGCACAGGAATCGAACCTGTAACCTGCTGATTAAGAGTCAGCTGCTCTGCCAGTTGAGCTAGCGGCCCATACGTCTATCAGACAAGCTTTATTCTAGCATTCCACTATGTTCAGAGGCAAGCGGGCCTCTTCAGTTGAAATCAGCAGCAAATTGGTTACTTTTCCCAGGTCTTTGTCTCCTCATATTGTACGCGCCACTTGATCTCCCACCCGCCTTCCTTCCAGGTCTCTTTCATCTCGGCCCTGGCAGCAATGATTTCGGGGCTCTTCTCATATGCCTGATATTCAGGCAGGTTTTCAAATTCGTAGACGGCCAGATAGCTGGGGAACTCGCCGGTTTTATTCATTATCTTATAGCGAGTTACCTTGGCCATTCCCTTATACTTGAATAACATCGGGATGTGTACTTCGTCGTACCATTTGTTGAATGCTTCTTCAACCTCCGGCTGGCATTCTGTGGCCACCATGTTGATTACTTTTGCCATGATAACGTCCTCCTCACATTTATTATTTAGATGACTTCAATACCGGAGAAAAATCTATTGGCGATAAAACCAGCAATCGGCGGGAAAAAGAAGACGCAGGCGAGTCGGATAAAGGTAAATTTCCAACCCAACAGGCCTACTTCCATGGGTAACCGGGTAAACGCTAGCAATGACCAGGCGGTTAATAGCGCTACCATGGTGCCGATGCTGGCTCCCGTACGCAATAGTCCAGCCACGATAGGCATGCTAACGAAGGGCCCACCGGGCAGAATACCACCAATGGCGGAACCAATCAGAATACCCCGGAAACCGGATTCCATACCGACCCATCGAGATATTATTTCCTGAGGAACCAGGACCTGCACCATGCCCGCTATGATAAAGGCCAGAATGAGCAAGGGAGTAATCTGGAGCAATAGGTTACCGGCCGACTTTAATCCCACAATGTGTTCCCCGCCCCCTCGCTGATAAGCGATATAGAGCAGGGCGATGGCAATCACCCCCATGATGATAGTTGGGATAAGCATTGGCGGGCGCCTCCTTTTTCGATTCAAGCGATTACTTCCATTCACGTTCCATGCCTCGGTCAGTGTGAAATGGTAACTACCAGTATAGCTATGAGGGGAAGGATTTGGCAAACGGTGGGGGACTAGCCCGTATTCTGTCTTCCGGGGAACTGCCGGTTGAACTTGTCCTGGAGGGCCTTGATTTCCTGCTGCTTTTGAAACTCCTCTTCGCTGAGGGGTTCACAGGAGGTGAGCTTGTCTTTTTCGAGGGTGATGGTGAAGAGTTCGCGGCATTTCCAGCATTTGTAAGGGCCCTTGTAATCGGACTCAACCAGCGACAGGCTGCCCTCCGTCTGGCAGGCAGGGCATTTGATTTTCACTAACATATTCCTATCTTACACCTTTTTGGCTGGTTGGTTAAGCCTTTCTCAGCAGGAGGCAGATATTTCTGGAAAAATATTTTATCGGGAAGCGGTAGTCATGTTCGGGGAAGGATTTAATCATCTCCAGACCGGCTTCATTCGCCAGACTTTCCAGTTCAAAATAGGTGAACAGGTAATAATAACGATAAAGGGTCTTCTCTCTGGTCCGCCAGGGCACTGCAACCTCCCTGCCTTTAAACCAGAACCTTGGCTGCCAGCGATTCCAGACAGTTATAAAGGCTTCACCACCGGACTTCAGCACCCTTTTGAGCTCCCGCAGCGCGGCCAGCTTATCAGTTTTACCCTTGACATGGTGATAGGTAGCCACCGAAACGGCAAAGTCAAACGTGTTATCACAATATGGCAGGGAACGGACATCGGCAGCGGTCAGGTGTACCCTGAAATCGAATTTACTTGAGTATTTACGGGCAAATCTGAGCATCTCTGTGGACAAATCCGCACCGTGCAGTTCAAAATCAGGTTTGAAGGGCAGGAAGTCGGGGCCGTGGGCACAGCCCAGGTTGAGCAGCCTGCCTTCACCCCACCGCGCCGCTAAAGCCTCCAGTTCACGTCGAAATATTGAGTGGTGCCTGAAGTTATACCAGCTCGGCGCAATCTGGTCAAATACTTCCTTAATTGTTGTCATAAACAAAAATCTGATAAACTGAAATTGATACTATATTATAACAGGGCGAAGATGAAAAAACTTGCCAGAACAATATCCGGGGTGACGCCGGTGGCGGTGATGACCCGGCCCATCAAGTGCCCGGGACAGTGTCTGTACTGTCCGACTTTCACCAATACGCCGCGCAGCTATACGCCGGAATCGCCGGCCGTCTTGCGGGCCAGGCAGTGCGACTACAAACCCCGCCAGCAGGTAGCAATGCGGTTGCGCGTGCTCGGGGAGATGGGCCATGCCACCGACAAAGTGGAACTGATAGTCATGGGCGGGACCTTTCTGGCGCAAACGCCGGACTACCAGTATGAGTTCATCAAGGGGTGCTATGATGCCCTGAATGAGAGGGAGTCAGCGACGCTGGAAGAGGCGAAGCGTTTTAATGAGACGGCCAGGCACCGCTGTACCGGGCTGTGTATCGAAACGAGGCCCGACTGGTGCCGCCAGGAAGAGGTGGAGCGCATGCTCGAGTTTGGTACCACGCGGGTGGAGCTCGGCGTGCAGACTCTCAGCGATGATATTTACCGTCTGGTCCGGAGGGGACATCAGGTGGAGGACGTGATTAGTGCCACCTCGCGGCTCAAGGAGCATGGCTTCAAGGTGTACTATCACTGGATGCCCGGGCTGCCCGGCTCAAGCCCTGAGGAAGACCTTGAGCTATCCAAAAAGCTATTCGATGATGCCAGTTTCCGGCCGGATGGATTGAAACTGTACCCGACCATGGTGGTGGCGGGAACCGAGCTGGAGAAGTGGCACCAGGAAGGGAAGTATAACCCCTATGATTTCGATACCATGGTCAACCTTCTCGTAGACATAAAGGCGGTGGTGCCCAGGTACGTCAGGATTTCCCGGGTGTTGCGTGACATACCGCCACAATTCATCACCGGTGGCCCCAGAAACTCCCTGCGCGGTCTGCTAAGGGAGCGGTTGCAGGCGCGAGGACTGGAGTGCCAGTGCATCCGCTGTCGTGAATACGGACACCGGGCGAGGGATGGCTGGGATATCGGAGAACCTCAAATGGTGCGACTTGATTACGAGGCATCTGGCGGCAGGGAGATTTTCCTCTCTTTCGAGGATGAAAGGGAGACGCTTTTCGGCCTGCTGCGACTGCGGATTCAGGATAAACCGGTACCGGTTTTGGCACAGAAACAGAAAGGTAATCTGGCCATAATCAGGGAGTTGCACACCTTTGGCCCTGAGGTTCCGTTAGCCGAGCAGCGACTGGATGCTGCGCAGCATAAGGGCATCGGCAGGGCGCTCCTGCGGGAGGCCGAACGAATCGCGGAAGAGGAGTTCCGGGCGAAGCAGATGCTGGTGCTGAGTGGGGTCGGTGCCCGGGAATACTATCGCAACGAGTCCGGCTATCGCTCACTGGGCGAATATATGACCAAAGAGCTGAAAGCTGAAGTCTGACCTCAAGCAAAAGCTGCTTTTAGCCTCCTTTATTATTAACTTTGCTCGCG
>JABUBP010000241.1_pt1 | contig 14115 bp, 21 predicted proteins | sample 7240331 | NCBI WGS metagenome assembly JABUBP01 (sample SAMN07256347, study PRJNA390944) | subsurface metagenome | isolation source: Methane hydrate marine sediment | place: Pacific Ocean: Eastern North Pacific, ODP site 1244 | collected 2002 | reverse complement strand
ATTCCTGCATGGGTATAAACCTCCTGTTGGGAAGCACAATTCCCTCATCACCGGCTCACCTACAGACTGGACCTGGGGTAAGGGAGACCATGGTGATGAACTTGACGGCCTGCTGGACGACGATCACACGCAGTATCTCAACACTACCCGCCACGATCTTACCGAGCGGCATACCCTAGGAACGGTTGTCCCCCACGATAATCTGGCTGACCTGGCTGAGAAGGCACACGCCAGCTTAACAGGTCAGTAAAGTCGAAAAGATAAAGGTCATTTTGCCAGGTAGCACTAACGGTATGAACCTTAGTGGCATCACCGTCATTGGTAAGCAGCTTATCCCAGTGCTCCCCACTGTCAGGAGTTTGGGATTCTATCTCTGTCAAATCCCCAGCGGCAACCGGCGTCAGCGTTTCATAAGCCATTATTTACACCAACTTCATTAAGCTTTTCCTGCGTATAATCTATATTACACGCCAGCAAAATTAACTACTTCAAATGTTCGGGCTAATGACCTCCAGCAGAGCGGGATTTAGACCGCCGACAACGGCACCCAGAGTAGTAAATTCCACCTCATCCCCATAGCTGTAGCCCGCCGAGTTGTGAGCGTAGGCACGAACATAATATGGGGTGTTAGGTCCCAAGCTGGTCAGAGCCCCTGTAAAGGCACCAACTCCGAAGCTGTCCGACTCCTCAAGATAGTTAGCGTACTCCGAGTCCGCAGGGGCTGTATTTCCCGGGTCTCCGTGTGGTGAAGTATCGTAAACAAACCCCCTCTTGTCGCAGTCCTCGCCCCCGGTATCGGTGATATTGCCGTTACCTGTAGCAGCCGTGGCTTCAACCGAGGAAGCTGCTTGAGTTGTGACTGTGGGGGCAGAGATGCCCTCCCCATACTGGACCCCGCTGGCACTCTCCAACCAGGGCACAGCCCCGGCACCCTTGATAACGCCTTTGAAGGTGGGATTGGCCGGGTCGGTAACGTCAATTATGACCAGGGCATCATCCATACTAGTAACATAGGCGTAATTTCCCACCACATGGACCTCATTGGCGCCATACAGCCAGGGCTCAGCCCTGCCACCCCTGATAACGCCTTTGAAGGTGGGATTGGCTGGGTCGGTAACGTCAATTATGACCAGAGAATCATCGTAATAGGCAGGAACATAGGCGTAGTTTCCCACCACCTCGACCTCATTGGCGCCATCCAGCCAGGGCACAGCCCCGGCACCCTTGATAACGCCTTTGAAGGTGGGATTGGCCGGGTCGGTAACGTCAATTACGACCAGAGAATCATCGTCAGCGGCGGTAACATAGGCATAGAAAGCCATACTATTTCACCTCCTGCCATTCCTTATCTCCTCTCCATTCGGAGTGTTGGCAAGCGTGCTGGTACTGGGCAAAATCCAACTCTGCTTTTCATAATTTCCTCACCTCATCGGTTACAGGCACAGTCAATCACCTTATCAAAGATTGCCTCTTCAAGGTTAGCTCCAGCAGTTAAAGAACATATCCGTGGGGTCAATCTGCCAGACCTTTTCGGTCGAACTCCACATAGAGCTCCCCTAACTGGTGCTGAAAAAGAACCTGAGCCCGACAATCACATCATTGAGGCGAAGACTGGCCAGGTCCACCAAAGCACTAGCAAACTGGAAATTATAAGTCCCATCGCCATCCACGGTAGCCTTGACGTCATTATCCCCGATGAGAACATCGCCGGCTTCCCTAGTTGAAGCTGCCACGATCCATTGATTATCAGCCAGATTTATGGCTGCCACCCAGGAGCCAGCGGCTTTCCTGACCTGGATATTCTGAGCTCCTTTAATGCCATTGGCACCGCCAGCATTGGTGTTCTCTACGGCTCTCACCTTTAGCATAGCGACCACTCTTTCCAAGGTGGCATGAGAAGGTACTCCACTCACCACAACGCTAGGTAGTGGTGTGTCGGCGGCTACGGCGGGAAGGTCGATTACATCATCGACGTCAGACCAAAAATCCATGGTCTGGCGTCCCGTTGACTTAACCTGAAGGCTCATTTCTCCTCCTTATTACATGTCTTCGAGAGCGTATTCATAGGCGATGTATTTCCCATTGTCGTTGACATTGTCGCTCTGGACCTCTACCCTGAGAACGCCAGTAATCTCTACCGGGCCGTCAACCACCCAGATGGCATCGGGGTCGGTACCCACAACCCAGGTGGTACCCGGTGACGGGTAGACCTGCCGCTCCGTGCCATTGACGAGCTCGTAGAGCCTGATGGTAATTCTTGCTCCAGTGGTGAGCTGGCTGATGTCAACCTGGAGGGAATTGAGCTTCTTGCGTTCGCCAGCGTCACCGATGTTCACCAGATCAGTTGCCCCAGCCTGCCAGTTACCTTTGACGGATGATTTGCCGGGGGTTACGCCGGCCAGCTTGTTGGTCTGAGCCAGGATGTCCGCCACCTCTTCCTCAACGATAGTCCTGATCTCCGCTGCGCTTACTCCGAATGCCATCTCTGCCTCCTTTCAGCTCATAATAAAGTGAGCCCGGGGAAGAGAAGCGACTTACCGCCGCCCTCTCCATGGGAGGTGCTGCCCTCTTTCCCAGGCTCTGCGTATAATCTAGCTTATACGCAGTCAAAAGTCAATACCGGAGCACCTCTTCCTTATCCATTATACATCGGGAATCTCGAAACCTGCTAGGGGTTTAGCCCATTTTAGAAATTCCTCCCGACTTGCCCAGTGTTCCTTCTCAACCGGCCCTTCTTCATTAATTACCATTCGGCCGATACGGAAAACTGGGACGTCTCGGTAGGTTTTGTTAATCATCCACTTGATCAACCCATTAAGAGTCTGATACAGCTCGACATTATAAGACTCGCCTTTCAATCCCCAGCAGACGTACCACCTGCCTACACCCTCTTTGCTACCTCGTAACCACATGATACCCTCCTTTACGTTTATCTCTCCTTGGCCAGTAATTCAAAGGACATCTGCTCTTTCGGAGGGTAGATGCCAGCCCCAGTCTGCTTTCGCGGGAGAATAACTGGGTAATCATTCCAGTAGGAGTAATAACCCCTCTGCTTTACCTTCTCGGGCTCATTCTGCTCGTCCAGAATCCTCAGTCTCTCCCTCAGAACAGCTACGCGGTCCGGTTGAGACTCCCCCTCCAAGTTGGCCACGATTTTATCCCTCTCGTGGCGATACTTATGGCATCCCTGACATAATTCCCGGGTATTCTCAGGCACATATTTACCGCCTTCAATCCCGGGTATAATACGGTCGGTCTCCAGCTTATTGTCGCTACCACATCTGACACAGTCCATTTAATTATCTTCCAATCGGCCGAGCTATGTAAAGGTCGCCGTCCCATTCTCGCACCAGGTCATTTATCGCGGCCGGTAGCTCCGGATTGTGTTTTATAGCTCGGAAAACAGAGGCCGTTGGTCCCTTGCCGGAAATTACTGCATCCGGGAAAATCTCGAAGATCTGCTCCAGCTGGGGCGCCTTTATGCGGGCAGCCTCGGCGAATGACTGTCCCACACGGTCATAGTCCATGTAGGCTTGCTTGGTAGCAATCCTTTTATGAGGACGAAAGATAATGTAGTAGCCTGGCTCTTCTTCATCAGGCAGAGGAGTAACCTTCTCACCGAACCCCTCGCAGAGACAGCGGCCGCCCTCAATGAAAAAGGGGACGTCAGCTCCCACACTGGCGGCCAGACCCTTCATCTCCTCCTTGGCTAGCTTAAGGCCAAAGAGCTCGTTGATAGCGAAGATGACCGCCGCGGCATCAGAGGACCCACCGCCCAGCCCGGCCATGACCGGTATTGTCTTGTCCAGGTGAACACATATTCGGAAAGCCTGGGCAAAGGTCTCCTCCATCACCGAAACAGCCTTATAGATGGTGGTCTCCCTGGGTGGAGCCACCAGGGTACCCGTAAGGCTGAACCCCTCGCTCTTCTGCACGGTCAGGTAGTCACAGAGGTCAATGGTCTGCATCACCGTTCGTATCTCGTGGTACCCGTCCTGCCGGGTGCCCAATATCTCAAATTCCAGATTAATCTTGGCTGGCGCTTTTACTATGCAGCGGGCACAGCTAGCCCCGACTGCCACCAGCTTTACCTGATAGTTCGGGGTATCGTAGAGGTATTCAAAGGAAAAGAGGGCCGGCTCCTTCCCCAATATGTCCTCTAATTGAAGGTCATCCGCCATCGCCTTAACAGTGAAGCGGGCGGGACAGCCACAGACCGGGCACTTGTCATAAGTCTTGGGAGCTATATCGCAGGGGCCCTCTTTGCACTCAGCACAGGTAGCCTTAACCTTCTGCTTGGCAGCCTCTTTCTCCTGCCTCCGCCTCTCGGCACGATCAGGTTCTTTCTCTTCAGCCATGGTCACCTCCTAATCAGGCTTGTATTTGTATTCTTTCGGCTCGAAGCAGACATCTCTCAGAGCGGAAATCATGCTGCACACCGAAGCCACGACCTTAACACCGGCATCGTGGGCTATCAACTCCATAGGCTTGCCGATAGGACACACTTCACAGTCGCAGTCGGTGGGGTCACAATCCTCAGCAACCTTCACCGCTTCCTTGAACTTCGCCCAAGCCTTCTTATCATCGAAAACAGCCATCAGACTACAATCCCTCCTCTGCCCTCTTCAGCCAGGCATTGATGTGTTTCCGGGTCTGCTTGCTGAATGGGAACTGCTTGAATAGATGACGGAAAAAGGTCAGGTCTGACTCCAGGAAAGCTTTGTAAGCTGGGCTTTCTGGGTTGCGCAACTCGCCCTGAAGCCTCTGAGATGCTACTCTACCATGGCGTCTTTATCCTTGAGGTGATGAAGGAGCCCCCACTGGCCGGTGAGCTTGAGCACCAGATCCGTCCAGGTAGCATCAAGGGTGAGGATAACATTCGCCGGGGAATCGTTCACCTCCTCCAGGGGTGGGGGCGGGTTGCCCGGTCTCAGGTAGTTGGCAAACTCCTGATGAGGATAAATGAATAGCCTGCCCCACTCTGCCTGGTCAACTCCCATAGAGAGCCCGAAGGCATCAGCCCAGGCCACGGCTCCCCACCAGAAGGCATCAACGGCCGGCTCGTGGTCCGGACAGGAGCTATTCTGCACCCAGGCTTGGGCGCAATCGAGACTCTGGGACGCTATCCGCCGGTATAAGTCGGTCATGGCCTCGATGCCAGCTACTTTACCCGCCGGCAGTCTCATATACTGGTGATTTACCCGGGTGCAGTTAAGTATGATTTCCTTGTGCTTCATTATGCTGGCCAGCCTTTCGTTTTCTCTCTTAGTATCTGCAGGTCGAACTGGGGCTGCCCCTCGGCCGTCCAGCCCGTCACACCTAGCTCTTCCTCCATTGACTTGAGCTCGTTAACCAGCTCCTCTTCCATGATTTTCAGGAACTCCTGCTTCCTGTCCCCGAGCATCATAGTCAGGACGCGGATGATACCGGAGAGCTGAGAGTCGACAAGATGCTTGAATCCCTCCAGCCCGGCCAAGTAATCAACCCGGGGATCTCCCTCAGGCCGCGTACCCAAGAATTGCCGACAGTTGAACCTGCTCAGGAAAGTAAGGCGCTGTACCAGCTCCTTGTAGTTTTCCAGGTAGGCTTTGTTCTCTTTCTCTTGCTTTTCCTTCTCTGACTCCTTCAATGGATACCTCCTTCTAAATATGTAATAGTAGCAGACCAATGGCCGCCAATACCACGGTCAGGTTCATAGTCTGGAGAGCGACCTCCGACGGCCCGATAATATCCTGCTTAGTTAAGACCCTGGGCCTATTTGGCTCCGTGGGAGCATCCGTGAAATAATGCCCCTCGAGCATTAAAACCTTACGCCTCCAGAAACGGCTATGAAACGAGAGGTCGCGCTGAGCCATGCTGTAGAGCAGACAGGCTCCCGCCACAGCAATTACCGCTGGTGATACCGTGTGCGCCTGGGCGATGTAGGCGGTTATGGCCGGGAAAGCACCCCAGGCGAAGCCAAACCAGAAGTTGGTGTGAAAGAAGCCCCTGGCCCACTCCAGATTTCCAGATTGTAGGCAAAAACGATAAACCCACCGAAGATGATGCAGGGAATTACCCACACCGTCTCCCTCACCCCGACAAAAACACCTATCGAGATGGCGCCTGCGATAGATACAACAGCCAGCGTCCATAGCAACACCCCAGGAATCTTTGTCCGCAGCGGACGCCCGCAAAGCTCATCCAGACAGTGACCACCTATCCCCATACCCAGGAAGAAGGCCAGCACGGTCCAGCCGAGAGTCCCCCAGTCAAGCTGGGGAGCCAGAGCTGCCCCGATGGGCACGTAAGCAAGGTGCCAGAGCGTATAAGGCGGGTGGAGAATGATGAGCAAGTCTCTCAGCCACCCCTTTGCCTTTATGTCATACCAGGCTACTTGAGTCATAATTCTACCTCCAAAAGGGTAGCTAATTCGCTACCCCTTTCTTACCTCTTCTTGCGACATTTCTTACCCTCCTTTTTCTTCGGGAGTCCACTTTTCGGCAGCTTGCCTGTCTCCCGGTGTAATCGTGGCTCCCACCAGCCGGTACCCGCCGCGGATAATGTTAATCCACTTGCCGCCGGCCGAGAGCATGTGATTCCAAGTCTCCGTGAAGATGGCGTTCTTGTAGGGCTCAACCGAGGTCCAGTGCAGGCTGGACTCGTAGATATTCAGGAAGGCGGCATTATTGACAAGCTTGATTCCTTCCTCGGTAAACTCTACGCTCTCCACATCATGCGTACGGCCAAATACCTTTAGCCTAACCTCCCGGTATTTCTCGTCCAGCTCCTTGACCGGAGCAATTTCGTCCTTAAAGACCAGGTGAGCTGCCCCGGGCTCCACGAATATGGCCACCAGGTTACCCTCTTCGGGCTCACATTTTGGCTGATACACCTGTGGCGTCAGGGTTGCGCCGACCTTTTCCCTCTTGGTGAAGTAGTCAATCTGCATCTTCTGGTGCTCGACCTCTGTTGCGATTACCTTTTCCCATATGCTACTCTCCATCGACTATACCTCCTTACCTTGAATTAGACCAGCTGTGATACCATTAGCTATTTCTCCGACAGCCTGGGCACCCTGTAGTACGACCTCCATAGCCTCCTGCCTGGTCAAGCGTTCATCCTCGATACCAAAGAATACGGAGCCATCGTCCTTGACACCGATGGCGACGAACTTCGAGAACTGGACGGTCTCACCTTCATCATCAGTGACGCTCATCGAGCTGCCACTCTTCCGGAGCCAGCCAATAGCTTCAAACGGAGACCTAGGGTAATGCTCGTAAATCTCGAAGAAGACGTCCGTCCCCTCGATGGTATAGGTGCGCCAGAAAGCCTGGTCATCGTGTCCTACATCAACCAGCACACGCTTGGTGGTCAGGTTATAGGTGACTATGATTTGCCCGAGGCCGAGCTGCCCGGCTTTGACCGCATCCCAGACTTCCTGACTGTTTCGGTCTTCGGGAATGTGGGTCGTGGCGTGTCCAACCACCTGCTCACCTGTAACCAAGTCCACGTCCCGGGTGATGACACCCTTGACCTCCTCGATGTGAATGTTCTTGACATTGGCCGGCTTCTGGAATATTAAGGAAAGCAGCGTCTGGTTAGTGCCGAAGTTGGCCAGGATAACCTGCTCCCCTTTCTGAAAGCCGTCTTGACTGAACTGGTCCAGTAACCCCTGAAAATCGAGTTCTTCCATGCGATCAGGCTCAAAGGCGACCTGCCACCTCCCGGTGAGTTCCTTCTTCTCGTCCTCTTCCATGAAAAGTCCTAATTTCGCCACTTTCTACTCTCCTTTGCGTATAACAGCCTATTCAATAATGAGCTTCCTGCAATCGGGGCATTTGCCATGAAACTTAAAATCCTTCTCACAAATCAGCTTCACCCGTTGCCCACAAAGAGGACAATCAGTAAATTTAATTTCTCCTGGATATGCCATTTAGCCTCCTTTGCGTGTAACGTCAATTACACGCCGACTAACTTCCTTTCACCTTTTTGATATATTCATAGGCTTTCTGGATTCGCTTAAACCGCTCCGTAGCCTGTTTCTTTGCCTCTTCGCCTTGTTTAGTATCCGGGTGGGCGAACTGAACCTTGACCCGATACACCTTTTCCACCTCCTCCACACTGGCACCCGGATCAACGCCCAGCACAGCGCAGCTCTGCTCGTAATCTTCCTTGCCAGCATCCTTTGTTGGCACGAGGCCGCCTACAAAAGTCACCCCTTTAACTATCCCGGTGACGCCGCGGTTCTCCCACAGCTTCAGGTACATGATTACCTGGTAGCAGACCCTGAGATTCATGGCCTTTGTGGGCTGAAGCTGGGAGTCAATCTCCATCCACTGGCCAGCTTTAAGGTACCTGACGGAGTAGGACCGACCATCTTTGCCCGGGATGGGCTCCCAGTCATCTATCCCCCAGCTTCTAAATAGCTTCCGAAGGTCAGCTAGAGACTGCGATACGGTTTTTTCGGTATCAATTACACTAATCTTTTGTGCCATAACTCTGTCCTCCTATAACAAAATTGCCTGCAAAGGCTCAGATTTGGGTATCTTCTTACCAGGCTTGAAGTTCTCCCAGCTATCCGACATCCAGAGGTAGGGTGTCTGGTAATACATCGACATGCGGTAAAGTAGATCATCAGACCAGCCAGGAGCAACGTATTTACGGTTAAGGGAATTGAGTGGCCAGAACCGCATGGGATAGGGGTTCATCCCCAGTCCGATGAGGGTCTGCAGGCGGTAGTGACATTCTTCTTCGGTCTGCCCGGGGAAACCGATGAGGCCATAGAAGGTGACCTGGTGCCGGTCAAGCCCGTTAGCCCGCATCATGGCAGCCACCCGGCGTACATCGGCCTCGACCTCCATCGAGTCAAAGGCAAACCGCCAGTAAGCTAGCTTGAGCTTGGAATACAGCTTCTTGTGCTCCTCCTGAAAGAACCTCACATCGAAGCCCGAGTTGATGTCAATTTCCCGCCCAAAGTTGACCAATTTGTTGACAACGAGCTCCTGATGCTCCCAGCTGGTGGCCAGGATATTGTTATCCCCTATCATCGGCGCCAGTGGGAAGTCATCGTACTCAAGGGACACCGGCTCCACCTTCTTTACCCCGCAGAACATACACTTATGCGGGCAGCCGCGGGAGGTGAAGGTGAGCTGATAATCCCCTGGGACGTGCTCGAAGCGGTCATCAAGGCCATAGTGAGGTTCTATCCCGGTCTGTGTATGTATGTATTTATGCATGAAGGTGGCAGCCGGGCCACCTATCTCTACCTCTCTCCCCCAGGAACGCACCATTTGGACCTGGCGGATCATTTCAGGAATATCCCAGGTGAAGATGACCGAGAAGTAAAACTTATCCGCCTCCTGAGTGGCGAAGGAGTCACCTAGCATCATCGAGGCCCAGGGGCCGGAATAGACCTCATCACCACGCAGCTGGTGGTACTGGGCTATTTTGTCCACTCCCAGATTGTAGATTCGGTCGGCCGGCTTCATGCCGTAGTATGAGCAATTAATAGCGGCAATCTTCATATACTATCGCAGGTCCTCCCCACTCATTTCTATTATATTATGCTGACATAGCCCCAGAAGTCTAGAGGCCGCTCCCACACCGATGCGGTCACAAAGCAGCTCTTCGTTTCCCTCAAAGGGTCGATTAGTGGTCACCACCACCGGGAGTCCCCAGTCCAGGCGCCGGTCCAGCACAGTCCAGTAGGTAGTGGATATCCAGTCGCTGGGCGGGTCATGGCCAACGTCATCTAACACCAGCAGGTCGACATAGGATACCTTATCAAGTATCTCCGCCTCCCCTTCACCGCCCCAGCGGTCGGAAAAGGTGCGTCTGATCTCCAGCATCAGGTCCCGGGCCTTCTTGAACATCACAGACAGGCGGCGCTCGTGAAGTATATGGTTCGCTATGCAGGCCGCCAGGGTCGTCTTACCGGTACCGTATTCCCTTGAGAAGAAGACCAGGCTGGGAGAATCCTTTGAGAACTTTTCCGCATACTCCCTGGCTATCTTCTGAGCTGCCGGCTGAATGTCGAGGTCAAGGGTGGCAAACGTCACTTCTTTCCACTTGGGCGGGATAGCGGCCAGCCTGATCAGTGACCGGTACCGCTCCTCCTCCTGGAGCCTTTTGGATTCTTCTTCCCTCTGGCGTTGCCTCTCCTCTCGCTTGGCGCCACACTTATCACAGATCCTCTTGGTGGCCACGCCGAGATCCGTAGTCTCAAACTTCTCCCCGCAGTCCTGACATCTTACCTCAATCTTATTGCCCTTCAGGTTTGCCAGAACCTGAGATATATGTGATGGGGTGCTTTCTCGGCTGGACCTGCCTAGCTGGTCGTTCATGTATCCTTTCCTCCCTTATCTTATAGTTCTGCCGGGCGACCTCTACATCCATGAATTTCTCGAGGCCGCGGTGGACAAATTCATCTAAAGTCCACTTGTACTTCCAGAAGTAGCCTTCTCCCTGCAGGATCTCGGCGTAATTGCTTATGGCCTGGCAGATCTCCTCTTTTGAGTAATCCCCCAGAGCTGACTTAACGGCGGCCTTCATCTTATCAGTCATCTTCTTATGAGTAATGATGTTGAGAGAGTTCCAGTGATTGAAGATGGCAGTATATATGTCTTTAATAGTGTCTTTAGGAATGTCTTTAAGGAGTGTCTTTACAGGCTCGGTTCTACGCTCAGCCAGCCAGTTTACTAGCACTAGTCAACTGTGGTTCACTAGACTGGTCAACTGTGGTTGACAAGCTTGGTAAACTCTGGTTGACTAGTTGGGGCTCTTCACTGCTAGTCAACTCCCGTTCACTAGGTGGCATTATCCAAGTGTCATAGTGTTTGTTAAATAGGTACTCTGTAGTCTTGGTTCCATCCCGGTGGCATACTATAATATGTCTCCCCTCTACCCTTTTCAAGGCCTTAATGATGCCCTGCCGGGTGAGGTGGGTAGAGTCCTCAAACTTTTTGAGGCTAATAGGGGCACTTAGTAGGCTGAAGCCCCAGGTACGGTCTATGACTGTTAAGACTACCTGGTATTCCCCACCGGACATGCAGGCAAGCATTAAGGCATGCCAGACATCGTTATTGACGCGCCTATCGTGGTGTCCCGGAGCCGTCTTCCGATCTGCCCGCTGCGGGTTAACCTTTGACTGTGCCTTGTAGGGATTCTTCAATCTATCCTCTCTCTAATCGTTCCAATCCCACCTTCCTAACTACCGTGGGGCATATATCCTCCAATCCCTTGATTAGCCTTTCAACCTTGTCCCAGGGCGGCTCCGGCAGGTTGTTGTGGTAGTTATCCGCCCCGACCTCGATAATCTGGGGATCAATCTCTGTTATCCAAGACAGCATCTCGTCCAGGTCAAAGTCACAGACCGGCTCGATACTGAGGAATTTCTTGGGGTGGTCTAATGCCCGCATCGCTATGTAGCGGTAGAGCGGGGCGGGCGCCCTGGTCAGGCGGTAGTCTCGGTTTGTCTCTATCGTGGCACCAAGGTATAGGTTCTCTGGCCAGACAATGTGCCAGTGCCAGTAATGGAGGGGGCTTTTAGTGCAGAATAGGAAGTTGACCTCTGGCTGCTCGGCAATCCGGCAGGTGAGGTCAATGATGATGGGACGGCTGGCGAAGGAGATATCCCCCATGTAGCCGACGAACACGAAGCTACCGGGCTTGAACTTTCTGCCCAGCTCCTGCTCAACCAGGTGGGGTGAGAACCCGTCCTTGTAGCGCGGCGAGTTCCTTAAGCGGGTGAGGGCGGTCCTCCGGGCATTACAGTAGGTGCATAGGAAATCACAGCCAACCCAGCAATTCCAGGTCACCATCGGCTTGCCGCCGACCTGAAACATTCGACTTCTGGACTCTGCTCGCTCTGGAGCCATTTGAACCCCCTTTCAAAGAAAATAAAACCTGGACTATCCCAGGTTCATGCGTGACTGCTCTAACCGCTGTCGGAATTCTCTCAGGTGGTGAACGGTTAGAGCTGAGGGTACGGGCTCCTTAGCGAGCTCCTCTATGGTTACACTTACGTCACAGACATTGGCAAAGTAACTCCTGACTGTTTTCTCGTTTACGTGGACTTCGCCCATCAACTTCCTGATGGCAGTCCACTCGTCCTGCTTTTCCTTTTCAAGACCAAATAAGTCCTCTTCTTCAGGAGGCGGCGGTGGTTCGGCCGGCTGTGCTTCGTGCAGTTCCAGTACCTCTTTTGGAAATAGGTCGCCTGGAGCCTCTTCAAGCTCTGGCTCAGGCACAAGAACACGACCGGGAGGCAGCATGGCACGCTTGATAACGTCGGCCAGCTTAACGTCTGTCCGGATGTGCATAATATGGACGGTTTTCTTGCTGATGCCTGGTGGGCTGACATCATAAGGTCCCAGTGTCAGTGTCAACGGGATGAAGGCGATTCTGCCCTCAGGGGAGTCGGGCGACTTGGTTAGGTTTCTGATTATCTCCAGAGTAGAGTTTATCTCTCGGATGGAGTAGAAGCTGGAGGTATCTATCTGCCAAACACCCAACCCCGGGACATCTGGCAGCATGAACATCAGGTTCATCACCCTGCGGCATCGGGCGCCATACTCAGGGCACTCCTCATAATCGCAGGTCATATCCTTCCACACCCACTCTTTTGTATTCCTGCCGGCCAAGTCTCCTGTCTGAGTGTCTACCTTGCGGTGACACTTTTCCCCATCGCCCCAGCAGACCAGGCCGAATGTTTGACCGTAGCAGCGAAGATATTGGCGGGCGACCTGCTCCATGTCGTTAGAGGGAAACATAATCTGAAGCTCTTTGGGCTTCTCATTGACCACCTTCTTAACCTCGTCAGGCACTACGAAGTAGTCGGTGGCCTTGGGGTAAGGGGACTTGTCTGGTGGCTCCACCTTGATGCCTAATCTGATTTTGCCGAGGCGGGGCAATATTCGTGCATTAGAAAGGTCCTTAATGGGCATGCCCTACCTCCTCTGGCGAGTTGTGGTTGTTATCGAGCTTCGCCTTTAGTAGCTCCACCGCCTCCTGAAAAACAAGCGCCACGGAGTATCGTTTACCGATTTCTTTAGCGCGGCGCTTGGCTTCAGTTTTGACCCACTGGTGCAGGTCGGGTGGCATGTCTGAGATACAGATTACATTGCGATGTGTAGGCAGTTCTTCGGCCATACAGCACCTCCCTTCGTCATTCATAATATTACGAGCACGATTAAAAGTCTAATGGTTTGGGGGTGCCGTTGTCAAGGGGTTTTACTGGGAAATATCGGGGAATTTTGAGGGAAGTTTGGGCTAGGCGACGGGGTGATCGGTGTTACAGCTCACCTCAAGGTAGCAGCTCAGGATGGCGATAGTCTCCTGGACACTGAGCTCCTTTTGTGTGGCCATTTCGTTGATGAGGTCCATGCCAATATGCTTTACCACCAGGTAACCGGAGGCGATGGCCTCGGAGTTATGTGGGTTGCGGGGGATGCGAGATAACAGGGTCTTTAGGTGGTCGGGGATGAGGTTTTCACCCTCCTTCTTTAGCTTGAACCCGCTGCCATGCTCGGCAAGGTCGGGCCGGTGATGAAGGGCCTCTACGACATAGATCTCCCATAGGGTCTTGGTCATCGTCCACATCTCTGCGGGAGGGTATTGCTCCATACATTTATTGAAGTTCTTAAGAGCGCTATCTACCTTCCCACGCCACACACCAAATAAGTAGGCAATTCCTAGCAGGGAGATGCACCCTGAGATGGCACCAACTATGCTGGTAACATTTTCCACTAATATTTACTCCTTAGAAATGGGCTGTTATTACATGGTCAGCTAAGATTGCTGTGGTTACTGGGCTATAGGGGCTAAGGTATGCTCCATCCTTATCCCAGTAGTCAAAGCTACGACCTGGGACCGGGTGGGCGGTGACCCGGACTATCTCACCATAGGCATAGCTGCTCTTATCGGGTGATTTGCTGACAGTGCCTCCCCAGAACGGGTCGGAGCGCACATTAAGGGTAAACCCAGGTGGTGGTGCCGGTGGCGGTGGTGGCGGCGGTGGCGGCGGTGGTGGTGGTGCCGGTGGCGGCGGTGGCGGCGGTGGCGGCGGTGGTGGTGGTGCCGGTGGCGGCGGTGGTGGCGCTGGAGGTGGTGCCGGCGGTGGTGGCGCTGGAAGGT
>JABUBP010000240.1_pt1 | contig 14120 bp, 12 predicted proteins | sample 7240331 | NCBI WGS metagenome assembly JABUBP01 (sample SAMN07256347, study PRJNA390944) | subsurface metagenome | isolation source: Methane hydrate marine sediment | place: Pacific Ocean: Eastern North Pacific, ODP site 1244 | collected 2002 | reverse complement strand
GATCGCCATTCTGCGCTCGATAAATGCACTCCATGTGATTAACCTGGTGTTTTTGCTGGGCCCCTGCCTTTATCACGGATAAGAGCCATCCGTCTGGAGATTTTTTGCCGTAAGTCCAGCCTGGCCTTGATCTTGCTTATTTGCGTGTTTCTCCAGGCTGCGCCCCTGGCCCCTCCTCTTGCCAGGGACGTAGGCTTGCCTGTAGTTCAATAACATCGGTCAACTGGCCCCGCAACACCCCTTTTTTGCAGGACCGGGCCCTTGTCGCTTTCCCCTCGCCCCCGATCGTAGCTGCCACCCCTAACTATTTAGACATTTTTGGCCATATTTTTGAAAATGTCGCAGTTGTGGTAAAGTGCGACCTAATTCTGCAATTCGAATTTTCCGATCGGGGAAAAATGTCGCAAAATAAATGTCGATTTAAGACTTGACAGGTTGTCGCGTTACCCGTATTCTCAATTTCCGTTGTGTCGCCATTGCAGCGACCTGGTTATTAACTCTTTTTGAAAGGACAGAAAAATGATGAATGAGGAAGAACTCGCCAATGTTGTTCAGCTTATCGTAGATCTCGATTTGGACGTGCGCAACGGTAATATCCCCGAGGCGGAAAAACTAATCGCTTCTCTCGTTAATAATCTGTCTCATCAGCATCCTCTCAAATGGGAAATGTTAGCGGCTTTTCTTATCGACCATTTGACAGAGGCTGAGACCAGGGCAGCTCTTGTACACTTGCTTCCTAAAGTCAAGGAATTACTCGATGCTACTCTGCCAGGTTATGAAGGTGAGTTTTAATGTTAGACTTATTTTCGCTTACTGAGACAATCGCGGGCGGCTTTCTCATAGCCGTCCGCGAAGGCTGGTCATCTGTTCACGTCTGTCACTTCGAAGATGAACTTTGTGTCCTGCCGGCCGGCCATTCGTTTTATCGCCACAAGGTTTTTTGCTGCTATGATCTCGAGCGCATCAAGGCCGGCTTTTCCCCTGAGGAGTTGCTCGATTTGTTAAAGCCAATTATTTCCTTTTATTTTGAGGACCAAGTATGTCCGACCAGCCAAAAACTCTTACCGTCAATGAATGTCACCTGATCCTGACCGCTCTTCTTATTCATGGCGAAACACGTGGTCAAAGGCAAAGGTCTTATCGAAATCACTGTATGGCTGTCCTTATGCTCGATGCCGGTCTGCGAGTCGGTGAGCTTGTTCAATTGCGCCAGCGTGATCTTGCTTTTCAGGATTCTGTCAGCACGTCCGTTCTGATCAGCGCCGAGATCTCCAAGAGTCGCTTCGAGCGCGTTGTTCCTCTTACTTCGAATGCGCGTGCTGCTATCCATTATATGATCGATTTTTTGTGGGGTACTAGTGACCCGGGACCCGACCTATACGCCTTTTACCAAAAGGATCCTCTCAAGCCGTTGACTACCCGCCAGGTCGAGCGTATTATTCGTTCCGCAGCATTGATCGCCTTGAACCGCCCGGTCCACCCGCACGTTCTTCGTCATACCTTCGCTACCCGCTTGATGCGAACTACTAATACCCGTATCGTTCAGAAGTTACTCGGTCACCGTAATCTCTCGAGCACACAGGTCTATACTCATCCTACTCAGGAAGATCTTCAAGTCGCAATTAATGAGCTTGGGTTATATAGTTTTCCAGTAGATCTCCGCACTTCGGCCTACTCACCGGCCCTCTGCGGTACGGATGGCCCCGATGCACTGGGGACACATCAGGACGGTCGCTAACGCGTCCGTCCTTTTTATGTCACCACAGCACAGGCACGGCGCTTGGGGTACTGCCGGCGACACGGCGGATCCGCCCGGAAGAGGGTCGGCTTGGAGTGCCTCCTCCGGAGGGGCCATCGACCGCCAGGCTTGCAGCCAGGCTGCTGTTGTTCTGGCTGTTGCCCCGGATTCCACCGCGTTACGCATGAGGTAAGCTCTATAAGTCGGGTCCTCGATCAGTGCCAAATTTGCAGCTGCCGATACGCTTAATTTGCCTTGATGTACTATTTCCAAGACGTCACCAGGCCAGGCCAGCAGATCTACCTGTGACTTCACCCAGTGACGGCTTCTGTGCATTGACGCTGCCACCTGTTCTAGACTCATTATGTCGTTATTTATGATATCATGGACCATGCAGGCCGTCTCAACCGGCGTCAAATCTGTTCTGAATAGATTTTCTGCTATCGTGATCTCCGTTGTCTCGGTCTCTTTGCCTTCGTGTACGTAGCATGGTATTTTTTCCATTCCGCATTTACTTGCGGCCGTAAATCTTCGATGTCCTGCTATGATCACAAAATCGTCGTCTTTTTTCCTTACGATGATCGGATTGATCATTCCTATCCTTCCGATACTGACCGCCAGATCGTCGATCTCGTCGTCGTCGAAGTCCAGTCTCCCCGGGTTCTCTCCGCATGTTATCCTGTTCATTTCTATAAGCAGTCTCGTCTCACCCATTTTTCGCATTCCCCCTGAACCTGTCGATCTTTACTTTCTTCGATTTTTCGGTCCATTCGAACAGTATATAATCACCTTTTTTTATACCGAGTTTCCTTCTTATTAAGATCGGCAGCGTTACAACCAGCGAGTTATGCTGCTTAAATACCCTTTTGGGCAGGACCATTTTTGTATTGTTGGTATTGTCCATCCTGTTGGATATAGCCCCCACCCATGCAATTGTCAAACCAAAAATCAAAATAGCAAGATTTTGTCAACAAACAGCAGGATAGGGTCTTAGTAATTCGGTGGATAACCTGTGCGCTAACCTGTTAGGTTTACAGATTTCTCAGATCTGGCGGTCCCTGTTCTCCCAAACCTAACAATTTGTCCACCTAATCTCACAGGTTACCTCACAATTCGACCCCTACTTTTTCGACATTAATAAACCGCACTGCAGCTGCCCACAGTGCGGTTCGAGTTGGAGGAATGATGCCTTTTTGTCGCTTTGCCCTGTCAAACCTAACAATTTCACAGGGTATAGTTTTACTATATATTAATTAATATACTAGTATTAATCATATGACCTGTTAGGTTTGAAGGCTCATACCTCAATTAGTGCGACGCCTGCCAGATCGTAATCGTCGATTAAGTCCAGATCCAACTCATCACAAATTACCACCGGCCATACCTCCTCATAAATGTTAAACTCTATCTTAAATAGCCTTGAATAAACCAAGGCCTGTCCCAGGGCGGTCATGCTTCCAACCCCTTTTATCTCTATGACCCAGTAGCCCCCCCCAACCGAAGCTACTACGTCTATTCGCTTTTTTGTTACGCCGGCGGCGATTCTTTTGTCCATCGAAGTCGCACCTGGTCCCAGTTGCACCGGAGCGCCCACGTGGAGATCATACCAGACCCTTTTCATCTCCACAAGCGGTGACTTCAGATACTTCGTCCATACTTCCGTATCGTCCGCGAGTAAATGCGGATAAGATGGCATTATTATCGGTAACTGCCCTGGCCCGAGATCAGCCATTCCGGTACCTCCGTTGGAATCGATGAAACCACCAGTATCGCCTGCGGCCCCGTTGCCTCCGCCGCTGTTATTTCTATTAGCGCTACGATCCGTCTTCCCTGTGCGTGAACTGGTAGTCTCATCTGCAACGTTATAACTACTCCGCCTGATCCTATATCGACTGCCCTTCGTACTGCTCCTCGCTTTCCGAGATCGCTAAATAGGGGCTGTAGCGCGTCGAACTCCGCTATCCCCGCCGGCAGCACGTCACCCAGGGCCAGTGCGATGCTCGATACCCCCTCCCAGTTGCCGCCCCCAGCATACGTTACTTGCCATACTACGCACCTGTCGCCTAGACCCGCCTCGCTTATGTCGTAATATTGTCCGATTCCGCCTTCCGCTGCATACACGCCTACCGGCCATCGCCGCCCGAAACAGCAGTCAGGCAACTGCATGATCTTGTCTAACGGCCAACTTCTGATATCCATTTTGGTTTAGCCCTCCATTATCTCGAACGATGCGTGGACTTCCTCTACTCCGTCCCAGTTACACTGTGCCCATATTCCAAACCGCCTTCCTTCACCGATGTATAATCTGTTCATGGTCCACTCGTATTCGTCCCTTCCGTGATATCGATACCACTGATCCAGTCCAGTTCCCCGCCATGTAATCGGCAGGACGCTTTCCCATTGCCGTATTGCCTCCTGAGTTGCCGGCACAGTTGTACCCGTGAGGACCTTGAATCCTACCTGTTTCGCTGTGTCCGGTACGGTCGGATAAAAGAACAGTCTAACCGATATCAGCCTTACCTTCTGTCCGACTGCTATTGTGTAGCCGTAATCTATTGCAGCGAGTCCCTGAGGCGCTGCCAGACAGGTTATTACTCTTGAATATCCTGATTGTGGATTCATGACGCCGAGTACCAGTCTCTGTTGTTTTGTTACCAGCTTTGCCATGACCTGGTCGCTTCGAGGGCGGTTTTAAGATTTCTTGATTTCCTATATTTCGCCCTGTGGTGTGTCCTCATTGTTGTCTTTCGACCAGGCCTTGAGAAAGCTTATTATAAACTCGACTAGCTTTAGGATCTTCCAGAAGTCTGTTCCCAATTTCATTATACGGCCCCCATTCCCGAAGTAACGATTTCAACAGGTATTACTCGGATTGCCCCGGTGTCACCTGCATCTATTCGGACTATCACATCTGACTTGCCCAGTGTCTGTAAGGCATAATTGCCGTCACGGAAGATATCGAACGGCAGGTGCAAGTGATTAGATATCACATGGTCGGCTGGTATCGCCATCGACGTATCGTCCCACTGTGCGAACGCAGCAGCAGTCAGCCTGTGCACGTGGTAGCCGTGATACCCGGGCGCTGCAAACATTCTGCCGGCCATGTTATGAATCGTCTCGATGTTGGCTTCCGAGTAAAAGTGATTGATGTTATCGATTAGGATCTCCATCTTTTCGATAGTCGCTAGATCTGCGGCCGCCACCGGTATCGTTTCGCCCCACATGACCAGTTCCGATATCTCGTTGCCGATCGGCAATTCGATATCGAGTTGTCCCGCCGCTGACGGTGTCCTTGCCAGGGTTGTCATCTTGATGAACTGTCCCGGTGCGGCGTTTGGGATCTCCACCGTCTCGATCTGCGCGAACACTGTATCGATACTTGTAAACGCCGTGGCGTAGGTGATCTGTAAGATGAGCTCACCGCGCGTGGTCCTCGGATAGCACTCGTCAGGTGAATACAATTTCCTCGTATGAGGGACCAGGATCGTTATCGAACGCTCATCATCGTCGTTGCCTTCCTCATTCATACTCCATGACTCGAATCCGTTTACTAAAATACCACAGGCAAAGGCATCGAACCCTGACATCGAGAAGACCGCTGAGCCTTTGTATAACACTTCGATTTTCGTCATCATGTCGAGCGCCTTGACAAATGGCATGTTCTCGCTGACCAGGTCCTGCGCATACTTCAACGTAATCAGCGTATGCGATAACGGGTTTACCGGCAGATCATAAGAGACTACCGTACCGACAGCAACCGTCTCATCGTGTGCGAGTATACTATGGATAAACTCCATTTTATGTCACCTCCTCTCTTATTTACCTAATCGCTGCTCTTTGGCCGCGATCAGTGCGTTTACTACTGCCTTTACCCTGTCCAGGTTTCTCGGGTCCCTTCGAGCGAATCGCGGAGGCAGGGTAACTCTCTCGATTGCGTCTCTGTAAGGTGCGAAGTTGGCAGCATACAACTCTTTTGCCATTGCCACACCAGGTCCCCAGCGTTGCGTACCTTTTTCTACTGCGCCTCGTTGCCATTTCTCTGTTCCGGCTTTCTTAACTCCTTTTCCGAAGCGCTTCTTTGTTATAGCCAGTTGAACCCCAGTTTCGTACGCGGATTCTGAGGCCGCTGTAGATGTTGCCCAGTCTTTTCTCGGATTTTGCACGCCGATCCGATAGTCTTCTGTGCGCTGTGGCGTCACGGTAGCGAACTTGTTTGCTATGTGCTCGATAGATCTGATGAACGCCATTTTGTGTTCCCCCTTTCATAATTTTCTTCATGGTTTTCAAAAACGTCCAATTTACTAAACTACGAGTTAGTTGTCTGATTGTGATTTTACACGGTGTGATCTGTTTTTGGCAAGTCCATTCTCGCTGATCGGTCCGTTTTGCCTTTTTGCAGATCGGCGCTGGACCCGAATTCTCTTTGTTTGCCTCATTGCCGTACTTTTGGCGGTCCCTGGTCCTTTTTTCTCGATTTGGCATTTTGGCCGGTTTTGTCTGATATTTTTCTTCTCAGGATGGCTTGTAATCGAATAACTCCATCGATCTGGTATTAAACTACCACTTATTCTATGATGTATTTTCCCATCCGTCCTGGTTTTGGTCGGCGCTTTTGTTGGCTTGTTCTTTGGTTATTTGTTTGTTATACTTTGTTTGGAACAACCTTGTTGATTATTCCGATGATTTTATATCGATTTTGCTGTTGGGATCACTTTTTCTGAAAGGGAGGAAACATGAAATTTGTAATTGCTGTAATTTGTATCGTTGTCTTCTTTGTTGTTGTTGCTATATCTCTCTCTAAAACTTCTACGATTTGCCTCGAGGACCAGAACAAGGAAATCGTCTATCTTTCTTATGTTGCATTTAACTTGAGTGACTGGACTTCTTTTGCTAAGCTGCATTCACCACTTTACCTGCAACATGCGCCTGATTATGAGGATCCTATTCCCCTTGGCGCTTATGAACTCTCCTGCCGTACAGCCCGTAAGCGTTTTCCCGATCTTAAATACCGCATCGAGGATATTTTTGCTTTCGAGGATAAGGTTTCTGTTCGATTGCGCTGGCAGTGCAGTAACAGTTCTATGGCATTCAAGGAGTATTTTCCCGATGGCGTTGGTGCTGGTTCTATGATCAGCATAGTCAGGATTAGAAACGGCAAGATTATCGAAGAGTGGTGTGAGTATGACACTGTCGGGATTCAAAAGATGATCAGATCAGTCAAGTCCATGGAGCATAATAAATAAAGTTCCGCGCTCGGGCCTCATCGGCCCAGAGCGCACGCAGCAGTCGCGCGCCCCGCATGTAGTTCATTCGGTTGTGCAATCCGCAGGCTAAGGTCCCGCATGTAGTTCATTCGCGGGGCAATCTGCAGGCTAAGGTCCCGCATGTAGTTCATTCGGTTGAGCAATCCGCAAGATAAGGTCCCGCGTGTAGTTCATTCGGTTGAGCAATCCACAAGATAAGGTCCCGCATGTGGTTCATTCCCGTCGGCAACTCTCCCGGCGCGCTGGGGGCGCTCCGCCCCCCGGCTCGGCTTCGCTCGCCTCCCCCCGGCCCGCCGGTTTCCTGCGCGCCACGTCTGTCCCCAAGACCACGCTCTCTAAAGTCCGGCGGGCTGACCGAGAAAGCCGGGCCAAGGCCCGGCTTCTCTTGTGGTTCTGCTTGCTGATTGTCGTACTCTTAGTTCCCCTGTGCTGCCGCAGACGCCCTCCGTCGGGCCATGAATGGCCGCTCCGTTTGGCGATATGAGACAACCCCCCTGGGGGGGTTTTCTCAGACTCTTTCCCCAATCGGCTCCCGTCGAGCCGGGCGGTGAGGCACCGCCGAATTGACCGAAACCGCTCTGGGCACGTGCTCGGTTGCCGGCAAAGCCGGCGCTATAAACGAAGGTTCGCTAACTTCGGCCAATTCCCACCTGCTCCGCTCAAGCGCGTAGCTGTCCTCCATGTCCATGGAGGACGCGGGCTCCTCCGTCCCTTGCGGGCCACATCCGCCCGGCCCTGTAGCGCTCGTTTCTCTCGCTTTTGTTTTCGTAGTCCTCATAGTGGGAAGCAGAGCTTCCAAGAGACCCTTTGATCGTCATTCTGCGATCGCAGAATCCAGGCCATGTAATTGACCTGGTGTTTTGGCCGGTCTGCTGCCTTTATCCCGGATAAGGCCCGTCCAGCTGGAGATTATCTGCTGCAAGTTCAGCCCTGCCATGATCTTGCGTTTTTGCGTGTTTCTCCAGGCTGCGCCCCTGGCCCCCCCTCTTGCCAGGGACGTAGGATTGCCTGTAGTGCAATAACATCGGTCAATTGACCCCCCAACACCACCTTTTTGCAGGAATGAAGCCTGTGCGTTTTCCCCCGGGGCCCCTGTCCGTCCGCCACCCCTAACTATTTAGACATTTTTAGCCATATTTTTGAAAATGTCGCAGTTGTGGTAAAGTGCGACCTAAATCCGCGTGGTCCTTTAAATCGATTTAAAAAAGTGTCGTATAAAAAATGTCGGTTTAGTGCTTGACAGGTTGTCGCGTTACCCGTATTCTCAATTTCCGTAATGTCGCTTTTGGTGCGACCTCATATTTAACTCTTTTTGAAAGGACAGAAAAATGTTTAATGACGAATATATCGCCCATTTGGTTTTGCAGCTCGACGACCTCGAAACTGACTTGCGCAACAGCAATCTCCCCGAATCGTCAAAACTAATCTTTTCTCTCGCTAATTTTCTAACTAAGAAGCAGCCTCTCGGTTGGCTGATGTTAGCGAATTTTATTAGCGACCATTTGGAAGTTCTTGAGATCAGGTTAGCTCTCTTGCACCTCATGCCTGAAATCCAGAAGTTGATCTGTCCTTCCCAGCCTGATCAGGAAGCGGACGTCTAATGTTGGATTTGTATTCGCTTACTGAAGTCATCGCGGGCGGTTTCCGACTCGCCGTCCGCGAAGGCTGGTCATCTGTTCACGTTTGTCACTTCGAAGGGGAACTTTGTGTCCTGCCCGCCGGCCATTCTTTTTATCGGCACAAGGTTTTTTGTTGCTTTGATCTCGAGCGCAACGAAGCCAATTTTACCAATGAGGATTGGTTCGAGTTGTTAAAGCCGATTATTGACTTTTATGTGGAGTTTCAAAAATGTCAACCCAGCCAAAAACCCTTTCAGTCAATGAGTGTCACTTGATCCTTACCGCTCTGTTTATACAGTGTCGAACACCAGGTCAAAAGAAAAGATCTATTCGCAATCACTGTATGGCGGTCCTTATGCTCGATGCAGGTCTTCGAGTCGGTGAACTAGTACAATTGCGTCAGCTTGACCTGGCTTTTGCAGATTCTGTCAGTACGTCCGTTCTGATCGGCGCCGATATCTCGAAGAGTCGCTTCGAGCGTGTTGTTCCTCTGACTTCCGGCGCGACCGCTTCAATTCGTCGTATGATCGATGTCTGGTGGGGTACAGCTTCTCCTTTGCCTGAGCGTTACGCCTTCTATCAAACAGATCCTCTTAAGCCTTTGACTACCCGCCAGGTCGAGCGTATTATTCGTTCCGCCGCGATGCTCGCTTTGAACCGCCCTGTTCATCCGCACGTTCTTCGTCATACCTTCGCTACCCGCTTGATGCGAACTACTAATACCCGTATCGTTCAGAAGTTACTCGGACATCGCCGGCTCTCGAGCACACAGGTTTATACTCATCCGACCCAGGAAGATCTTCAATTGGCAATTAAAGGTATTGAATGATAGTAATATCCGGCAGAGGGCATTCCGCCGGTCTATTCACCGGCTCTCTGCGTTCCGGATAGCCCCGATGCAACTGGGGCACATAAGGACGGTCGCTAGCGCGTCCGTCCTTTTGATTTCACCACAGCACAGGCACGGTGCCTGAGGTACTGCCGGCGACACGGTGGATCCGCCCGGAAGAGGTTCCGTGGCTACTGCCTCCTCCGGAGGTGCCATCGACCTCCATGCCTGCAGCCAGGCTGCTGTTGTCCTGGCTGTGGCCCCTGAATCCACCGCATTGCGTAGTAGGTAGCTTCTATAAGTCTGGTCCTCTATCAATGCCAGATTTGCCGCTGCCGAAACGCTTAATTTACCGTGATGTACTAGATCCAGAACATCGCCCGGCCAGGCCAGCAGATCTACCTGTGACTTCACCCAGTGACGGCTTCTGTGCATTGACGCTGCCACCTGTTCTAGACTCATTATGTCGTTATTTATGATATCATGGACCATGCAGGCCGTCTCAACCGGCGTCAAATCTGTTCTGAATAGATTTTCTGCTATCGTGATCTCCGTTGTCTCGGTCTCTTTGCCTTCGTGTACGTAGCATGGTATTTTTTCCATTCCGCATTTACTTGCGGCCGTAAATCTTCGATGTCCTGCTATGATCACAAAATCGTCGTCTTTTTTCCTTACGATGATCGGATTGATCATTCCTATCCTTCCGATACTGACCGCCAGATCGTCGATCTCGTCGTCGTCGAAGTCCAGTCTCCCCGGGTTCTCTCCGCATGTTATCCTGTTCATTTCTATAAGCAGTCTCGTCTCACCCATTTTTCGCATTCCCCCTGAACCTGTCGATCTTTACTTTCTTCGATTTTTCGGTCCATTCGAACAGTATATAATCACCTTTTTTTATACCGAGTTTCCTTCTTATTAAGATCGGCAGCGTTACAACCAGCGAGTTATGCTGCTTAAATACCCTTTTGGGCAGGACCATTTTTGTATTGTTGGTATTGTCCATCCTGTTGGATATAGCCCCCACCCATGCAATTGTCAAACCAAAAATCAAAATAGCAAGATTTTGTCAACAAACAGCAGGATAGGGTCTTAGTAATTCGGTGGATAACCTGTGCGCTAACCTGTTAGGTTTACAGATTTCTCAGATCTGGCGGTCCCTGTTCTCCCAAACCTAACAATTTGTCCACCTAATCTCACAGGTTACCTCACAATTCGACCCCTACTTTTTCGACATTAATAAACCGCACTGCAGCTGCCCACAGTGCGGTTCGAGTTGGAGGAATGATGCCTTTTTGTCGCTTTGCCCTGTCAAACCTAACAATTTCACAGGGTATAGTTTTACTATATATTAATTAATATACTAGTATTAATCATATGACCTGTTAGGTTTGAAGGCTCATACCTCAATTAGTGCGACGCCTGCCAGATCGTAATCGTCGATTAAGTCCAGATCCAACTCATCACAAATTACCACCGGCCATACCTCCTCATAAATGTTAAACTCTATCTTAAATAGCCTTGAATAAACCAAGGCCTGTCCCAGGGCGGTCATGCTTCCAACCCCTTTTATCTCTATGACCCAGTAGCCCCCCCCAACCGAAGCTACTACGTCTATTCGCTTTTTTGTTACGCCGGCGGCGATTCTTTTGTCCATCGAAGTCGCACCTGGTCCCAGTTGCACCGGAGCGCCCACGTGGAGATCATACCAGACCCTTTTCATCTCCACAAGCGGTGACTTCAGATACTTCGTCCATACTTCCGTATCGTCCGCGAGTAAATGCGGATAAGATGGCATTATTATCGGTAACTGCCCTGGCCCGAGATCAGCCATTCCGGTACCTCCGTTGGAATCGATGAAACCACCAGTATCGCCTGCGGCCCCGTTGCCTCCGCCGCTGTTATTTCTATTAGCGCTACGATCCGTCTTCCCTGTGCGTGAACTGGTAGTCTCATCTGCAACGTTATAACTACTCCGCCTGATCCTATATCGACTGCCCTTCGTACTGCTCCTCGCTTTCCGAGATCGCTAAATAGGGGCTGTAGCGCGTCGAACTCCGCTATCCCCGCCGGCAGCACGTCACCCAGGGCCAGTGCGATGCTCGATACCCCCTCCCAGTTGCCGCCCCCAGCATACGTTACTTGCCATACTACGCACCTGTCGCCTAGACCCGCCTCGCTTATGTCGTAATATTGTCCGATTCCGCCTTCCGCTGCATACACGCCTACCGGCCATCGCCGCCCGAAACAGCAGTCAGGCAACTGCATGATCTTGTCTAACGGCCAACTTCTGATATCCATTTTGGTTTAGCCCTCCATTATCTCGAACGATGCGTGGACTTCCTCTACTCCGTCCCAGTTACACTGTGCCCATATTCCAAACCGCCTTCCTTCACCGATGTATAATCTGTTCATGGTCCACTCGTATTCGTCCCTTCCGTGATATCGATACCACTGATCCAGTCCAGTTCCCCGCCATGTAATCGGCAGGACGCTTTCCCATTGCCGTATTGCCTCCTGAGTTGCCGGCACAGTTGTACCCGTGAGGACCTTGAATCCTACCTGTTTCGCTGTGTCCGGTACGGTCGGATAAAAGAACAGTCTAACCGATATCAGCCTTACCTTCTGTCCGACTGCTATTGTGTAGCCGTAATCTATTGCAGCGAGTCCCTGAGGCGCTGCCAGACAGGTTATTACTCTTGAATATCCTGATTGTGGATTCATGACGCCGAGTACCAGTCTCTGTTGTTTTGTTACCAGCTTTGCCATGACCTGGTCGCTTCGAGGGCGGTTTTAAGATTTCTTGATTTCCTATATTTCGCCCTGTGGTGTGTCCTCATTGTTGTCTTTCGACCAGGCCTTGAGAAAGCTTATTATAAACTCGACTAGCTTTAGGATCTTCCAGAAGTCTGTTCCCAATTTCATTATACGGCCCCCATTCCCGAAGTAACGATTTCAACAGGTATTACTCGGATTGCCCCGGTGTCACCTGCATCTATTCGGACTATCACATCTGACTTGCCCAGTGTCTGTAAGGCATAATTGCCGTCACGGAAGATATCGAACGGCAGGTGCAAGTGATTAGATATCACATGGTCGGCTGGTATCGCCATCGACGTATCGTCCCACTGTGCGAACGCAGCAGCAGTCAGCCTGTGCACGTGGTAGCCGTGATACCCGGGCGCTGCAAACATTCTGCCGGCCATGTTATGAATCGTCTCGATGTTGGCTTCCGAGTAAAAGTGATTGATGTTATCGATTAGGATCTCCATCTTTTCGATAGTCGCTAGATCTGCGGCCGCCACCGGTATCGTTTCGCCCCACATGACCAGTTCCGATATCTCGTTGCCGATCGGCAATTCGATATCGAGTTGTCCCGCCGCTGACGGTGTCCTTGCCAGGGTTGTCATCTTGATGAACTGTCCCGGTGCGGCGTTTGGGATCTCCACCGTCTCGATCTGCGCGAACACTGTATCGATACTTGTAAACGCCGTGGCGTAGGTGATCTGTAAGATGAGCTCACCGCGCGTGGTCCTCGGATAGCACTCGTCAGGTGAATACAATTTCCTCGTATGAGGGACCAGGATCGTTATCGAACGCTCATCATCGTCGTTGCCTTCCTCATTCATACTCCATGACTCGAATCCGTTTACTAAAATACCACAGGCAAAGGCATCGAACCCTGACATCGAGAAGACCGCTGAGCCTTTGTATAACACTTCGATTTTCGTCATCATGTCGAGCGCCTTGACAAATGGCATGTTCTCGCTGACCAGGTCCTGCGCATACTTCAACGTAATCAGCGTATGCGATAACGGGTTTACCGGCAGATCATAAGAGACTACCGTACCGACAGCAACCGTCTCATCGTGTGCGAGTATACTATGGATAAACTCCATTTTATGTCACCTCCTCTCTTATTTACCTAATCGCTGCTCTTTGGCCGCGATCAGTGCGTTTACTACTGCCTTTACCCTGTCCAGGTTTCTCGGGTCCCTTCGAGCGAATCGCGGAGGCAGGGTAACTCTCTCGATTGCGTCTCTGTAAGGTGCGAAGTTGGCAGCATACAACTCTTTTGCCATTGCCACACCAGGTCCCCAGCGTTGCGTACCTTTTTCTACTGCGCCTCGTTGCCATTTCTCTGTTCCGGCTTTCTTAACTCCTTTTCCGAAGCGCTTCTTTGTTATAGCCAGTTGAACCCCAGTTTCGTACGCGGATTCTGAGGCCGCTGTAGATGTTGCCCAGTCTTTTCTCGGATTTTGCACGCCGATCCGATAGTCTTCTGTGCGCTGTGGCGTCACGGTAGCGAACTTGTTTGCTATGTGCTCGATAGATCTGATGAACGCCATTTTGTGTTCCCCCTTTCATAATTTTCTTCATGATTTTCAAAAACGTCCAATTTACTAAACTACGTGTTTGTTGTTCGGCAATGATTTTACACAGTGTGATCTGTTTTTGGCAAGTCCATTCTCGCTGATCGGTCCGTTTTGCCTTTTTGCAGATCGTCGCTGGACCCGAATTCTCTTTGTTTGCCTCATTGCCGTACTTTTGGCGGTCCATGGTCCTTTTTTCTCGATTTGGCATTTTGGCCGGTTTTGTCTGATATTTTTCTTCTCAGGATGGCTCGTAATCGAATAACTCCATCGATCTGGTATTAAACTACCCCTTGTTCT
>JABUBP010000239.1_pt1 | contig 14138 bp, 15 predicted proteins | sample 7240331 | NCBI WGS metagenome assembly JABUBP01 (sample SAMN07256347, study PRJNA390944) | subsurface metagenome | isolation source: Methane hydrate marine sediment | place: Pacific Ocean: Eastern North Pacific, ODP site 1244 | collected 2002 | reverse complement strand
GTCCAACGCTACTATCAAACGCCTTATATTACTCACAAGATTCCCAGCTGATTTCAGCGAACATAAAGGAATACCTGATAAATGTGTGTGTTGGTTTGAAGTTTATAATTGGTTGGCAGATGTAAAGCAGAAGGCACAAGACCCGGACAGCATCTACCTGATAAAGTCATTTATGTCTTTTTTGGAGGTAAAAAAGATGAGTATTGAAAGAGTTGGATGGGAATACATAAACGGAGTTCCTGCCTTTAATAATCTGATTAGCATGATTGAGGCAGCTGTCAAAGATGCAAAAATTCCTTTTCACAAAACTTATCCAAGAGCTTCGGCGTGGAGTTGGAAAGGGTTTTGGTTAGAAAATAAGAAATTCTGGTGTGGAATATATTATAATGCACCACTCGTTGTTGTATTCAAGGCATTCCACAAGAAAGACTTTGACATGAAAAAAGTTAAAACACTTAGCTATCCAATAAAAGAGGCTCTACAATCTATTTGGTTCCAGTTACGCCTGGAGAACACGTCTTTCTTTTCTCTGGATAAGGATAGACAACTTGAGGAGATAACAAAGTTCATTAAAACATCCTATATAGAAGCTCAACAAATGAGAATCAAAGAGAAATAGTTTTAGGCAGGAACTAGCAAAATGAACGATAAACAGCGTCTGTATTCACTCCATAAGCGTATTAAGAATAACTGTTGTCAACAATGGCGGATAGATTCTAAGAGCTTCTATACTTGGTATAAAGATAAAGTTAAAGAACAGAAGGAACTATGCCATTATTGTCATTTGCGTGGTAATACTAAAGAGATATATGGAAGACACTTTAGGAATGGCAGAAGAGGATTTAATCTAGAAGTGGACAGAAAAGATGCTAAGGGGCTATATTCACCAGAGAATTGCGTATTAGCATGTTATCCCTGCAACAATGTAAAAAGTGATGTTTTCTCCTATGACGAATTCTTGGAGATTGGTAAAGTAATAAGTAAAGTTAAGAAACGAACGAATTAACCCTACAACAATGCGTTTCGCTTACTAAACAGCTTTTCGACTCTGTCACCTTACCAACACCACCTCCCTCTCCTAAGTTATAACTACTTTTGGTATACACAGTTTTCGGTAGATAATGATAAAATGGTCATATATCATCCGTGGAGGAGTAGTAAATGGTCTACATAGGCGTGGACGGCTGTAGGAAGGGATGGTTTGCAGTCGTGTTAAAAGGAGAAGCTAACTGGAAGGTGAAGGATTTTCCAGATATATCTAGCATGTGGAATCATTGTTCAGACGCAGATTTGATACTTATTGATATGCCAATTGGTTTGCGGGATAGGGATTCCAAAGAGCGTGCTTGCGACATAAAGGCTCGCAAGCTGCTTGGTGCCAAACGGGGCTCCAGTGTATTCCCATCTCCATGTCGAGCTGCAATTTATGCTGATACCTATGAAGACGTAAATGCAATCAATAAACTAATGACCGGCAGGAGATTGCCCCGACAAACTTGGGGGATAATCCCTAAGATTCGAGAGGTAGATAAGCTTCTTTCAAGGGAGATGCTGGCTAGGTCACGCATTCGGGAAATCCATCCAGAGGTATGCTTTTGGGCACTAAATAGAGGCAAACCGATGAAGTATTCTAAGAAGAAGGAAGAGGGTTTCCTAGAACGGATGGAAGTTCTCCTTTTTGTCTATCCAAGTGCCAAAAAGGTAGTTGACTATGCTTTGCAGGAATATCTTCGGAGAGAAGTAGCCAGGGATGATATTCTTGACGCCATGGTAGCAGCAGTGACATCATCCAAAGCAAGGCAAGGGCTCTTAACTGTTCCAGAGAATCCTGAGGTTGATTCTAAGGGTCTACCCATGGAAATGGTATATTATCCTACGCCTTAGCTAGCACCACCTCCCTCTCAATTGTAGTAACTACATTCTTCACGCCTAGGGGTTCATTACCTATTGGAGATTAGTTGTGAGCGTAAGCAATACTTCACTGTGTGTTTTGGTTATTGCACGTGGTGATGTGGCACAACACTAAAACAGCTACCAATCTCCAGAATGGAAAGGGTATCCACATTCTTGCCCTACATAAATACATAAAAAGCCCGATTAGCCAGTGGCTTGATAGGATAGAGCCCCTAGCCACCTCAAATATGCCATGCCTCAAAGCTCCAGAACGCCTGACTACAGGCACTATGGCAGAATTTCTAGATAGCGCTGGAGAGGAACGGTTTTTAGCCAAGGTAGTCAAGTTTCAAGCTGACCTAGCCCAAATGGAGGCAAGCCAATCCCTTTACCAGGGGATAATGGGGGCTCTGGGTTACTCCAAGAATAAGCTTCCCTTCCTGGAGTTAGCTCACCGGTTGCCACTTCGGATTCTAGAGTCTATTGCCCAGGGTAAAATATCAGATGAGGAATGCCTTGCCCGGCAACAGGCTCTACTATTGGGTACTGCTGGACTGCTTCCCTCACAGCGTCAAAGTAGACATCAGGAAAATGAATTAGATGACAAATGGATAGACAAATTGGAGAGGTTATGGACTTCTTACCCACACACCAAGGCAATGCCCCCCAATGCCTGGCATCTATTTAAGGTCAGACCAAATAACTCCCCCATTCGTCGCCTCACAGCTATGAGTCATCTCATACTCCGCTATAAGGGAAAGGGAATATTTGAAGAGTTAGTTAACTTGGTGAAGGAGGTGCCTACCAGCCAAGGCTACCACAGATTAGAAAAGGGGTTAGTGGTTACCACCAATGGTTATTGGGCAAGTCACTCTGATTTTGGCTCAGGCAGCAGGATAAGAAACCAATCCCTCATCGGTAGCAGGCGAGCTGATGACATCGTCGTCAATGTGCTCCTACCCTTCACCCTTGCCTGGAGCAAGGTTGCCTCCCAGCCAGAACTAGAGGGGAAAGCCCTTGACCTTTATCGCCGCTACCCCAAGCTGGCAGTAAACTCGGTGGAAAGGCATATGAAGAACCAGCTTGGGCTAAGCAGTAACCTGGTCGACTCAGCCCAGCGGCAACAGGGGCTAATCCACATCTATAATACTCTGTGTACTCAAGGTAGGTGTAATTGCTGCCCCTTAAGCCAGCTTGAGGCTGGGAACCACGTCTAAATCCAACTTCAGAATGTTAGTGGAGCCCAACCATCCTTTAGCAGTTGGCATATTATTGAGCCGACGTGAATAACCTTAATTCCTGCCTCTTCAAGTAGAGTCGTTACATTCAGACTATCAGCACACGTTTTGCATGCCATAACCTCAACACCAGCCTCCTGTAACTCCTTTAGCCTTGCTTGAACTTCTAAATCACAGGCGGCAACTCTCTCTGATGGCCCAAAGATAATCACTTTAACCTTATCCATTCGCTTGTTTTTAACCGTGTGCAATGGATATACGAGCCCGACCTCTAATAACACTTCTTTGTCTCCACTACTCAAAAGAACAAAAACTTTTGTCGCCATAGTCATACCTCCCTTCCTATTTCAATTTTAAGCCAGCTTGAGGCTAGGAATCACATCTAAATCCAGGCTATCTACCTTGCCGGCCTGGAACCGGTAGTAGCCGCAGGCAGCAATCATAGCGGCATTATCAGTGCACAATACTGGCTCAGGAACCAAGACCGGAATTGGTGAACTTTCCGCTAGCCGCTGACGAAGCAACTCATTTGATGCCACTCCACCCACCAGTAAAATCTGCTTCACCCGACACTCTTTGGCTACAGCCACAGTTTTGGTAACCAGGACATCAACCACCGCCTCCTGAAAGCTAGCGGCAGCATCAGCCTTATTTGAAACCTTACCCCCTTCCACCAATCGCAGCAGGGCTGTCTTGACACCACTAAAGCTAAAGTCGTTAGTCCCCTTTAGCCAGGCACGAGGCAACTGAATAGAAGCAATACCATTCCTAGCTGCCTGCTCAATGGCTGGACCACCTGGGTAGCCCAGTCCCAATATCCTGGCTGCTTTATCAAAGGCTTCGCCGGAAGCATCATCCCGTGTCCGTCCCAACACCACATAATCCCCGTGCCCCCTCATTAATGCCAAATCACTATGCCCCCCCGAAACAATAAGACACACCAAGGGGAAATCAATACTGCGGTTAATTAGCCAGCTAGCGTAGATATGACCCTCAAGGTGATTAACTCCAGTGGTAGGTAATCCGTGAGCTAAAGCAATAGCCTTAGCTACATTTACCCCTACCAGCAGTGAGCCAGCCAGACCAGGTCCAATGGTAACCGCAATGCCATCCAAATCTCTCCAGGTAGCCTTAGCCTCAGCCATCGCCTGCTTTAGTATAGGGATAATAGCCAGAATATGCTGCCTTGAGGCTACCTCAGGAACAATCCCCCCGTAGCGAGCGTGAATTTCCACCTGAGAGGCAATCTGATTGGACAGAATTCTAACCCCGTCCTCCACCACCGCCGCTGCTGTCTCATCGCAAGAGGTCTCAATACCCAGGATTTTCATACCTCTGGGATTATAGCATAAACATTGCCAGCTGTTTTGACACACCTATTAGCCAATGATATGATGATTAAAGGGGACTATTTGAGGTCTTGCTAATAGTGAGGTGATGTTATATGTCTGGCGTTGAAACGCTATATTTAGTGTTGCTTTTTGTTTGTCTACTATTATCAGCCTTCTTTTCCAGCTCGGAAACAGCCTTTATTGCCTTACAGCGAATAAGGGTGGAGCACATGGTTAACACCAAGGTAAATGGTGCTGACCGAGTATCAAGGATGCTTCAGCGACCGGCGAAGCTTTTATCTACCATCCTGCTGGGTAACAACTTCGTAAACACCGCCGCTGCCGCCCTGGCTACCATTTTGGCAGTCTCTGTCTGGGGGCAAGAGCGAGGGGTACTGATTGCCACTATAGGCGTAACCATCCTCCTGCTTATATTTTGTGAAACTACCCCCAAAACCATAGCTACTCAGCACGCTGAGAGGTTATCTCTAGTATTGGCTCGACCGATAGAGGTAATATCCTGGTTACTCACCCCCTTCGTGGTAGTGCTGAGCTGGATAGCTTCAGGATTTAGTAAACTAGCCGGAGGGACACCGGTGCCCAGGTCTCTAGCCAGTGAGGAGGAAATTCGCACCATGATAACAGTGGGGCACAAAGAGGGGACAGTAGAAACAGAAGAAGCCGAGATGCTCCACAAGGTTTTTGATTTTGGCAACCGACCGGTTCGTGAGGTGATGGTGCCACGCCCAGAGGTTATATGTATCGAGCAAGGCTCCAAAATGGCCGATTTCCTCACCCTCTATGCTGAATCTCCGATATCCCGTTTCCCGGTATATCAAGAGAACATGGATAATGTGGTTGGTATCCTTTCGGTAAAGGATGTGCTTATGGCTCTAGCCAAGGGCACCATCGATAACCGGAGTGTCATTGATGAGCTAGTGCGTCCGGCTTACTTTACTCCTGAAACCAAGCCCATCAGTGAGCTCTTTACTGAGATGCGTGATAAAAACTACCGGATGACCGTGGTTGTAGATGAATACGGTGGTACTGCTGGCATAGTCAGCCTGAGTCGCCTAGTGGAAGAAATTGTAGGTCCAGTTGGGGATGAGCTAGCCGCCGCCGAAAAGGAATATGAAGCAATCAATGAGTACACCTTCCAAATTGACGGTGGTATGCGCATTGAGGAAGCCAATGAAGAGATGGGCTTAGAGCTACCCGAGGGCGATTATGAAACGGTAGCCGGTTTTGCTCTCCATCTTCTCGGACACATCCCTAACCAAGGCGAGCAACTAAGGTATAAGGGCTTGAAACTGGTCATCACCAAGATGCGGGGAGTGAAAATCGAAGAAATTCTATTGACTAAGGAAAGACCTAAGGAAGGATATGCAGCGTCTGCGCATTAGGTTCTGCCGAGGACAAGAGGTGAAGTTCATCTCCCACCTGGATATAGTGCGCCTATGGCAAAGAGCTCTTCACCGCGCTGAGATACCACTAGCCTACTCAGAAGGATTTAGCCCCCATCCCCGAATATCACTAGCTGCCCCCCTCCCCATAGGAGTAACCGGTCAAGCCGAGTTAATGGGCATCCTTTGCACCAAATGGGTCTCCCCACATTTCTTCACCGCAGCCGTAAGCCAGCAACTGCCGCCTGGCATTGAAATACTACAGGTATATCCAGTAGCTTTAACCATGCCATCTTTACAATCACAGGTTCGCTATGCCGAATATAGGGTTGAAATAGAAACTGAAAAGGGACAAAAGGATATAGAATCAGCAGTTACCAGCTTGCTTTCAATAAAGCATCTGCCGTGGCAACACCAGAGGGATACTGATACGCGAAACTACGACCTGAGGGTTTTAATTGATGACTTATGGCTCATTGATTGGCATAGTGGCTCTTGCACTGTAGGTATGAGGTTGCGTTGCGATAACAGCGGTTCAGGAAGACCGGAGCAGGTTGCCACTGCGCTAGGTTTTACCCATCACCCACAGTCAATACACCGCACCAGGCTTATCCTAAAAACAAGTTAGCTGAAACTGGCATGGTAAAAAGAGAACGGCAGAAATTTCTACAACAGAGGGTGCTGGACTTCATTCAGGAAAATCAACTAGTGTCAAGTCAGCACTGCCTGCTGGTAGCAGTGTCCGGTGGACCAGACTCTGTCTGCCTACTCCATATCCTGGTTAAACTTCGGGAGGAACTGGGTATAAGGCTACATGTAGCTCACCTTAACCACCAACTGCGAGGTGCTGAGTCTGAGGCTGATGCTCATTATGTTTCCAACCTAGCCCATCGTCTGGATATTCCAGCTACCGTAGAACAGCGTGATGTAAAGGCTTATCAAGCTCAACATCACCTATCGTCAGAAGAGGCAGCCCGTGAGGTGCGATATACCTTCCTGGCTCAAGTAGCCAAATCCATCGGGGCTAGCCGAGTAGCAGTGGGGCACACTGTTGACGACCACATAGAGACCATACTGATGCATCTAATCCGGGGGACAGGAACTAGGGGGCTTCGGGGGTTGCAACCATATAGCCTGTGGCAATCTTCAGAGAATAGTCTCACCATAATAAGACCTCTCTTGCCGGTAAGCCGACGGGAGACAGCCGACTATTGCCATAGCCACCAGCTTATGCCCCGAATTGATGCCTCCAACCTATCGCTATCGCCCTTAAGAAATAGAATCCGTCATCAGCTTCTGCCTCTGCTTGAGAGCTATAACCCACGAGTAACTGAAGCCTTGCTCCGAACTGCCCGCATTGCCGATGATGACCTTGCCTTCCTGGATAAAGAAACCACCCGACTATGGGGCAAAATTGTCCAAAAACAAGGAAACACCATTACTTTAGATAAGGAAGGGGTTCTTGAGCTACCCCCTGCCCTTAAGCGATACCTGCTTCGGAGGGCGATAGAGGATTTATTAGGTAATCTTAAGGATATTGAGAGCCGCCACATTGAAGAAATAATGGACGCTTTAACCAAGCCGGCGGGAAAGAGACTCAGCCTGCCCAGCGGCTTAATCTTTTCCATTGAATACAACCGATATCTGATAAGTTCAGAGCCGGCCGCCCTGTCACCTTTCCCCGTATTAGATAGCGAATTCCCATTAAAAATTCCCGGGGAAACGGTGCTACCCGGCTGGCATATAGAGGCAACCATCACAAGCCGGGAACAGATGACGGCGAAAGATGAGGACTTTACCGCCTACTTTGACCGTGATAAAACTGGCGATAAATTGTTAGTACGACCTCGCCAACCCGGTGACAGGTTTCAGCCACTGGGTATGAACCAGCCCAAGAAGCTAGGGGAGTTTATGATTGACGCTAAAATCCCCTCTGTCTGGCGGCAGCGAATCCCCCTTGTCTGTTCCCCCCAGCATATCCTGTGGGTTGTCGGCTGGCGTATAGATGAGCGGGTAAAGGTTACCCAAGATACCCAAAGGGTTCTATGCCTAGAATTTAAGCGGAGCTAATTTTGGGCTCAGCTAGTTCGGCTGGTTTTCTCCAGCGAAGCCAGAGTGCTCCCACTGTTACCAGCACTACCACTATAGCGATGAATATTTCCACTCCAACGATTGTAAGGGCGCCTGATTGTAGAAGAATAACGCTATAGTTCAGGAAGCCGTGCAGGAAAGAGGCTATCAGGTAAAATTGCCATCCCCACCCTTTTGCTAGACCGTAGCCAGCCAGCGCACAAGAAGCAGTATGAAAGGCGACAGTGAAGAATCTTTCCCAGAAGGGAGCTAGTGCCACCAGCCCCCCAGTTTGCACCGCCTCCCAAGTCCAGCCAGCGGCAAAGAGGGTATTGTGTGCCCACACCGCCTCAAAAACACCAAATCCCAACCCGGCTACAGCCCCGATAGCCAGACCCAGTTTGGGGTCAATATTCCTGCCCTTCCGCCACCAGTAGACAACTACCGGCACCAGCTTTGACCCTTCCTGAACCAGCCCGCTGTAAAGTATCCCGGGTATGCCGGCAAGCAGAAGCCAGCGTATAAGAACTTCCTGACTCCAGAAATGATTCAGTACTTGCCCGGTCCAGACTTGGAGCGGAATCTGAATAAAAGAAACAGCAACCCAAGATAGAAAGGCGCTGCTGGCGAGAACTGCCCAGGCCCATGGTTTCTTAAGGATTGGTGTCCAGTAAGGAGCAAACCAGATGGCGCCAAAGACTATCGCTAGACCAATCCCCAAGAGCACTTGATTCCACAAGATGCCAGGATAGACGAACCCAGAGACGAAGAAATCAATCATTCCTTCTAACATAAATCCCTCCTATAGCTAGAGATGCCTCACATTATGCGTTTGAGCCTGGGATTGGGAGTAATACCCGGGATTCGGCCTCGCTTGGCTATTGGTTTGCCTTCCAACTCATGGAGGTCAGCGGTAAAATCAATAGGCCTAGCCCCACTAATATAGCTACCGACACCAAAGCCATCAACTGGAGCCCCACTCTCAATAAAATAGACAATCCGCTCCGGGTCAATGCCACCACTAACAAAAATTCCCACTTTTTTAAAGCCAGCCAAATCCAGCCTGGCTCTTACCTCTTTGACCAAGTCAGCAGTAACCTTACCTCGCTCGCCGGGGGTATCAAGCCGCACACTATTAAGCTTCTCCCCCAGTGCCTGAGCTACCAGCAGGCTTTCCTCAGCCTCATCCTTAAAGGTGTCAACCAGAGACACCCGGGGTACCTCAGGCGGCATATACTTATCAAAGGCTATAGTCGCCGTAACCGTATCACCCATAATTATAATCAAGGCATGAGGCATAGTCCCCGATGGCTCAATACCAGCCAGCTTAGCACCAGCTATACTGGAGCAACCAGTGCAGCCACCAATAATAGCTGAGTAATCCATTATCCCAGCTACCGAGGGGTAAACATGACGGACACCAAAGCTGATGATGGGTATTCCCTGAGCTGCTTCCACACACTGCCTAGCTGCCGTTGCCCAACCACTACACTGAGCTAGAATACCATCTATAGCTGTTTCATACAGCCCATAGCTCTGATAGGGGGCAGTTATGCGCAGTACCACTTCCTTCCTTTCCATTGCCTCACCCTCAGCCAGAGCCCATGCCTCACGGTTACCCTCAGGCAAAATCCGAGAGAGCAGAGCCTTAACCTCCTCCATGCCACAGAGTATCCCGGCTCGACTGGAGAATACCTCCATAGTAGCTACCGGGTTAAGTGCCTCATGACGCAAAATATCTATAGTCCGAGCAAAGTAAATATCAGCCGTCTCCCCGGATAAGACCGCCTCAGAGGGTTCAAATTTAGGTAGCTTAACCCGGCTAACCCTAAACCTGGTGAGCTTCGCCCCCAGTGTCTTCTCCATATGCTCTAGGGCAAAGTGGTGTGCCTTTTCATCAAAGGAGGCAACGCAGTCAACCGACACCTCAACCTTATAGTCACGATTTCTAGCATCAGCTACAGTATGCAATACACAAATATCAGTGCACACACCACAAATAATTAACTTCTCCAGCTTGAGCTGGTTCAGTTTCTCCTCAAGCGGTGTATCAAAAAAGGCGCTAAAGCGCCTTTTGGGTATTACCTCGCCCTGATATCGGGCTAACTCAGGGATGACCTCCGCCTCGGTGGTGCCCTCAAGGCAATGCGGCGGAAACATCTTAAACTCTGGGTCATCGGGAGAATGATGGTCACATAAGAAGAATACCCTGGAACCCTGGGCAAGCTCCTGCTCCAAGAGACCTTGCACATTGGGGATTATGCGGCGGGCTCTATTCCCGCAATATAGGGGGTAACCCTCCTCCAGGAAACCCCTGACCATGTCCACCACTAAAACTGCATTAGCCATAGCCTTCCTCCGTTTTTTGCCTAATGCTTGAAGTGCCTCACCCCGGTAAGAACCATAGCTATATTATACTTATCCGCCATCTTAATTGACTCATCATCTCTCATCGAGCCACCGGGTTGGATAATAGCGGTTACTCCACACCCAGCTGCCGCCTCCACCACATCAGAAAATGGAAACATGGCATCCGAAGCCAGAACACTACCCTTAGCCTTCTCCCCAGCCTTTTCTTTAGCTATCTGAGCACTGATAATACGACTAGGCTGTCCAGCACCCATTCCTAAAAGTGTCCTATCCTTAACCAATATGATGGCATTCGACTTTACATGCTTAACTGCTCGCCAAGCAAAGAGGAGGTCTTCTATTTCGGCTTGAGTTGGCTCACGCTTGGTTACTGTTTTCAAATTAACGCTAGCCTCGGCTAGAGAATCCGAACTCTGAACAAGGAATCCCCCCTTTACCCTGCGGAAATCAAGGTAGCCTGTTGGAGTAGCCCCATAAGTCGGGGGTAGCTCAGCAACAAGAATACGAAGATTTTTCTTACGCTTTAATACTTCCAGAGCCTTAGCCTCATACTCAGGGGCAATGACTATTTCATAAAAGTGCTTGTTAATCTCCTCAGCAGTAGCCAAGTCAATGGCTCTATTGGCAGCGGCGATGCCACCAAAAGCAGCTACCGGGTCGCCGCTTAGAGCCCGCCGATAGGCCTCAGCAATATCATCATGACTAGCCAGACCACAGGGGTTAGTATGCTTGATAACATCTACGGTGGGTGCGGCAAAGTCAACAACTACACCCCAGGCGGCATCAGCATCCATTATATTGTTAAAGGAAAGCTCCTTGCCCCAAAGCTGTTTTGCCCAGGTGATACCAGTATCCTGCTTTGTTCCTATCACCTGCTCGGCGTAGAAGGCAGCTTGCTGATGAGGGTTCTCACCATAACGAAGTCCGTAGCGCCTTTTCAGGGCAATGGTCATCTCCTCAGGGAAAGCTTCCATACCCTGCCTCAGATACTGCGAAATAGCTGTATCATAGATAGCTACATGCTGAAAAGCCTTCTGGGCCAGCCTCTTGCGCTCGGCTAGCTCCATGCCTCCCGCCCTCAACTTCTCTAAAACTGGCTGGTAATCGACAGGGTCTACGAGCACAATGACGCTGGGGAAATTCTTGGCGGATGCCCGAATCATACTCGGTCCGCCAATATCAATATTCTCTATAGCCTCATCAAAAGTAACACCCTCCTTAGCCACCGTCTGGACGAAAGGATAAAGATTAACCGCCACCAGGTCAATAGTCTCAATCTTATTCTCGGCTAGTTGTGTCATATGGTCAGGAAGGTCACGCCTGGCCAGAATGCCGCCATAAACGATTGGATGCAAGGTCTTTACCCTGCCATCGAGAATCTCAGGGAATCCGGTAAGCCCCGAGACACTCTTAACCGGCACTTTAGCCTCCGCCAGTGCCTTTTGGGTGCCACCAGTGCTGAATATCTCAAAGCCTAACTGGCTCAGACCCTGAGCGAAATCGGTTACCCCGCTTTTGTCAGACACGCTAATAATAGCTCGCATAAATACCTCCCATTACTTTTTTGCGCGTACTAGGCGTATAATCCCCACCAAGAGATTCACTCTTGGCACAGATTGCATATAACGTCTATAGGCATCGCCAAACCTTTCAATGTTGAAATGCTCTTCTTGTCGTGAGATTAAGTAGACACTGGCTATTCCAGGAATTCCAATAGTCACAAATAACCAATGTTGATAAAGGAAAATGGTGGCAACGAATATCGATAAAATCCAACCCAGATATAAGGGGTGCCGAACAACGGCGTAAATTCCACTATCAACCAAGACCTTTACTTTGCGATAAAAAATATAGTAATAAGACAGAATTATAAAGCCTATACCGACTACCCAGAATATCCATCCAACATACCATAGCACCTTAATATTATTGGGTTCAAGAACTTTGAATATAATCAGTGGATTGCATGGAAAAGCCAGAACTGATAAGACACTAGCGATAAAGAATAGGAAACCCATCTTAGTTGATTGTTTCATATTCACTCTCCTACTCTCTGAAAATGGCAACTAACTACTCTATAACCACCCTCGCTTTTCCCTCCTGCTTCACCACCTCACCAATAACTTTTGCCTCAGGCAGGGCTTGAGTGAGATGGTCAGCATTGTCAGGTGAGCAAATAACTACCATACCGATGCCCATATTAAACACACGATACATTTCGTCTCGGTCAACACTACCCCGCTGCTGAATTAGCTGGAAAATAGGAGGCATAGTCCACGCCTGACTGCGAAATTGGGCGGCCACACCCTGAGGCAAAACCCGGGGCACATTACCAACCAATCCACCGCCGGTAATATGTGCCATACCCTTAATAATCGGCAGTAGCGGCTTCAACTGATGATAGTAGCACCGGTGAGGCTCCAAAAGCTCCTCACCTAAAGTCCTGCCTAGCTCAGGGTAGTGAGTATTTAATGCTGATGGGGTTTCGCCAAAGAGCTTACGCACCAGAGAATAACCGTTGGTATGTAACCCACTGGAGGGCAAGCCAATAATGGTGTCACCAACCACAATTGCCTTCCCCACAATAATTTTTTTCTTCTCCACGACACCGATTATGAAACCAACCAGGTCATAATCCTCCCCAGCATATAGCCCTGGCATCTCTGCTGTTTCGCCGCCAATAAGAGCACAGCCAGCCTCATGGCAAGCCTGAGCTAATCCCTGAGCAACAGCCTCCACCTGTTCCGGCACCAGCTTACCCATAGCGATGTAGTCCAGAAAGAAGAGAGGCTCAGCGCCACAGGTAAGGATGTCATTAACACAGTGATTAACTATGTCAATGCCAATGGTATTGTGCTTAGCTAAAGCAGAAGCAATCCTCAGCTTGGTGCCTACCCCGTCAACACTAGACACCAGAACTGGCTGGTGATACCCCTTAAATTCAAAAAGCCCCCCAAAGAACCCGACGCCACTCAAGACCTCAGGGCGGAGGGTAGACCGAGCGTACTTCCCAATCAGCTCTTTTACTCTAGCCGCAACATCAATATTAACTCCAGCTTTGGCATAGGTTTCCTTAATTTGCTCACCTCTTTGATAAAAATTTCAAAAGTCGTTGACGCCGTGAAGTAACCAATACTATCTCGCCACCACAACGAACATAGTTCTTGCAAGGTAAGATGCCCCTTGGTTCAACACCATGTGCTCTACAGGCTGCTTCCCACGCCCACTTACCCTCAAGAGCCAGATTTATATCTTCCCTGTCGGTAAGCTCCAATCCACATCTATCACAGACCAGCTTCTGCATTGTTGTTCCTGATACTCTATTTTAACCCAAAAAATACGGCTATCTTTTTGCTCTTCGACCAGCCGCTGCCGCCAAAGGTGCCACCGCTAACCAGAGGGTAATAGTTATCAACATAGCCATGGGATAATCTACTTTTTCTATCCCAAAATTTGGGGCAATAACACCCCAGAGAAGCATGAGGATTAAGGAACTCAGAAAGAAGCCAGGTATAGCTGCCAGTATTGTAAAGTAGCCCATTATATTAAGCCCCCTATATTAATAATGGTGAATTTAATCATAACACTTCGGGCAGCCTACTTGCAATCACACAAAATTGACCGGCATAGGCGTTAACAAATAATGGGGACCATAAATAACCAACTACTTTAGGTTACCGCTGCTTTATGCCAAAGGGGCTATATTCTTCAGCCGGCATAGTCTCCAGTGCCAGCTTTTCCATCTCAAGCTGCACTGGTATGGGGTAGTCACCAGTGAAACAAGCCAAACAGAAAATATCCTTAGGCAAAGCCACCGCTTTAATCAAACCATC
>JABUBP010000238.1_pt1 | contig 14142 bp, 16 predicted proteins | sample 7240331 | NCBI WGS metagenome assembly JABUBP01 (sample SAMN07256347, study PRJNA390944) | subsurface metagenome | isolation source: Methane hydrate marine sediment | place: Pacific Ocean: Eastern North Pacific, ODP site 1244 | collected 2002 | reverse complement strand
AGTATCAAGCCTGAAGTGCTACTCCTTGATGAACCGCTTAGCGCCCTTGACCCCGAAACTCGAGAAGGAGTGCAGAAGGAACTCCGCCAGCTCCATAACCGCTTAAAGGTAACTACCATCCATGTAACCCATGATTTTGAGGAGGCAATTGCCTTAGGTGACCATATTGCTGTTTTAGGTGAGGGGTGCATAAAGCAGGTAGGAATGCCGGAGCAGATATTTCGCCAGCCTAACTCAGAGTTTATTGCCCGCTTTGCCATGGCACGGAATATCTTTGCCGGTGAGGTAATAGACAGAGATAATGGAACCACTATCTTTCGTACTGAAGAGGTAGAACTGGCGGTAGCTACTGACCTCCGAGGTAAGTTACATGCCTCAGTTCGCCCCGAGGATATTCTTATTTCTCCTGAGCCACTTCACTCCAGCGCTCGCAATTCCTTTGGTGGCGCTATCACCCATATAGCAGATAGGGGCTCCACTATCTATCTCACGGTGAGTTTACCCCCGGATTTTATCTGTCTCATCACCCGCCGTTCCTTTGAGGAAATGAGGCTGACTGAGGGTCAGAAGGTCTACATCACATTTAAAGCATCAGCTATCCATATTTTTTAGTCAGCAGAATAAAGTTATAAGGATAGATTTAAGTGAAACGATTAGCCATCAGCTTGTTTTTGACTTTGATTCTAACCTTAGCCTTGGTAGCTGGCTGCATCAGTCAGCCCACACGTCCAGCTACTCTGTCAGGCAAACTTCCCATATTCCACGCCGGCAGTTTAACCATACCCTTTGCCCAGATTAGTGAGGAGTTTAACAAGCTCTATCCTAATGTAGAAATATTGTTAGAAGGAGCGGGTAGCCAGACTACCATTCGTAAGGTTACTGAGCTTCATAAAGAGTGCGGAGTCATTGGCTCAGCTGATTACACCATCATTCCCCAGCTTATGTTTCCTGAGTATGCTGATTGGTACATAATATTTGCCTCCAATCAAATGTGCCTAGCCTATACCGATAAATCGCAGTTTAATGATGAGATAAACGAAGATAACTGGTATGAAATTTTGCAGCGTGATGGGGTAAAGTATGGGCGTAGTGACCCCGACCAAGACCCCTGTGGCTACCGGACACTGATGGTATGGCAACTGGCTGAAGCACACTATGGCGCTTCTAGACTGTACGATAAGCTCCTTGGAGCTGAAGGGGATGTGATGCGACCAAAATCGGTAGCGCTTATTGCTCTATTGGAATCGGGTGACCTAGACTATGCCTTTGAGTATTCATCAGTAGCCGCCCAGCACAACTTAAACTATGTAGTATTACCCCCAGAGATTAACCTTTCCAGTGAGGAGTTTAACGACTTCTACGCCACAGCACAGGTGAAGATTTCCGGCAAAAAACCGGGTGAAACGATAGTCAAAAAGGGTAAACCAATAGTTTATGGAGTAACCATACCCAATAAATTCCCTCGCCAGGAGATGGCTATGGCCTGGGTTAGCTTTCTACTGAGCCTTGAGGGGATGGCGATAATGGAAGCAAACGGTCAACCACCGATAATTCCAGCGGTGACCAATGATGAAAGCAAACTGCCTGATGAACTAAGAAAATATGTTGCCGAGAGTAACTAGATTTTGGGGGAATTAAACGGTGATTAGAATTGACAGCTCAATTTGAATTATGCTATATTCTGCCTGCTGGCAGCGTAGCTCAGTGGTAGAGCAGAGGACTCATAAGCCTTTGGTCGTGGGTTCGAATCCCTCCGCTGCCACTTATTTTTAGCTAATATATTATTTATGAAATTATACTCTTTATGTATTCAATTACTGGAGCTAAGTTTTCCTTTCTAACTTTGTCTGCCTCTCGAGAACCGATTGTACTTGGCAATTTGAAGTATTTTATGCCTCGCCGTATCGGTTCAGGTATCTTTCCATAGGACCGTATACTCCATGGGGCATCTACTGGTGCAGCACCAATGACAATTAATATTACTCTCCCATCCTGCAGTACCCTCCAGTGTTTCTTGAGATAACCGCCAAGACTAATCCACCCCGCATATGTTCCTGCACATAAAATGACTAAATCATACTTCACCAAGGATAGTTCATCTATTTGGTTATGCTTGTATATATCAGCTTCTATTTCCTTATGTAACCGTTCTGCATATCTCTTAGTAGTGCCGAAGAATGACCGATAGATAATAGCTGTATTCATTGCTCTATCTTCCTTTTTAATCTTGTTAATAGAGATATTTGTAAAGCTTTGTCACTATAGAAGTTAGTTCCCATTCTCCATCAACTTGTTTATATACGATTAAGACATCCGCTAAATAATGTGTGTCGCTTGCTAAGTCTACAAGTCTCATACTTACATCATATTCAATGACATCCCTTTGTTCTTGTTGGCTTCTTATATCAAAGTGCTCAAATTCCGACAACGCCGCAAATGTCCACCCTAACCCTTCTCCAGTGAGATTATGCCCTATTAAATCAGCTTTCATTTGCTCGACATTAGGTTCTGCTGACCCTCCACAACCTACCAGTGTAATACTCAGAATAAGAAATAATGCTAGAAGCTTTCTTTTGAGATTCATTTCTTACCTCCCTTTATTTCGTTGGTTAGTATGTAGAAATGTGCCATATTTATTATGTCCAGTCAAGTTGAAAACTTTTAGAAAACCTGGTTTTACTCCTAAAACTTGTACCACAAAGCTATTGACCTTCTCCTGGTTCTCATATATCGTCTCACGAACTTGACATTTTGGACACAGACCGCATAATCTTAGAGAAGCGTAAGGGAGTAGTACTGATGATACGAACCCTTGAGAAACCTCATGGCCGTCGCAGGAGATTAAGGAAGTGTGATTAGAATGATGCTAAGAAGAAAAGCACTAGTCTTTATAGCCACCTTACTAGTAACGGCAAGCTTATTAACCGTATTTACTGGGTGTAGAGGTGTTACCCAAGCTATCATTGGTTCAGGGAATCTAATAACTCAGGAAATGGATTCTACCGATTTCACCAAACTTGAAATTAGTCATGTTTTCCAAACTAAGGTAACTAGATCGGATTCTTTCTCCATTGGTATCACCGTCGATGATAACCTACTCGAATACGTTGTCGTTCGTAAATCAGGAAATACCCTACGTATATACCTTAAAGCGGGTTACGCCTACATCGGCACAACAAAAATGGTTGAAATCACTATGCCTAAAATTGATAAGCTAAGCTTGTCAGGAGCCTCACGGGGTGAAGTTAGTGGATTCAGGTCTTCGGACCGTCTTGAATTTGAAGCGTCGGGAGCTAGCACTTTGAATATTGATGATCTGAAAGCTGGCGACACGAGTTTTGAAATATCGGGCGGTAGCCGTGTCTCGGGTGGTATTGAGATTGCTGATGGAAGATTCAACGTATCAGGCGCCAGTAGTATTGACCTAGAGGGTTATGCTTCCGATATATCTATTGAGGCATCGGGGGCTAGCCACGCCAATTTAGCCAATTTTTCCGTTAGCAACGCTACGGTTAGAATTAGCGGAGCAAGCGTCGTTACTGTTAACGCGAGTGGTACCGTAGATGGCAATGTAAGTGGCGCTTCAAGATTAACTTATCTCGACGACCCTGCGCTCACTATTGAGATGTCAGGCGATTCAACTGTAGATCATAGATAACGTATTTGAACTAGTTACATAATAACTATAGTGAGGCGTGGGTTCGAGTCCCTCCGCTGCCACCATAGATAGGAGATGAAAACTCTAGACTAAGGTAAATCAACAAAATTCCAAAGCTAGGCTTGACCAAGGGAAATTCTTGAAAGGCTGCCCCCAAAGAGGTGTGCAGAGAAAGGAGGTGTGCAGAGAAAGACTGATTGTAACCCTCTTTATCCTGAGCCAAGGCTTTGTCTTTACCCCTGAATCTAAAGCTCGGTGTCTACGGGACCAAAATAAATAATATAGGAGACGATAGATGAAGAAAAGTGTCCTTAATTTTGCTGGAATGAAAAAGAGGGGTGAGAAAATCACTTATCTTACCTGCTATGACTACCCTATGGCTTGTCTTTGTGAAAAAGCTGGCTTTGATATGCTCTTGGTCGGGGACAGCCTCGGAATGGTAGTCTATGGCTACCAAGGAACTAACCCAGTCACCATGGAACAAATGATCGTCCATTCTCAAGCAGTGAGGAGAGGAGCTCCCAATACCTTCATCATTGGGGATATGCCTTTTCTATCTTATCAGAAGTCAGTTGAGGATGCCGTCTATAATGCTGGAAGATTCTATAAAGAAGCTGAAGTAGACGCCATAAAGCTGGAAGGTGGCTTGCGAATCATCAAGCAAATTGAAGGAATTGTGGATGCTGGAATGTCAGTTATGGGTCACATTGGCTTGACCCCTCAGAGTTCAGGTCAGTTAGGCGGTTTTAAAGCTCAAGGTCTGACTGCCGAAAGCGCTATGGAATTGATTGAGGATGCCTTGGCCATAGAAAAAGCTGGGGCTTTTGCAGTTCTACTGGAAGCTGTCTCACCAGAAGTAGGTAAAATAATTGCCGAAAAATGTCAAGTTCCTGTTTTGGGAATTGGCGGTGGAATGTATGTTGATGGTCAGATATTGATTGTTAGTGATATGTTAGGTATGTTTCAAGCTTTTACTCCGAAGTTTGTCAAGAAATATGCAAATCTGAGTGAAATCATTGCGAAAGCCTTTAGTGATTATATAGAAGAGGTTAGAACTGAAAAGTTCCCCCAAGAAAAACACTGCTACAGAATGCGTGAGGGAGAACCTGAAAAACTAAAGGCTCTACTTGAGAAGAGCCATATCTAATAAACCTCAACCGGACAGATTAGAAATGGCAGCTATTTTATCCAAGCAGGACATACAGGGGTTATTGCAGCAAGAGCCACCCCTAATAGAAGACTACATTAACCTTGAAGAGCAGGTGCAGCCTAACGGTATTGACCTTACACTGCGCGAGGTAGCTCTGCTCCAGTCATCGGGTAAAATAGCTGCTATGGACAGCCAAAGGCTGGTGTCTGATGTAGCCCCATTGGTCTTTGATGGATTGAACTTTATCGACTTGATGCCCGGTGCTTATATTATTACCTATAACGAGATTGTCCACCTGCCCAAGAATGTTATGGCATTAGCCACGCCTAGGTCGAGCTTGCTTCGTTGCGGTGTCACTATAAATACTGCGGTATGGGATGCTGGCTATTCCGGTCGTTCACAGTCCCTGATGGTGGTTTATAACCCTCAAGGTTTTCGTTTGCAGAGGAATGCCAGAATTGTGCAGCTTGTTTTCCTTAAGCTAACCCAGGAGACAGAAGGTTACCAGGGAGCCTATCAAGGGGAGAATATATAGGGAATTTCTCTATATTACAACGTTCAGAGCAGCTGGCATCAGCCAGAAAGATGCCGGACATTCACCCAAGAGTTCACCATCAGCATGCACCAGAAGCCGCTCTGAGGACTCTATGGTAATATGATTTACCTGTTCCATGCTGACCTTGGGATGGTTAATATGGGTTCCCTTGTATACCGTTGGCAATGCCTTCAACAGCTCAAATTTACCCATATCACCGATAATTAACACATCCAGTAAATTATCACCAAGCTCAGCCCGTGGGGCTATATGCATTCCTCCCCCAACATAGCTCCCATTAGCCACCACCACACTTAAGACACGTTTAGCCTCGGTCCTATCTCCCACACTAAGAACCACTGCTTTATTTCGATAGCCAAATAGAGTCCGGAGTAGCCCGGCTAGATAAGGGATAGTGCCACCGAAGTATTTAGGCAATTTCTCGGTGGTCTCGACAGCGGCAGCATCAAAGCCAACACCAGCCACATTAACAAAAAAGCGCTGGAGCGTTTGGCCACCACGCTTAAATTCCACAACACCTACATCAATTAGCCGCCTTCGGGAGCTAACCAGAAATGAACAAGCGCTAGTATAATCACGAGGAATGCCTATTGAACGGGCAAAATCGCTGCCAGTCCCGGTGCTAACTACACCCAGGCTTGTCTCAGTTGGACTGGTGGAATGAAGTATGCCATTGGCCACCTCATTTACCGTCCCGTCACCGCCTACAGCCACAATATATCGGTAACCGTCGCTAGCTGCCACCCTGGCCAATTCTATGGCATGACCTGCACCTTCAGTATATTCGTAGTCAAATGATAAACCAACATACTTTAGCAGCTTGCTGATGCGAGGCCACTTCCGGCGGGTTGAGTAAGCACCGGCTACCGGATTAACAATTACCTTGGCATGTAGTATTGACATTTTTTAATAAATTAACCGTTTATCAATTATAATACCTACGGCGAATAAAACTGGCCTAGTGCTAATCTAAATAGCTTATTCGGGATGAGGGTCTTTTCTTTATGTCAAGTTCTATGCCAGCTTCTTTGAACAGGTTTATAAAGGCATCATCATTATACTTGCCAAAGCTGACATATCGTTCTATCTTAGCGTTCACCAGCATCTTGGCACAGAGTATGCATGGTGTATGTGTCGCATAAATAGTACTCCCCTCAAGGCTAACGCCGTGGAGACTAGCTTGTATAATTACATTCTGCTCAGCATGAATGCCTCGGCATATTTCCTGCCTTTCCCCCGATGGTATGCCCAGCTCATCCCTTAGACAACCAAGCTCAAGACAGTCCTTGAAGCCAGCAGGAGCCCCATTATAGCCCGTAGCCAGTATGTGCTTATTTCTCACCGCCACTGCTCCTACATGGTGCCGACGACAGGTGGAGCGTTCAGCTACCACTGAGGCTATCTTCAGAAAATACTCATCACTATCTGGTCTGGTCAATCTCTTCCCCTTAATCTAGAAATAACCCCTTTCACTTCCCTTTTTAGCTCTTTTAAAGAAGATTCGTTTATGATGGTAAAATCAGCCATAGCAATAGGTCCACCCTTATTAATATTCTCCATTTCTGCCCTATCTCTATTGGTAGCTTCTTCCAACGTCAGGCGTCGATTTGACCTATCGGTCAGCCGAGCATACCTTGTTCTCGGCGATGCCCAAACGGCTACTACATAAAAGTCCTCTCCATAATATGTTTTTAGAAAGGTGTATTCCTCCCAGGAGTAAAGCCCATCAATTACCACATCCGACTGTTTCCGGGCTAAATCAATTCTAGCTAGATTCAATATAGCATAAGCAGACATCCCATATTCTTGTCTCAAGGCTTCCCTCACGGAGCGCTCATTTTCCTCGTTCAGCTCCAGACCTCTCTTGCTTACTTCCTCATCAGTTACATCACCGAATCTGATTCTAATAAAGCCATTCTTCTCAAATATCTTGGCGACTTCCGATTTGCCAGCGCCGGCCATTCCCACAACTGAGACCACTTTCATAATCTACACCTTAATGGACTTCATTATAGGAAAATACCCGCCAAATAACAACCAATGAACTCAGTAATAGCCTGTGCTATAATGCAGACTATATTCTAATAGGTAAACAAAAATTACCAAGAATGAATTTATCCAGCAAAATTGAAAAGCAGCTGCCAGTTGAGCTAGTTGCCTTCATACAGAGGGCAGGCGAGACTGCTGCCAGTCAAAGGCAAAGACTATACCTTGTTGGTGGTGTGGTTCGTGACCTGCTTCTAGGGCAGACTAACTTCGATCTTGACCTGGTAGTTGAGGGTAATGCTATAGAGCTGGCGCAGCACTTAGCCAAGATTAACCGGAGGAAAATCACAATCCATCCCCGTTTTAATACCGCCAAACTTCAGTGGGATAAATGGAGTGTTGACCTGGCTACCGCCCGCTCCGAGACCTATGCCAAGCCCGGGGCGCTACCCACGGTAACGCCTGGTTCCATCAACAACGACCTTTTTCGTCGCGACTTCACTATTAACGCTATGGCTATTGAGCTTAACCCCAGTCACTACGGTGAATTGATTGACCGGCACGGGGGCAGGGATGACCTTGAACATAAGCTTATCCGTATCCTGCACGAAAAAAGCTTCACCGATGATGCCACTCGTATCTGGCGTGGTCTGCGTTACGAGCAACGGCTAGACTTCCAACTGGAACCAATTACTCTGCAGCTACTTAAACGAGATATACCTATGCTGGACACTATTAGTGGCGACCGAATAAGATACGAACTGGAATGTATATTAAAGGAGGAACGCCCGGAGAAAATCCTCCGTCGCGCTGAAGAGCTAGGAGTGCTGCCAAAACTGTCCCCTGCTCTGAAGGGTAACGGCTGGCTGGCAAAGAAATTCGGGCAGGCTCGGCAAATAAGCTCCCCTAATATGCCACCGGTTGGGCTTTATCTCACTATTCTGGTTCTTCACCTGACTGATGAAGAAGTTGAACAATTTATGGCTAAACTTAGATTACCCAAGTCATTAGCCCAGGCCCTTCGTGACACTATTGGCCTCAAAGCCAAACTCCCATCGCTGGGGAAACCCGAACTTGCTCCAAGCACTATCTACCGTCTCCTCCACGACTATTCGCCGCAAGCAGTTACCGCTAATTCACTAGCTTGCGATTCCCCGGTGGCTCACCAGCACATCCAATTGTTCCTCAAAAAACTACGTTATGTCAAGTCAGCCCTCACCGGCAACGACCTTAAAAAGATGGGCATAGTCCCCGGTCCCCGCATGAAAGAAATACTCCAGCGCCTGCACGACGCCCGACTGGACGGAAAGGTAACCAGCAAGCAAGGAGAGGTGGATTTGGTCAAGGGGTGGTTAGATTAGATACCTAAGAGCTATCTCATGAACCTAGCGCCGAGGCCTTGAACGCCGTTTAGTCTTCCCCCAACTACTAATAATTTGTTCAAACTTATCCCAAATAAGCGTTATAACTAGTAGTAATGCTAGTAACCCAATCATAGAAGACAATGAAGGATTTTTAACTAGCTCCCAAGCTGCCGGCAAGAACGCAAATATAACCATCACCCTAATTCGCCCCAAGAACTGGCTATGCGCCCACTTTCCAAGGGTTCGGGCAAAGTTAAACCTATTGAATATAGTAGATAACGCACTGATAACTATCAGTAAACTTAGTAATGTTACGAGATCCCAAATCCAAATAATGAGCAAGCCAAACAAGAAGGAGACTACCCAGAGAGTAATGCGAACCCTCCACTTTCGTGGGATACTCAAGTATAGTCTATATATAGTGCTTATAGTATCTACTCCACCCGCTTGAACTTGCTGGCTGGGGCGCCGCAGATGGGGCACTTTTCGGGGGTTTCCCCGACCACAGTATTACCACAGACCCGGCAGACAAAGTAAGGCTCATCCTTTAGTTGTTGACCGGCCTCTAAGCTAAGTACCTCTACCAGGATGCCTCATAGAATACTACACTGTTTTTGTAAAGTGTTACCTGGTTTGAAAACTTCACAAGTAGCCCACTTATCGGAGAATACGCTGATCACTTATGTCTTTTGCACCCACAGTCTTGTGCATCATGGCTCCACGGTACTCCTTTATCTCCAAGTCGTGAAGCTTATTAACTATGGTGAACAGAGTAGGTAAATCCTCCCAAGTAGCTTTATGAAACTGCACTGTGCCTTCACCTCGCCACATCTCTTTTACAACCGTGTTAGGGCTAGCAGATGGAGTAAGCACTGCATAGGATACGTCAGGTTTGCCCCACTCACCGGTCTTGGGCATATACTTATAGTGCAGAGTTCCATCACCACTTGGTTTGCTTGTTAATGCCGCAACCTCTTCCGGGACCAGTTGCGTCATATTCTTTATTTTTAAGTCCGCAAACTTGAAGCCCAACCAGCTAGCAATACAGTGCGTTTCTCCCTGGTAAATCCTGGGCTCTGGAATCTCGCAATAGACTTTGGAGAAGCCAAGCTCCTCGCGCCCAGTAAAAATGGGGTCGGCAAGATTCTCCCAGATTACGGCCAAGAAGTCGCCCGTAACGTGGTCTTCCTTCCCGTTAAAGATAGCTGGAAAGCTGACCCCAAGTATGTTATACCCATGACCGGCCAACCACTCTATTTCAGTTATGTATGAAGCCTCAACAGTTACTACTGGCTCTGCCCCCACCTCGAAGCCCTCGGGCAACAACTCTTCAAGCTGTTCCCGGTTGGTCAGAAAGCTGACACACCATCGTGTTCTCTTCGGTGAGTCTAAGTTAGCATATTTACGGCCGCCTTCACCCTGTCTGGGCCCCAAGCTAGGAGCGAAATGAGTAGGCATCCGGTACATGCTGCCGGGTTGAAATTTGTAAGGCATTGTATTCTCCCTCTTTTTTATGTAATTTGCACTATATCTATAATCATAACACATTTCGCTAGTAAAAAACAGTTCCTAAAACAACCCTACTCCACCTGCTTGAACTTGCTGGCTGGGGCGCCGCAGATGGGGCACTTCTCGGGGGCTTCCCCGGCTACGGTATTGCCGCAGACCTGGCAGACAAAGTAAGGCTCATCCCTTAGTTGTTGACCTGCCTCAAGGGCTTTAAGCGCCTCCTGGTAGAGGTTATGGTGGATTTGCTCTACCTCATTAGCATACTCAAAACTAACCTGAGCCCTCTTATTATTTTCAGATTCGGCCTGCTCAATAAAAGGGGGATACATTCTGGTAAATTCATAGTGTTCACCCACGGCACCAGCCACCAGATTATCCCTGGTTGAGCCAACTCCATCCATAGCGGCAAAGTGATTGCGGGCGTGAATTGTCTCCGCCTCAGCCGTCGCCCGAAACAGCCTGGCTACCTGTTTATGACCTTCTCTCTCCGCCTTCTCAGCAAAGAAAAGGTAGCGACGGTTAGCCTGACTCTCTCCAGCAAAAGCAGATTGCAGATTTTCCTCGGTGTTGCTCATTTTATACCTCCTTTATTAAATAAACCTAACCATAGGTCATCTATTTTACCTGTTCTACAGCGGGTAAGGTCTCACTCAAATAAGATGCTAGTCCCTGTTTTTGGAGGTTCTCGTATATTTTCTCAGCCTGACTTTTGCCCTCCATTAATGTAAATAGAGCTGGTCCTGAGCCAGCCAGATGAACTTTTTGGGCTCCGGCTTTCAAAAATTGTTCCCGATACCTATCAAGCCCAGCAAAGTTAGCAAGAGCAACCTCATCAAACACATTAAACAGACTAGATGCCGTTACCTCTCCACCTCTGTTTAGCAAAGTCACCAGTCTATCAGTAACCTGCCCTCCTGTATAATGACTGGCTTTTAGGCTGGCATAAAGCTGTTCTGTCTTCCCTGGTCTTCTGGACACCGGCGGCACCATCAGGACAACCCATATATGGGATAATGAGGGTAGCGGGGTTACTATTTCTCCCCTGCCCTCAGCCAAAGCGGTGCCACCATAAAGAAAGAAGGAAGCATCCGAACTCAGTTGAGCGGCCAGCTCAAGCAATTCCTCTAGCAATAAACCCAGTCCCCAGAGCTTATTAAGTCCCCGTAAGACAGCAGCGGCATCACTGCTATCTCCGCCCAATCCTGACTCCAGAGGGATACGCTTATCGACCTCTATAATTGCCCCCTTAGTGCATCCTGTAGCCTTCCGAATTAAGCTAGATGCTTTAGATATTAAGCTCTTCTCTGGAATCCAATCTGGCATATCTGACTTAAACTCCATATTCTGTCCTGATTGGAAATGGAGGCTATCACATAGATTTATGGTCTGGATAACACTACGGACTTCGTGAAAACCGTCCTGACGTTCACCCAGAACCTCAAGGGTCAAATTTAACTTAGCTGGCGCTTGAAGGGTCAACACACTTATTCACCTGAGTAAATACTTGCCATAGTTTTGCCCACTCGTCAAGGGTTAAGGTCTCAGCCCGCCGTCGTAGCATGATGTTCGCCTTCCCCAATAAAGACAAAACATCAGCCTTAGGCAATTCCAGTCCTTGAACCAAAGAGTTGGCTATCTGCTTGCGGGGAGCAGAAAAACCAGCCCGCACCAGCTCAAAGAAGCTCTCTTTGTCTGTTACCTCTACCGGTGGCTGAGAATATAGATTAATTTTCAATATAGCCGAGTCAACCTCTGGCGCCGGATAAAAACACCGAGCTGGCACATAGCTGATTATTGTTGGTTCCCCATAAAACTGCACACTAATACTTAGCATACTCATCTGACCGGGCCTAGCTGTAATTACCTCAGCTACCTCCTTTTGCACCATTACCACCATAATTTGAGGCTTGAATGAAGCCTCAAGAAAATGACGCAAGACAGGAGAGGTAATATAATAAGGAAGGTTAGCCACTACCTTGTAGCTAAAAGGGTTAATTATTCCCGCTGGAAATGTCGCCCTTTGCTCCTGGAGTAAAGTTGCCGGGTCAATATGAAGTATATCCTCATTGATAATAGTAACATTATTAAAAGAAGCCAAAGCCTGTTTCAAAATGGCAGCTAGCTTGCTATCTAGCTCAATAGCAATCACCCCACCGCTTTGCCTGGCTAACTCCTTGGTCAACACACCAAGACCAGGCCCTATTTCCATAATAACATCAGTAGGGGTAAGCTCCGCTGCTGAAGTAATAAGCTTAAGCACCTCTTCATCAATAAGGAAGTGCTGACCCAAGTTCTTTCGCGCCTGAAGGTCAAAGCGGTGCAATAATCCCCTCGTTTGAGCCAAAAGTGGTTCTCCCTTTAGATAATGCCTTTTATAGCCCGCTTTTCTTGCCGCTTTTATCTCCATCTAGCTCAACTTCAAAAATCCTAATCTGAATACCTAATTCCACCGGTAATATGGGCTGACTTACCTCGGTTAGACACCCTGGCTCAGGCGAGCCACCAAGCGTATAGGTAAATTATGCTTAACCATCCTAGTTTGAGTAATACCAATATCATAAGGAACACGGTAGAGTCTAACCATCCCAGTCTCATTATCATAGATAGCATAGCTAGCTCGAGGGTCACCGTCTCGGGGTTGCCCCACACCACCAGGATTGATAATTAATCGGCTCTTGCCCAGCACAAGCCCAATATTAGGCGTGAATTGACTAAACGAGCAAGTGCCAGTTTCATCATGCTTAAACACCATAGGCATATGAGAATGACCTATTAGGCAAAACTGCGACTGGAAGTAAGCAAAATTTTCCTTAGCACTGCTGACTGATATGAGGTACTCCCAGATAGGCTGCCTCGGGCTACCGTGCACTAAGGTAAAATCTCCTTTCTGAATGACCTCTGGTAGGCTCTCAAGATACTTCACATCATCAGGACTTAGTTGTTGTGCTGTCCAGCGACAGGCTACAGCCGCATTAGGGTTAAACTCAGAAATAGCCGCCTTACCTATTGCCGCCCAATCATGATTCCCGGCAACACATACGTGGTTATATTGGCGCAAAAGCTCAATACACTGATGGGGGTCTGGACCATAGCCAACAATATCTCCCAAGCACCACACCTCCTCCACCCCTCCCCGGCGCTCAATGTGATCTAGCACTGCCTTGAAAGCAGCTAGATTAGCATGAATATCAGCAATAATTGCGTAACGCATCCATAACAATATAACAGCTTTTGCCCAATATGGCTAGAGCCAGGTTGTGACCCAGATATAGGCATGCTATAATTTTAGCTATGAAGGTCTCAGAATTAGGGGAATTCGGACTGATTGACCTCCTGGCTAAAATGGCTTACAGTGCCCAGGATAACCAGAAAGCATCGTGGCAGCAGCTTATTATCGGCATTGGTGATGATGCTGCCGCCTGGCGCAGTGATGCTTCAACTCAACTAGCCACTATTGATTCCTTTATTCAAGATGTCCACTTTTCTTTAGGTGTAGCCTCATGGGAGGACCTGGGGTGGAAGGCAATAGCAGTTAATCTAAGCGATATTGCCGCTATGGGTGGCATACCCAGATACGCATTGGTATCATTAGCCCTACCGGGTCATACTGAAGTAGAGGATGTTACCGCCCTCTACAAGGGAATGATTGAACTGGCACGGCGGTTTGAAGTAGCTATAGTCGGTGGAGACACAAGCAGCGCCCCCCTGGTGGCTATTAACATTACTATTCTGGGTAGCACCAGAGGTCAAGCGCAACATATACTCACTCGTTCGGCAGCTAGGCCCGGTGATAAAGTAGCTGTTACTGGTGAGCTAGGTGCCGCTGCTGCCGGGGTGAGGATGCTTAATAGAAAGCTTCAATTTAGCCCTGAAGCTATCGCTTCTTTCAAAAAGGCTTTCCTACACCCCTGCCCCCTCT
>JABUBP010000237.1_pt1 | contig 14151 bp, 20 predicted proteins | sample 7240331 | NCBI WGS metagenome assembly JABUBP01 (sample SAMN07256347, study PRJNA390944) | subsurface metagenome | isolation source: Methane hydrate marine sediment | place: Pacific Ocean: Eastern North Pacific, ODP site 1244 | collected 2002 | reverse complement strand
CTTTCCCTTTTTTAATAGAATTTTTTATAGAAGATAATAAATCTTCTACATTAACACCTTCTTGATCTGCTAACTCGAGTATTTTTTTAGCGTCTGATCCACCTAAATATTTTAGTTTATGTTCTTCCATTTTTTTTTCACCTTCCTTTGTAATTACCGTTTTATATCCATTTATCCGGTTTAATTTAACATCTTTAATTTTCGGGTCTTTGTAGCCATTAAAATCATAAATAATAATCATTTTATCTACCATTTATATTTTTCTCCTTCCCTATAAATAAAAATAATAATTGCCAGGGTAGAAGGGAAGCAGTAGAAAACCCCTCTACCCTGGAAGCCGAAATAATGAAACGGCAGGCCATTGCTCAGACCTGACCGGTAAACCTACCGTTTCTCGTTTCGATTCTAACCGGCCAGGTTAGGTTAAATTTATTCATTCCCCGGATAAAGCCTTTTTTAGCCAGTATCTTTTTTGATATATTTTGAATCTCTCCGGATCTTTTTTATAGGCATTTCTAAGCCAAATTTTATTATAATTCGGATGTTTTTTTCTCCATTCCCTTAGATATTCCAGTTTCTTTTTTCTCATTTTTTCGTAGATTTTGGGATTATTTTTCTTTAAATTTTTTAAATATTCTCTTTGAGATTTCCATATTTCTTTATTAATTATTTTTTCTTTCATTCTTTCCGATATATCTAAATCATCAAGTTCTTTCAATTCAATCACCTATCTTTATTTCTTTTAAATTAAAATTTATGGTATTATATAAAAAATCGGTCGGTCGGAAAAGAGCGCCAATCGGTTATATGTTCTTGAAAAAGGGATCTGCTCCTGGTCGAGTTTTAGATTCCTTTTTCTTTTTAGGCTCTTATAACAAAAAAACGCCATTATAAATTGTTTATTTAAAACTTATAATGGCGTTATAAACGCCTTTAGATTTCGCCACCCTATACTCCATAGTTGGTATTTTATTATTTAATTTTTTACTACTATTTATTTTAAAACTTTTTTCTTTATAAGTCAAATTTATTCCTTTCCTAATCACCATATCCGCCGGATTAATTTTCTACCTATAATCTTATTCTTAACTCTCCTGGCCAGCTTTTTAGGATCTCCGCTTGTAATAACCCGGACGTCATTAGCTTGTCTTGCCAGTTTATAAAGAAAACTAACTGTCTTGCTCATTTTCATTTAATCAATTACCTCCTTAAATAATCTCATTGATTAAATTTCTCCGATCTTATCAATTTCTCTTCTTAATCTTCTTCCTATGGGAGTATCAAAAAACTTTTTAACAACCTTTTCCGAATCTTTCCGGGCAATATGCTTTCTCCATTCTCCATAAGTTTTATATGCAATATCAGGGAATCCATCAGGAAAAAATAATTCATCTAAATGTTCTTCAAGATATCCTTCCTTAGTCAATATGGTATAGGCAAATTTTAACATCGTTAAAAAAATGTATTCTTCATCATATTCCTGATTTTCTCTTGCTTTCCTAAGTTTTTCAGAGAACGCAAGAATAAAATCGATTGTTTGTCTTTTCATTTCTCTATCTCTGTCCATTCCCCTAAAATACCCCCAAAAATCGAATTTAGGCTTTTACACTCTGAGCCTTCCGTTTCCTTTTTTTCCTAAAAAAAACTCGCCTGCTTCCGATAAAATTGCAGTATCGGCACCAAAAATCATTGGTCTTTATCCGGGCATAGACATATCTACCATTGCATTTAGGGCAAATCGGACTTTCTCTTTTGATCCTCACAGATTTCACCTTCTTTTAAAACACACATATTTTAACATATATAACAGATTGATAAATTATTGTCAAATCAATTAGTTACCAATCATTAAATAGATATTCCGGAGCATCTTCCGGCTCATAAGAGCTTGGTCGCCTTATCCCGGGCATTCTTGAAAGTCTTTCGTTCATATCTTTCATATCTTTCCAGTCCTGTTCGGTCATAACCGGCTCTTCTTCTATACCAACCGCCTTAACTGCACTCATAGCCAGGGCAATCGCTAAGTCTATCCGGTCGCTTTGCTTTGACTTAACCAACCTAAACCCTCTCGGAGTTTCCTTTGCAATAGCCTTTAAAATGTGATTCCTGACTTCCTGATCTTTATAGGCCGATAAATTTCTTCCCTTTATCAGACTGTAAAGATTCTCACCGGCCAAAACTAACCTATCAGTCGTCTGAGGGAATTCCACCATAGGCAAGCCCTCTCTTGCTAAACTTATACCGCTCCGGTGAAACTGGTAAGGATCATAAGTAAAAGAATCTACATTATAATTTTTATGTAATTCCCTTAAATAGACTTCAACGGTTTCCTCAATATCGATGGGATTATCCTTAGAGGGAATCCAACATTTATGACACGCTAAAATAACCTGATCACCTTTTCTATATACCCCTACCACCGAGCTACTATCGTGTGAAACGCCTATATCAATTCCCACGCTCAGTATTCCCTTAAAGCCCGGCAGGATAGGCCTCAGGTTATTATCAACGCAAGCGTCCCACATCTCCGGAGATACAAAAGCAGATTCACTTGAAGTCCAGCGGTTTTCATGAAGTCTTAAATAGGCATTCGGTCTGAGTCTTTCTCTTTGACCGCTTAAATATTTCTTTGTTACCCAGGAGGCCAAATTCCTATGGCTCCAAATAAAAAACATTTCCTCATCTATTTTAGCAAGTCCTCTCTTATAGAGTTCGTATAGCAGGGAATCCTCATCAAATCCGGCATAGGAAACTACCAGGCTCAGGGGATTTTTTCTTGTCGGCACGGTAGTTAATTCGTCCCAAAATTTTCTATCGCGGTCTAATTCCATAGCCCATAATTCGTCCCAAATTACCAGGTTAGGGTTAGTCCCGGAGCCGGTCTTGTAATTCGGAGCGATTACCCTGGCAATAGTTCCGGTCTTTTTAACTTCGATAACATCTTCATAAATATTGACTTCTTCTAATTGTTTCTGATTCATCTGTAAACTCTTTCTCAGCTTATCGAATATGATCCAGGAAGATTGCTCTTTACTGTTAGCGGTAAGGATTATCTCACCGTAAGGTTCATCTTGAAAAAGAAAATAGTTAGCTACCATACTGGCCATTGTAGATTTAGAATTTTTCTTAGGCAATCCGATAACCGCTAAACTATATCTACGCAAGCCCTCATCATTTAATCTGAATAGAGGCTCAAATATCCTTGTCTTTTGCCAGTTCTCCAATACTACCGGACTTTTTGTTTCGATAATATAATAATGATCTTCAAGATATTTGATAATATCATTTTTATAATCCCTGCCAAAAGGATCATTTTCGGCCTCTTTTTCTGTTTCGATACTCCGTTTCTTAGCGCTCTGTTCGCCCCCTTTTCTTGCTCCTTCCACTTGCCGGGCTTTCGCCTCAGGAGTCTTGACTAAAAAACTTTTCTTTGATCTCTTTTTTGTATTCTTAGCCATAATGATTAATCACCTCTAATTTTTAAAATGTAACCCTATGCTTTTCTTTTTTTCCTTTTCTCCGGAGTTCTCTTTTTCCTTAATGATTTTATTGATTGATTTTAAGGCCACCAAATATTTAGATTTTTCGCTTTCGGTTAAACTTTCTTCTCGTTTTAATTCCCATAGATAAAAGTTTTTAGTCTGTTTTAAAGCCTTTAATTTTATTAAGTTTGCCCTGGCCATAATTCACCACCTAAATTTAGTATATGAACGATATAAGATAAAATCAGCAATAACCTGGTATAGTTTAATTATAAATTTCTTGATAGCCATATTAAATTATCCTCTCTCCACTTTTAAAGTAGATCCTAAATCTTTCTCTCCACCACGGGGGGGGGTTCGATTAATCGAAACCGCAAGGAACCGGGTCGGATTTATCCGACCCCTACCTTGACAGGTGAGACGCCTGTCCTACTATATACGAGCTAATATATACTAAGTTAACCGGCTAACTAATTCTCCACGCAATACGCGATACGATTCACGAGATACGAGATACTAATTAGTAAACCAATTAACCAATTGACCAATTGACCAATTAGTTAATCGTTAATGAATTAGGTTTATATTTTTATTTATCTAAATATCTAATCACATCTCCAACAGTTTTTATTTTTTCCGCTTCTTTATCCGGAATTTCTAAATCAAATTCTTCCTCGAACTCCATTATCAGTTCAATTATATCTAAAGAATCTAAACCCAGGTCATCAAGAAAAGAAGAGTTTTCGGTAATTTTGCTTTTATCGATTCCTGATTGCTTTACGATTATCTTTTTTATTCTGTCCATAGATTCCATTTTATTCTTTCACTCCCTTTTATTGTTTAATAACTCGTTCAGAATAGCCTTAAAAACGTTCCCTGATAGCTTAGATAGCATTTTTTTGACCTTTAACGTATGATATTAACCCCCTTCCATTTACTAAAAATCTTAAAAATAGCCTAAAGATATAAGAAATAAGGCTTTTTCGTTGATATTGCCAATTATCAGGCCTTCAAATTTCGCTTTTAAGGGGGGTCTAATCTTTAAGACATACAATCATAAGCGTATATTGGCCTTTTTCGTTAAAAACTGTACAGCTATAAATTAAAATTCTTCAATACCTTAGTTACCTCGTCGTCAGTTATACCGAGATACCTTTTTGTCATCGAAATAGATTGATGGCCTAAGACCTCTTGTATAAGTTCGATAGCAACCCCGGCTATCCTCATCTGATAGCCGGCAGTTTTCCGGATAGTATGAGTTCCGATTCTTCCTTTGATTCCCACTTCCCGGCACCAAATTTGAATCAATTGCCAGGCCCGGATTCGACTAATAGGTTTATTTATCTTTGTCTTATCTGATATAAACAAATAGCGGTCTAAATGGTATATCCCGGTCTTATCAAAATAATATTCTAAGGCATTTCTGACCTCACTATTGATATAGATTAGCCTTTGTTTCTTAGTCTTTTTCTCGTTTAGGTCTAAATACTCTTTAATCTCTCCGGTCTGATCCTTCACATCTTCAACCTTTAATCTTAAAATATCTGATATTCTAAGGCCGGTATTGATTCCCAGGGTAAAGAGTAAAAAATCCCGGGGATTCCTTTTCCTCAGATTTCCCTTAATCGCTCTGATTTTTTTTAAATCTCTTATCGGTTGTACTGTCCTCATTATTATCAATCCCCTTTCTTTACATTTTTATTCAATTATATATTATTGTAAAGAAAAGTCAAGCCCTTTTTAGAAATTCTTTTTATTCCGATTTCAAACAGCTTTAATTTAAAGGCTTTTCAGTATCATTTTATTATTAACATACTCTGTATTTTGTTAAATACCATCGCATTATTTCGGTAGAAGCCCTCTACCGAAAATTTCGGGAAAAAAAATCAGTCTCTAACACCGGCCTTTTTTAGCCTTATTTAGACACTTTATTTAACAAAACCCTTTTATTCTTTCTTCGCCGATTCATTCTCTTAATTTTAGCGCCTACAAGTATATAAAAGTCCTTTTCTCCATATATACCCTCTTTGATATCTTTGGCCAATCCTTGATAAAATTTCTCAAATTCACTCAAAAAATTTAATTTATCCGGGAGCATAAGATCACCACCTTTTCTTAGTAGATTACTTATTTAGTATTTCAATTCATCGTTCTTTTTCTCTTTTTTTCTACCAATCTTTTTTCTTAATGCGTCTATATATAAGTTTTTCTTCTCTAAAGAAGTTTCTTTTTTACTCAAGCCGGTAATTGCGTCTTTTATCAAAACTTTCTCTATCAGATTAAATTTATTCCACCAAGCATTAACTATCGTTAGTTCGTTCATTATTAACACCTCTTTTCTTTTAGTTAATTAGTAAAAACTTTCTGAATCCTCTTTTTATCTTTCTATCCTCTTGATCTTCTTTTACCCTCAGAATTGACCCGCATTAAAATAGCATTAAGAAACCCTTAATTAAACACCTGAGAAAATACTAAGAAAAGAGGCGTTAATTAAACGCCGGGGAGGATAGATGGTAGATATATATAAAGAGTGTATCACTTTTAACACCTATAAAGACCCCTAAAAAGGCCTTACAGGTGTCAGATTTAACACCTATCAAGTGTCAGATTTAACACCTATCAAGTGTTAAAAGTGATACCTATAAATGCTCTATCTTTTTGATTGCCTACCAAGTTTATTTCCTTTCTTAAAGCCTGCTTTATAAATTTTAGGTAAGATATCCTTTATATCTACCTCAACAAAGCCTTTAGTTCCGTATTTCTTCCACCTATCAGATAGGCCATATATTGCCGGTCGTTTTTCCAGGCCACCCCGGCTAACAGGGTCAATTAAACCTACTTCAATTAGCTTATTTCTCGATTTAATAAAGGTTTTATAAGCCATTATCTTTTTAGCTTCTCCTTTGGTAAGAAGAATTTTATGATCGTTTTGGCCATCATATTTAAACCTAAATTCAACATATAGCCATTTTGCGTGTATGCTTAATTTTTTAAAAGCCTCTGATTCTCTTTGTTTATGTGTTACTCCTGCAAATCGTCCATCAAATTTGTTTCTATTCTTTTTCTTTTTACTCATATTAAAACCAACCTCTCAAGCCTGACCTGGCAGTTAAAGCGAAAGGTTGGCTAACTCTCTAACCGCCGGCCAGGTTTAAAGCAAGTAGGAGATCAAGCCTACCCACCGGGTATTATAATTTACCCCTCTGAGCTAAATTAACCCCCCTAATTAGCTTTTCTTTGCCTTACCCCTTGTCTTTATACCTTCAATATCGCTATATCTGTGATATTTGATATTTATATTGATCCTGGAAAATATTTTTTCGTTGCTCAATGCTTAAAGATTGCCAAAGTTTTTCGACATTCCGGCTTTCCAGTTTAGTTATCGAATATCCCGGGAAGGCTTTTAATAGAATCCTAATTTTCACCAAATACTCAATATCATCATTCCAAAAATCGCTAAGCATTTTCTTCGTTTCAGATTCACTTTTAAGATGAAACATATCCATAATATTGTTATCTCCCTTCCTTTTTCTGCTTTTCCCACTTTTGCATAATCTCGTTTTTTTGCTCTAAAGTTCTATAGTTCCACATAACCCTGACTCCGATATGCTCAATTGTGGTAATATCATAAGTAGGATAGCCATCAGGTTTAGTTCCCTGAGCCAGTAAAATCTCTATCTTTTTCAGATAAGGCAATTCTCTCCACCATTCAACAACTTTTAATCTAAGTTCTTCTTCTTTCTCTTTTTTGTTACCAAACATTTTAAAATTCCACCTTCCTTTTAATTTATTTTTTAAAATCCCCGGAGAGCTAATCAAGAGAAGTCATAAAAAAACTCCTAATTGCTCTCCAGGGTAAACCGGCATATTATTGCCGGGATATTGCAAATTTTCTTTTATGTGTTATAATAAGTTAGGTTTGGAGCAGTGTTCTCGTAATCTTCCACTGCAACAAATTTTTTGCTCTCGATTTCAGTTATTTTCGATTACAGGGGAGTTTAATCACTCCCCTGTTTTCAGTTCTACTAATCAAGTCCTGAACCAACACCTTTAAAAATTCTATTCTTCTTTTTCTTCTTTTTTAAGTAAAGATAAGGCTTCGATAACGGCATCTCGATATGTAGCTTCCGGATTTTTTTCCATATACTCTTCGATCAATTTTTCCTCTAAAGTTGGTTTTTCTCCCTTCAGAAGGATTTTCACCGCGTCAGAATATGAAGCCCGGGGATTTGCTGAGAGGTAATTTTCAATATTTTTGAGCTGTTCTTGTTCCTTTATTTCTTCTGCAGTAAATTCTTTTTTAGCTACTGGCTCAGTTCGGTCAAGACTGGCAATAACTGCGTCGCGGTAACTTATGCCAGGGTGTGATTCTTGATATTTTTCAACAATCTTTTCCTCTTTAGAGAATCTTTCTTCATCATCAGTTTTTTCGTTAGACATCTTGCTCACCTCCTTTATTTTATTAATGGATTTTATTATTTCTTCTATATCAATACCCTTAAAATCTGCACATTCGATTATTCTTTTAACGTTAGCCTCAGTAATATTTTTTAATTGATATACCATTTTTTCTTCACCTTCTTTTGTAATTTTCGTTCTATACCCATTTACCCGAGATACTTCCACGTTTTTAATTCCCGGCCCTGCGAAACCATTAAAATCATAAATAATTTCTATTTTTTCAGGCATTTTAATCACTCCTTCCCTTCCCGGATTTTTTTCCTTTTTCGATAGTTAGTTTTATTATATTTGTCATACTTCTTAGGATTTTTCTTGCGCCAACCCTCATCATAATTAGGATGATCTTTTTTAAACTTTTTAGCATATTCTATTTTTGATTTTCGATATTCCAAATAACTATCGATATCATCAATTATTAGTCTTTTTATATGATTTCGCTTTGATTCCTGGATTCCCTTATTAATTAATTTCACTTTCATTTTGGAGCTAATATTCATTTCAGATATTTTTTTCAAAATTCAATCACCTATCTTTATTTGTAATATTTTGTCCGATATGTTAAACTAAAAAAGGTTCTTTCTGGGCCATATACCCTAAAAAAAGTGGAGTTCTCGGGTATATTTTATTTTCTTTAAAAGGGGAAGTGAGCTAAACGACTAACTGCTACTTCCTCTTTTATTTTTAATTATAAAAAAAGGCATTCCCCGAACTTTGCGTTTTCACAGTTTCCCGGAAATACCTTCCTAAATTTACCTTATCCTTTTTACCACCGATATTTATAATACCAAAAAGCAATCTTTTATTCAAGTTTTATTTTCCTTCCCTAATCATCGAGATTTTTTAATACCCCTGCTCCCCTCAGAAATAAGGTTATTAAAAAGAAGAGGAGCAGGGTCCGGCAATCCAGTACTGTTCTTATTGTCCTTCCGGATTGCCGAAATTTTTTACCATAATTTATTTATATATCTCTTTTAAATTTTTATTAGCCTCATTAACTCCCCTGACAAAATTATCCCACTCATCAAATTTAAAGCCACAAGAGGCCGAAACGTCTAAACTGGCAATATAAAGGCCTATCTCGTCTTTTTCCAATTCGCAACCCATCGCCAGGGATTCCCCGATCTTAGTTTCTGATAATAAAGTTTGTCTATCTTTCCCAAAGGCTTTTACAAATCCCTTAAATTTAATTTTATTTTTCATAATAATTTTTTAATCTCCTTCCTTAATTACCATATTCTCCGGATTAATTTCCTACCTATAATTTTATTTTTTACTCTCCTGGCCAGTTTTTTAGGATCTCCGCTTGTAATAACCCGGACATCATTCGCCTGTCTGGCCAATTTATAAAGAAATGAAACGGTTTTATTTAATTTCATTTTTTTGACCCCCAGGATTCTCTATTGTTTTTTCCTTAATATTTTTATGCTTATCTTTTTTCTTCAATAATCCAAATTCCCATAAAGCATAATAACCCATTGCCAACGCCCATAAAAACACCAAAAGAGTAATTCTCGTTTCCTTTATGATACTCATTCCGAACGAAAATACAGAAAAGATAAATATAAATCTTATAGCCTTTAAAAGTATTCTCATTTAATCAAAACCCCCCTTTCCTTTAAATTGCCCCTGCCCCCTCTAAAAAACGTTTATTTAAGGGAGCAGGAGTCGGCAACCCTGACCTCGTAGCGAGAAGTCCAGATTACCAAATTTATTGATTAAATTTCTCTGATAACTTATCAATCTCTTTTCTTAATTTTACTCCCCGGGGATTCCTATAAAAAAATTCTTCAACAACCTTCTTCGAATCTTCCCAAGCGATATGCTTCTTCCATTCTCCAAAGGTTTTATATGCAATATCATCAGGATATCCATCGGGAAAAAAGAATTCATCTAAATATTCTCCAAGATATCCTTCCTTAGTCAATATAGTATAGGCAAATTTTAACATCGTTAAAAAAATGTATTCTTCATCATATTCCTGATTTTCTCTTGCTTTCCTAAGTTTTTCAGAGAACGCAAGAATAAAATCGATTGTTTGTCTTTTCATTTCTCTATCTCTGTCCATTCCCCTAAAATACCCCCAAAAATCGAATTTAGGCTTTTACACTCTGAGCCTTCCGTTTCCTTTTTTTTCTAAAAAAAAGTCTCCGGGATCCGATAAAATTGCAGTATCTACACCAAAAATCATTGGTCTTTATCCGGGCATAAACATATCTACCGTTACATTTAGGGCAAACCGGGGATTCTTTTTTTATCCTCATATATATCACCTTCTTTTAAAACACACATATTTTAACATATATAACAGATTGAGAAAGCATTGTCAAACTTTACCAGGGATTACCAGGATCTTCTCTATCTTCCCAATCAGGAGGGATCACTCTTGCGGATTGAAATCCATCGAGCAGGTTTCCGGTATCCTCTTGTTCCCCTTCCCTGGTAGCCTCATAAATAGACCCGGCAACAGCGTCTATTTCGTCAGCGTGGCCTTCCGGTCCTCTCTCGTGGAATATAGTTAATTGATTCGATTTACCATAAACAGCAATAGTATTTTTTAAACCAGCCTTTAGGTCCGGCCGGTCCGGTAATTGCAATTTATCTTGAATCATTTTAGATTTTAAATTAACAAATACAATCGATAGAGAAGGCCTGATTAGAATTTCTAAACCTATTTTTTTAAAGGAATTTTCAACATATCCTTTGCTATATCTGTCTATTGAAGCCTCGTTTAGAAAATAGGTTTTAGCAAGTATCTCGATATCATTTAAGATAATATCCAGGTCCTTCGTTTCCCAGGATCTAACAACATCAACAATCGCTATATCCCCTTCCTGATGTGATATGGCCAAAGCGAAACGGTCCCGGCCACTAAGCCCGGATTGGTCCAGGCCCAGGGAATAGTTATATCCTGATTTATAGGGTAGATCTCCGCCCAGGATAAAAGGTTTTTGCATTAGTTCAAAACCGAAGAAGGCTTCTAATTTTTCGCTAAATTCTGCCTGGAATTCCCTTCTCCAATTATCGTAATTGCGGGCTTTTTCCTTATCTAAAAATTTTTGTAGTATCTCAGGATTGACAAACCGGGTATCCGCCTGAATAGTTAGTCTATCCTTAACCCTGAAGCCTTCATCAAAGAAGTTAAAAAATAGCCCCTGTTTTGCCCCTGCGGTTGAGATCAGGAAACACTTGCCAAATTCAAATTGTGATTGCCGGACTGTTAGACTACTGTATATCGTTTCATCCTGTGTCTCTCCTTCAAGTCTAAAAAAAGCGATCTCATCCATTATCAGCACCGCAATCGGAATCCCCCGAAAAGCCGTTCTCGTGCAGGGAGAGCTTATAATTTTCATACCATTTTTTAGGGTCAGTTCAAGTGCGGTTGTTTTCTCTATAAGATTACTTAACAATGGGGAATTCTCCAACATTCTCTTGCAGTTTCTTCCAATGATTTGCTTGGCCTGCAATGTTCTGGTCGCTATGATCACCACGTAGGGATTCTCGCCTTTAGAAAGCTCTTTTTTCCACTTATCCCGGGTCGCTTCGAATAGCGCGCAGATTGAGACCAGAAAACTTTTTCCGCTCCTGGCGCCGAGGCAAGCGATTAACTCTAATTTTTCTTCCCCTGGGATATATTTCCCTTTGCCTTTAGTCAGGATCTTAAATATTTTTAGTTCTTTTTTGTCAAGCGGTAAACCATATAGAGCTTTCAGGATAATCTTCTGGACCGGCCTTCTCTGAAAAGACAAACCCAAATAATCAGGATCCTCAGCAAACTCGATAATATTTATCTCCTGGAGTCTCTTCCTGATATTCTGACATTTGATTTCCTCTGCTTCAATTTCTTCTAATGTTTTTTCCCGGTATTGCGGAAGATTTTGCAGACGTTTAGCTCTCGATTCCGGAGTCTTAAATTCAGTATCTTTCCTTTTCTTTTTTGTCATAATTTATCACCTAATTTTTAAAATGTAACCCTTTTATTTTTTTCCTTTTCTCCGGAGTTCTCTTTTTCCTTAATGATTTTATTGATAGATTTTAAAGCCACCAAATATTTAGACTTTTCGCTTTCGGTTAAACTTTCTTCTCGTTTTAATTCCCATAGATAAAAGTTTTTAGTCTGTTTTAAAGCCTTTAATTTTATAGTATTTATCCCTTTCATAAGATCACCATCTAAATTTACTATGTGAACGATATAAGATAAAATCAGCTACTACTTGGTAAATTCTAATTATAAATTTTTTAATAGCCATCGGATTACCGCCTTATTATTTTAATATCTTTTAAATTCTCCATCTAATTTTCCATCATCTTCTTGTATCCGGTAATAGGCACTGGTTTCCTGCACTAAAATTTTTACAAGCCATTCTGCCCGCTCAAAAGTTGAGTTTCCTACTACTACCGTCAAGGTAGGTTCTTTAAGGTTATTAAATCCTTCTCTTAATACGATATATCTTTTCATTTTTTAAAAACCTCCGCTTTCGATTAATCGTTAACGAATAGTAAATAGTTAGTACTAACTAACCAATTGACCAATTGACCAATTAGTTAATCGTTAATGAATTAGGTTTATATTTTTATTTATCTAAATATCTAATCACATCTCCAACAGTTTTTATTTTTTCCGCTTCTTTATCCGGAATTTCTAAATCAAATTCTTCCTCGAACTCCATTATCAGTTCAATTATATCTAAAGAATCTAAACCCAGGTCATCAAGAAAAGAAGAGTTTTCGGTAATTTTGCTTTTATCGATTCCTGATTGCTTTACGATTATCTTTTTTATTCTGTCCATAGATTCCATTTTATTCTTTCACTCCCTTTTATTGTTTAATAACTCGTTCAGAATAGCCTTAAAAACGTTCCCTGATAGCTTAGATAGCATTTTTTTGACCTTTAACGTATGATATTAACCCCCTTCCATTTACTAAAAATCTTAAAAATAGCCTAAAGATATAAGAAATAAGGCTTTTTCGTTGATATTGCCAATTATCAGGCCTTCAAATTTCGCTTTTAAGGGGGGTCTAATCTTTAAGACATACAATCATAAGCGTATATTGGCCTTTTTCGTTAAAAACTGTACAGCTATAAATTAAAATTCTTCAATACCTTAGTTACCTCGTCGTCAGTTATACCGAGATACCTTTTTGTCATCGAAATAGATTGATGGCCTAAGACCTCTTGTATAAGTTCGATAGCAACCCCGGCTATCCTCATCTGATAGCCGGCAGTTTTCCGGATAGTATGAGTTCCGATTCTTCCTTTGATTCCCACTTCCCGGCACCAAATTTGAATCAATTGCCAGGCCCGGATTCGACTAATAGGTTTATTTATCTTTGTCTTATCTGATATAAACAAATAGCGGTCTAAATGGTATATCCCGGTCTTATCAAAATAATATTCTAAGGCATTTCTGACCTCACTATTGATATAGATTAGCCTTTGTTTCTTAGTCTTTTTCTCGTTTAGGTCTAAATACTCTTTAATCTCTCCGGTCTGATCCTTCACATCTTCAACCTTTAATCTTAAAATATCTGATATTCTAAGGCCGGTATTGATTCCCAGGGTAAAGAGTAAAAAATCCCGGGGATTCCTTTTCCTCAGATTTCCCTTAATCGCTCTGATTTTTTTTAAATCTCTTATCGGTTGTACTGTCCTCATTATTATCAATCCCCTTTCTTTACATTTTTATTCAATTATATATTATTGTAAAGAAAAGTCAAGCCCTTTTTAGAAATTCTTTTTATTCCGATTTCAAACAGCTTTAATTTAAAGGCTTTTCAGTATCATTTTATTATTAACATACTCTGTATTTTGTTAAATACCATCGCATTATTTCGGTAGAAGCCCTCTACCGAAAATTTCGGGAAAAAAAATCAGTCTCTAACACCGGCCTTTTTTAGCCTTATTTAGACACTTTATTTAACAAAACCCTTTTATTCTTTCTTCGCCGATTCATTCTCTTAATTTTAGCGCCTACAAGTATATAAAAGTCCTTTTCTCCATATATACCCTCTTTGATATCTTTGGCCAATCCTTGATAAAATTTCTCAAATTCACTCAAAAAATTTAATTTATCCGGGAGCATAAGATCACCACCTTTTCTTAGTAGATTACTTATTTAGTATTTCAATTCATCGTTCTTTTTCTCTTTTTTTCTACCAATCTTTTTTCTTAATGCGTCTATATATAAGTTTTTCTTCTCTAAAGAAGTTT
>JABUBP010000236.1_pt1 | contig 14151 bp, 21 predicted proteins | sample 7240331 | NCBI WGS metagenome assembly JABUBP01 (sample SAMN07256347, study PRJNA390944) | subsurface metagenome | isolation source: Methane hydrate marine sediment | place: Pacific Ocean: Eastern North Pacific, ODP site 1244 | collected 2002 | reverse complement strand
CGAGCTGGTATCCGTCCCAGCTTTATCTCCGGCGTCTATTAGGTCAAGCAGCTCTTTCTTGGACATATGAACTTTAGCCGGCATCTTCTCACCCCCCTCCATTATAGCCTTTTTCCCGAGCATAGTAACGCTCATAAGCCATCCCCAGGGAGAAGAGCAGCCAGGGTAGCGCCCTGCAGGGGTATCTTCCTGCATGGGTATACTAGTTTGTGGATGCCAACAGTCAGTAAGGCTACTCTGGCTTCAGGTTCAGCTTCTCCTTGGCAACCTTTTCAACCCACTTGGTTAAAGTGATGCCTTCTAAGGCTGCCGCTGCTTTGATCTGCCTCCAAAGTGCCTCATCTGAGTTCTTGAGCTGTTGTGTCTTTGAGTTCTCTGTAGTCATAATATACCTAGTATACCATATAATACCTGTAGTGTCAAGCCCCCCATTCTTACCAAGAACGCTGTTATTTAGCAGGGGGCAGGTTTTTGGATAAAAAAGGGGGTCGGGATTTGTGGTTCCGACCCCCTTAGTCATATACCGCTAGTAATATACTAGAAGGTAAACAGTGCTGGGCTCGACTCTATCGGGATAACCAAGGTATGAATTCGTTTCGGTTTAAAGCCCTGCGGATGGTCCGCTTATCATGGTGTAGCTCCCTGTTTATTCGCTTGATACTCCACCCTTCCTTAAAGTAGGCTTGCCTGATGCGCTCATCCCGTTCTTCTTTGACGTGCTTCTCTTCCGGTATCTTTGCTCCCGCTATAAACAAAAGTGGAGTCGGGGGCCGGCCGCGGGTGTTTTCTCTCTTTATCTCTATTACTTCCCCTTTCTTAATCATAGGAGCAAGGTAAGAGCTAACTTCCCAGATGGGGATCTGAAAACGTGTACTGAGTTTCCACCTGGTTAGTCCTTCAGGGTGCTTTCTGAGAAGAGCCAGAATCTTCTCATCCAGATGGTCATCCCCTCGGCTGATAAGACCCATCGGCGAATCATCCTTGGGAGCTATGCCCCTGTCAAACATACCTGGGTAGACACTTTCGAGAGTTCTCTCGCACCGGTGCCATCCACCAAGATAGAGACGAAAGCCGTAGGATTTGAGAAAGGCGTATAGGCGTCTCTGGGCAAAGTTGCGGGTCTCTGCATCATCCATACCCGACTTCCACGCTTCAAAAGCTGCGGAGCGAAGCTCCTGCATCAGGTCTTCCCATATCCCATCCTTTCTCAGGGTATATCTCAGGTGCAACGAAAGCCAGTGGACTCTTGATATGCACAAGGCTGCGTGATGGTTGGCGAGGCCGAGGTCGATGCTTATAGCTTGCCTCCTTTTCTCAAATAAAAAGCCACTCCAACTCGGAGTGGCTTCAGAAACAAAAGATTAGGGGGTTATAAAGCAAAAGGACACCCCCTTAACGGAAGTGTCCTTTGTGTAAATTAGCAATAAATAGGCAAAAGACGCCCCCTTATAAGGAAGCGTCTTTCGTTTTTTTATGCTTTAGTGGGAATAATAATCCCTGACCGCTTCCATAACCTTACGCATAATAGCCACTCTTGTCGTTGGTGGTAACGGCTTGCCGTATCGGATAGCCTTTCGTCTTTGCGACTTGCTAACTTGCCTCAATGCTTCCCCCAAATCTACATATAGGCGGATATAGCTTGAGGCTATACGCACTCTGACAAATGGGGATAGGGTTACACCGCTAACCGCTTGCCCCTCAAAGTAGTATAGGGGCTGACTATCAGCGTAAATGTCCCTAGACACAGCAGAAAACTGCCCTCTAACGGGATAAGTCCTTTCGCCTAGTGAGTGTAACGCCTTGCGTTCAACTTCCCACTCGGCTCGGTCTTGCTCTCTGTCTAGGTGCTTCCAGTCGGCTATAATGGGCTTAATTCTAGCCTCGTAATCAAGGTTGTAACACTCGCCTGTTATCAAGTCTAGTTGCCAGCCCTTAATAGCTAGATAATCGGTTAAGATAGAAGCTAAAACATTTCTGCGGTCAAGGGTTGCCCACTTCGGCAAAGTTTGGGTAGTTGCCATAGTGAAACCCCCCTTTCGTTTTGTTTCAGAGCCTAGATAGGGGGGGCTTGCTCCCTATTTACTGGGCTGTTACCAGCTCCTTTTTGGCTTCTGGTGCTTCTGGTGTGGTTTCTGCTTCGGCTTGTCGCATAGCTTCCTCTAGCTGTAACTGGACAGCCTTATCAAGCTCGGTTTTATCGTGGGCTATAATCGGCTTGCCCGCAATAATAGCCATTTCAACCTGCTTTTTGTAATCCTTTTGCCTATCGGTGGCGACTTGCTCGGCATATTGCTGGAGATTAGCAACGAAGTTTTGCCTTATAAGGGTTACACTAGCAGAGATGGGCTTGGCTACTCTGGTAACTGGTCTACCAGTTTTGGAGAACTTGACAGAGCCATCTCTGTCATAAGCCAAGCGGATAGGTGAGCCTAAAGCATCAGCAGGAATAGCGGTGTCGCCCATAGCGTTAGTCGCCATAAAGAAGGGAAGCCAAGTGGTTTCTAGGTCTATTGACCACACCCTCCGCCCCACAGGGCTTTTGGTGGTAGGGAGTAACAGGTTTTTGATGTAGTTAGGGGTTTCTTTCATATTATCACCTCACAAGGGATAGCCCCCCCTAACTAGGCTCTGAAACTCTATGACCACTAGGCTACACGCTTTCGGGCTTTGCTACTCATCTGGTAACTTTGAGCCACTACCTTTAGTGTCAAGCGTTGTCAGTAGTGGTTGAGTGTTACCCTATTCACTCTGGAGCTTTGCCCCGATACTTATAAAATGCCGGTATTTTTGTATCGGGTAAGTGGTATTTTTTAAGGTGCTTTTGCTAGGCTTCGTAGTATTCTAGTTCTACTAACTCTAGCTATGATAAGCCTAGCATATTGCCAGCTATTTGTCAAACCTTTTTGGGCTTTTTGCTCAAATATAAAAAATAAATTGACCACGCCAACTAGCTGAAGAATTGACTAGCAACTATAACAAAAAATTTGGACTTTGAGCGGAACACCGAGGAGAATATCGTGGGGTAAGTCGGGGCACCGGTGGTAACGGCTTTTTAAGAGCTCTGATTGACTGGAGTTGTTGGTAACTAAATTGTCAGCCATTTACATCGTAAAAACGCTGAAAAAGAGGGTGAAAAAGTTGACAAAAAAGACACTGGCAACTATCTAGGGGGTTAGCAGTGTCAAGGACACGTCCCATATCTAAAATTATTGGCAGCGTCAAGGACGCCTGCTAGACTCAATTTGGGTTGATAGTGTCAAAGACAGGTCAATAAGGTGGACTATTTGTTGAACTGGGTTGGACTAGCTGCACTAGCTGGACTACGCTTTAATTTTGTGAACTTCCTTCTTTGCGGTTGTCTCTTCCCACCAGGGCAGGAAGGGGTGAACGGGGTAGATAAGGCGGTCAACGGCAAACGGGTCAGAGGAGATAACCTCCAGGTGGGCATAGACCCCCAGCATAGGTGCTCCGCCATAGGCAATACCTTTTGTCGTTTTTGACCAGCCCTGGTAGTCGGCCACAAGAGACAGAGGCAGGCGGTTTTCGGCCAGGCGCCACTCGAGTAGAGTCCGCAATGTCCGGCGAACACCGTGGAATGAGTATCCTTTCTCCATCTTAACCTCAGCCTTGCGACAGATACGGTGGAACATGATGGTGAGGGCATCAGGCGTATGCTCCTTTGGCCGGTAGGCTTCAAAGATTGGCTTGAGAACGTCTGGTATCAGGTGCCTCACTCGTCGGCCGTGTTTGGCGGTGCGGATTAGTATCGAGTTATTATCGTAGTCCCTTTTTCTGATTCTTGCCAGCTCTTCTCGCCGGCAGCCAAAGGTCGTGGATACTGCTAGGTAGAAGATTTCCATCTTTAGATAGAGGTGTTGAGCCTTTATCAGCTTTTCTATGTCATCGGGCATTAGAGCGGGTGCGTTTGGTTCTTCCTCTGGAAAGGGAGTGTCTTCAGTGGTAAAGGACCAGTTCCAACCATTTGCCTGGGCTAACTTCTTTAAGATGAAGAACTCCTTGCGCAAGGTTCGCTCAGAGATGTTATTCTCTCTTCGGTAGATAAAGTAGCGGCGGAAGTCGCTGTCAGTTGGCTCTTTGCCATCACCTAGCCAATTGAGGAATTGCCGCCCTGTCACCAAGTAAGTCTTTATAGTTCCTGGAGCACGTAGTCGCGGAGCTGAGAGCCGTTCTTTAAGGTTTTCCAACGCTATGTTCATACTTTGCTTGCCTCCTTTCCCAAAGTGTGTTGATATTTCGTAGTATTATTCTACTACACTGGGGGGCAGGCTGTCAAGCCCTGGCCAGGGTGGTATAATTAGCTTAGATGAGGAGGTAAGGGTATGGCAAGGAAGCTAACACCAGGGCAGGTGGCTAAAGAACTCAATAATATAGTTTTAACGTTCAGTGGGAAGTCTATCTCGGGTTGGATTCAGGAAGCCTGGGAGAGGTCTCAAAAGACAACCATTGGCCAGGCAGCCGCCGGAGTAGAAAGAGCAGCTAGAGCTGTTGACCCCTACGCGGTGCTTGGACTTCCTCATTCAGCCTCACTTGAGGAAGTCAAACGAAGATATAGGCAGCTTTCTAACATCTACCATCCTGATAAGGAAGGCGGATACGAGGAGGCGATGAAACTCTTAAATAATGCTTATACGCAAATTAAGAGAGAGAAGGAGAAGGGGGAATAAATGCCTAGGGAGAGGCTTGCTGAAGTTCTACATCGAGTTGACCCTGAGCTCAAAATAGTTGAAGCGCGACCCTGGCCTGGCAAGCGGCGAACTAGAATGAGGCGAGCCGACTGGGAGAAAGCTGCCGGTGTAATTTGTAAGAACTGTGGCCGGGAGGTCTTTAGAACCAGGAGTGAGCTCTGTATAGAGTGCTGGGAAAAAGCTAATGAATTTGAGATTCGTGATAAAACAGGGATATTAGAGTCTTCCTTTATCCCTGAGGATGTGATTATGGCCATCGTCAGGCCAGCAAGAAAAGAAACCTAATTGCTTTTGAAGAAATGAATAAGAGGCAAGTTTTTAGCCTGCCTCTTATCTTTCATACCCCTCTACCCTAGGCTGCTACTCCGGCGCCATAGGTGTAGATCTTGCCAAAGAGTGGGGAGCCAATTCTGGCTCGGGACTTCTTGTGGAAGACACCGGTCCTCAATCCCTTGGCTTTCATGCAGCTAGCCAGCTTGACATTGCGCTCTCCACGCTTTTCGATGCCAAGAGTCTCAGCCGCACAGGCGGTGAAGGCCGCCTTCACTTCGGGTCTGCCGGCTCCGGGAGCGCTAGGCGAACGAGAAAACACAGTTACGTGTTTCTTTGCTTGAACTGCCTGGATCTGACCCGGGGGTGGGGGCATTGCGGTTAACCGCTTCCATGGTGCTGGCATTGGTCATCTTCTCCCTATTTAGATTTTTGTTATAACCTGTCGACCTCAGGTTGGTAAAGTCTATTCTCTTGCTGGCCGTACAATAATAAAAAAGGCTGGCTACCTTTTCAGGTTGTCAGCCCCTTTTTTTACTTAATTTAAGCCAGACTATTTAATTTTCGCCTAGGAGTTCCTTTGGATCCAGGATGGTTACGAGCTTCTTTTGGTCTGAAACGACTACCATGGTTGGTGCTAGTGGAAGCTCATTCTCCATCCAGAATTGTTGGGCGTCCTCCTCCTCATCCAAATTTACAATATCTGCCTCGCCGCTGTCAAGCTCTTGTTTGAAACGTTTCTTAAAGGCTTCCTCAACTTTGGCGCACGGCTCACAGTCGTTCCCGGTAAACAATACGAGGTTCATTTCCTATCCCCTTTGAGAACACAGATGTTACATTTTTTACAGCAACCATTTCTATCCAGTGGACCGCCACAGTTCGGGCATTTGCCACTAGACTTCGATGCCACGCTTTTCCAGCTCCTCACCCATTGCCGAAAGCCAGGGCACCAGTCGCTCCCCTTTAGGAATTTCCTCAATTTCCTTGTGGGCAGTCTCGGCCGCTGAAGCAAAAGTCTCAAACCTCTCCTTAATTCCTGGCTTCACCTCGTAGGTTTTGCCTACCTTGCAGTACTCGGCAATCTGTTCCGGGTTCTCTTCGGAGCTCATCATCCCGATAATACCTTTGCTGAAGCAATATTCCCTGCCCTTGTAGGTGAAACAGTTGCAGGGGGTAGCTCTAGCACGAGCCTCATTTACTACCAGCCCTGCGCCTTCTATAGCGTGCTCGGTAAAGTGGAGCAGCATGCCTCTGCCGGCAGGGTCTAGCACAGTGGGGGTGATTTCATCTAGAACTTTAACTGCTACTTTATTAGCGACTTGGTCAATCTCTGCATCTGTCATTTCAAAACCTCCTCAATCTTTTGTATAGCCTTTTGTTTTATCTCCTCCCTCTCCTGCTCACTAACTACCGGGAGTATTCTAGTGCCTTCTGGCTCACCGGGTTTCTGGGGGAAAAGAGCCTTGGGGTCTAAGCTGCCTATTATCTCCTTCCTGAAGTCTCTGGCTTGGTGACTGAAGGCGGGATATTCCTCATCGTATAAGCCGCTTTTTGCTGATTCATCGGTGCTCTTTGGACCCACTTCTTTGCACCACTCTATAATGTGGTAATAGACATGGGGGTTGTCAACCATAGAAATCGCATTTTCGCAGCCCCCTTCTATAGCTAGGAGATGACGGCCAGTGCCACAATCGCAGGGTATACCGTTGATTCTCAGCTTTTGAGCGTAATGCTTCTCTACCTGCACTAGGTTCTTAGCAATCTCCCTGTTCTCGTAGGCAACAGTTTGCTCTGTGGATAATCCCCCAGGCTGGGGTTCGGCAAGATGCACCTTTGGGGCTTCCTGTGGCTTAATTTCTGGCGGTTTTTCAGCTGCTTGAGTGGTAGTAATCGTCGTCTTTTGCTCGGAAGGGGCTCTATTTTGCGTCTCAGAGGCTCCTACACTACCTGCAAACTCCTCCAGCGCCTTGGTGTGGTCCGGACGGGGAAACAAGACCCTCTCAACAGGAATTTTACTTATAGCGTTTAATACGAAAGCAGCCCAATCCACTTTAATCCCTTGCCTCCTTAACAAAAAAGGGCTGACCTAACCTTCTTCAGGCTGTCAGCCCCTTTTCTTACTAGCATAGCCTGTGCTTCAGCGTTTGTCAACGCCCCTCCCTGGTTTTGGGGAGCGGTTATTGACAAATTATTGACGACACGCTATAATTATTGACAGAAGAAATAACCTATATTAAATTAAGTACAAAAGGGGCTGACAATCTAAAAGGTCAGCCCCTTTTCTTTTAGCTAAGGGGAGCTAGTAAGGAGGTGCGATATGGCATCAAGGGAACAAATCTTAGGGATTCTGGCTGGTGAAAGTGGGCCAATGAACAGGGTTGTACTGTCAAAGAAGCTAGATGAACCTACCAGCAATTTCCAGAATCAGCTCGACAGGATGGAGAAGCAGGGGTTAGTGGAGAAAAATGAACAGAAGGAATATACCGTTACTGAAGCCGGCCGCCAGGTTGCCTTAGCTGAACCACCCCCAGAGGAAACACCGCCGGGGGAGGAGACTGAGGAGTCACTTAAAACTACCGAGTATCAGCAGTTCGTTCAAATGGGTAAGATAACCGGGGTAGTGCCCCAGGCTCTTATAGAGCAGGTTGCCACCCATATCTGGCGTGGCGGTGACTTCAGAGACCTGACCTGGGTGTGGAAAGGCTTGACGGAGATGGGGATAAGGCCAGACCTTGCCCAGAGGTGGTTTCACTCCTGGCGTTCCTTCTTACACCAGGCTATTCCACCGGACTTAGCAGCCTCCGTTGGTGCTCCCACAGAGAAAGGAGCAGCAAAAGCTGAAGCAGTCGACAAGGGCAAGAGAGATTACATTCTTGACGCTAATGGTTTGCCACTTTACGTCGGTGAGGGTGTGGGGGATCTGGACCATGACGAAGCGGTTAGATTATCGGCGCTTAGACAAGCTGCCTTAGCTCGCGGTGGGGTTCAAACAGGTCCAGGAGGGCAACCAGCTACTATGGGCACAATGGCTGATGAGATGACTAAGGTCTTCAATGCGGTTAAAGAGTTTCTTGGGCCACAGGCCAAAGGTAAGTCCTACATTGTCAAGCCTGGAGAAGAGGGCTACGTGGTCGAGGAGGCTGAAGAGGGTAAGCCAATGTTGATTCCTACACCGGGAGGCAACACTAACCCTTCAAAGACCTACTTTGTTAATAGCGAGGGAGCTGTAGAAGACGTGACCGGGAAACCTATAGTTATCAAGCAGCCAGCACCAGTAAGTAATCCCTCAGGGAAAACGTATCTCGTTAAGCAAACACCTGAGGGTATGGTTACTGAGGAATATGAGGCTGGCAAGCCCATTATAATAAACGCAGTGCCCCCCTCACCTGGCTCTAACCTGCCATCTATGATGCCGTATCCAGTCATAGGTTCAGATGGCCAACCGGTCTATGATAAGGATGGGAAACCTGTCTATGCTGATCTGGGGCCGATGATGAAGTGGATGGGCTTTCAGAGTGAGCAAAGGCGACTTGATGAAAGGCACCAGATGTTGGGCGGCGTGGTCAAGACGGTGAGGGAAAACTTTAGTGATGGCATAGCCGCTATAAAGGCAGCCGCTGAAGAAGCAAAAGGGGGCACCGAGGCTAAAACACCGGCATCGGAGTCGCAGCCACAGGTGTTTAAGTGTGGTGACTGCGGTACCCAGTTCAGCCCACCTGCAGGCTGGGCAGGGCAGCCAATAGAATGCCCCAAAGCCCTCGGCGGTTGTGGCCGGATATACACTAAGGAGGAGCTGCTGGGATGAGAAGTTTGCTTGACAGGACAGCAAAACATTTCCTGGCGATAAAGGCCGCTCGCCAGCTTAGGGAAGAAGTCGAGAAAGCAGGTCTGGACAACCTCAAAATACTAGCTGATAAGGGTATTAGTATTATTGAGACCTATCTCAACGGCTGCTCCCCTGAGGAGAAGGCAACATATAAGCAGGACGGCAATACCCTTCTCAAGCTGGGAGTGACCCCGGATATGGTACTAGAGGAACTCGTTGGACAAAATGAAGAGCTGGCTACTATAATGGAGGAGGGTGGAAAAGATTATAAACAAAGCGAGATAAGCAAGCTGAAAGCCTTCCTCGAGGAGGAGGAAGCCAAGAAATAGTCTAGCCATTAAATTAAGTAGAAAAAGGGGCTGACAGCCTGAAAAGGTTTAGTCAGCCTTTTTTGTTAAGGAGAGCTAATGGCTTATACTGATATTGTAATAACCGCCCCCGATAGCGCTGAAGAAGGCGAACAGGTTTCGGTATCTGCCCAGGTAACGAATATCACAGCACTTGACCTTCCGTTCAGGGTGAAGATATATGCGGTCGAGGATATCTATGCGGTCCCAGAACCCGAGGAGCTAATCGGCAGCTTTGAGGAAGTTATTCCAAATGGTATAACTAAGACCTACAGCGCATCGTTCACCATGCCTGCTTGGGATACCATCATTTTGGTCATGGTATATCGGTTTGTTGTCTATTGGGATTACGATACACATGCTAGTAAAGTTGTCAGCTTAGAGACTAAAGCGGCTCTCCCCACAGTGCTCGGTATTGGTGTTTTAGCTGTTCTCGGTATTGGTGTTTTAGCCACTCTCGGTATTGCCCTAGTCGCTCAGAGGAGGAAGAAATAGCTCCTGAATCTTGAGGCATTCTTAAAGGAGGAGTAATATGCTAGGAGAATTTGAGAGTATTTACTATCAGATTCATCAGCTTTTTGATCAAATTGCCTTACTTGAGGTAAAAGTTAGAGAGTTGGAAAGGAGGTAGAAATGTCTAATGGTGGACCTAAGGATGGACGTGGCGGCGGGAAAGGTGTGCCAGGTGGTGGTCGGGGAAGTGCCAACACCGGGGGTTGCTCAAAAGGTGGCCCTGGTGGTGGACAGGGTGGTGGACAAGGTAGCGGGACTGGACGAAAGGGCTAACAAAGGATAGCTAATGGCTGTTTCAATTTCAATAACTGCTCCCAGTAGTGCCGAGGAAGGCGAAAAGGTCTCGGTATCGGTTGTGGTAAAGAATATTTCGGAGCGTATCTATACGTTCAAAACTGAGATATTTGCGGTTCCGGACCTTTATCCCGATTATCTCATTGGCAGCTTTCAGGCAACTATTTTTAGTGGGGACTGGAAGTTTTATAGTGCCTCTTTCACCATGCCTGATTGCAACACTACTGTTTTTGTCTCTGTGGAGCGCTGGTCTTTTGACCACTGGGTTTATGATAAATCCGCTAGCAAAGTTGTCAGCTTAGAGATACCCGTGCCGGAAACCTTCCACCTTAGCGTCTCTGTCCACCCTGACGGTTATGTTGACCCCGGCGCGGGGAACTACCCAGCCTACAGCACAGTAACACTAACAGCCCGTCCCCTTTCTGGCTACCAGTTTGTCAGATGGGGAGGCGATGCCAGTGGGACAAGCCCAACTTTTAATCTCTACATGGATAGCCACAAACATGTGGAGGCTTACTTTGAGAAGGTGCCCGTGCCCGAGCCCGTGGAGGGGACTATAATCAGAAAGGAATTGGAATATTCTGGGAGCGGTGACGGCACCGTTCCAGTTGTCGGTGTCCCCCAAGGGGTAAGGGCAAAGCTCCATGTCTGGGGGAGAAACGATATGGGCATTTCCCAGGGCATGGGGATTTACTGGTTCGTCGCTGACCCAGATGGCATGATAGCCGAGGAATACACTGACTGGGGAGGCACCATAGGAGCATATCCCACGGACCATGAGTTTATCAGTAGTGGGCAGTTTGACCTGAATAAAGTAGGAAAATACACAACCTGGATAGAGTTACTCATGGGTGCCCAGGATGACCCGGAGATTGTCGACAGGTATATCGGAGACCTGTGCACTGTGGAAGCTGCGGTGCCTGAATATAGGGGCAAAATAATCGAGAAGGAATTGGAATATGATGAAACAAGGAGCATTATCCCCGTTTATTAGCGTGCCGGATACAATTGGTGAATTACTACTGCTGGCAGGGGCTAGTGTCCCGTTTGGCGCCAGCGGCAAAGTTCATGTTGTGGGACGCAATGACATGGCTATTCCCATGACAATGGGAATCACATGGGTAGTCAAGGACCCCGATGGAGAGGTTGTTGAAGAACACACCGATGATTGGGCAGGGGCGCCATGGCCAACAGATGTTGACCCTGATGATACCCATGAGTTCATCTCGTTCTTGACTGAGGGGTTCGATTTTAACAAACCTGGAACTTGGACAATAGTAATAGGACTATGGATGAACTCCGCTTCCCCGGTGATGGTTGATAGCTACATTGGCGACCTGTGTGTTGTTAAACCAGTAGAGGGGGCCATAATCAGAAAGGAATTGGAGTTTTCCGGGAGCGGTGATGGTATCGTTCCAGTTGCTAATGTCCCCCAGGGTGTAAGTGCAAAACTCCATGTGTGGGGGCTAAACAAGATGAGCATTCCCCAGGGCATGGGAATTTATTGGTTCGTTGCTGACCCAGATGGTGAAATAGCGGAGGAATACACTGACTGGGGAGGCACCATAGGGCCATGGCCAACAGACCATGAGTTTATCAGTAGGGGTTCGTTCGACTTAAATAAAGTAGGGAAATACACAGCCCGGATAGAGTTACTAATGGGTACTGAGGATGACCCGATAATTGTTGACAGATACATTGGCGACCTGTGTACTGTGGCTGCACCTGAATATAAAGGCAAAATAATAGAGATGGAGCTGGAGTATGATTCAGTTAGAGGTACTATCCCCGTCTACTAGCCCGACTGGCTCGTCTATTAAGTTACTCTCTGTAGGTGCCAGTGTGCCTATTGGCACTAGTGGCAAGGTCCACATCGTGGGGCGTAATGACATGCCTACCCCTCAGGAAATGGGATGCACATGGGTAGTCAAGGACCCCGATGGAGAGGTTGTTGAAGAACACACCGATGATTGGGCAGGGGCGCCATGGCCAACAGATGTTGACCCTGATGATACCCATGAGTTCATCTCGTTCTTGACTGAGGGGTTCGACCTGAATAAAGAGGGGACATACACCATAGCCGTCAGCCTCCTTATGAACCTTGATAGCCCCGTAGTTGTCGATAGTTACGAAGGAGATCTCTGTACTACTACCCTTGAAGTCCCACCAGAATTTGAGCTTATTCAGCACACTACCCACCCAGCTTCGTATGTCTATGAGGGCGAGGAGGAGGTCTGTACCATAGAATTCCCACTCACCCCTGAGCAGATTCCTTTTACTCAATGGGGTGGTCTGAAGTTAGCCGATGCCTTTGCTAGTGCTGTCGAAGCTGAAAGTAACAGTCTGCTTGAGGTAAAAGTCTGGGAGGACACAACACCGATATTCTGGACAAATTACCGTGTTGAAATTAAGGCTGCTGTGGCTTCTGAGGAGCAGGGGGTAGCTGCCCCTGTTTGGCCGTGGTTAATACCAATAGGAGCAGTGCTAGTAAAATTGCCCTGGGGATTTATTGTAAAGGGAGCTATAACCCTTCTTGGTATCTGGCTCATTGGCTGGGTGGTAGAGAAGCTAATTAAAGCGGTTGACCGAGTTATCCATAAACCACCGGCATTAACTGATGAGATAATAGAAGGGCTTGGGAGAGAAGACCTAATCCCGATGATACTTTACAAGGCACCAAGGGTTGAGTATGAAGTATCGCCTGAAGATCTGGAGCAGATGACCGATGACGGGCTGCGGGCGCTGTTAAAGGAGTTAAGAGATAGGCAAGCACCGGAGGTATCATGGTGGCCACTGGTTATAGTTGGTGGCGTAGCTGTCTTAGGTGTTGGCGCTGCTATCGCTTTGACTGCTAGGCGAGAATAATGGATCCCTTCGTGATGGCTAAAGGAGTGAAGCGTGTGCCTTTTTCTAGGGACGATGGCACTTTTATTATCTCGCTCTCCCCAGAGGGTTTATTATCAGGACGGGCAAATCCTGGTTGCTGTCCGTTACCCCGGACAATGGAATTCTTTGCAAGATTTCGTCCAGCCCGATAACCCCGATGTCTTAGCCATCTTCTCACAATATGGTCCCGACTATTGGTCACTTTATGACTTTGTGTGCCGGAATGTAGACTACAGGAGGGATATCGGGGAGTTCTGGTTGACTCCGAGCGAAACTCTCAGAGGCCATGGCGATTGTGAGGATACTGCGATTCTTCTTACCTCTTTGATAAGGGCAGGCGGAGCTCCGAACTGCTACGTGGCACTGGGGAGTCTGGGAGAGTTAGGTCACGCCTGGTGTCTCTATAATGGGCAAATTTTAGAAACCACCTACACCTACGCCCGCCAAACTGCCCCCAGGGACTATCAGTTGATGGCCTTGTTTAATGATACCGAGGTCTTGGAATTATACCCGAATTCTTTGGCTGAGGTGTTCGGATTAGCACGAGATGAAGCCACCAAGCTTAATTTGATAGCTCAGGCATTAGAGGATTAGGGATGTTTTCCAGAATTAGAGATGCGGTAAAGGCCTTCAGAGAAAGGCGCTTTGTCATCATCTTCTCAGAGAACGAGGGCGAGGCCGACCTTGCCATTCCAGCCCAAGAAATAGTTGCCGAATCAATTATCTTCGCCGCCAGGGTAGCTTCGGGACTCCTTTGTCTGGCTTTACCCAAGGCAAGGCTTCAGGAGCTAGAAATAGACACCCTGCCTTCTAAATATCGAGCAACCGACACCCCTTTCTACAGTCCGGTTGATGCTAAAGACGTAGAACACTCGGGCATTTCACCAAGGGGTAGGGCATTCACCATAAGGAGGATAATTGACCCCAACACCAAGCCGTCTGATTTAGCCCGCCCTGGTCATGTCATGTTGCTTGGCGCTCACCCTGACGGACTATTGAAAAGAAATGGCCACACCGAGGCTGTAATTGAGCTATGCCAGCTTGCTGGATTATATCCTGGCGGTGTCCTATGTGAGCTGGTGAGTGATAGTGGTGAAATGATGAATGCCAAGGAGTTGAAAGCCCTGGCTAAGAAATTTGACATCCCCTTTATCACCGTAGGTGCTTTAGCAGAATTTGCTAGATCCCTGCTCCCTAAAAGGGCTTGACAGTTAAAATAAAATAGTTTTATGCTATAATTAAGTTAAGCCGTGAGAGCTTGCCGATGAAAGTATCGGCTCTCACGGCTTTTTGCTTTCATCGGCAGCTC
>JABUBP010000235.1_pt1 | contig 14156 bp, 17 predicted proteins | sample 7240331 | NCBI WGS metagenome assembly JABUBP01 (sample SAMN07256347, study PRJNA390944) | subsurface metagenome | isolation source: Methane hydrate marine sediment | place: Pacific Ocean: Eastern North Pacific, ODP site 1244 | collected 2002 | reverse complement strand
ATATGGGATATTATAGATAGGAGCAAACAGTCGTGACTTCAGACGGCGTTGCAGGTTGCCGCAATGGAAAAGGCGAAAACCGCAACAACGGGCTCAAATTTGCTTACTGCCCCTGCTGCAATAAAAAGGGGCTATACAAAGTGGCCCGCAGGTATGAGCGTTGCCGCTGTTGCGGATTGCACCGGGTGCTATTGCCAGGGCAGGACTTCTGATTGTCTGAATCTCTGGAGATAGGTCTTGCTTACCGGCCAATAACTGGATGGCGGTGCTGGTGTTTTGTTGACAATTATTCCCGCAGTATTTATCCTAGTTATATGACACCGCTAACGCAACCAGCATTAAATAATAAATTGTTTCGTATTTGGCATGCGAGTCATTGCCGGTAAAGCTAAAGGGCATCAGCTGAGAGCCCCCAGAGGAAACGTCACCCGTCCCGCGACCGATTTGGTCAAAGGGGCGATTTTTTCCATTCTGGAGAATATGGCTGACGATTACTTACTGTCGCTGTGCCTCAGATGGAGTCAGCAGTGGCGGCTGCATCGGTTTCATTGCCGGCGTGATTGCCTGGCGCCGGTGGCTGACCATGGGACGACGCAGGAACGAAGGAACGTCCAGCTCATCCTCGCTCTTGATGCCTCTGAGAAGCTGAGTCAGCTCATCCTCCTGACCGGCTCCGGTCAACCCGAGCTTGGCCACGAAACCGGTAGCGACCAGGGTAATCCGGACATCATTATCCATTTCCGGATCATGGGCAACACCGAAAATGATATTAGCCTCGGGGTCCACAGCCTGGCGGATAACGTCAGCTGCCTCGTTGACCTCAAACAGGGTGAGACTGGTGCTGCCAACCACGTTGAAGAGAACCGCTTTTGATCCGTTGATGGAGACATCCAGTAACGGGCTGGACAAGGCCTGCTTGGCCGCCTCCACGGCACGATTCTGGCCTGAGCCCCGGCCAATTGACATCCAGGCCGGACCAGCGTCTTTCATGATCGATTTCACGTCGGCGAAGTCCAGGTTAATCAGCCCGGGAGTGGTGATGACCTCCGCGATAGCCTGAACACCGTGCCTGAGAACATCATCGGCAAGTTTGAAGGCGCTATCTACGCCCGTCTTCTGGTCGCAGAGTGTAAGCAGCTTGTCGTTCGGAATAATAATCAGGGTATCGACTTTGCCGAGCAGTCTGGTGATACCTTCATTGGCTACCTGCGTACGATGGGCACCTTCAAAGTTGAAAGGCTTGGTGACCACAGCAATGGTCAAGGCACCACTCTGCTTGGCTATCTCGGCCACGGTGGGTGCTGCCCCGGTGCCGGTGCCACCACCCATACCACCGGTGATAAAGACCATATCAGCTCCGCTAACCAGCGCCTGCAGTTCCTCACGACTCTCTTCGGCTGCTTTCTGGCCCATGTTATGGTCGCCGCCAACACCCAGCCCTCTGGTGAGTTTCTCGCCAAGCTGAATGCGTATAGGTGCTTCAGTAACCGCCAAGGCCTGGGCATCGGTATTCATGGCAATGAATTCCACACCCGAAATTTCTTCCCTGACCATGCGGGTTATCGCATTGCAACCACCACCCCCCAAGCCGATGACTTTGATTTTGGCTGGATTCGCCACAAAACTTGACTTTGCCATTTCCCCCTCCTTATTGCATTAATTTGATAATGTTATTTCTAGAATCGCTAGCCGAAGAGGCCCTTCAGCCGTGAAGCCATGCGCCGGATCGCTGAGCCAAAGCTCCAGCGCGTCCAGTTCTGGCTACGCTCATGATTGACTCCCCAGGCCAGCAGACCAACGCTCGTTGAATATGCCGGGTCGCAGAGGACGTCGGAAATACCTTCCATATTGGATGGAGCACCCACTCTGACCGGAAGCTGCAATACATCGCGTCCCAGCGCGGCGATGCCTGCCAGATTGGAGCTACCGCCGGTGAGCACCAGCCCTGCCGGAACCAGGGTCTCGTATTCGGAGTTGGGCAGCTCAAGCAGGATGAGCTTCATAATTTCCTCAATGCGGGCGCGTATAATGTCGCACAGGTCCTGATATGAGACGCCGTGTCCATCCTGAGATATCGCCGTGGTATCCTCGGCCTTGCTTTCATAAACGGGCATCACGCTGCCGTATCGCTTCTTCATCTCTTCAGCAACGTCAAATGGCAGGCCCAGACCAATGGATACATCTCTGGTGAGCTGATAGCCGGCGACAGGTAGTATCGAGGTATGCCATATGCTGCCTTCCTTGAAGACGGCAATATCAGTTGTGCCACCGCCGATATCAGCCAGAATAACGCCGACTTCCTTCTCATCCGAGGTCAGGATTGCCTCGCTGCTGGCGAGAGGTTCGAGAACGAGGTCCTCGATATCAATGCCAATGCTGCGAATGCACTTGATCAGGTTCTGTATTGAGGTTACGGCCGCGGTGATGACGTGGGTCTCCACATCAAGTCTGAAGCCATGCATACCGACCGGGTTCTTGACATGAGCCTGACCATCAACAACATATGATCGCGGAATAACATGGAGGAGTTTCCGGTCGTCGGGAATCTTGACACTCTGCGCCGAGGAAAGGACACGCTTCAGGTCATCCGGGCGCACCACGCGGTCGTTCCGTGTTATGGCCACCACGCCGCGGTTATTCAGCGAGGCAACATGGCGCCCGGTCACGCCGACATAGGCTGATTCCAGCTTGTAGTTGCTTGACTGCTCCGCTTTCTTTACTGACTCTCTGATTGACTCTCTAGCTTCATTGATGTTGACCACCAGGCCTTTATGCAGGCCCACTGATGGCGCGATGCCAACGCCGACAATGCGCGGCGTACCAGCTTCATTGAAGTCCGCCACAATGGTACATACTTTAGTGGTACCAACATCAATTGCCGCTACGGTTCGATTTTTCATCTATCCCTCCTTTTCAATAGGTTCAGGTTATTCGAGTTCTGTTATGCTTTACATTTCCAGAACCTCCTCGGCCATTGTTTTTATTTTGTTCGTAGGTATCAGGACATGGAAAAGACCAACCTCATTTTGTCCGCGAGGTCTGTTCTTTTCCTGGCCCCAACTTTGGTTTCCGCCATGATACGGTAGATTTCGTCCAGGCGGTAGCTATCAGCCTGATTGATCAGGTGCTCAGCTATTTTCAGCTTCAGATCCACAAGAGTGGTGCCTGTTGTCTCTCTACCCACTCCCCACTTATCTAGTTGTACCTGCTCCATTATCTATTTATTCCCCCTTCTGGGTGCTGCACCTTCGGGTTGTTATTTCTACCCCTGGCCAGTTCAGGCCATGGCAAATACCATCTGTAGTTTGCGTAACAGCGCTGGCCTTCTCCAGGCTCTGGCTTTTATCTCCGCCCAGAGAATTTCCATCTCATCTGTGGCCAGGCAATCATCCTGCGCTATCAGACGCATGGCAACTCTCAGTTTGGCACTGCGACTGCGTGGATTGGCCTGTACCTCATCCTCGGAAGGCATAATTACATGTCGTCGAATGAGCTTCAGGCGAGGTTTATGCCCGCAGATGCATGCCGGCGTGCCGGGAGGGCAGATACACCCCCTGGCCTCCCGCTGCATCATGTGTTTCACGATACGGTCTTCCAAGGAATGGTAGCTTATCACCACCAGCCTGCCTTCAAAGCCGAGGAGCTCAATCGCCTGTTTCAGCGCTATCTCCAGGTTTTCCAGCTCCAGATTTACCGCAATCCGAAGTGCCTGGAAGGTCTTCGTGGCCGGGTGGATTTTACCCGTCCTCCTGCCTACCGCCCTCTCCACAATGCGAACCAGGTGAAGAGTAGAGGTGATAGGACGTTCACGCACAATGAGACGCGCTATCTGACGACTGCGGATTTCCTCGCCATAGGTTCGGATAAGGCGTCCCAGTTCAGTTTCAGATGAAGTATTGACAATATCAGCCGCCGTTACTTCCTGCCCGGGATTGAAGCGCATATCAAGGGGGGCATCATGTTGAAAACTGAAGCCGCGTCCGCTCCCGTTTAGCTGCATTGAGGAAAGGCCGAGGTCAAACAAGATACCGTGTACCGGAAAGAAATCATATTTGATGCAGGTTGCCTGCAGGTTAACGAAGTTGTCATTGACGAGGAGGACGGAATTCTGATGGACCTCAAGGTTTTTTTGAGCTATTTTTATCGCTTCGGGGTCGGCATCAAGGCCGAGCAACTGTCCTCCGGGGGAACTGCGTTCCAGAATTGCCCGAGCATGTCCGCCACCACCCACCGTGCAATCAACGTAGCGGCCTCCGGGCTGGACCGCCAGCGCCTCCATTGCCTCTTCAAGCAGAACCGGGGTGTGATATGAGTCAGGCTTACTTGGGCTCATCACGTCGCTCCAGACTTTCTATAATCTGCCAGGACTGTTCCTGACTGATCGCCTTTTCTTCTTCCCAGAGAACCTGATCCCAGATTTCCAGGTAGGTATTGGCTCCGGTAACGACAACGTCTTCCTGAATTTCAGCGTGCTCGCGCAGTGGTACTGGCAGAGCTACCCTGCCCTGCCCATCAATGGCAACGTTGAAGGCAGTGGCAAAGATAGCCCGATTCAGCCTTCTCATTTTACTGGGGGTCAGCGGGCCGCTGGTAAGAGACGTAGCCAGTTTGCGCCATTCTGGCAGCGAGTACACATTGATGCACTTTTCCGCTCCCGGAGACAGGACCACACCATCTTTCAGTTCCTTCCGGAATCGGGGCGGTATCGCTACCCGACCCTTTTCGTCTGTCTTATAGTTGAACTCACCGTAAAACATTTGCAACCCTCAGCCAGCAATTTGTCCCATTATTTACCACCCTTCCCCACTTTTTACCATTTTATACCACTCTTTATAACACGGGAACACACGTTTGTCAAGCTTTTCAGGCTAAATTTGCTGAATTTTCCATAAAATCTTTTTTCCATTTTGTTATCACGCCTCATCTGTGGTAAAATGAAATTTGTTTTGGACGCAACAATGCTTACTTTCAGTATACTCACCATCAGTGACAAAGGAGCGCGTGGCCAGCGCCATGATGAAAGCGGCCAGACCATCAGGGATATCTTTTCTAACCTGGACAGCAATATCGTTAACTACGAGATTGTCCCTGATGAGCAGGGTGTAATCAGCCAGAAGCTGACGGAATGGGCGGACAAGGGAGAAACAGATGTCGTCATCACCACCGGCGGTACCGGACTCGGCGAGCGTGATGTTACACCGGAAGCTACCATTGCCGTTTTGGACCGGGTTGTCCCCGGCTTTGCGGAAGCTATGAGAGCCACATCGCTGAGCAAAACGCCGATGGCGATGTTGAGCCGGGCAACGGCAGGAGTTAGAGACAAGTGCCTGATAATCAACCTGCCTGGAAGCCCGAGAGCGGTCAGGGAATGCCTTGAGGCAGTGCTGCCGGCAATACCGCATGCCGTCGATATTATTAAAGGGGTGGTCACCGAACATTCTCAGCAGGTGGCAGGGATTTACGATGCGAATTGATGTGCTGACCATATTTCCACAGATGTTTGACGTGCCGTTCAGCTTCGGCATCTTCAAGCGGGCTATTGACCAGAACCTGGTCAGTATCAACGTACATAATATTCGTGATTACACCCATGATAAACACCATACCGTTGATGATTACCCGCATGGCGGTGGCCCGGGCATGGTGCTCAAACCCGAGCCCGTCTTTGAAGCGGTGGCAGCGGTAAAAGCCCAGCTTCCTGACGAATCTGAAGCTGCGGAACCGCCGATTATCCTGCTCACGCCGCAGGGACGCCTTTTCAACCAGCAAATCGCCATGGAACTGTCAAAGTACCGCCATCTCATCATGATCTGCGGCCGCTATGAAGGCATTGACGAGAGGGTGGTAGAACACCTCGTTACCGATGAAATCAGCATCGGTGATTACGTGCTGACCGGTGGAGAACTTCCGGCTCTGGTGGTCATTGACACCGTCATTCGCTTACTTCCGGGGGTTCTTGGCTCGGAAGACTCGGTGCAGGAAGATTCACACGCGAACGGTCTGCTGGAATATCCCCAGTACACCCGACCGGCCGTTTTCCGGGACTGGCCGGTTCCAGAGATACTGCTCTCCGGGAACCACGCCCAGATTGCCCGATGGCGCCGGGAGCAGGTTTTACGACGCACCGTGGAACGCCGCCCGGACCTCATCGATACGACTAAACTCGGACAGGAAGAAAAGCAGTTGGTGGAACAATTCACCGCTTTGTCTAAAGCCAAATCCAGTTTGAACAAGGAGCCTGAGAAATGAATGTTGATTCGCTAATCAATGTCAAACGCAATCCCAGAATTCCCGAACTCGCCTCCGGGGATACGGTACGCGTTTACATCAAAGTGGTTGAAGGTGGCAAGGAGCGTCTCCAGCCCTTCCAGGGCGTGGTCATCAAGCTGCAGGGGGGCGGTGTCGGCGCCACCTTTACCGTCAGACGCATCGCCTATGGTGTCGGTGTGGAGCGCACGTTCCCGCTGTACTCCCCAAGGGTGGAGCGAGTGGAAGTAATACGTCACGGAAAGGTACGCCGGGCCAAACTGTATTACCTGCGCGGACGCAGCGGTAAAGCCGCCCGCATCAAGGAGCGACGGGTAGACCGCGAGAAAGAGCTGGCCCAAACGGAGCGGCTGGCGGCTGAGGCTGAAGAAAAGGAAATACCAGCGGCAGCGGAACTTGCCGAAGTGGAGCCTCTGGCCGAACAGGAAGCAATATCTCCAGAAACGGCAGCCGTGGCGCCGGAAGGCGAGCTAGTTGAGGAGCCGCTGGAAGCGGAAAAAATTCCCGATGAAGCAGAAGAGGCGGCACTAGAAGTAACCCGAGCCAAGGATGAGCTCCCTCCGGGAGAGACAGCGCCAGAGGCAACCCAGGCTCAGGGTGAACTCGCTGCTGAAGAGCCGGAAACGGCACCGGTGGAAGAAGAAAGCGAAGATAAAACGAAAGAATAATCTTCCCGACCAAGCTTAACGTCACCAGTACCATCCGCGCAACAGGCAACAGAAGTTTTGGGGCAATCGGTGGAGCACAGGATGAGATATGCTGAGGTCAGTGTCAATTCCCCGGTTGCCCGGCGCCGTACTTTCAGCTATGCCATACCCCCACACCTGAACATCGAGGCGGGGCAGGCGGTATGGGTCCCTTTTGGCGAGCGCACTCTGCAGGGCATTGTCATGGCGCTGAGTCCCTACCCTGCCGTGGCAGAGACCCGGGATATTATTGATACTATTGAGCCCCGTCCATTTCTCTCCGTAGCCCGGGTAAATCTGGCCCGATGGCTAAGCGATTACTATCTATCCCCTCTCTTCAATGCCGTGGCCCTCATGCTGCCACCGGGATTTGAAAGGAAAACGCTGACCTTTGTCTCGGCAGTGCCTGAACCTGAAGAGAAAGCCCGGCTGAACTTTACCCCACCACAGCGCCAGGCTTTTGCGCTTTTACAGAAACAAGGCAGAATCAGCCTTAAAGAACTGGAGAAGAGACTCGGTGAGAAGAAGGCGCAGGCTATCGTCTCGCAACTGGTAAGACGAGGGCTGGCAGCCAGAGATTACGAGCTGGAGCCGATAAAGATTCGGCCCAGGATTGTGCCCTTCCTGCGCCTCAACGTGTCCTCAACCAGCGCCCGGGAGGTATCGGCCGAACTCAAGAGAAAACGAGCCTTCAAGCAGGCAAGGATTATCGATTTTTTAAGCGAGCAGGCTGAGCCAGTCCCCTGGGCGGAGGCGAGACAGAAGCTGGGCGTGGACAAGGCAGCCGCCGATGCTCTGGCCCACCGGGGGTTTATTACCTTTGAGTCGGTCGAGGTAAGGAGAGAGCCGATTTCCTATCAGGATATTTTGCCAGCGTCGCCACCTAAATTAACCCGTGCCCAGGAAGATGCCTTCTCGCGCATCCGCGAAGCGATACATGATAACAGAACTCAATCCAGGGTTTTTCTGCTCCACGGCGTTACCGGCAGCGGCAAGACCGAGATATACCTGCGGGCACTCGCGGAGACAGTAAAAATGGGCCGGCGAGGCATTGTCCTGGTACCGGAAATCGCGCTCACCCCGCAGACCATTGAACGCTTTGCCGCCCGCTTTCCGCACCGGGTCGCCGTCCTGCACAGCAAGCTCTCACCGGGCGAGCAGTATGACGAATGGCGAAGGATAAGGGACGGCGAATTCGACGTCGTCACTGGCCCCAGGAGTGCCCTCTTTGCCCCCCAGCCCGACCTGGGACTTATCGTACTCGACGAGGAGCATGAATGGAATTACAAGCAGGACCAAGCACCCCGCTACCACGCCCGCGATGTAGCCCTAAAGCTGGCCGAGCTGACAGGGTCCGTGGTCATTCTGGGCAGTGCCACTCCCGATGTGACCACTTATTTTCGCACCCGGGAAGGCAACTTCGAGCTTCTCCAGCTTCCGGAACGTGTTGTTCCAGTGGAAAGCGCGCCACTGCCGCGAGTTGACGTCGTGGACATGAGGGAAGAACTGAAATCCGGCAACCGCAGCATCTTCAGTCGCGCTCTGTCGCAGGCAATGACACAGGCCGTAAACGGCGGGGAACAGGTGATTTTGTTCCTCAACCGCCGGGGTGGCGCAACATTCATCCAGTGCCGGCACTGTGGCTTCGTGTTGCGCTGTCGTCGCTGCGAGGTACCCCTGACCCATCATTATACTGAAGACATACTGGTCTGCCACCAATGCAACCAAAAGACGCCTGTGCCCGACCGCTGCCCGCGGTGTTTCCGCCGGCAGATGAAATATCTGGGACTGGGTACACAGAAGCTGGAACAGGAAGTCAGTTACGCCATGCCGCGGGCAAGACTGCTCCGCTGGGACAGCGATATGACCAGGAGCAAAGAGTCGCACGAGAAAATACTGCGCCAGTTTCGCGACCACAAAGCGGATATTCTCATCGGCACGCAGATGGTGGCCAAGGGACTGGACCTGCCCCGGGTAACACTGGTGGGCGTGGTGAGCGCCGACACGAGTTTGAACCTGCCCGACTTCCGGGCCGGCGAGCGGACGTTCCAGCTCCTGAGCCAGGTGGTCGGCAGGGCCGGTCGAGGGCCTCTGGGCGGACAGGCAATCATCCAGACCTTCTCACCGGAACATTATGCCATCCGGGCGGCAGCGAATCATGATTACCTCGCTTTCTACGAAAAGGAGATTGACTACCGGCGCCAGCTGCATAACCCCCCATTCTCCCGGCTGGCGCTTTTAACCTATAGCCACACCAACGATGCCGTCTGCCAGCAAGAGGCGGAGAAAATGAGAAACGTGTTAACGCTGGAAAGAGATGCCCAAGGTATCAGCGCTATCAGCCTGATTGGACCTGCCCCGGCCTTCATCCACCGGCTCAGAGGTCGCTACCGATGGCAGATAATACTGCGCGGTACCGAACTGTCCTCCTTCCTCTCTCCGATAACCCTCCCGCAGGGTTGGACAATTGACATTGACCCGGTGAGCCTGCTCTAGTAAACTGTAATCGATTTATCATTCAAGGAATTACGATGGCAGTTCTTCCAATTCGCAGCGTTCCAGATTCGGTGCTCAAACAGAAAGCCAAAAAAGTCCCCGCTATTGATGGCTCAATTAAGAAGCTGATACGTGACATGCTGGAGACGATGCACGCCGAGCCGGGCCGCGTCGGGCTGGCAGCACCGCAGGTTGGTGTGCCATTACGAATTATCGTCATCGGGATGCCCGAGGAGGAAGACCTTGTTTTAATCAACCCACAGATAGTGCGCCGGAGAGGCGAACGCATTATTGATGAAGGTTGCCTCAGCGTTCCCGGTTACTTCGGGCAGATCACACGCGCGGAATCAGTAACTGTGAAGGGTCGTGACCAGAATGGCAAGGAAGTACGGATAAAAGCTGAAGACCTGCTGGCCCAGGTGCTGGAACATGAGATTGACCACCTCAACGGTACGCTGTACATTGACCACCCGGAAGTAAGAGAAACACTGCGCAAGATACAACCAGAAGAAATAGGGCTGTAGAATCGCAGTTAGTCAGTAGCAGAAGCCACCAGATGTGCGACTATACTCTACAATTTCAGTACTGAGCAATTCGTGCTCTGTGGCTTCGCTCTTTGATTGCCACCGGGGACAATATCAGCCCGTCTTTTTTAGCTCTCGCTGTTTCCGGCCATGTCCTCTTTATAGAACCACACACGTGACGAATCACGTCAGTAACCACGCCGGAAATCAATTGTAATATCACCAGTTGCATTTTATCACCACCCTATTTCAACTAAATTACCCTTCACGTTAAAGTTCCCCGGTTCTCTGATACTGATTTTTTCGTTAATTAACGTTCCGGTAATGCCCGATGCCATCTCTCCCCACGGCGATGCCATTAAGTTGCACATTATCGAGGTAAAAGAGGTCATCAAGTCCGTAACTGGGAAACGCTTTCTTTGCCCCGACAATGAATTTTTGATTGATATTTCGTTTTCCCTCGCGGACCCGGTAAACCTGGCTGATGGAGAGCCCCATGGCATAAGCCAGTTCTGACAGGTTACGGTAGTGTCCATTACACAGCGCAAATACTCTGGTTCTGATAATCATATGCCGCACCTTTTTTACTATGACATTTGACACATATTATAGCCATTTATGTGACATTTGTCAATACCCATACCACTCAAATAAAATTTGACAGCCGCCTCGAAGAGGCATAAAATAGCTGATTGCAATCAACAAAGTTAAATCAGGAAAAAGGGGGCATGGGAGATGGAAAACCAAGAAACGCCTGAGCAACTAACGCCCTTACTGCGTGGAGATAAGGTGTTCCGCGTCCGCAGGCGGAGGCCGCGCCGGAGGCTACGTATCGCTCCAGACATTCCGGGAGTTCTTAGATTTCTTAGGCAAATAGCCCACGAAACACCTTTAATACCATTGATGTTCGTTCTTATCGGACTCTGGTTACTCTCATCATGGGGTGTATATCTCGCCGAGCGGGGAGCAAATGAACAGATAAATTCCTATGGCTATGCGCTGTGGTGGACATTCACCGCTATGCAGACACAAGGTGCCAATAGTCCGGGGCCGATTACTGCTCCTGGAATGATAATTGGTTCAATCTGGTCAATTTTCAGCACGATTGCTTTTTTCGGCGTCATAATCGCTACGCTTTATGCCTACTTCATGCTTCCCAGACGGCGCCCTTCCCGGGAGCTCATTGGCGCCCTGCAATATAATCTGGAGCAATTGGAAAACCTGTCTGTTGAAGAGTTGGAGGTGCTCAGAGACACTACCGTACGAATTGTAGATACCCAGATAAAGGATCTCAAAGAAAAGGCGTAGGCCAGTAACCCGCCCGTCACGAACCGGGAGAAATTTAATCAAATTAAAAAAAACCTGCTAAAATGGATTGTAGTTTTTCCATAAGAGAATTATAATTAAACCCAAAACAGAAAATTGATATAGGCAGTAATGGAGTTTGACAAGATTCTTGTGCCGATAAGTGGCACCGATGCTGACGAAGAGACAATGAGGCTAGCCTGTAGGCTGGCTAAGAAGGCTAAGGGTAGAATTTGGGCGGTTTATGTCATCACCGTACAACGCACTTTGCCTCTTGATGCCAAAATTGAGCCTGAGATTCAAAAGGCCGAAGATATACTAGACCATATAGAGATGGTTGCCGAAGAAGAAGATTATAAGGTAGAGGCTGAAGCACTTCAAGCCCGCGAAGCTGGGCCAGCGATTATCGATGAGGCGGTGGAACGAGGAGTTGACTTAATCTTGATGGGTATCAGGCACAAGAGACGCTTCGGCCAATTTAGCCTGGGCACCGTAGTCCCCTACGTGCTAAAGCATTCACCCTGCCCGGTGATACTCCATCAACAGTAGAAAACTAATTGAGGGTACTAATGAAAATAATCATTATGGGTTGCGGCAGAGTCGGTGCTCAGATAGCGAGCCTGCTGGAACACGGAGGTCACGAAATCACCATCCTCGATACTGATGCTTACAGTTTCCGGAGGTTGCCGCCTGACTTCAGCGGCACGGCGCTGCTTGGCAACGGCATGGATGAGGAAGTACTGAGAAGAGCCGGCATTGAAGAGGCCGACATCTTCATCACCATGACGCAGGGAGATAACCGGAACGTCATGGCCGCCCAGATTGCCAAGCATATTTTCAATGTGCCACGGGTTATTTCCCGAATCTATGACCCCTTGCGCCAGGAGCTGTATGATACCCTCGGGATAGAGGCCTTCAGCCCGACGACCATCTTTGCCGAGCTGGTGAGAGATAAAATAGAGGGCTGAGAGGAGAGAGATGTATATCATCATTGTCGGTGGCGGTAGAGTAGGTTATTACCTGGGAAGAGCCCTGCTTAATGAGGGACATGAGATACTAATTGTCGAGAAAAATGCCCGTTTCTGCGACATTATCAACGAGGAAATGGGCAGCGTTTGCGTGCTGGGTGACGGCTGCGAGGCAGCCATGCTGGCTGATGTCGGCACAGGACGAGCGGACATGCTGGTGGCCGTAACCGGCGATGATGAAGATAATCTGGTCTCCTGCCAGTTAGCCAAGCATAAATTCAACGTACGCCGCACCATCGCTCGCATCCGAAACCCCCAGAACGAGGCCATCTTCAAGAAGCTGGGCATCGATGTTACCGTAAGCGCCACCAATATCATCATGGAAGCCATAGAGAAAGAGGTGCCCACCCACCCGCTGACACACTTGCTGACACGGAGCGATAAGGGGCTGGAAATCGTGGAGATAAGAATCCCTCCAGACTCAAAGGCCATTGGTAAACCAATCAAGGAAGTCCCGCTGCCCGAGGGTACCAAGCTGGCACTGGTTATCCCTATCAACCGCAAGCCGGTCATTCCTAACCCCCACACCGTTATCCGGGAAGGCGACCAGATAGTCGCCCTGACCTCTATGGAGATGGAAGAAGAGCTACGCGCCAACCTGACCGGCATTTGAAAACCAGAATGGTCCAATGGAGGCCACGAAGTAGAGAGTCCTGAAGACCATCAACTACATTGAACTCGAAACCGTACCCGTCAACATTTTATAAATTTAATTTCAGGAGACGGCTATGACCGGGGCCAATAGATTCTGGGCGGTGGTTATCCTGCTTCTCATCGTCATAATTGTAGTCGGCAGTCTGTTAATCTGGTCAAAATATAATCCAGGCCGACCAGTTGAGATCACGCTATCCCCATCACCCGAAATCAGTGGCCAGATATCGGTTACCGGTGGGGTCAATGTTCCCGGTATTTTTTCACTTAAAGCTGGAGATTCCATCGATGCTTTACTTCAGGCGGCTGGCGGGACGACCACCGCTGCCGACCTGAATAGAATCAAGCTCCATATACCATATATGGATGAAGCAGATATGCCACAAAAGGTCGACCTGAATCGTGCCGAGGCCTGGCTGTTGCAGGCGCTGCCCGGCATCGGCGAAACAAGAGCACAGGCCATTGTGGATTACCGCCAGCAGAACGGGCGGTTCAAACATATCAGTGAAATAACCAGCGTGGAAGGCATCGGGACAGTGACCTACGAAAAAATCAAGCACCTGGTCACGGTTTCCGATTAATATTGAGAAAGGACACCCGTGCCACTTATTTTACTCAGCGCCTCCTGGGTAGCCGGCATTTATCTGGGGGCCAGATTCAACCTGCCACTGTTCCTGCTGTTAGCCGGCCTCGCGCCGCTCCCGTTACTTCTTTTGCTTAAGTAATACCGAAAACCGATAATTATAAGCAGCCTCAGCCTGATTATCCTATTTACTGCCGCATGGTACGCCTATCAAAGCCTTAATATCATCGATGCCGACGACCTGCGCTACTATAATGACCGCGGTACTATTGAGGTCAGGGGCATGGTTGCCCGGGACCCTGAAATCAGCGACCGCAGCACCCGCCTCTACTTTTCTCCCGCAGAAATACGCACCGATGGTGAATGGCAGCCGGCTGAAGGAAACGCCCTGCTGTTTGTGCCACGCACCTCCACGTACCGATACGGTGACCAGCTTCGCGTAACCGGCGAGCTGGACACGCCGCCACAGCTCAACGACTTTGATTACCGGGGCTATCTTGCCCATCAGGGAATTTACAGCACCATGCTCTATCCGGATATTGAGATTGAGGCGCGTGGGGCTGGCTTCAAACCGCTGGCATTGATATATGAGCTGAGAGCCAACCTGGCAGTAAAT
>JABUBP010000234.1_pt1 | contig 14170 bp, 11 predicted proteins | sample 7240331 | NCBI WGS metagenome assembly JABUBP01 (sample SAMN07256347, study PRJNA390944) | subsurface metagenome | isolation source: Methane hydrate marine sediment | place: Pacific Ocean: Eastern North Pacific, ODP site 1244 | collected 2002 | reverse complement strand
CTAAAATAGTTTGCCTGTGGGGTAGTTCTGGGACATAGTTCTGGGGACACAATACTTAATTATTATTCTTGAAAATTATGACATCCACTCCTTCAGGAGCACCTATCTTCTTATAACTCTTTCTTTCCAGAAGTCTCTCCATAACCTCCGAATCCGCATCATTCATCTGACACTCGAAGGTACGGATGTAGACTTTTCGGCCGAAATTTTTGTAAGTTTTTGATTCTTTTGACATTTCGAATTTTCTTTTATATTTTTCCTCATAGTAAACTTTCTTTTTTACATTTTTCTAAAACAAGTTTAAAAAAATCTCTATCTCCATAATTTTCAAGAATAATAATTAAGTATTGTGTCCCCAGAACTATGTCCCAGAACTACCCCACAGGCAAACTATTTTAGCTAAACTCTGGTCAAACTTAACCAAGGAATTAAGATAAAAAATGAAAGAGATTATTTTACCTAAGCGAACTAACGAACATGTAAAAGAAGGTATATCCATTAATTTTGTTGAAGGGGTTGTAGTACATAAGGGATGGACATGTCAAAAACGTGGTGGCACCGAATATGGAATTGATATTGATGTAGAAATATTTGAGAAGAAAAAACCAACAGGAATGGTCTTTTGTATGCAAGTGAAGTCAACAGATTCACTCATGATTGAACAAAATTCTATTTCTTACGATGTAGAAATAAAAAATTTAAATTACTGGTTCCGACACACCGACCCAATTGTATTTTTAATATATGATAAGAAAAACAATAAGGCTTATTGGGATTTTGTAAAAAATATTATAAAGGAATTGAATTCTCGTAAAGTAGATTGGCAAAAAAATAAAAAGAGTGTTCGTATTAAAATACCTACGGCCAATATATTCAACTCTCAAGGACTTGATAAAGTTAAGCAAGTTATTCAAAGATACCGCGATGATATTAGTGGTGCTGGATTTATGTTTAATTCTCCTTCAACAAGACATAAAGGAAACATTATATATCCATCGATTAATAAACAAGATTTGAAATTTGGTCTGGCTGGGTTATCATCCAAAGAAGTTGAGATTTCTGAAGAGCAACTGAACAAGATACTCGATTTACTTGATTCTAATAAGACCGCGGAGATTATCAAGTTAACGAAAAATTTGCTTTCTTCTAGTGTGTGCAAAAAAAATAAAAAATTGAAGGAGAAACTTTTGACAGTCTTGACCAAGGCATACGCCGATAGCGGCGATTTTGACAGGGCTTTAAGTACCGCAAAAAAAAGTTATGGAATTAATCCTAAAAATATTAGCATACTTAATAATCTCACTATCATTTTAGTGCAAAAGGGTATTGTGGAAGAAGCGATTGAGACGATAAATCAAGCTCTCAAATTGCGATTAAAAGATGCCAATATTTATAATACAGCTGGTGTAGCATATCTGGCAAAAGGAAATAGCATTAAAGCGCTTGACTATTTTAACAAAGCCCTAGATATTAGTCCAAACTTTTATGAAGCAAAATTGAATATTGGTTTTATCTATAGGGATAGTGGTAGACTCGACGATGCGGAGAATACATTTAAAGAATTAACCGACGTATGGCCTAATTTTGCACTCGCCCCACTCAGTCTTGGTAATATCTACTTGATGAAGTATGAATTATACCCTAACAAAAATTTTTTGGAGAAGGCCCAAGAAGCGTATTTCATTGGAGAGCGAACATTATCGGCTTTGGGAAAAGAAACGTTTTGGTTAAAGGAGAGTTGGGATATGCTTCACATTGGCAAAAGCGCTCTTTTAGGCTGGCAATATAAAATTGACGAATCTTTAAAAGAACTACAAAGCATAGAACAAAAGAGTAAAAATGACGATACCTATAATTATAATATGGGTCAATTAAACAGTTTAGTAGAGGACTATGATTCGGCGATTGAGTACTACCGAAAAAGTCTTCAATTTAAGAAATCAAAGTGGCAAAGAATTTCAGGTAACATTACACAGAGTCGTAAATTAGCTAGCCTTGGTGCTGCTTTCTATAAAAAATATGAAGAAACCAAAGATAACAAATGGTTAAGGCAGGCAATAGATTACATTGAAAAGGCTTTGAGTGAAGACCCTAGTAACCTATCTGCGGAGATAAATCGTTGCATAGCCTATCTTCGTTCCAATCGAGATGAGGAAGCAAAAGCAATTTTTGAGAAAGAATTAAAAAAAGACAAACCACGCCCTGGATTTCATTATATAAAAGCATTTTATTACCATAAAAAAAGAAATAATGAAAGATGTTATTCGGAATTGAAGGAGGAGTTAAAAGTTGACCCAGATGGTATTGAGATAAACACTATGATAGGACTGTTTCATCTTGATAAAGGCGATTTTCCCCAAAGTATTGCCTATTTTGAAAAAGCTTATGCCTCTCCTATTGCACCCTTGACCTCTGTTGCTGAGGATATATACATTGGTTTGGCGCGATGTTATTCAAGAACGAAAGGAGTAGATTGTGCTTTAGATTTTCTCTTAAAGAAGTGCCCGCTTTTCCTTAGGAGGAGAAAAAAAATAGAACAGGCGTTTAATATAATAGCTAAAAAAATGGCAGGTATAAAAACGAAAAAGATAGTTGTTTTTAAGCCAATGAAATTATTCCGTTCATTTGGACGATAGAAATTTGATGAAAATGTGGAAAAATAATAGACGATTTATTTTACTTCTAATTCTAATAATATTGGCGTTTTTTTTCTTTGTGAAACTTCATAGTTACAAGTGGTTCTCTCCACTTACTATATATCTTACATTTTTAGCACTTATCTTTTATGCGTGGGAAACGAGAAAATTAAGAAAAGAATCAACTAGACAAATTGATATTCAAATAAGACCATATATCATACCGCGTTTTGATAGAAATCATTTTATAATAGAAAATGTTGGAATAGGTCTTGCGAAAAATATATATATTGAAGACAAAATATTGCATTTTCCAGGACAAAACGAAAGGCTTGTATATAGTTTTGAAAGGATAAATATTGTAAGACCACGGAGTTACACTACTGTTAAAGTTCTTGTCAAAGATAAAAATGGCAATGAATTAGACCCTGATAATTTTTTGATATATTTTTCACCTGAGTATCTCAGAGAATCGAATGATACTAATGATTTGATATTCCATTTTGAAAATATAGAGAATGAGAAGTATACGGCAAATATAGAATTTGGGAAAGAAATAAAAATCAAAAGTTTAGTCAAAAGAATTTAAACAAAGTTGAAAAAGAATCTAATTTACAAAAGGAACAGGAGACTTTGTAATGTATCTACTTGATGAACTTGACTTTCATCGAAAAAACAATGGAAAGGGAGGACATGAATTTGAGTTTGAGATACTCACCAGGATTCACCTAACAGGAGTATTAGACTTGGGATGTGCACAGATGAGATTTTGGGAGATTCCATTAGGTGGCATTGATGATAAAGCCGAGAGGTCGGCATATCTGAAAACGATTTCGTATACCTCACAAGGAGAAGCCACACCTAAGGAAAAGATTCCCCAAAAGAAAGATCAGTACTATATACCTGGTGGCATTCCAAACGAGATAATAATTCTTATGACATTGTTCACTCGCGCTCATTTTGTGTTATCTCGGAGTATAAAACAGAATGGTCTTACTATTATGCGAAAATTTCCAGGTGGCCATGAGGTCGCTCATACGCAGATTGATGGTCAAACAATAGCTCTTGACAAAATAAAACTTTTTTTCGATATGTTAGAAGGGCTTCGTCTCAGAGAAAGTCAAGAAAGTGAAAGAGGAGGGAAATGTAGGCGACTGGAACCGTTTATGCTTTCAGCACGGCTCTATCATCTTGCATTATCTATAATGGAAAAGGATGAAAGTTTAGCATACGTTACCTTAGTGTCTGCAGTTGAGTCACTTTTACACGATTATGACCTAGGTAATATTACTCTTTCAGATTATAATACTAAAGTTGCATCTCTCTTAAGAGATGTTGCAGTGGCTCAACCCGAAAAATATAAAGAAATAGAAAATGCTCTACTTAGTCCATTGCCACTCATCAAGCAAAGGTTTAAACGATTTATTGGGGACTACTTAACAGAGCATTTTTGGAATGATCCAACCCGGCCCAAAGAAACCTGGAAACAGTTTAAGGATATTGCTCAAATCAGTGAATATGTAGAAAGAATTTATAATGCAAGGTCTGAACATCTCCATAACGGAGCTCCGTTTCCACCATCTATTGAGAGATTAAATAATGAGGTTCCTATAAGTGAGGGGATAACAGTAGGAAGTAAGAAAGAATGGACTGAAAACGAACTATTACCGCCTTTTCGTGCGTTTGAACGTATAGTCCACCATGTTTTGATTGAATATTTACGAAGAGAGTCAGAAAAAGGTCTTGAAACAATTAAACAGCGAAAGTTAGAATGAAAACTTGAAAAAATAATTTTGGGATGAGAAATATTATAATCGTTTCCAAAAATATATAACTTCGATATTTGTTTGAAAAACGTTTAAAGGTTAGAAATATGCTATTACCCGATATAGAAAATGTGAAAATTGCTTATGAAATATATCAAGAACAGAAAGAATGGGTTCTGGCTGAGAAGATAGTTACTTCATTTTTTGCAAATAATAAAAGTAATAAAGATGAAAGTAGTATATTTCTAAAAGTAAAACTTCTAAATAGTCTTTACAACACCAATGTTTTTGCAATTCGTAAAATGGCACGTCATATTTTACATTTGAATGCTGATAACGACTTAAAATCTGGAAAAATAGAAATTGTAGAAAAAATCGCGAATCTTAAACTTGAAAAAGATAAAAGTAAAAGATTTATTTCCTTTGCAAGCAAATACTGCCATTTTCATGAACCGCATAAATACGCTATCTATGACAAATTTGCTCTCCGCGCACTCATTGAAATTATAGGAAGTCCTAATAAAAAGATGGGGAGGGATTATAGAACGTATTTTGAGGCCATTAAAGATTTGAAAAATAATCTGCAAGGAGTTTCTTTTGTTCAAATTGACAGGTACTTATGGCTTTATGGGCAATACATAAAAAAAGACAAAAAGTCATACGGAGTTCAAGAGGCATTAATAAAATTTTTCAATCGTGAAGTTGAGTTATGTAAAAAATTAATACCTCGTGAGAACAAAGAAACTTGAAAAAGGGAAAATAGGACCTTTGTGCTTTGCAAGGATACTTAGATGGCAAGAATTGATACTGTAGTCCAAATACACAATTTCATTATCAAGAAGTTGGTAACAAAATTAAAAAATGACTGTAAAAAACTCAGGATACTTACAGAGGGTGACTTACAAGGAGTTATTTATTATTTCCTGCGTGCTTATATTCAAAAACAGAGTAAAAAGAAAGTTTGGAGAATATTGAATAAGCCGTATATAAGAAGTGTAAAAAAGCGGAAAAAAGGTAAAGTAAGTAAAATAGGAACGTTTTCCGACATTGTTGTTTTCCGAAAGAATAGGCCTAAAATCGTTATTGAATTAAAAGAAGCCAATCGCATAAAAGAAAGTTCAATTAATTATGACTTATGGAAAATAAAAAGGTTCAAAAAATCGGGGATAAAGAAAGGTTATTTAATTTTATTAACTCAGACAAACGAGCATGATAGAATTGAATGGTTCAAGAATATTAAAATAAAGAAAGGAAAATTTTCTGTGCATACAATAATGATTAATCCTCGTCAATTTCTGAATAAGCAAAAACTTAACGAATGGAAAAAGAAAAGGCAACTGTTCGCAAAAATTAAATAAACTTCTGTATTGTTAGGTATCAAGAAAAAGCGATTTACCCTGATAAGTATTAATTTCTCAAGAATCTATCTAAGGAATTCAAATGTCAACGGAGAAACCAAAATATTACATCCGGAGTTTTGGGTGTCAGATGAATGATGCGGATTCGGAGGTTATGGGGAGGCTTCTGGAGAGGGAGGGCTATGGGAAGATAGATTCTCCTGAAGGTGCGGATGTCATAATTCTTAATACTTGTTCTGTGAGGCAGCATGCTGAAGATAGGGCACTGAGTTACTTGGCATCCTTGAAAAGAGTTAGGGAGGAGAATCCATCTACAGTTTTTGTCCTGGCAGGATGTGTGGCACAGAGATTGAAGAGTAAAATATTCGAAAAGACTCCCTTTGTGAATATTGTTCTGGGAACAGATAATATATTAGAATTGCCGAAGTTGATTGAAGAAGCTTTTCAGAAGCCGAATGAGAGAGTTCTTGCTACTGAAGTAAAGGGAGACCTACCCAGATTAGCGAAGGGATTCTGGAGTTCTTCATCTTATGGATGCGCCAGGAGTTCTGAATTAACGGGGCAGGTTACAATTATGCGGGGTTGTGATAATTTCTGTTCCTACTGTATTGTGCCTTATGTTAGAGGGAGGGAGAGGTCGAGAGCTATCAGTGATATAATTTCAGAGGTAGAGCAGAAAGTAGCTGGAGGATGTAAGGAGATTACACTTTTGGGACAGAATGTAAATTCTTATAGTTTCAATAGTTCAGATTTCGCTGACCTTTTAAGGGAAGTAGGAAAAGTAGATGGATTGGAACGGATTCGCTTTATGACTTCTCATCCTAAGGATGTCTCTGATAAATTGATTAATATCATAAGAGACTCCAGCAAAATCTGTGAGCATCTCCATCTTCCTGCCCAATCTGGTTCAAATAGAATATTGGAGGGAATGAACCGAGGATATACGAGGGAACAATATTTAGAATTAATTGAGAAGATAAGAAAAAAGATTCCCAAAATAAGTATTACTACTGACTTTATGGTTGGCTTTCCCGGGGAGAAGAAAGAGGATTTTGAGGATACTTTAAGATTGGTTGAGGATGTTGAATTTGATGCTGCTTTTACTTTCAAGTATTCGACTCGGCCAGGGACTGAGACGGCTAAAGAGAAAGATGATGTTCCTCTGAAAACGAAAAAAGAGCGTTTGGCTGAACTTAATGAACTATGTGAAAAAATGGCGCTGGAGAAGAATCGAAGACTTATGGGAAAAGTGGAAGAGGTTATGGTGGAGAGAATGGCTCGGAGAGAAGAAAAGTTGGTGGGAAGGACGAGGGGTAATAAGAGGGTGTTTTTTTCGGGGGATGGGAAGGATATTGGGGAATTATTGTCGGTGGAGATAAAAGAGGCGTATACGTGGTCGTTGTTGGGGAGGGCGAGGTAATGTTTATCCCCCTCACCTTTGTCCTCTCCCGCAAGGGGAGAGGAGATAATTCCCCCTCACCCTAACCCTCTCCCGCAAGGGGAGAGGATAAATTGAATATAACAAATTTTTGATGGGAGGTGGTTATGAGTCAAGTGAAGTTGGTGGTAGTTCTGATTTTTGCTTTCCTTTTGGTTCTCCTGGCTGTGGTAAACCAGCCGCAAGTATCGATGAACCTTTTACTCTGGAAGACTCCTGAGGTATCCCTGATTGTATTTGTGTTTGCTGCGATCCTTCTGGGTGGGATATTTGCTACTGTTTTGGGAGTGGTAACCCAGATGAAATTCAAGAAGGACCTTACGACGAAAGAGAAAGAGGTGAAGGAACTGGAAGAAAGGGTTGTCAAGTTACAACTTGCTACTGGTAAATCTGAAGAAGTGAAAAAAGAAGAGAAGAAGCCGTCTGTGGAGATAGAGCCGCAGGAATAGGACGGCACCGTAAACGGTGCCCGACCAGCACAGATTGAATCTGTGCCTACAAATACAGCCTGCACAAATTGAATTTGTGCCTACAAAGGGGTTAGAAGTTTGGGTAAATTTACTCCGTTGATGGAACAGTATCATAAGATTAAGAAGGAGTATCCTGACACTCTCCTCTTTTTCAGGCTGGGTGATTTCTACGAGATGTTTGGAGACGATGCTAAACTGGGTTCAAAGGTTCTGGAAATCGCCTTGACTTCCCGTCATAAAATCCCTATGTGCGGGGTGCCTTACCACTCTGTCAGTAAGTATATTGCCACTCTGATTAAGGGAGGACATAAAGTGGCAATCTGTGAACAACTGGAAGATGCTAAAGTGGCAAAAGATTTAGTTAAGCGTGATGTTATCAGGGTTATTACTCCGGGGACAATTCTGGAAGAGAATCTCCTTCCTGAGAAGAGTAATAATTTCTTAGCGGCTATATATTTAGAAAGACCAAATGGGGGAAGAGCTGGTCTTGCCCTGGTGGATATCTCTACTGGTGAGTTTCTGGCTACGGAACTTGAGGGAGGGAATCTTCTGGAAGAGGTCTCCCTGGAGTTGACCCGGCTTCCTGTGGCAGAGGTTATTTTGCCTAAAGAGGAAGAAAGTAATGGTAAACTTCATAATCTCCTTAAAACTTACTCTCTTCCTGTAAATTATGTTGATGATTGGAATTTTATGAAGGAGAATGCCTATCAGAAATTGGTGAACCAGTTCCAGCTCCATTCTCTGAAAGGTCTTGGGTTTGAGAATCGGGATTTGGCTATAAGTGCTTCGGGAGCGATTATAAGTTACTTAGAAGCTACACAAAAGATGGCGCTTTCTCATCTTTTACGATTAAAGTTCTATTTGAAAAAAGAGTTTATGGTTCTGGATGAGTCGACGAGGAAAAATCTGGAGTTGCTGGCTAATGTTCAGGATAATACTAAACAGGGAAGCCTTCTTGGGGTTCTGGATTTAACCCAGACGGCAATGGGGGGCAGGAGACTCAGACAATATATTCTTGAGCCTCTTACGGATGTGGAGAGGATAAGAGCCCGTCAGGAAGGAGTTGAGGACTTCTTTTCTAATTCTATAACCAGAGGAAAGGTTGGGGAAGTTTTTAAAAAGATTTTTGATTTAGAAAGATTGATAAGTCGCCTGTGTTGCGGGACGGCTAATGCCCGGGACATGGTGAGCCTTAAGAATTCACTTAAGCTCATTCCTAGGATAAAAGAAGTGGTAGAGGGACTTAAAAGCCGGATGGTTCTGGAACTCATCGAGGAACTGCATGATTTGAAGGAGATTGTTGATTTGATTGAGAAAGCTATAGTTCCTGAACCACCTCCCACAATCAAGGAAGGCGGGATTATCAGGCCGGAATATGATGAAGAGTTGAATAAGCTCCACCAGGCTGCCACAGGAGGGAAAGAGTGGGTTGCTGAGCTTGAGGCAAAGGAGAGGAAGAGGACAGGGATAAATTCGTTAAAAGTTGGATATACGAGTGTCTTTGGTTACTATATTGAAATTACCAAATCCAATCTAAAACAGGTTCCCCAGGACTATATCAGGAAACAGACGCTGGTTAATGCGGAAAGGTTCGTTACCCCGGAACTGAAAGAGAAGGAAGTGCTTATCCTGGGGGCAGAAGAGAGAAAAGTGGAACTGGAATATGAGATATTCCAGGATATAAGGAAGAGAGTAATTGGTGAGGCGAGAAAGATTCAGGAAGTGGCCAGGACGATTGGCGAGATAGATGTTCTGAATTGTCTGGCTGAAGTTGCAGCAAATAATAACTATACCAAGCCTACTTTGAATGATAGGGAGGTTATATCCATTAAAGCAGGTCGCCACCCTGTTGTGGAAAAGATGCTCATTGGCGAGAAGTTCATCCCCAATGATACATATCTGGATGAGTGTGAGAATCAAGTTCTTATCATTACTGGTCCAAATATGGCGGGAAAATCTACCTATATTCGCCAGGTAGCGCTTATTGCTCTTCTGGCTCAGATGGGTAGCTTTGTTCCTGCTGAAGAGGCGACAATTGGCATAGTTGACCGTATCTTCACCCGCATTAGCACCAGAGATACTATTTCCCGGGGTGAATCTACGTTTATGGTGGAGATGATTGAGACTGCCAATATCCTGAACAATGCCACTTCCAGGAGTCTTCTTATCCTGGATGAGATTGGTCGGGGAACGTCTACATTTGATGGCATTAGCATTGCCTGGGCAGCAGTGGAATACCTGAACAGTATGGCAAAAGGTGAATCTGAAAGGCCTTTGGGTCCCAGGACTCTATTTGCTACCCATTATTTCGAGTTGACGGAACTGGCGCAGACTCTATCAGGAGTGAAGAACTACAATTTTGCTGTTCGGGAATGGGGAGACAAGGTCATTTTCTTACGCAAATTGATAGAAGGGAGCGCGGATAAGAGCTATGGAATCCACGTAGCTCAACTGGCAGGACTGCCAAAGGAGGTGTTAGAAAGAGCAAAAGAGATACTTTGCGATTTAGAGAAGAATGCTTACCGGGAAGATGGAATGCCTAAATTAGCGAAAGTGGAAAAAGAGGCGAAGCAGCTTTCTCTATTTGCTGAAAGAGAGAAGAGTCTCCTTAAGGAATTGAAGGAGATAAAAGTAGAAGAGATGACGCCAGTAGAGGCGTTGAATAAGCTGCAGGAATTGAAGGAGAAGGTAAAAAAAGGGGGGAATTGAGTATGGTAAAGGAAAGAAGAAAGCATAGACGGATTCCCGCAGTAACGGTTGCCAAGCAGGCTCTGGTTGAATCGCCGGAAACGAAACTGAAGAAAGAAGTTCCGGCAATCATCTACAATGTAAGTGCTGGGGGCATGGCGCTCATAACTTTTCTATCCCTTCCTGTAAATGCTTCTATCAATTTGAATTTCAACCTGGATGGTCTGAAATTGAAGGATGTGGAAGGGAAAATAGTGCGGGTTGAAGGGAAAGAGAAGACATATTTAGTTGTTATTGCCTTCACCAAAATAAGGGCGGAAGTTAAGAAACGTATCAACATGATGGCAGATGCCTTTGACCTTTGCGAAACAAGAAGAATGATGGGCGAGGAAAATATATGTTCTGCAGAATGTACTTACTATCAATTGTGCGCCAAGCCGATAAAAGTGGAAATTAGCGGATATAAAAATTGAAGGTAGTGATGTAATTATGTCATTGCGAGAAGCATAAGCGACGAAGCAATCTCGAGATTGCTTCACTTCGTTCGCAATGACAGTAAACACTACGCCCATGAAGGGCTACACTACTTACAAATTTTGGAGAAGAGCAAAATGGCGGGTAAGATTGAAATTTTATCTGAAGAAGTGATAAACAAGATAGCTGCTGGAGAGGTTGTGGAGAGACCAGCATCGATTGTTAAGGAACTGGTAGAAAACTCTCTGGATGCCGGGGCAAAGCATATTACCATAGAAATAGGAAGAGGGGGAAAGAAATTAATCCGGGTAATTGATGACGGCTCAGGCATGTCCAGAGAAGATGCTGAATTGGCTCTTCAGCGCCACGCTACCAGTAAGATAAGGGAGTTAGAAGACCTTCAGTCAATTAGAACTTTGGGTTTTCGCGGAGAAGCTCTGCCCTCGATTGCTGCTGTAGCTAATTTGACTTTACTTACCCGGGGTGAGGAGAGTCCTGTAGGTTGCCAGATAAAAGTCAAGGGTAATTCTTTTGAACTCCTGGAAGTAGGAAGTCCGCCGGGAACTACAGTAACAATTGAAGACCTCTTCTCCAATGTCCCCGCGCGCCTGAAGTTTTTGAAGGCAGATTCCACAGAGAGCAGGCAGATAACCAGAGCAGTTCAGAATTTTGCCCTGTCTCATCCTAAGGTAAGTTTTGAATTAAAAGAAGACGGTCGACATATCATAAAGAATCTTCCCCGGGAGCAAACCTTACTGGAAAGAATCGCTTCTCTATACGGAACTAAAATAGTGGAGGACCTCGTTCCCCTGCAGTTTGAAAATAAGTTTTTGAGAATTTCCGGGTTCATTACCAAACCTAATCTTTCTTATACTAATCGCCAACACCAATTTTTATTCGTAAATAAACGGGCAATTAGTAGCCGACTAATCAGCCACGCTACTTGGGAAGGATATAAGGATTTTCTGCCACCCTCACGCCACGCAGGTGTTTTCCTTTCTATGGAGATTGGACCATCTCTGGTTGATGTAAACGTTCATCCCACAAAAAAGGAAGTGCGCTTTGTCAACGAGCCGACGATACACACAATTGTTATGCAGACTATCAAGCAAAATCTACATAAAGAAGTCACAATGGTGGAAATAGAGGAGAAGACTACCTATCCTGAAGGTTCGTCTTTTCGGAAAAGAAGAATTGAAGAAGCAATGAAAGACTATCTAGTGAAAAGCCAAAAGTGGCAGGGATCGATTTCTCCAGAGGAGTTGTTCCAGCCAAAGAAGTTCCACATTCCCGAGCCAGAAAAGAGAATAGAGGTAGAGAAAGAAGCGATGGTGGCGCTGGGACAATTAGATAACCTGTACATAGTTGCTCGCAGTGCAGATGGAATAGTAATCCTGGACCAGCATGCAGCCTGGGAACGAATCCTCTATGAACAGCTGGAAAATGACTATAAAAACCAGAAAATAGAGTCGCAACGCCTTCTATTTCCCATCCAGATTGAACTACCTCCTCATAATGTCCAGGTATTAATAGCGAACACAGACCTTTTCTCCAAATTGGGCTTTGAAATGGAACAGTTTGGACGCTCTTCTTTCCTGGTAAAAGCCACGCCACATATCCTGGGCAAGGAAATTAAAAAGCAATTTATCTTAGACCTTATTGATGAGATTTCTGATGAAGTGAAAAGAAAAGAGAGTAAGAAGATGGCTATAGAAATTTCTTCCGATATATTTAAAATTATGGCTTGCCGGGCAGCAATTATGGCCGGGCAGAGCTTGAGCGATAGAGAGATGGACGAAGTCCTGAGGAGACTCAATAGGTGCGAATCTCCTCATATCTGTCCCCATGGCAGACCGACGATGATTAAATTGACCAGGGAAGAGCTGGATAGAAGATTCAAAAGAAACTGAAAAAAGGGGTCAGAGTCATTTTTTGTTTCATTCCTGGCCGTGGCTCCTCGTGCCCCCCTGGCCGTTAAGGCCCAGAATGGGCAGGCGCACAGGCATGCTTGACCCTATCCCCCTCACCCCTGGCCGAGCCAAAGGGGGAAGGGCATAACAAGGGACAAGATAAGTACAAACCTTTAAATCCAGATGGGCAGCCAATTAGCTAAGACTTCAAATTTTAAGCTTTGTCTGAAGAGATTTTCCAGAAAAGGATAACGGAAGTAAACTCTTGATGGATTACTTTAAAATTACTACTCTTATAAATGCTATTACGAGTACAGCTTTAGGACTTTTTGTCTATTTTAAAGACCCAAGGAAGCTTGTAAATAAAATTTTTGGCCTAATGAGTCTAAGTATAGCATTCTGGAGTTACAGTTGGTGGATGGATCAACTCTCCCAAGATAGAATTACTGGTTTATTTTGGACCCGTTCTCTTAATATTGCGGCAATTTTTATACCAATATTTTACTTACATTTTATCCTGGCATGGCTAGGAAAACATAAAGAAAAAAGAAAAATACTCCTTCTCGGGTATATAGCGAGTTTTATCTTTCTAATATTTGGCTTTACTCCCTTGTATATAAAGGATGTAGTTCCTAAATTTTCCTTTAAATACTACGCTGAACCCGGGCCTGTTCACCCTTTCTTTCTTGCTCTATTTCTTGGTCTTGTAATCTATGCTTGCTATTCAATGGCTAAGGCATATTCAAAGTCTACAGGATTTAGGCGCAATCAAATTAAATATGTATTAATTGCATCAATAGTTGGATTTGGAGGTGGGGTCACCAATTATTTGTTATTCTATAATATTCCTATCCCTCCGGTCGGCAATCCTTTTGTGTTCTTTTATACAATTATCCTTGCTTATTCCATTGTTCATCACCGACTGATGGACATTGACATTGTCATTAGCAAAACTGTTTTATTTGCTTTTTTGATTGGATTGATTTTTGGTTTTCACATCGGGTTTGTTGGTTTGCTGCAAGGGAAAATAGGTTATACTGTTTCTACAGGAATGTCAGTAGTATTAATAATTTTTATTCTTTTCTTTACACCTTTTAGACAAAAACTTGTAGGTTTTGTTGATGCCTTAGTCTATCGAGGGAAATACGATTATCAGAAGGTGCTTAAAGAGTCAACAAAAGCGTTGGTTACTATGCTGGATTTGAAGCAACTCTTGAATTATATGGTTATTACAATTTCCGAGACTGTGGGAGTGGAGAAGATTTCATTATTCTTAAAAGAAGGAAGTAAGCGAAAGTACGAGATAAAAGCATCATTTGGTCTAGATGAGGAGTTAGCGGAGAATTATGTTTTAAAGCCAAATGAGGGGATTATCCCCTGGCTTAAGCAATCGAAAGCAGTCTTCATAAAAGAAGAGATGGAAAGGGCTC
>JABUBP010000233.1_pt1 | contig 14184 bp, 14 predicted proteins | sample 7240331 | NCBI WGS metagenome assembly JABUBP01 (sample SAMN07256347, study PRJNA390944) | subsurface metagenome | isolation source: Methane hydrate marine sediment | place: Pacific Ocean: Eastern North Pacific, ODP site 1244 | collected 2002 | reverse complement strand
ATAGTTCGTCGGCAATTAGAGGCGGGTGCCGATGTCTGCAAAGTAGTTACTACGGCACAGAGGTTTGAGGACAACCTGGCCATTTTACAGCTCATCTCAGAATTTCCCAAAGCAAGGATAGTCTCGTTGGCTATGGGACCGTTAGGTTTCGCCAGCCGGGTTCTCTGTCCGCTGGTTGGCGGAGACTTCACCTACGCCTCAATTGAGCAAGGCAGAGAATCCGCCTCTGGTCAGATAACAGTAAGTGAGCTAAGGAAACTCTATGGAATGGTGGCAAGATGCGATTGATATCGGGAAGAACCAGAATCTGTGGGATAATAGGCGACCCGATAGAGCACTCTATGTCGCCGGTAATGCACAATGCTGCCTTCAAGAATGAGGGGGTAGATTATGTGTATCTTCCCTTCAGGGTGAAGAAGGAAGAACTGGGCAAGGCTATTGAGGGTATGAGAGCCCTGAATATAAGAGGGTTGAATATTACCATACCCCACAAGGTTGCTGTCATCCAGTTTCTAGATGAGCTAGACCCTCTGGCTGATAAAATAGGCGCCGTTAACACAATAGTGAATAATGATGGAGTCTTGACAGGTTACAATACGGATGCTACCGGATTTCTGCAAGCTCTTCTTGAAAGGGGGATTGAGCCAAGAGGGAAAAGTGTGGTCATTCTGGGAGCTGGCGGCGCCTCAAGGGCAATTTCTTTTATCCTCGCCGAGAGAGGCTCTAGTTTGGTTATTCTTAATAGGACATGGGATAAAGCAAAGGTGTGCGCTGATAGGATTTCAGAGATTTTCCAAAGCGAAGCTACGGCTCTAAAACTGAATAGGGAAAATCTGGCAGCAGCCCTGAGCCAAGCTGACATCTTGGTTAATGCTACCAGTGTGGGCATGAGCCCCAATATTAATGAAACCCCGGTTACCTCCAACCTGCTCAAACCTAGCCTGGTTGTTTTTGATATCGTGTATAATCCAATCAAAACGAGGCTTCAGAGGGAGGCTGAGGCGGCTGGGGCAACAGTTATAAGCGGGCTTGATATGCTGGTCTGGCAGGGGGCGTTAGCTTTTGAGAAGTGGACTGGTCTGAAAGCACCAGTTGGGGTAATGAGGGAAAAAGTAATTGATGTGCTTCAAAGGCATGAAGACTAATATCGCTTTAATAGGTTTTATGGGGACAGGTAAAACTGCGGTTGGCAAGGCTCTGGCTGAAAAGCTGGGGAGGAAATTTGTTGAGCTGGATTCTTTGATTGAGCAGAAGGCGGGGGAATCCATACCTGACATATTCCAACAGGATGGTGAGACGGCTTTTAGGGAGCTTGAGATTGAGGTTACCAAGGAGGTTTCAAAGGATAAAAATTTGGTTATCGCTTGTGGTGGCGGGATAGTTCTCAATAAAATAAACATTGACCGCTTAAGACAGCAATCTAGGATAGTTTACCTGACCGCCTCCCCAAAGGTAATTCTAAAGCGGGTATCAGGCGATGGAGGAGAAAGGCCTCTGCTTAAGGCAGCCAGCAAAGCCTTAAATATCCGAGGGCTTTTAGGCTTCAGGAAGCCTTTTTATGAGAGAGCGGCCGATATAGTAATAGATACTTCAAAACTAGATATAGATTCCGTGGCTGAGCAAATAATAAGCAAGTTGAAAGATGATGAGAGCTTCGATTTATAAAAGTGAGGTTAAGGGAACGGTGAGAGTTCCTTCCTCGAAAAGTTACACTATTCGGGGATTGATGTGTGCTGCCTTGGCTAAGGGCGAGAGCGAGATAATACATCCCTTGACTTCCGATGATACGGAAGCCACCCTAAATGTGTTGAGCCAAGTTGGAACCCGTATACACCAGAAAGAAGACTCGTGGCAGGTCATAGGAGATGATTTCTGTGAGCCAGATACAGACCTTTTCTGTGGTGAATCGGCTACTACCTTGAGATTTATGACTGCCATCTGCTCGCTAGTTCCAGGTAAGTGTCGCTTAACCTCGGCTCCTTCTCTTTTAAGAAGACCGATAAAGCCCCTGCTTCAAGCGCTCAGGCAATTGGGGGTTAATTGTGGTTACCGGGATGAAGGCTCATCTGTAGTTGTTGAGGGGGGTAGACTTAAAGGCGGAGTGGTTGAATTGCCAGGCGACATAAGCTCTCAGTTTGTATCGGCACTACTATTCATATCGCCTTTTGCTGAAGAGGGGATGACAATCAGACTAACTACGCCTTTAGAGTCAAAGCCTTATGTGCTGATGACCCTGGACTGCCTCCAGAGGTTCGGGATAACGGTAGGCTTCTCTGGAGAGCTTGACAGGTTTGAAGTCTTAAAGCAAGCATATGAACCAGCTAAATACAGGGTAGAGGGGGATTGGTCCTCGGCTTCATACCTCCTAGCCTTGGGAGCTGTTTGTGGAGAGGTAGAAGTCGAGAACCTAAATCCTAAAAGCGGGCAGGGTGATAAGATAATATTAGACTTCTTGAGAGATATGGGCGCTTGGGTTGGGGTGACTGAAAATTCAGTTACAGTTCGGAAATCGAGATTAAATGCTATACGAGCTGATTTGTCTGACTGTATAGACCTGCTGCCGACTATGGCAGTTCTGGCAGCATTGGCGGATGGAGAAAGCGAATTCATTGGTATTGCTCGGGCACGAATAAAGGAATCAAATCGGGTTTCGGCTTTAAGGGAAGGACTGGAGAGGATGGGCATAAAAGTTGGGGAGGAGAAGGATAAATTAACTGTCGCCGGCTCAATGCCAAAGGGCTCAGTTATAGATACTAAAGGCGACCACCGCATTGCCATGGCTTTCGGCATACTCGGCTCAGTGGTCGGAGAAACAATAATAGATGGTGCTGAGTGTGTCTCAAAGACATTTCCGCAATTCTGGGATATACTAAAAAGCATAGGGGGTAAGGTAGAGATAAATGGGGAATAGTATAGGCAAGCTTTTCACGATAACCAGCTTCGGTGAAAGCCACGGGAACTGTGTGGGAATCATCATAGATGGCTGCCCCGCCGGTTTCCCCATTACTGAGGAGGATATCCAGAGGGAGGTAGATAGAAGGAGACCGGGGGTATGGGTAGCCGCCACAGCAAGGGCGGAGGAGGATAAAGTTGAGATTCTTTCCGGTCTATTAAATGGGCGCACTACTGGCGCTCCCGTCTGTTTGTTGACATGGAATAAGGATATTGATTCAAGTGAGTATGAAAAGGTAAGATTCCTGCCCAGGCCAGGCCATGCCGACTATACCGCTTTTATAAAGTATGGGGGATTTAGCGATTTCAGGGGCGGAGGCAGGTTCTCGGGAAGAATTACGGCCAGTTTCGTTATGGCTGGAGCCATTGCCAAAAAGTTAATCAATCTGATAGGTATTGAGGTTCTGGCTCATACTGTTGCCATAGGCGGCATAAAAGCAGAACCGAAAGCATTTAATGAGATAAAAGAAAATGTTGACCAGAACCCGGTTAAATGTGCTGACCTGAGAGCCGCCGAAGAAATGGTTAGAGTAATTAAGCAGGCTAAAGAAGAAGGTGATAGTGTTGGCGGGATAATAGAAGGCATAGCCCTCAATGTACCGGTCGGTTTGGGTGAGCCAGTCTTTGATACATTAGACGGGGACTTAGCCAAAGCCCTTTTTGCTATCCCGGCTATCAAAGGAGTTGAGTTCGGCTCGGGTTTCCGAGCGGCTGGGAAGAGGGGGTCAGAGAATAATGACCCGTTCACCATCAGAGATGGCAAGATAGTTACCGTGACCAATAATGCTGGCGGAATACTTGGTGGAATAAGTAATGGTATGCCAATAGTAGTCAGGGTGGCGGTTAAGCCAACGCCTTCTATAGCTAAAAGTCAGGAGACGGTGAACATCAATAACATGGAAAGCGCCAGTCTGGCGGTTAAGGGGAGGCATGATGCCTGTATCGTGCCGAGGGCAGTGCCTGTCGTAGAATCAATGGTGGCCGTAACCCTTTGTGACTTGGCTATGAGGGCGGGACTAATACCGAGGGTAATAAAATGAGCTTGGAAGATTTAAGAAAAAAAATAGATGAAACCGATGCCAGGATAGTTAGACTTTTAGCTGAAAGGATAAGAATTGCCGAGGAAATAGGCAGGGAGAAGAATAAGCGAGGAAAACAAGCTGAGGACAAGGGGAGAGAAAAGGTAGTTCTGGAGAAGGTCAAAGGTATTGCCCAGGAAGAGAACGTAAGCCCAGAAAGTATAGAGAGCATTTATCGGCAGATAGTGACCGTATCCAGGAGCGTGCAGGGAATAGTGGTTGCTTTTCAAGGCGAGATTGGTGCCTATAGTGAAGAAGCCGCCTTTAATTTCTTCGGTCCTTCAATCAAGGTCGAACCTTGTGAAAGCCTGGGCGATGTCTTTAAGGTTGTGGAAGGGGCGGAGGTGCCGTTTGGGATTGTGCCTATTGAGAATTCACTGGAGGGGAGTATAAGCCGAGTGTATGACCTGCTTCTAGATTCAAGTGTTAAGGTGTGTGGTGAAATAGAGCTTCGGGTGGTTCATTGCTTGATAGCCAATCCAGGGGCGCGAGTAGATTTGATAAGAAGGGTCTATTCTCATCCCCAGGCTCTGGGGCAATGCCAGGCTTTTTTAAAACATCTAAACTGTGAGCTAATCCCCACTTATGATACTGCGGGTAGCGTTAAGATGGTAAAAGAAATGGGGATAGTGGACGGGGCAGCAATTGCCAGTGCCAGGGCAGCCGAAATCTATGGTATGGAAATCGTTGCCCGTGAAATAGAGGATAACCCAAATAATTTCACTAGATTTTTTATTTTGTCCCAGCAGGATTCTCCACCATCAGGGAAGGACAAAACCTCCATAGTTTTTTCGGTGAAGCATAAGCCAGGGGCACTGTATGAATTCCTTAAAGAACTGGCGGTTAGAAATATCAATTTGACCAAGCTCGAGTCCAGACCAACAAGGCAAAAACCCTGGGACTATAATTTTTATTTAGACTTTGAGGGTCATCGACAAGATAAGGCATCTCGGGAGGCTCTGGAGTATTTAGAGGAAACTTCACTCTTCGTAAAAGTCTTGGGTTCATACCCTAAAGCAAAGTGAAGGAAGCTATGAGGGTGAGCCGGTGAGAGTAGCAATAATTGGCGGCTCGGGAAAAGCGGATTGACAATAATTCAGTTCCGTAAATTGTCTGTTAATAAAGAGCCTGACACTATTTTGTAGCGGGTAGGCTGAATGAAAGAACACCCTAAGATTGAAACAAAGCGACTTACACTTAGAATGTATAGTCTAAATGATGCCCCCGAATTGCAACGACTTATCGGTGACAGAGACATAGCTTTAACAACCATTAATATACCTCATCCTTATGAAGATGGTATGGCCGAGCAGTGGATACAAACGACCAAAGAAAAATTTGAGAAGGGAGAGGCGGTTCATTTTGCTATCGTTCACCGAGCACAGCATTTCTTCATTGGTGGTATTGGCTTGACTGTCGACAAACAAAATGAAGTGGCAGAATTAGGGTACTGGATTGGCAAGCCCTACTGGAACCAAGGATACTGCACCGAGGCTGCACAAGCAGTTTTAAGATATGGCTTTGAAGTATTAGGGCTGAATCGAATTCAAGCCAGACATTTCACGCGCAACCCTGTCTCTGGACGAGTAATGCAGAAAATTGGCATGAACCGTGAAGGACATTTAAGGCAGGCCGTTAAGAAGTGGGGTAAATTTGAAGATTGGGAAAGCTACGGGATTTTGAGGAGTGAGTGGTGAGAGTAGCAATAATTGGCGGCTCGGGAAAGATGGGGCGATGGTTTGCCAACTTTCTGTTAAAAGAGGGCAAAGAGGTAATAATAATCGGTAGAAACGAAAGGAAGCTGCTGGTAGCCAAACGGCAACTGGGTGTCGAGGTCGCCACTAATGTGGAGGCAGTTAAGAGTGCCGACGCGATTTTGCTCTCAGTGCCAATAGATAATTTTGAGGAGGTCGTTCAGCAGGTCTCTCCCTATATACGTCCTGAGCAGGTTATTATAGACATTACATCTATCAAGGTGTTTCCGGTAGAAACAATGCATAAGCATATAAAAGCCGGATTGACCCTGGGAACACATCCGGTATTCGGTCCCGGTGCAAAGAGTATTGTCAATCAGAACTTTGTTCTGACACCCACTAATGAAAGGGAGAGGACTCTGGCTCAAAAGGTGAGGGAGTATCTGGAAACTAGAGGCGCTAAAGTCGCTTTGATGACTCCCCAAGAACATGATGAAATGATGGCGGTCATTCTTGGGCTTTCTCATTTCATTGCTATAGTTTCCGCTGATACCTTAGTAAGCTTTGATAGGTTAAAACAGATGGAAGCAATTAGTGGGATTACCTACAAAGTGTTACTAACGCTGGTAGAAAGTGTTATTTCAGAAGCCCCGGAGCTTTATGCCTGCTTACAGATGAGCTTGCCCAATATGATGAAGATTGAAAAACTATTCCAACAGAGAGTAAAAACTTGGGCGGGTTTGGTAGAGAAGAAAGATAAGCAGGAATTTGTAGAGAGAATGAAAGCCCTGAGGAGTAGACTTGAGGAAGGCAATCCCGATTTTGGGAAGGCTTATGAAAATATGTATAAGATTGTGGAGGGGCTGTAAGAGTTAATGTTCAGTATAGCCATATCCTTTAATTCTTACAATTCTAACCGGGTATGAGTAGAGGTTGAAAGTAATGGGAAAGACTCTAGCCGAAAAGATCCTTAGTGCCAAGTCTGATACAGAGGTCTATGCTGGCGATATAGTTATCGCACCGATTGACCTAGCCTTTGTGCATGATGGCACCGGTCCCTTGACACTGAGACAGCTTAATGAGAGCAATCTGAATACAATTCATAACCCGGGAAGAATCATTTTGTTCATCGACCATTGCGCGCCCAGCCCGGCTAGTACGCTTTCCAACGACCATATATTGCTTAGAGATTTTGCGGAGGAAAAGGGCGCTGTCTTAAGCGACATCGGAGAAGGCGTTTGCCACCAAATAGTGGCGGAGTCTTTTGCTTCTCCAGGGGATGTAATCGTCGGTGCCGACTCTCATACGGTTACCGAGGGAGCCTTAGGGGCGTTTGCTACAGGAATGGGCTCTACCGATGTGGCTATCGCCCTCGCTCTGGGTAAGACCTGGCTTCGGGTGCCGGAGACGATAAAGGTAGTGGTCCACGGTCATTTCGCTAAAGGCGTCTATGCTAAAGACCTTATTCTTCATCTCATCGGACAGATTGGGGCTGATGGTGCGACGTATAAAGCACTGGAGTTTAGTGGGGAGACCGTAGATATGATGACGATGTCAGAGCGCCTCACCATTGCCAATATGGCGGTAGAGGCTGGAGCCAAGGTCGGGCTATTCCCTTCTGACAGCGTCACACAAAGCTATTTGGCAAGCCAGGGAAGAGGGAAGCAATATACCGCTCTCCAGCCAGATGCCGACGCCACCTACGAGAGCACGATTGAGATAAATGCGGCTCAGCTTGAGCCTACCGTATCTAAACCCCATACCGTTGACAACATTGCTCTAGTGAAGGAACTTGAAGGGGTTCGCATTGCTCAGGTTTTCATCGGCACATGCACCAATGGGCGCCTGGATGACCTTGGTATCGCTGCCGGCATCCTGCAGGGCAGAAGACGGCACCCACGCACCCGGCTCATTGTGGCTCCAGCTTCCAAGCAAGTTCTTTTGGCAGCCTTGGCTGAAGGCTATATTAAAACATTGGTTGAATCGGGGGCATCTATCGTTCCACCTGGTTGTGCCGCCTGTCTGGGGGTACACCAGGGCGTGCTGGGGGATGGTGAGGCATGCGTATCCACAGCCAATCGCAATTTTAAAGGTCGTATGGGAAATCCGGCTGGCTTCATCTACCTGGCCAGCCCGGCAACAGCCGCGGCCACGGCTATCTGTGGTGAAATCACTGACCCCCGAGGAGTCTTGTAAATGTTAAAAGGTAAAGCGTTCAAATTCGGCGATAATATCTCCACCGACCATATTGTGCCGGGGAGACTGCTACATTTACGGAGCAGTTTACCTGAGCTGGCAAAGCACGTGTTTGAGGATACCGACCCTACATTTGCTGAGCGAGTGGCAAGCGGTGACTTTATAGTCGCGGGAAGGAACTTTGGGCTTGGTTCAAGCCGAGAACATGCCCCGCTTGTCATCAAGATGTCAGGAGTAGGCGCTGTTCTGGCTAAGTCGGTGGCTCGCATCTTCTTCCGCAACGCCATTAATGTTGGGCTTCCAGTGCTCATCTGTGATACTGACCTGATTGATGACGGTGACAAGCTGGAAGTGAACCTTAAGACGGGGGAAATTAGTGACCTGACAAACAAGGCTCAACTTAGTTTCAGCGGAATGCCTGAGGTCATGCTTCGTATTCTGGATGAAGGTGGGCTTATTCCCTATATTAAGAGATACAAAGACTTCATTGTTAACCCGAGCTCTGATTAAGGTATCGTGAGTTCGTAATAAGTATTGTGGTAAACTATTCTGAAAATGACCAAATCAAAGTAAATTAGGAGGAATACTTATGAAAGCGATTGTATATGAGAAATACGGACCGCCGGATGTTCTTCAGCTCAAAGAGGTAGAAAAACCTATCCCCAAGGACAATGAAGTACTGATAAGAATATATGCGACAGTAGTATCAGCAGAGGACCCGAGATCTCGAAGTGGCACATTCCCTCCCTTGCTCTGGCTCCTCGGGAGAATAATTACTGGTCTCATAAGACCAAAAAAACCTATACTAGGGATGTATTTAGCCGGGGAAATTGAATCAGTAGGTAAAGATGTAAAACTATTTAGGAAAGGTGACCAGGTTTTTGCATTAACCGGTACCGGTTTAGGTGCTCATGCCGAGTACAGATGTCTGCCTGAAGAAGGGACAGGGGCAGTGGCAATAAAACCAGCCAATATGACCTATGAGGAAGCCGCCGCTACTGGAGGAGCATTAACAGCATTGCCTTTCCTTAGAGATAAGGGGAATATTCAGAGCGGACAAAAAGTCCTTATCTATGGCGCTTCTGGAAGTGTAGGTACTAATGCGGTACAGGTTGCCAGGTACTATGGGGCGGAAGTTACCGGGGTATGTAGTACCACGAATCTAGAAATGGTGGAATCTCTTGGTGCCGATAAAGTAATTGATTACACTAAAGAGGATTTCACTAAAACCGGCTAGACCTATGATATTATTTTCGATACGGTAGGCAAGAGTTCATTTTCACGTTGTAAGAGCTCGTTAAAGCAAAGAGGAATCTATCTTACAACTGTCCCTACGCTGGTAATTGTTCTTCAAATGTTATGGACGTCAATGGTAGGCAGCAAAAAGGTAAGGATTGCGTTCGCAGGTTTGAGGCCATCAAGCGAAATAACTAAAGATCTAATCTTCACCAAAGAGCTTATTGAGGCGGGAAAGATAAAAGCAGTCATTGATAGACGCTATCCGTTGGAACAAATTGCCGAGGCTCACAGGTATGTCGAAAAAGGACACAAGAAGGGAAATGTAGTCATAACTGTGGTAGGTGAAACAGAAACCTCTGATAACAAGAACTAAAGTGTAATTGAAAAATAATGGAGAAATAGACCTGAAGACTTTTGAACAGCAAGCGGAGGCAACTTAGTGAAGCACACTGTTACGTTAATACCCGGTGATGGCATAGGGCCGGAGGTTGTGGAAGCTGCCAGACGGGTTCTTGATGCCACCGGCGTAGAATTTCAGTGGGAAGTGGCTAATGCCGGTGCCAGCGCATTAGAGAAAGAGGGTAGTCTCCTGCCAGAGCGTCTCTTTGAGTCGGTAAAGAAAAACAGGGTCGCGCTCAAGGGGCCGACCACTACTCCGGTGGGGGTAGGTTTTCGGAGTGTGAATGTAGCTCTTAGAAAGGCACTAAATCTCTATGCCTGCCTTCGCCCCTGCCGAAGTTACCCAGGTGTCCTTTCGCGATATGAAAATGTGGATATAGTAGTGGTGAGGGAAAATACTGAGGATTTATACGCTGGAATTGAATTTGAAAAGGGCACGCCGGAGGCAGGAAAATTGCTTTCCTTCATTTCACAGAGCCAAGGGGAGGAGGTGCGAAAGGACTCTGGCATTAGCCTCAAGTTAATCTCCGAAACAGGAACCAGAAGAATTACCAGATTTGCTTTTGAGTATGCCCGCGCCAATGGAAGGAAGAAGGTAACTGCCGTTCACAAGGCAAACATCCTGAAGTTTTCGGATGGGCTGTTTCTCAAGGTGAGCCGAGAGGTCGCCAGTGCTTATCCCGACATCGAGTTTGAGGACAGGCTTGTGGATAACCTGTGTGCTCAGCTCGTTCAGCAGTCGCATCCGTTTGACATACTCCTGCTTCCCAACCTTTACGGGGATATTGTCTCCGACCTATGCGCTGGACTCGTCGGCGGCCTGGGGGTGGCTCCGGGAGCGAATATCGGAGATGAGATAGCCGTTTTCGAACCTACTCATGGCAGCGCCCCGAAATATACCGGCTTGAACAAGGTGAACCCGATGGCCACGATTCTATCCGGTGTGATGATGCTTCGGTATATTAACCAGAGGGCAGCTGCCGACAGGCTAGAGGCAGCCGTAGCCGAAATCGTAGCTGAAGGCAAATCAGTTACCTATGACCTGAAACCGGGACGGAGTTCCGCCACAGCCGTGGGGACCTCCGAAATGGCAGATGCCATAATTACGAAGTTGGGTGAAGGAGCATCTCACCAGAATTAGGCTTTACAGAGTTCCTGAAGTAAGTATCAGGGTTTGCCCTGTTTTAGCCTTTTGCCTAAGAGCAGGCAAATTAGGTCAGAGGCGTTATCGCCAGTAACTCCTTGGCAATATCTGGATATTTGGCGATAAATTGCAGTTCATCAGCAACCAGGGGCTTCTGGGCGAGCACATTTGCGTATCTTACCAATTCCAGGACCCTCTCAGCATCATCTCTGCTTTCGAAGCTTATTTCCATTTTCCCCATGATATGCCTGAAACCGGATATTCCGCTATATTCGCCGGAGCATATCTCTCTACCAGTCTCAACCATCTCTGGTTCCCCTCGCCCTAGCTCTTTGAAATCATATAGTTCATAGTTTTGCGGGTCCTTCAACACTCCATCGGCGTGGATACCAGACGCATGAGCGAAAACATTAGCTCCAACCCCAGGCTGATTTATAGGGATGGGAACATTAAAAGCATAACTAGCATATTTACAAATCTTCCACGACTTTGATAGACGAATCGGCATACCAAACTTATATTTTTCAGCGAGACCCTTGGATTTTTTGAGTGTCAGGACGACGGCGACGAGGTCGGCATTGCCCGCCCTTTCTCCTATCCCATTGATGGTTGTGTTTATATAGGCGTCCTGCCCCCCATCAATGATACCCATTGCCCCGGCGACGGAGTTGGCAACAGCCATTCCCAAGTCCCCATGACAATGGACTTCAATAGGTATTCCTACTTCCTTGGCCAGCATCTTACCCATTTCGTATATGGTAAAAGGGTTGTCATAGCCGAGCGTATCACAATACCTGAACCTATCGGCTCCGTGTTCCTTAGCTACAGAGGCAAATCGGAGCAGGAAATCTGTATCTGTTCTTGAAGCGTCCTCGGCATTAACACCAATAGTTTCAGTACCATGTGACTTGGCTGCGTCTATAGCCTCCGCAGCCATCATCAATATATTTTCCTCACTCTTTGTACCTCTGAACTTGCCCGTAATCATTTGGTTGGAGGTAGAGATGGAAAGATTGAGGTCCTTGATACTCGGTACTAGACTATAAGCCCTTTCCACATCCTCAGCAGTGGCTCGTATCCACCCCCCCAAGCGGATAGGCTGTAAGATACCCATCTCCGCCAATTTAAGGTTTGCCTGAAGGTAGTGAGACTCGTGTCTCGTAGTAGGGAAGCCAAATTCGCTTTGATAAACCCCCATCTCATTCAAATATATATTTATCATGGTCTTGGCGAGCTTGGATAGACCAAGCCTGGCTGTCTGAACTCCATCACGATTGGTTACATCAATTAAGTAAATTTTGCCCATCTTTTTGCGCCTTCCAAATTTGAGTAGGTGTATCCTCCCTATTTATGCGTAATTTTACACCTCTTAATGGTGATATTCAAGTGGCTATAGTCTTTGGTTTTAATATTTAGGGGGTAGATGCAGCTCTTCTTCTAGTAAATATCAGATACCCCCCAGCCACCCCACCCAGAATTATAGCCAGACCGGCTGTTGCCAGAGCGCAGAATATAGCGGCGTCATACCAGAAGCCCCCGGGGAAAAGCATAATCAGGTAGTCTCTGGCTGGGTCGAGCTGCCATAGCTCGTTGGTAAAGCTAAAGAGGTGAAACTGCAAAAATAGCTGGTCAAAATTGAGTAGTGTGCCCAAACCCATTGCCAGCATCAGGGCTAGAGTAATACCCCCTCCGCTAATTACCCCCCACGCCAGCCGCCGCCAGTATCTTCTTCGCCAGAAGAGGCTAACCCCGGCGTAGCTCAGAACATAAATCAGCGTCCCCAGTAAGACCCAATAGTCCAGCCGAATCAGCCCCTTTACATCCCTGAGGTGAGCTACCTCGCGCTGATTGAACAATTCAAATGGTTTGCCATCCTTCATCACCGTGAGGCTAATATGCTCATCACCCGAGTTGAAGTAGCTAATTAACCCGGTAGATGCCTTTTCTAGCTCTGGCTGAGCTAAGCCTGTAGTCTGGCTGACATTGTATTTCTCAAAGCCATATTTATAGAGCCAGGAGCTATTTACCCCCCAGCCGATGCTAGCCGTAAGTAGCAGGATGGGCAGACAGAGGATAAATAGCCATTTAGCGGCAATAGTAAGACCCTTCAATTTTATCTCCAATCGTTAGTATCCAGATTTTACACTGTCAGGGCTAGAAAGCATAGTATTATTTACCTCACCCCCTTTATCCCCCTCTCCATGATATGGATACATATTCCTATCATGAGGGGGAAATAGTTATGAAAGAGAGGCGAAGCCTCTCTTAAACTCTCCCTTACTATTCTGAATTATTCCCCGCCACGAAATGGAGGCCACTTATTGAGGGTAGTTTGAAGGGGCTAAAGCCCCTTCAAAGAACAGTTATTCCCCCTTCCCTTGTAAGGGAAGGGGGTTAGGGGGATAGGTTGCTGAGCAGTCTAAATAAAACTGTGATTAGTTTCTATACCCTTATGGCTAAAAATAATATCCCAAAACCTAACCCTGTGCTATAATTACCCCAAAAGCCGAGTGTAGAAGGGCAATGTTCACTCATCTCCATATCCATACTGAGTATAGTCTGCTTGATGGCATGTGTCGTATTCCCCAACTGGTGTCACGAGCCAGGGAGTTGGGGATGGACAGCCTGGCGATAACCGACCACGGTGTTATGTATGGGGCTATTGAGTTCTATCTGGCAGCTAAAGAGGCAGGCATAAAACCTATTATCGGCTGCGAGGTTTATGTCGCTCAGGATAACCGCTTCAGCCGTAGTGCCAGTGATAAGAACAACTATCACCTTATTCTACTAGCCAAAAACCAGACCGGATACCGCAATCTAATCCAGCTCACCACCAAAGCGCACCTTGAAAGCTTTTACTACAAGCCGCGGGTAGATAAAGAGCTTCTCCAGGAGTATCACCAGGGCCTTATTGCCCTTTCCGCATGTGTTGCCGGTGAGGTGCCTCGTCTTATTCTGGAAGGACGCTTCCAGGAAGCAAAGCAGGCTGCCTTGTGGTATAAGCAAGCATTTGGCGATTTCTACCTGGAAATACAGAGACACCCCATCCCTGAGCTGGAGCAGATAAACCAGGGTCTCATATCTATGAGCAGCGAGTTGGATATTCCGCTGGTGGCAACTAATGATGTCCACTATGTTGACCAGGAGGATGCTTCAGCCCACGACCTACTCCTATGTATTGGGACGAACTCTTCCATCCATGATGAGAAGAGAATGAAGATGGCTGGCGATTTCTTCTACCTCAAACCCCCCTCGGAGATGGCAGAGTTATTCAAAGATATTCCTCAGGCGCTAGAGAACACCGAGCGCATTGCTGGAATGTGTAACCTCAAGCTTGGGTTTGGCCGCCTTTACCTCCCTGAGATAGAGCTACCTGAGGGGAAGACCGCCGACCAGTTTCTGGCTGACCTCTGTTATGAGGGTCTGCCTCAATACTATCCCCAGCCTACCCCGGAGATAGAGCAGCGACTTAGCTATGAGC